>Ga0302299_10002710_pt1 | contig 10771 bp, 9 predicted proteins | sample III_Fen_N3_4_FD_198795 | JGI IMG/M metagenome (GOLD analysis project Ga0302299, IMG submission 198795) | Peat permafrost microbial communities from Stordalen Mire near Abisko, Sweden - III_Fen_N3_4 | ecosystem: Environmental > Terrestrial > Soil > Wetlands > Permafrost | place: Sweden: Abisko...
CGACGCCGAGGTCGCGGGCATCGACTCGGTGATGATGAGCGAGCACGTCGTGCTCGGTCCGGACTCCGGCGACGCCGGCGTCATGACGAACCCGCGCGACTACGCCGCCCCGGGCAACCAGCCGCCGTCGACGGCGTGGCCGAACAGCATCGTGATGCTCTCGGCGATCGCACAGGCGACCACGACCCTGCGGCTGGTGGCGGGCGCGATCATCGCCCCGCTGCGCCACCCGCTGCTGCTGGCCAAGGAGCTCGGCACGCTCGACCTGCTGTCGCAGGGGCGGCTCGTGGTGCTGCCCACGGTGAGCTGGTCGCGCGACGAGTACGCCGCGCTCGGCGTCCCGTTCGGGCAGCGCGGCGCGATCCTCGACGAGCAGCTCGAGGTGCTCGAGAAGGCGTGGGGGCCCTACCCGGTCCGGCACGACGGCCCGCACTTCCCGTTCGACGACGTGTGGCTCGAGCCGGGTGCGTTCGCCGCGACGGGCCCGACGCTGTGGTTCGGCGGCCAGGGCATGCACGAACCGCTCGCGCGGCGGATCGCGCGCTACGGGCAGGGCCTGAACCCCTTCGGGCCGCTCACCGACGACGACCTCGCGCTGCTCGCCGACGTCATGCGCGAGCACGGCCGCGACATCTCCGAGCTCGAGATGGTCGGCGGCATCCGTGGCCGTTTCCACGGGCCCGACGACCTCGCCGACGTCGATGCCGCGATCGCCGACCTGCCGCGTCAGCTCGAGCAGGGATTCACCACCATCTGCTTCAAGCCGGCCATGTTCGTGGACGACGCCGATCAGGTGAGCGACCTCTGCCGCGACCTGGTCCGCAAGGCAGCCCTGGTCGCGGGCTGACGCCCGGGCATTGCCCCGCACATTCCCTACTGTTACGGTAGAGAATGTGACCGAGCTGCTGACCTGGCGTCGACGCGTCGTCGACCTGCGTCGGGTCGCGAGCTCCACCTGTCGGCCCTGACCGCTCCTCCGGAGCCCTCCCGCGCGCGAACCGTCGGTTCGTCGCGCCCGTCACCGGCGTCCCCGGTGCCGCTCCCGTCCCGCCCCCACATCCTCTAGGACCTCCCATGACCTCGACCACCACCGCGCTCAACGACGTCGACATCGCTGCCGTCGGCGGGCTCATCTCCGCGATCCAGGACGACCCGGCCAAGGCCGACACGAGGTGGTCCGCGCGCGTCACATGGCTCGGCGGCTTCCGCACCTCGGCGAAGGTGCGCGGCTTCGACCCGATCGCGTCCGACGAGCCGGCTGGGCTCGGCGGCACCGACACCGCGCCCAACCCAGTCGAGCAGGTGCTCGCGGCGCTCGGCAACTGCCTGGCTGTCGGGTACGCCGCCAACGCCACGGCCCGCGGCATCACGCTCGACTCGCTGCGCATCGACGTGTCGGGTCCGGTCGATCTGCACACCTTCCTCGGCCTGCGCGAGGGCCACGCCGGCTTCAGCGAGATCGAGGCCGTCGTGCACCTGGAGTCGCCCGCGTCGGCGGGCGACATCGCGGCCCTGCACGCGCACGTGCTGGGCACCTCGCCCGTGGGTCACACGCTGCAGGCCGCGCTGCCGGTGCGCATCTCCCTCGCCTAGATCGGGCTGCGGGAGCGCGTCCCAGAGAGCGTGCACCTGCGACCGATCGCCGTGCGAGACGACGAGAGCCCTCGACCCGGTGGTCGAGGGCTCTCGTCGTGGTGCTGGGGTCAGAGCTCGAAGCGGTCGAGCATCATCACCTTGTCCCACGCGGCGACGAAGTCGCGCACGAACTTGTCCTGCGCGTCGGCCGACGCGTAGACCTCGGACAGCGCGCGCAGCACGGAGTTCGAGCCGAACACGAGGTCGACGCGGCTGCCCGTCCAGCGCGGCTCGCCGGTCGCCCGGTCGCGACCGGTGAAGGTCTCCTCGGTGTCGTCGACCGGACTCCACTCGGTGGCGATGTCGAGGATGTTGACGAAGAAGTCGGGGGTCAGGACGCCGGGCCTCGAGGTGAGGACACCGACGTTCGTGCCGTCGTAGTTGGCTCCGAGGGCTCGCAGACCACCGACGAGCACGGTGAGCTCGGGCGCCGTCAGCGTGAGCAGGCTCGCCCGGTCGACGAGCAGGTGCTCCGCCGGCACGCCGTGACCCTTGCCCAGGTAGTTGCGGAACCCGTCGGCCGTCGGCTCGAGCGGGGCGAACGACTCGACGTCGGTCTGCTCCTGCGTCGCGTCGGTGCGCCCCGGCGTGAAGGGGACGGCGACGTCGACGCCGGCGTCCCTCGCCGCCTTCTCGACCGCCGCGACGCCGCCGAGCACGATGAGGTCGGCGAGGGAGACGCGGACGCCGCGGGCTGCGTTCGCGTCGTCGAACTGGGTCTTGATCCCCTCGAGGGTCTGCAGGACGGTGGCCAGCTGCGTGGGGTTGTTCGCCTCCCAGCCGCTCTGCGGCTCGAGCCGGATGCGGGCGCCGTTGGCTCCGCCGCGCTTGTCGCTGCCGCGGAACGTGGATGCCGACGCCCACGCAGTCGTCACCAGCTGCTGCACGCTGAGGCCCGACGCGAGGATCGACGCCTTGAGCGCGGTGATGTCAGCACCGCTCACCAGCTCGTGGTCGACGGCCGGCACCGGGTCCTGCCAGATCAGCACCTCCGACGGCACCTCGGGGCCGTGGTAGCGCGCGACCGGGCCCATGTCGCGGTGGGTGAGCTTGAACCAGGCGCGCGCGAACGCGTCGGCGAGCTCGGCGGGGTTCTCGTGGAAGCGCCGCGAGATGGGCTCGTAGATGGGGTCCATGCGCAGTGCCAGGTCGGTCGTGAGCATCACAGGCGTGTGCGACCGCGAGGGGTCGTGCGCGTCGGGCACGGTGCCCTGCGCCGCGGGATCGGTCGGCACCCACTGCTTGGCGCCGGCCGGGCTCTCCGAGAGCTGCCACTCGTACCCGAACAGCGTGTCGAAGAACGAGCTGTCCCACTGGGTGGGCGTCGGCGTCCAGGCGCCTTCGAGCCCGCTGGTGATCGCGTCGCCACCCTTGCCCGTGCCGAAGGCGTTCTTCCAGCCGAACCCCATCTGCTGCAGAGGAGCGGCTTCCGGCTCGGGGCCGACGTTGTCGGCGGGGCCGGCGCCGTGCGTCTTGCCGAACGAGTGGCCGCCCGCGATGAGCGCGACGGTCTCCTCGTCGTTCATCGCCATGCGGCGGAACGTCTCGCGGATGTCGCGTGCTGCGGCGAGCGGGTCGGGGTTGCCGTTGGGCCCCTCGGGGTTGACGTAGATCAGGCCCATCTGCACGGCGCCCAGCGGGTCGGACAGGTCGCGCTCGCCGCTGTAGCGCTCGTCGCCGAGCCAGGTGCCCTCCGCGCCCCAGTTCACCTGCTCGGGCTCCCACACGTCCTCGCGGCCGCCGCCGAAGCCGAAGGTCTCGAACCCCATCGACTCCAGGGCGACGTTGCCGGCCAGCACCATGAGGTCGGCCCACGACAGCGCTCGGCCGTACTTCTGCTTCACCGGCCACAGCACACGCCGCGCCTTGTCGAGGTTTCCGTTGTCGGGCCAGCTGTTCAGCGGCGCGAAGCGCTGCTGCCCGGCACCGGCGCCGCCGCGGCCGTCGCTGATGCGGTAGGTGCCCGCGCTGTGCCACGCCATCCGGATGAACAACGGCCCGTAGTGCCCGTAGTCGGCCGGCCACCAGTCCTGCGACGTCGTCATGACGGCCTCGATGTCGCGCTTCACCGCGGCGAGGTCGAGCCCGTCGAAGGCAGCGGCGTAGTCGAAGTCGGCGTCCATCGGGCTCGCCGTACGTGCGTTGTGCTGGAGCACTGCGAGGTCGAGCTGGTTGGGCCACCAGTCACGGTTGGTGCGGCCCTCGGTCGTGTGCACGACCGGGCAGGTGCCTGCGTCGGACATGTCGTCTTCTCCTTCGTGCGGCTGGGCGGGGAGTACGTCGGATGCGCGACGTCGTTCTGGGCGGTCAGGTGCCGGCGGCGCGTCGCTCGCGTCGTCGTCGGGGGGAGGTATCGGGTCGGGCGCGTGTGCGGGCGCGACGGCGGCAGTCGGGGCAGCGGCCCCAGTAGGCGACCTCGGCCTCGTCGATCTCGAAGCCGCTGTCGTCGGACGCCGTCAGGCAGGGCGTGGTGCCGGTGGCGCAGTCGACGTCGACCACGGTGCCGCACACGCGACAGACGAGGTGGTGGTGGTTGTCGTCGACCCGGTCCTCGAAGCGGGCCGCCGAGCCGGCCGGCTGGATGCGCCGGAGCAGCCCGACGTCGACGAGCACGCCGAGCGCGTCGTAGACGGCCTGCACCGAGACGTCGCCGAGCTCGGTGCGCACCGAGTCGATGACGTCGTCGGCCGTGGCGTGCGGGTGCTGCTCGACGGCGTGCAGCACGGCGAGCCGTTGGTTCGTGACCCGGTAACCGCGGTCGTGCAGGCGATCGGCGGGATCGGGGGACATGCGCCCACCCTCCGCCCTAGAATGGAATTAGTCAAGATTAGATCTTCCTCGGCCGCCCTGGCACCGAGGGCTCCGTCCGGGCGTCCCCGCCGGGCCGTGGCAGGGTGACCGGCAGGAGCGAGACGTCTGCGAGCACCGCGACGGCGACGGGAGGCCGCGTGAGCATCGAGGAGCCGACCGACTGGGCGCCGTCGTCGGGACCCGTGGTCGTCGTGGCCGCCTGCCAGGTCGAGCTCGCGGTCGGCCGTCCGGCCGACAACGCCGAGGCGGTCGAGGAGGCGGTGCGCGAGGCTGCGGCACTGGGCGCGCAGCTGGTGGTCGTGCCCGAGCTGGCGACCAGCGGCTACGTGTTCGAGTCGGTCGCCGAGGCCCGGTCGCTGGCCGAGCCCCTCGACGGCGACACCGTCACGCGGTGGACGGCGCTCGCGCGCGACCTCGGGCTCGTCGTCGTGGGCGGTCTCGCCGAGCTCGCCGGTGACGAGCTGTTCAACGTGTCGGTGATCGTCGACGCGTCGGGGCTGCGTGCGGCGTACCGCAAGGTGCATCTCTGGGATGCCGAGCCCGACTTCTTCGCCGCGGGGGAGGCTCGCCCGCCCGTCGTCGACACCGCGGTCGGACGGGTGTCGACCGTGGTCTGCTACGACCTCGAGTTCCCGGAGTGGACGCGTTTGCCGGGTCTCGACGACGCCGACGTCCTGGCCGTGCCCACGAACTGGCCCGCGGAGCCGTCGCGGATGTCGCCCACCCCGGCCGAGGTCGTGAAGGCGCAGTCGACCGCCATGGTCAACCGGATGGCCGTGGTGTGCGCCGACCGGTGCGGCACCGAGCGCGGCGTCTCGTGGTTGGGCGGCTCGGCCGTGATCGGTGCCGACGGACGCCTGCTCGCCGGACCGAGCGCGATGGCGGTGCCGGCGGTGCACGTCGCCGAGGTCGACCTCGGGCTCTCGCGCGACAAGCGCACCGGGCCCCGCAACCATCCCCTCCACGACCGGCGTCCGCACCTCTACTCCTGACGCGAACCCCGGACGCGCGATCGCTGCTCCTCCCCTGGAACCTCAGCGGCGACGCAGGTGCGGAGCCGCGGCATCCGCAACCCCGCAGATGCGGATGGCACGCGCTCGATGTAGGCGGCGCTCGGTCGCAGGGATCCCTTGCGCAGCAAGCGATCCCACTGTGCCCTGCCCCAGCCCCACGACCGCTGAGCGGCGGCCCGATCCGTCGCGCAAGGTCAGTGGACAGGTTCGGCGTTCCGGCTGCCGGACGGCCGATCGCGGAGTACGTTCCCGCGCATGACGGCCCTCCGGGCCGTCGTAGTTCTCCGCCGCGTGACGGCCCTGCGGGTCGTCCGAGAACCGGGCCCTCGGGCCTTCCCCGTTCCCCGCCTGCACCCATGACCAGGAGACACGAGATGACCCACATCTCCGTCACGGTCGACGGTATTCACCGCCACGGAGAGGTGGAGCCTCGACGGCTCCTCGTCCACTGGCTGCGTGACGACCTCGGCCTCGTCGGGACCCCCATCGGCTGCGACACGTCCAACTGCGGCGCGTGCACCGTGCTCATCGACGGACGCAGCGCCAAGTCGTGCAGCGTCCTCGCCGTCCAGGTCGACGGCAAGGAGGTCACGACGATCCAGGGCCTCGCCGGCGAGGGCGAGTGGCACCCGGTGCAGAAGGCCTTCAAGGAGTGCCACGGGCTGCAGTGCGGCTACTGCACACCCGGCATGGTGCTGGCCTCGGTCGACCTGCTCAACGAGAACCCGAACCCCACCGAGGACGAGGTGCGGCACGGTCTCGAGGGCAACCTGTGCCGGTGCACGGGCTACCACAACATCGTGAAAGCCGTCCTGACGGCCTCGGCCGAGATGCGGGGTGAGGGCGCATGACCGCCACCGACGACCGTCCGGCCACCGCGATCGGCAGCCCGATCCGTCGCAAGGAGGACGCGCGGCTGCTGACCGGCAAGACCAACTGGACCGACAACATCCAGCTTCCCGGAACGCTGCACATGGCCACCGTGCGCAGCCCGCTGGCGCACGCGCGCATCACCAACATCGACACGACCGCGGCGATGGACGTCGACGGCGTGGTGCACGTCTTCACCGGTGCCGACTTCCCCGACCTCGTCGGCTCCACCTGCGTGTGGCCGGTCACCGACGACATCAAGACCGCGGTGATGCCGGCGATCTGCAAGGACAAGGTGAACTTCGCCGGCGACGTCGTCGCCATCGTGCTGGCCACCGACCGCTACACGGCGTACGACGCGGCGTCGCTCGTCGATGTCGACTACGAGCCGATGCGGGCCGTGGTCGACATGGAGCTCGCGCTGGCCGAGGGCTCCACGATCGTGCACGAGGACTTCGGTACCAACGCCTCGTACACGATGCACGTGCCCTTCGGCGACGACTACGCGGCGACCGCGGCCAAGGCTGACGTCGTCGTGAAGCGGCGGTTCATCAACCAGCGGCTGATCCCCAACACCATGGAGACCCGGTCGGTCGTCGCCGCACCGGCGGTCGGCATGGCCGACGAGATCACGGTGTGGTCGGCCACGCAGATCCCGCACGTGCTGCGTGTGCTGCTCGCGCTGACGACGGGGATCCCCGAGAACCACCTGCGCGTGGTCGCCCCCGACGTGGGCGGCGGGTTCGGCGCCAAGCTGCAGATCAACCGCGAGGAGATCCTCGCGACCGTCCTGGCCAAGCAGCTCGGACGCCCGATCAAGTGGTCGGAGAGCCGCAGCGAGCACTTCGTGTCGACGCACCACGGCCGCGACCAGATCCAGGACATCGAGATCGCCGCGACCAGCGACGGCACGATCCTCGGTCTCAAGGTCGAGCTGCTCGCCGACATGGGCGCCTACCTGCAGATCATCACGCCGGGCACGCCGCTCCTGGGCATGTTCATGTTCCCGGCCATCTACAAGATGCAGGCGTACGACTTCACGTGCACCGGTGTCTACACGAACAAGACGCCGACCGACGCCTACCGCGGCGCCGGCCGACCTGAGGCGACGTACGCGATCGAGCGCATCGTCGACGAGCTCGCGGCCGAGATCGGCATGGAGCCGATGGAGCTGCGCAAGAAGAACTGGATCAAGCACGAGGAGTTCCCCTACACGACGGTCGCCACGCTCACCTACGACACGGGCAACTACGAGGCGGCCACCGCTCGGGCCATGGAGCTCTTCGGCTACGACGAGATGCGCGCCGAGCAGAAGGCTCGTCGCGAGGCGGGCGACCCCGTGCAGCTCGGCATCGGCATCTCGACGTTCACCGAGATGTGCGGTCTGGCGCCATCGCGCACGCTCGGCGCCCTCAAGTACGTCGCTGGCGGCTGGGAGCACTGCACGATCCGCGCGCTGCCCACCGGCAAGATCGAACTCATCACCGGGACGTCACCGCACGGTCAGGGGCACGAGACGGCGTGGAGCCAGATCGCGTCGGACATCATCGGCGTGCCGGTCGACGACATCGAGGTCGTGCACGGCGACACCGGTCGCGCGCCGTACGGCATGGACACCTACGGCTCGCGATCGCTCGCGGTCGGCGGCCAGGCCATCAAGCTCGCCGGTGAGCGCCTCGTCGAGAAGGCCAAGGTCATCGCGGCCCACCAGCTCGAGGTGAGCGTCGACGACGTCGACTTCAGCGCCGGCACCTACTCGGTGAAGGGCGATCCCGAGAAGTCGACGACGATCCAGGCCGTCGCCTTCGAGGCCTTCACCGCGCACAACCTGCCCGACGGCGTCGAGCCGACCCTGTCTGGCGAGTCGACGGTCGACCCGGTCGACTTCTCCTACCCGCACGGGACGCACCTCGCGGCGATGGAGGTCGACACCGAGACCGGTCAGGTGACGCTGCGCAAGTACGTGTGCGTCGACGACTGCGGCGTGCAGATCAACCCGATGATCGTCGAGGGACAGGTGCACGGCGGACTCGCCCAAGGCATCGCGCAGGCCCTCTTCGAGGGTGCTCTCTACGACGCCGAGGGCAACCTGCTCACCGGCTCGATGGGCGACTACCTGCTGCCGAGCGCGGCCGACCTGCCATCGTTCATCACCGACCAGACGGTGACGCCGTCCACGACCCATCCCTTGGGCACCAAGGGCATCGGCGAGGCCGGAGCCATCGCGTCGACGCCGGCGATCATCAACGGCGTCGTCGACGCCATCCGGCACCTCGGCGTCAACGACGTCTTCATGCCGGCGAGCCCGCAGAACGTGTGGCGTGCCCTCCAGAACGCGCAGAAGGGTGGTGCCGCATGATCCCCGCGGCTTTCGACTACGTGAAGGCGGGCAGCGTCGACGAGGCGGTGGCCGCGCTCACCGCCGGCGGCGAGGACGCCAAGGTGCTCGGCGGCGGCCAGTCGCTCATGCCGGTGCTCCGGCTGCGGCTCAACGTGCCGTCGGTGCTCGTCGACGTGAGCGAGATCGACGAGCTGCGCACCGTGGTCGACGAGGGCTCCTCGCTGCTCATCGGCGCCGGCGTCACGACGTACGAGTGCATGCACCACGACGCGATCAGGGCGCACGCGCCGCTGCTCGCGCAGGCTGCGGGCGAGGTCGCCGACCCGGCGATCCGGCACCGCGGCACGTTCGGCGGCTCGTGCGCCCACGCCGACCCGGCGGGCGACCTGCCCACGGTGGCGCGGGTGCTCGACGCGGAGTTCGTCATTGCCGGGCCGGGCGGGCGTCGCACTGTCCCCGCGTCGGACTTCTTCGTCGACTACTTCACGACCGCCATCGGTGTCGACGACGTGCTCGTCGCCGTCCGCGTGCCGAAGCTCGGCGCGGGATGGGGCTTCGACTATCAGAAGTTCCACCGCACCGCGCAGGCCTGGGCGATCGTCGGTGCCGCTGCTGCCATCAAGGTCGAGGACGGCACGATCACCGAGGCGCGCGTGGGCCTCACCAACGTCGCGTCGTCGCCCGTGCGCGCGTCGTCGGTCGAGGCCGCTCTCACGGGGGGCCCGGCGACGGCGGAGGCGATCGCTGCGGCGTCCGCGAGCGCCGCCGACGGCACGAGCCCGACGTCGGACACCCACGCCGACGCCGAGTTCCGCCAGCACCTCGCGAGAGTCCTGACGAAGCGAGCAGTGACGAACGCCGCCGGCCTCTAGCAAGCGGCAGCAGAACCCGCACCACCAACGCACCGCGAAAGTGCCCTTGATCTCCCCTTCGCTGGGCCCCGCTGGCGCAGCGCCAGTAGGGGAGATCAAGGGCACCTTCTTGCGTCTCGCCACCCGAATTCGTGATCGTGGTGCCGTCGCCCGGGTCAGGCCTGGGCGATGCGCACCAGGTTGCCGGAGGGGTCGCGCACCGCGCAGTCGCGAGCGCCCCAGGGCTGGGACGCCGGCTCCTGCAGGATCTCCGCCGTTCCCGAGGCCCGGACCTTCTCGAAGGTCGCGTCGAGGTCGTCGGAGCTGAAGATCGCGGCCTGCAACGACCCCTGCGTGACGAGCGTGAGGAGCGCGTCGCCCTCGGCCTGCGAGCGTCCGCCGTGCGGCTGGAACAGGACGATGCCGAGGTCCTGACCTGGTGCGCCGACGGTGACCCAGCGGAAGCCGTCGGACGCGACGTCCATGCGGACCTCGAGGCCGAGCGCGTCGCGGTAGAACGCGAGCGCGGCGTCGGGGTCGTGCACGGGGATGAACATGGAGGAGACGGTGATCGACATGCGTCAGACCCTAGGTGGGCCGCCGCCCCGTCCGCTTCTCCGATCCTGCTCGCTCCACCAGGAATCGCATGCGGAAGGTGCGCGTCAGGCGGACGTCGGGGTGCGCCGCGGGCGGGTGGCGACCTTGGTGACGCACACGGGCACGGCCTCGAGGTGGCTGTGGTCGCGGGCGCCGTACTGCGACGGCGTCTCGCCGACGATCTCGGTGAAGCGCGAGCTGAACGACCCCAGCGAGGTGCAGCCGACCGCGAAGCAGGTGTCGGTCACGGACGAGCCCTGGCGCAGCAGCGCCTTCGCGCGCTCGATGCGGCGCGTCATGAGGTAGGAGTACGGCGTCTCGCCGTAGGCGGCGCGGAACTTGCGGGAGAAGTGCGCCGGCGACATGAGCGCTGCGCGCGCCATGGTGGGGACGTCGAGGGGCTGCGCGTAGTCGCGGTCCATGAGGTCGCGCGCACGCCGCAGGTGGGCGAGGTCGGCCAGCTCCTCCGGCGTCATGCTCGTGACGCTACGCGACGCTGCCGTGTGCGGGTCAAGTTCCGCAGTCGAGCCACGGTGTTCGCGCGCCGGCCTCGGAGGAAAGGACGGTGCGGTTGGACGCCCGAGGAGGTGGCTCTTCGGGGGGTGAGGCGGTCCCGGACCGCCCCGCCGCCGCGTGCGGGACGGTCCGGGAAC
>Ga0302299_10002711_pt1 | contig 10771 bp, 8 predicted proteins | sample III_Fen_N3_4_FD_198795 | JGI IMG/M metagenome (GOLD analysis project Ga0302299, IMG submission 198795) | Peat permafrost microbial communities from Stordalen Mire near Abisko, Sweden - III_Fen_N3_4 | ecosystem: Environmental > Terrestrial > Soil > Wetlands > Permafrost | place: Sweden: Abisko...
ACCTTGATGACTGCGAGGTAGTTCTGAGGAGCCGCCACGGCGCCCGCCTTCTTTCTCACTCGACACACGGATTCCGACAACTCTCACTCTCAGGTGGAGGCTAAGAGTTATGTCATCCTGTAGGTGCGGGTGAACCTACGGCGCCGGACCGGGGCTGCGCAAGGCGCTCGGCCGATCTCGTGCGGTGACGTCACCGCCCCGATCGCGAGAGTTGCTGTGCCGCAAGGGATCTGCCCCTTGCTGTGAATCCCGTCGCAGTCGCCGGGGCTCAGGGCTTCGCGCTGCCGGTCCCGCGCGTCGTGGGCAGGTCGGGCGCCGAGACGTCGTAGGACGACGCCGGGACCTTGAGCAGCGACACGAGGACGGCCGCCTTGCGCGCACTCTCGTCCGGGTTGCCCCACTGCACCGTCGTGCCGTCGGCGAGGGTCAGCACGACGTCGTCGCGCGTCCTCGCGGCGACCGTGGCGACGCGGACGGCGAGGGCCTTCGGCAGGGCGGCGTAGACCCCGAGGGCGGAGGCGAGCGCATTGTCGTTGGCGGCGCTCACCTTCGGCATCCCGGCGGGCACGGCGTTGACCGTGCCGAACCGCGCACCGATCACGTCGAGGTAGGTCCACGCAGCGCCGTCGCGCGTGACGGCGATCGGGGTGCGCTCGGTGACGACGACCACGAGGACGTCGGGCCAGCCGCGGCGCACCTCGACCGACGCGACGCGCGGGATGGCACCCACCCGCTGCTCGATGCCCGCGACGTCGACGCGCGCGAGCGGGATGCGCGCGGGGACGGCCGCGGCCTGGCGCACCGAGTCGGCGCTGACGTCGACGGCGCCGAGGACGCGCACCTCCGTCACCGCGAGGAGCGAGGAGAACCACACGACCCACACACCGAGCGCGACGAGCGCCACGACCACGACGAGCGCGACCCACCGCGTCGTACGCCGGGTCCGCTGCGCGGCGCCGAAGCGCTGCGCGGACTCGACGACCGTCATCGACCGGTCCCCTCTCGGGCGCGGAGCAGGTCGAGCACCTCGGCGCCGATCATCGCGATGTCGCCGGCGCCCAGGGTCATGACGACGTCGCCGGCGCGCGCGCGGTCGACGAGCTGGCCGGCCACCCGGCTCCACGACGGCTCGAAGACGACCTGATCCGCCGGCAGCGGGACGTTGCCCGCCATGGCGACGCCGGACGCGCCGGGGATCGGGTCCTCGCCGGGGGCGAACACCTCGAGCACGACGACCTGGTCGGCGAGACCGAGCGCCTCGCCGAACTCCTTCGAGAACAGCGCGGTGCGGTAGTAGTGGTGCGCCTGGAAGGCGACGACGAGCTGCCCCTCCCCCACGAGGTCGCGCATCGCGTGCAGCGTCGCGGCGATCTCGGTCGGGTGGTGCGCGTAGTCGTCGTAGACCCGCACGCCGTCGGCCGTCCCCTTGAAGTCGAAGCGACGTCGGGTGCCGCTGAACGACTCGAGCCCGGCGCGAAGGTCGTTGGGCGAGTAGCCGAGGCCGAGCCCGGTGACGAGCGCGGCCGTGGCGTTGAGGACGTTGTGCCGCGCGGGGACGCCGAGCTCGATCGCGCCGAGGCGCACGCCGTGGTCGAGGACGTCGAAGCGCCAGCCGTTCTCGCCGAGGCCGAGCAGCTCCACGCGGTAGTCGGCGGCGTCGGCCTCGCCGTAGGTCCGGACGTCGACGCCCGCCGCGCGCGCCTTCTCCGCCAGGCGTGCGGCACCGGCGTCGTCGGCGCAGACGGTGACGAAGCCCCCTCGAGCGGCGATGCCCGTGGCGAACTCGAGGAAGGCCTGCTCGATTGCCTCGAACGTGCCCCAGTGGTCGAGGTGGTCGGGCTCGACGTTGGTGACGATGCCGGCGAACGCGGGGAGGGCGAGGAAGGCTCCGTCGCTCTCGTCGGCCTCCGCCACGAAGTCGGCACCGGTGCCGAGGTGGGCGTTGCTGCCGCTCTCGTTGAGCTCGCTGCCGATCGCGAACGACGGGTCGGCGCCGCTGTGCTGCAGCGCGACGGTGAGCATGGACGTGGTCGTGGTCTTGCCGTGCGTCCCGGCCACGGCAATGCCGCGGTAGCCCTGCATCAGCGTCGCGAGCGCCTCGGCGCGCCCCATGACGCGCAGCCCGAGCTCGAGCGCGGCGACGATCTCGGGGTTGTCCGGCTTGATGGCGGTGGACGCGATCACGGTGTCGACGCCGTGGACGTGGGCGGCCGCGTGGCCCACCGTCGCGTCGACGCCGAGCGCGCGCAGCGCGGTGATGCGTCGCGAGTCCTTCGCGTCGCTGCCGCTGACGGTGACGCCGCGCGCCACGAGGATGCGGGCGATGCCGGACATCCCCGCGCCGCCGATGCCCACGACGTGGACGCGTCCCAGCCCCGAGAGGTCGGCGGGGCTCGCGGTCTCCGCGGTCATCGGTCTCCTCCTGCGCTCCGCGCCGGTGTCCCGGCGCCGACGGCGTCGAGCACCAGCTGCCTCAGTCTCTCGTCAGCGTCGCGCTGACCGTGGGATGCGGCGGCCGTTTCCATCTCGCGTCGCTGGTCGCCGTCGAGCAGCAGCGGTCCGAGCACGTGCAGCACGCGCTCGCCGTCGAGCGACGCGTCGTCGACGATGAGACCGCCGCCCTCGGCGACGACCGGCAGCGCGTTGAGCCGCTGCTCGCCGTTGCCGATCGGCAGCGGCACGTAGAGCGCGGGCAGGCCGACGGCGGCGAGCTCGGCGCACGTCATCGCGCCCGCCCGGCAGAGAGCGACGTCGGCCGCGGCGTAGGCGAGGTCCATCCGGTCGAGGTAGGGCACGGCGACGTAGGGCGCCGGTCCGAGCGCGCCGGACGGGCGCTGGTCGCCGTTGCGCTCGCCGACGGCGTGCAGCACCTGGATCCCTTGGGCAGTCAGGCCTTCCGCAGCGTCGATGACCGCCTGGTTGAGGCGCCGCGCGCCCTGCGAGCCGCCGAAGACCAGCAGCGTCGGACGGTCCGGGTCGAGACCGAACCCGGCGCGGGCCTCGGCGCGCAGCGCCACGCGGTCGAGCTCGGCGATGGCGCGCCGCAGCGGCATCCCGATGTGGCGCGAGCCGGCGATCGCGTCGGGGACGGCGCAGCCGACGTAGGCGGTGAAACGGGAGCCGACCTTGTTCGCGAGACCGGGGCGGGCGTTGGCCTCGTGGATCACGATCGGGACGCGACCGCGCGCGGCGAGGTACGCCGGAAGCGCGACGTAGCCCCCGAAGCCGACGACGACGTCGGCCGAGGTCTCCTCGAGCACCGCGCGCGCCTCGGCGACGGACGTCCGCAGCCGCGAGGGCAGTCGTGCGAGGTCGAGGGTGGGACGGCGCGGCATCGGGGTCGCGGTGATGAGGCGCAGGTCGTAGCCGCGCTGCGGGACCAGGCGGGTCTCGAGGCCGCGGTCGGTGCCCAGCGCCGTGACACCGATCTCCGGGTCGTGGTGACGCAGGCAGTCGGCGAGGTTGAGGGCGGGCTCGATGTGCCCGGCCGTTCCCCCGCCCGCGAGGACGACGTGCACCGGGGTCACCGCCCCCGTGCGGCGGTCTTGGGGCGTGCCGGGCGGCCGGCCTCGGCGCGCGCGAACGACATGAGCATGCCGAGGGCGACGAGCGTCGGGACGAGCGAGGAGCCGCCGTAGGACACCAGCGGGAGAGGCACGCCGGTGATCGGGATGAGCTGCAGGACCGCACCGAGGTTGAGCAGCGCCTGGGTGAGGATCCACGCGACGGTGGCGGCCGAGGCGGTGCGCACGAACGGGTCGCTCGTCACGCGCGCGAGCCGCAGTCCCGCCACGCCGATCGCGGCGAAGAGGCCGATCACCAGCAGCGTGCCGATGATGCCGAGCTCCTCGCCCACGACGGCGTAGATGAAGTCGGTGTGCGCCTCGGGAAGCCAGCCCCACTTCTCCCGGCTGGCACCGAGGCCGACACCGAACCAGCCGCCGCCGCCGAGCGCGCTCTGCCCGTGCAGCACCTGCCAGCCGCTGCCGAGCGAGTCCTGCGACGGGTTGAGCCAGGAGGCGAAGCGCGCGAGACGGTAGGGCGCCGCGATGCTGAGCAGCGCGATGCCGGCCGCGACGAGGACGGCGCCCCCGACGAACAGGCGCGCCGGGGCGCCGTTGACGTAGAGGATCGCCGCGAGCATCGGGATGAGGATGAGCGCCGTGCCGACGTCGCCCTCGAGGACGACGAGCCCGATCATCAGGCCCACCACAGGCAGCAGCGGCACGAGCAGGTGCTTCCACTGGTCGAGCAGGCCCTGCTTGCGGGCGAGCAGGTCGCTCCCCCACAGCACCAGGGCGAGCTTGGCGAACTCGCTGGGCTGGAAGCGGAACGGGCCGCCGAGCTCGATCCAGTTGCGCTGGCCGGCGACGCTGTGACCCACGACGAGGACGGCCACGAGGCTGACGAGGGCGAACACGAGCGTGGGGTAGGCCAGCCGCCGCCAGGTCTTCACCGACATGCGCGACGCGACGACCATCGCGACGAGGCCGAGGACGGCGAACATCACCTGCCGGCCCCACAGCGTGTAGGCGGAGCCGAAGACGCGGTAGCTCTCGACGGTGGACGCGGAGAGCACCATGAGGATGCCGAGGATCAGCAGCAGCAAGGTCGACCCGAGCAGGACGTGGTAGGTCGCCAGCGGGTGCTCGGACCTCGGGCGCCCGGTCGACTCGACCCGGCGGACGGCCTCCTGGGTCACTGCCCCGCCCGGCGGCGCACGGCCTCGGCGAACACGTCGCCGCGCTGCGCGTAGTCGCGGTACATGTCCCACGACGCGCAGCCCGGTGCGAGGAGCACGGTGTCGCCCGGCCGCGCGAGAGCCGCGGCGGCGTCCACGACGTCGTCCATGGCTCCAGTGTCGGTGCGCGACACCTCCACGACCGGGACATCCGGCGCGTGTCGCGCGAGCGCGTCGCGGATCCGGTCGCGGTCGACGCCGAGCAGGACCACACCGCGCATGCGGTCGCGTGTCGCCACGACGAGGTCGTCGAACTCCTGGCCCTTCGCCATCCCGCCGGCGATCCACACCACCGTGCCGTAGGCGCGGAGCGACGTCTCGGCCGCGTGGCAGTTCGTGGCCTTCGAGTCGTCGACGTAGCGCACGCCGTCGACCTCGCCGACGTCGGCGATCCGGTGGCCGGCCGGCTCGAAGGAGCGCAGCCCCTCACGGACGGCCGAGGCGGGTACGCCGTAGGCACGGGCGAGCGCCGCGGCGGCCAGCGCGTTGCCGACGTTGTGCGGCGCGAACGGGTGCACGTCGTGGACCGACGCGAGCTCCTGGGCGCTCTCGTGCCGGTTCTCGACGAACGCCCGGTCGACGAGCAGGTCGTCGACGACACCGAGCATCGAGAGCCCGGGCACGCCGAGCGTCACGCCGATCGCGCGACAGCCCTCGACGACGTCGGCCTCCTCGACCATGCGCACCGTGTCGGGCTCGGCGGCGTTGTAGACGGCCGCGACCTGGGTGTGGGCGTAGATGCGCGCCTTCGCGGCGCGGTAGGCGTCGAACGAGCCGAAGAGGTCGATGTGGTCCTCGGCGACGTTGAGGCACACCGACGCGACCGGGCTCGCCGTCAGCAGGTAGGGCAGCTGAGGGGCGCCCACCTCGACCGCGAGCACGTCGAACCCCTCGGGGTCCATCACGGCGTCGATCAGCGAGACGCCGATGTTGCCGACGGCGGCGGTGCGCAGCCCGGCGGCACGCAGGATCGACTCGAGCATGAGCGTGGTGGTGGTCTTGCCGTTGGTGCCCGTGACGACGAGCCACGCCGCGGGGCTCTCCCCGCGCAGGCGCCAGGCGAGCTCGAGCTCGCCCCAGACGGGCACGCCCTGCGCCTGGGCCGCGCGGATCACCGGCGCGTTCGGCGGGAGTCCCGGGGAGACGACGAGCACGTCCGCGGCGTCGGGCAGCGTGTCGCCGTCGCCGAGGCGGACGGTCGCGCCCACGACCTCGAGGATGTCGGCTCGCTCGCGCTGGCGCTCTCCGTCGGCGCCGTCGATCACCGTGACGCGTGCCCCGAGGTGCACGAGGTGGTCGGCCGCGGCGAAGCCGGCGACGCCGATCCCGGCGACCACGGCGTGGACGGCCGACCAGTCCGAGCCGCGCGCGTGCGCGGAGACGTCGACCGAGGTCACCCCGGCCTCCTGATCCACTCGGCGTAGAACAGCCCGAGCCCGAGCGCCACGAACAGGCCGTGCACGATCCAGAACCGCACCACGATCTGGATCTCGGGCCAGCCCAGCATCTCGAAGTGGTGGTGCAGCGGGGCCATCCGGAACATGCGTCTGCCCGTGAGCTTGTAGCTGCCCACCTGGCCGATCACCGAGAGCGTGATGATGAGGAAGAGGCCCGCGAGCAGCGGCAGCAGCAGCTCGACGCGCGACAGGATCGCGAGCGCCGCGATCGCACCGCCGAGGGAGAGGGATCCCGTGTCGCCCATGAAGATGCTGGCCGGGGCCGTGTTCCACCAGAGGAAGCCGAACGTCGCGCCCGCGGCGGCCGCGGCGAACATCGCGAGATCGAGCGGGTCTCGTACGTCGTAGCAGCGAGCCACCTCGCCGAAGCTGCAGTTCTGGCGGTACTGCCACAAGGACAGGAGCGTGAAGGCGCCGAGGGTCATCGTCGCCGCACCGGCTGCGAGGCCGTCGAGCCCGTCGGTGAGGTTGACCGCGTTCGTCGTCGCCGTCACCAGGAACCAGATCCAGAGCATGAGCAGCGACGTCGGCAGCACGATGCCGGTGTTGCGCAGGAACGAGATCGCGTGCGACGCGGGCGTGAGGCCGTCGCTGTCGGGGAAGTGCGCCGCAGCCCAGGCGAACGAGAGCGCCACCGCCGCCTGCCCGAGCAGCTTGGTCCGGGCGCGGACACCGGTGCTGCGCTGCTGGAAGATCTTGAGGTAGTCGTCGGCGATGCCCACGCAGCCGAGGCCGACCGTGAGGTAGAGCGCGAGCAGTCCCGACACCGTCGGAGCACGCAACGGGAACAGGTGCGCGCCGAAGTAGCCGATCAGCAGGCCGCCGAGGATCGCGAGGCCGCCCATGGAGGGCGTGCCGCGCTTGCCCTGGTGCTCGGGGTAGTGCTCGCCCTCGGTGGAGACTCGGATCGCCTGCGCGTAGTTGTGACGGCGCAGGAAGCGGATGAGCACCGGAGTGCCGAGCAGCGCCGTGATCAGCGCGAGGCTCGAGGAGATGAGGACGAGCCTCACGGGGCCACCCCCGTGCGCTCCAGCAGCCCCGACACGACGCGCTCGAGCGCGACCCCGCGGGATGCCTTGACGAGGACGACGTCGTCCGCGCGGACGGTCGCGACGAGGTCCGCGACCGCGGCGTCGGCACCGTCGACCTCGACGACCTCCGTGGCGACGCCGGTCGAGCCCGCCTCGGCACGGGCGCCGTGGGCCAGCGCTCTGGCGTCGTCGGACGTGCCGACCACGACGAGCCGTTCGACACCGTGGCGCACCGCGGCCCTCCCGATCTCTTCGTGCTCCGACACCGACGCATCTCCGAGCTCGCGCATCTCACCGAGCACGGCGACGGTGCGACGCGCTGCGCGACCCGCCTCGGGACGGCCCATGGCGACGAGGGCGTCGAGCGCGGCGCGGACCGACTCCGGGTTGGCGTTGTACGCGTCGTTGACCACCGTGGCACCTGTGGCCGTCCGGGTCACCTCCATCCGCCAACGACTCGCCGGGCGGGCCCGTGTGAGGCTCGTCGCCACCTCGTCGAGGTCAAGACCGAGCGAGAGGGCCACCGCCGCGACGGCGAGGCTGTTCGAGACGTGGTGGCGACCGTGCAGCCCGAGGTGCACGCGGGCCCGGCGTCCGAAGTGGCAGAGGTCGTAGGACGCCCGGCCCTCCCCGTCGAGCTCGACGCCGTCGGCCCGCACGTCGGCGTGCACGCTCTCGCCGTAGGTCACGACCCGGGCGGTCGTGCGCGTGCGCATGGCCAGCACGAGCGGGTCGTCGGCGTTGATGACGGCGACGCCGCCGTTGCCCGCGTGGGGCAGCGCCTCGACGAGCTCGCCCTTCGCCGCCGCGATGGCCTCGCGCGACCCGAACTCGCCCACGTGCGCGGAGCCGACGTTGAGGACGACGCCGATGCGCGGCGGTGTGATGCCGCAGAGGTAGCGCACGTGGCCGACGCCGCGCGCGCCCATCTCCGCGACGAGGACGCGGGTGCGGGGCTCGAGGCGCAGCGCCGTCATCGGCAGGCCGACCTCGGTGTTGAACGAGCCCTCCGGCGCGAGAGTCCGGCCGTAGGACGGGAGCACCTGCGCGAGCAGGTCCTTGGTGCTCGTCTTGCCCGACGAGCCGGTCACGCCGACGACGACGACGTCGGGCAGACGGCGGAGGACCTCGTGCGCGAGCAGGCCGAGCGCGGCGACGGTGTCGTCGACGACCACGCACGGGACGTCGAGCCCGCGCGAGGCGAGGACGGCGACAGCACCGGAGGCGATCGCGGACTCGGCGTAGTCGTGGGCGTCGTGGTGCTCCCCCACGACGGCGACGAAGAGGTCGAAGGCGGCGACGGCCCGGGAGTCGGTGCACACGCCCAGCGCGACGGCGTCGGGGTCGGCGCCGCCAGCGAGGCGGCCACCGACCACCGCCGCGATGTCCTGCAGCGTCAGGGGGATCACGGCGTACCGCCTTCGTCGTCGAGCTCGTCGTCAGGCGCGAGCGCGCCGGCGAGGACCACGCGGTCGTCGAACGGCGTCACCCGGCCGGCCACCTCCTGGCCTTGCTCGTGGCCCTTGCCGAGCACCAGCAGGACGTCGCCCGGAGCGGCGTAGGCGTGCACGGCCACGTGGATGGCGCGTGCCCGGTCGGGGACCTCGAACGCGCGCGGACCGAGGATCGCGACGGCTCCCGCGAGGACGGCCGCGCGGATGACGGCCGGGTCCTCGGAGCGCGGGTTGTCGTCGGTCACGATGACGACGTCGGCCCCACGAGCCGCCGCCTCGCCCATCGCCGGGCGCTTGTGCGGGTCGCGGTCTCCCCCGGCGCCGAGCACCACGACGACCTTCCCGCGAGCGCCCTCGCGCGCCGCCACGACGGCGCGCGCGACGGCGTCCGGCGTGTGGGCGTAGTCGACGAACGCGAGGAGCCCGCGGTCGAGGACAGGATCGGCGACGCGCTCCATGCGTCCGGCCACGCCCTCGCACGCGGCGATGCCGTCGCCGGCCACGAGCGGGTCGATGCCGGCGGACACCAGCAGCGCCAAGGCTCCCAGCGCGTTGGCGACGTTGAACTCCCCGGGCAGCCGGACCTCGAGGGGCACGTCGGGCACGCCCGGCCCACGGCCGCGCATGACCGACCCGCCCGGGACGGACACGACGCCGTCGACGGTCCAGTCGGCGTCGCCGGTCACGGCGTAGGTCGTCGGCGACAGGCCGGCCGCGACCGCCCGCTCCACGATGCGCCGACCCCAGCCGTCGTCGACGCAGACGACGGCGCGGTCGGCGCGCGCGATCGTGAACAGCTCGGCCTTGGCGTCGAAGTAGTCGTCCATGCCGGTGTGGAAGTCGAGGTGGTCCTCGGTGAGGTTCGTGAAGCCCACGACGTCGAACCGCACGCCGTCGACGCGGCCGAGGCGCAGCGCGTGGCTCGAGACCTCCATCGTGACGGCCGTGACGCCGCGCTCGCGCATCACCGCGAGCAGCGCGTGGACGTCGGTCGCCTCCGGCGTGGTGCGCGCGGTCGGCACGACGTCGTCGCCGACCCGCGTGCCGACCGTGCCGATGACGCCCGTGACATGGCCGGCTGCGCGGAAACCCGCGTCCACGAGGTAGCTCGTCGTGGTCTTGCCGTTGGTGCCGGTGATGCCGACCACGACGAGGTCGTGCGAGGGATCGGCGTAGACCGCTGAGGCGACCGCACCGAGGTGGGAGCGGGGGTCGTCGACCACGAGCACCGGGAGGCGGGTGGCGGCCGCGCGGTCGGCCCCGGCCGGGTCGGTGAGCACCGCCACGGCGCCCGCGGCCGCGGCTGTGGCGACGAACTCGGCGCCATGGGTGCGGAAGCCCGGCAGGGCGGCGTAGAGGTCGCCGGGTCGGACGTCGCGGGAGTCGTGAGTGACGCCGGTCACACCCGGTCCGAGGTCGGCGGGAGCGTCGCCGGTGCGGGTCGCCCCGGCGATGCGGGCGACCTCCGCGAGCGGCAGCGGAGGAGTGCTCGGGCGTGGTCCTGCGGGCACGTCGTGACTCTATCCGGCGTTCACCAGAAGACCGGGATGCGCGGGTGCACGGTGCCGGTCGGGGGGATGCGCAGGTGCTCGAGGCTGAAGCTCATGACCTTCTTGAACACCGGGGCGGCGAGCTGGCCGCCGAAGTGGCCGTTGCGCGGGTTCTGCAGGAAGACCGCGATCACGAGCCGGGGCGCGTCGGCGGGCGCCATGCCGATGAACGAGGCGGTGTAGCCGCGGTAGCAGTGGCAGGTGTCGTCGATGCGGTTCGCCGTGCCGGTCTTGCCCGCCACGCGGTAGCCCGCGATGGCGGCCTTCGGCGCCGTGCCGTCGTCGGACACGACGGACTCGAGCATCGAGCGGACCTGGACGGCGGTGGCGGGGCTGACGACGCGGACGCTGCCCGGGGCCGCGGCCGCCTGGTAGGTCCCGTCCGGTGCGGTGTAGCCCGCGACCAGGGTCGGTGCCACACGCAGGCCGTCGTTGGCGATGGTGGCGTAGACCGACGCCGCCTGGACCGCGGTCAGCGACAGGCCCTGGCCGAAGGCGATGGTGCCGAACGACGTCGCGGACCAGTTCGCCGGCGACG
>Ga0302299_10002712_pt1 | contig 10766 bp, 9 predicted proteins | sample III_Fen_N3_4_FD_198795 | JGI IMG/M metagenome (GOLD analysis project Ga0302299, IMG submission 198795) | Peat permafrost microbial communities from Stordalen Mire near Abisko, Sweden - III_Fen_N3_4 | ecosystem: Environmental > Terrestrial > Soil > Wetlands > Permafrost | place: Sweden: Abisko...
GCGGAGCAGCAGGTGCTTGCCCCGGCGGCCGACACCCGACAGCGCCCGACCGTTGGCGGCCTCGGGCGCCGGCGCATACGTCTTCAGCGCGGTGAACGACAGCGGCGTGAAGCGCTCGAGCACCGCGCCGCCGAAGTCGGCCTCGAGCCGTTCGGCGTGGGCCTGGATCTCGGGCAGCTCGGGCACGGGCGCGGGCCGGTCAGTAGTCGGTTCCGGCGCGGACCTCGGCGAACACGTCGTCGAGGCCGTCGAAGGCGTCGCGGTGCTGCACGAGCAGGCCGACGGTGCCGCCGACTCGCAGCTTGCCGAGCATGAACGCGGCCTGGGCGCTGAGCTGGCCGGTGCCCACGGCCACGGCGGTGGCGTGGTCCTGGGTGAAGGTGACGTCGGGCTGTGCCGCCGGCCCGGGCTCGACGCGGACCTTGCCGTGGTCGACGGTGACGTGCCACGACCGGTCGCCCTCGGGGCCGTCGGTCACGTTCTGTTGCACGACCAGGGCGACGTCGGCGGTGGCGGCGGTGAGGCCGGGGCTCTCGGCCGCCGCCCGGTCGAGGTCGGCGAGCCACTCGGGGCTGAGGAAGTGGGCCACGGCCGCACAGTAGAGGATGGGCCGGCCTGTCGCGGCGGTCGGCCGGGGCCCGGACGCGGCCACGCGGGTACGAACCGCCGAGGGCCCCCCGAGTAGCCTTGCCCGGATGCACCTGCTGCTGGCCGCCAGCCTGCTCGACCCCAAGAGCCTCGCCGAGAGCTTCGGGCTGTTGGGCATCCTCGCCATCATCTTCGCCGAGACCGGGCTCCTGATCGGCTTCTTCCTGCCGGGCGACTCGCTCCTGGTGCTCGCCGGCCTGATCTCCGCGGTGGGCCTCAAGACGGGCAACGGCCACGTCATCCACTTCAACCTCGCGGTGGTGCTCGTCGGCCTGCTGGTCGCCGCCATCCTGGGCGCCCAGTGCGGCTACCTCATCGGGCGCAAGGCCGGCCCGGCGCTGTTCAACCGACCGAACTCCCGGCTCTTCAAGCACGAGCACGTCGAGAAGGCCCAGCGCTACTTCGACAAGTACGGCGCCAAGACCATCGTGATCGCCCGGTTCGTGCCCGTGGTCCGCACCTTTGCCAACCCCATGGCGGGCGTGAGCGAGATGGAGCCCCGCAAGTTCACCACCTACAACGTCATCGGCGGCACCGTGTGGGTCGTGGGCGTGACCATGATCGGCTACATCCTCGGCAAGACCATCACCAACGCCCAGGACCACCTGCCGCTCATCGAGGGCATCATCATCGCCCTGTCGCTGATCCCCGTGGCCTACGAGGTCATCCGCAGCCGCCTCGACAAGCACAAGAGGGCCGCCGCCGACGCGGAGACGGCGTCGAGCCCCAGCTAGCTCGGCCGCACCAGCAACCGCACCCAGGTCTCGCCGAGCCAGCCCGCGAAGCGCTCGTCGGACCAGCCCCGCTCGTTGACGAGGCGGTGCCAGAGGGTGCCGTCGGTCAGCGACCACATCACGTCGTGGCACTCGTCCTCGGACACGGCCAGCTGACCCGTGGCCACCGCCTCGCGCGCCAGGACCCCCATGCCCTCGTAGCGCTGGCGACCGATCTCGGCCAGCAGGTCGGCGGCACCCACGTCTGCGCTCGCGGCACCCTGGATGGCGAGCATGAAGGGCACGATGCGGCGTGAGGTGGCGGTGTAGAGCACGGCGTGGCTCCGCAGCCGCGCCACCAGGTCGGGCTCGGCCCGGAGCGCCCGGACCTCCGGACGCTCGTGGTACACCACGTCCTCGTCGTCGCCGCCGATGGTGATGTCCCAGACCCGGTGCAGCAGCGCGGCCTTGGTGCGGAACGCCCCGTAGACGGTCTCGACCGACACCCCGGCCGCGCGTGCGACGTCGGCCACGGTCGTGCGGCCGTAGCCCTGCGAGACGAACAGGTCGTGGGCCGCGTGGAGGACCTCGAGCTGCGTCTGGCGGGCCTGCTCGCGGCGTCGGGTCGAGTCGTAGGCGCGACGGCCCTTGACGGGATCACTCATCGGGTACACCATACCTGTATTCGTTACAGAGGAACTGGATCGGAGTAGCCATGTCCACCACGATCGATTGGACCGATGTTGCCGCATCGTGGGACCGCAACCGCGACCACGTGGAGGCGATGAAGCACCACGTCACCGACGCCCTCGTCGCCCGCCTGGCACTGCAGCCGGGCGAGCGGGTGCTCGAGCTCGGGTCCGGCACGGGCGTGCTGGCCCGCCGACTCGCCGCCGCCGTGGCGCCCGGTGGTCACGTGCTCGCCAGCGACGAGGCCCCCGGCATGGTCGAGCTGATCCGCGCCACGCTCGCCGACGAGCCGGGCGTGGAGGTCCGGCGCATCGACGCCGAGCACGTCGACCTGCCGGCGGGGTCGTTCGACGCCGTGGTCTTCCGCATGGGCCTCATGCTGCTCACGTCGCCCGACGCCGCCCTGGCCGCGTGCCGCAACGTGCTGGTGCCCGGAGGGCGCCTCGGGGTGGCCGTCTGGGCGGCGCCGGAGCACAACCCCTGGCTCACCGCTGCGGGCATGGCGGCGATGGTGCACGGCGTCGTCAGCGGCCCCCTGCCCACCGCACCCGGCGGCCCCTTCTCGCTCGGCGATCCGGCCGACCTCGAGCAGCGGATCCGGCATGCCGGCTTCACCGAGGTGACGGTCGACGAGGTCGACGCCTCGGCCACGTTCGCCTCCACCGATGAGCACTTCGCCATCGTCACCACGCTGGCGCCACCGCTCGCCGCGGCGCTGGCCGCCGCGTCCGACGAGGACCGGGCGGCGGTGCGCCGCACCGCCGCCGAGCTGCTCGCCGCCCACGCCACCGACGCCGGGCTGGTCGTGCCCGGGCGGGCGCTGGTCTGCCTGGCGCGCTGAGCCGGAGTCCGGGTCCCGGGAACGACGAAGGGCGCCCCGAGGGGCGCCCTTCTGGCGGAGGTGGGGCCGCAGGCCGGGGAGTCAGCTCCCGGTGCTCTGCAACCCGCTCTTGACCTCGAGGAGGCGATCCCGGAGGTCGTGGTCCTCGTGGCCGAGGTCGGACACCCAGATGTCGATGGCCTGCGACAGGATGGCGTTGCGGTCACCGCTCATGACGAGCTTGGCCTGCTCGGTGTCGGCGGCCAGGTCGTCGGCGTCGGCGGCCGCGACATCGTTGTCGAGGGCGCTGCCCTGCTTCTTCGAGAAGATGATCGAGCCGACGACGACCGCCAGCGCGATGAGCGCCACGATCACGCCGAGCGGCTTCATCGAGTCCTGGAACTGCGCGATCTTCTCGGCGTGGCTGAGCTTGATCACGGCCGGCAGGATCAGCAGCGAGATCAGGTTCATCACCTTGATGAGCGGGTTCAGCGCCGGGCCGGCGGTGTCCTTGAAGGGGTCACCCACGGTGTCGCCGATGACGGCGGCCTTGTGGCTCTCGGAGCCCTTGCCGCCCTCGTGGCCGTCCTCGATGTACTTCTTGGCGTTGTCCCAGGCACCACCTGCGTTCGACAGGAAGTTGGCCATGAGCAGGCCGGTCACGATGGCGGCGGCGAGGAAGCCACCGAGCGCCACCGGGCCGAGGCCGAAGCCGATGACCACCGGCATGAGCACGGCGATGATGGCCGGGGTGGCCAGCTCGCGCAGCGCCGCGGTGGTGCAGATGTCGACCACGGGCCCGTAGTCGGGCTTGCGGGTGCCGGCCATGATGCCGCCGTCGCGGAACTGGCTGCGCACCTCCTGCACCACCACACCGGCGGTGCGGGAGACGGCCCGGATGGCGAGCGACGAGAAGATGAAGGCGATGGAGCCACCGATGAGGAGACCGATGAAGACCTTCGGGTCGGCGACGTTGATGGGGAACGAGTGGTTGCCCAGGTCGATCGTGCGACCGAGGCGGTTCGACACCTGGCCGACGATGGTCTCGCCGTAGGAGGCGAACAGGGCCACGGCGGCCACGACGGCCGAGCCGATGGCGAAGCCCTTGGTGACGGCCTTGGTGGTGTTGCCCACGGCGTCGAGGCCGACCAGGATGCGCTCGGTCTCACCGCTGAAGTCGCCCGTCATCTCGGCGATGCCGGCGGCGTTGTCGGCGACCGGGCCGAAGGTGTCCTCGGCCACGATGATGCCGGTGGTGGCCAGCATGCCGATGCCGGACAGCGCCACCAGGTAGGTGGAGAAGCGGAAGTTGCCGCCACCCAGCGCCACCGCGGCACCGAGTGCCACGGCGATGGCCACGAGCGCCCACACCGACGACTCGAGGCCACCGGAGATCCCCTCGAGGACGGTGGTGGCCGGACCGGTGCGGGTGGCCGCGGCGATGTCGCGGACCGGCTTGCGGTCGGTGGAGGTGTAGTAGGCGGTGATCTTGGACACCACGAACCCGAGCGCCACGCCCACGAGGACGGCGCCGAACATGCGGGCGCCCGGCTGGCTGAGCGCCGAGCCCTTGGGGTTGCCCACGTAGAGGAACGCCAGGGCGGCGGCGCCGACGATGGCGATGCCCTGGGCGGCGGTGATGCCCCGGTTGATGCACTTGAGGGCGTCGCTGTCGTTGGGGCCCGCCTTCACCAGGAAGATGCCGATGATCGAGGCCAGGATGCCCAGGGCCATCATGGCGATGGGGAAGACCAGGCCGCGGGCGGCGTAGGTGGTGGGCAGGCCGAGGCCGCCCGGCCCGAAGGCGCTGACGCCGAGGATGATCGAGGCGACCAGCGTGACGCCGTAGCTCTCGAACAGGTCGGCGGCCATGCCGGCGCAGTCGCCGACGTTGTCGCCCACGTTGTCGGCGATGGTGGCCGGGTTGCGGGGGTCGTCCTCGGGGATGCCCGCCTCGACCTTGCCGACGAGGTCGGCGCCCACGTCGGCCGCCTTGGTGAAGATGCCGCCGCCGACGCGGAGGAACAGGGCCAGCAGCGAGCCACCGAAGCCGAAGCCGACGAGCATGGCGGTGGCCGTGTTGCGGAACAGCAGGATGATGGTGGTGGCACCGAGCAGGCCGAGGCCGGCGGTGGCGAGCCCGGCCACGCCGCCGGTGCGGATGGCGACCTTGAGGGCACCGGGGAAGTCCTCACGGGTGGCGGCGGCGGTGGTGCGCACGTTGCCCTTGGTGGCCAGCCACATGCCGAGGAAGCCGATGGAGGCCGAGAAGATGGCCCCGACCAGGAAGCAGGCCGTGCGGACGGCCCCCGACGTGGCGAACGGGAGGGCCACCGCGCCGCCGGGCTTCTTCAGCTCGACCGAGGTGACGAAGACGACGACGGCGAGCGGGATCACGATCATCGCGATGGTGCGGAACTGCCGCTTGATGTACGCCATGGCGCCCTCGTGGATGAACCCGGCGATCTCCTGCTGGGCCTCGCTCCCGGGGTCGGCAGCCAGCACCCCCCGCATCAGCGCATAGGCCACCACGAGCGACACGATGCCGATCGCGAGGGAGATGAGGAGGAGGGCGGTGTCGCGGCCGGCCAGGTCGAAGACCTGGTAGCCACCTTCCGCCGCGAGCACGTGGAGCATGGTGTGGGTTCCTTGACGCGGGAATCGTAGGAGTGGTGCAGGGTGGGTCCGGCGTGGGCGCGCGGGCAGGCCGCGACAGCCCCCGACGGGCAGAAAACCCGAACTTGGCTACTACGGATGGCCCCTCCGAGGCAATCTGGCACTTCCTCGCGGAACCCTCACAGGTTCCTCACATCTGCGGCCTAGAACGGCTCGCATGACCTCGCGCCCCCCCCTCCATCGCCTCCGCCCGGTGCGGAGCCTCGCCACGATCCTCGTCATCGGGGTGATGACCGGCATGCTCAGCGCCTGCCTGGCCACCCCGGGCAGCACCTCGCAGGTGGTCAAGATCGACCAGACCGACGTCAACGGCTGGCACTACGACTACTACGAGAACCGGGCCTACCCCTGCTCGATCAACGGCTATCAGACGTTCGCCATCGGCACGAAGATCGGCTCCTCGAACACCGACGCCCGGCCCCTCTGGGTGAAGATGCGCGGCGGCGGCTTCGGCTACTTCGACAGCACCGGCACGCCCCAGCCGACCGCCGGGAACATGTCCGAGATCAACCTCACCGACATGCTCGCGTTCGACACGCCCGGCTTGATGCAGCAGGTCAAGGACGCCCCCGAGGGGTTCCGGGTGATGCTCGTGTCGATGTGCAGCCACGACCTCTACGGCGGCAACAACACCGCCGACCCGTACAACCCCAACCTCGACCCGGGCGGCAAGCCCCGCCTCACGAACGGGCTCGTCTCGACCAAGGCCGCCATCCAGTACACGACGGCCCAGTACCCCACCACGAAGTTCTTCCTGCACGGCACCAGCGCCGGTGGAGCCGGCACGTTCGCGGTGGCCTGGGGCCTGCAGCTGCAGGGCATCCCGCCTGCGGGCATCGTGTCCGACTCCGGCGTCATCAACCCCGGCTGGGAAGCGGCGAGCAACGCCCAGGGCACGTGTGACGGCTACCCGAGTGACCACACGCCCGCCGACATCGCCGGCATCGCCGGTCGGGTCGACCCCGACGTGGCCAACCCGGCGAACACGCCCGACAAGCTCATCAGCAGCGGTCAGCTCACCGTCCCGGTCATGCACGTGTGGAACCACGGCGACGTGAACTCGTGCGGCGAGACGCCCATGACGTGCACGCTCACCGACGGTTCGACCACCACCATGGGTGCGGCCGACTGCCGCCACGAGCTGGTGCGGGCGGCCATCGCAGCCCAGGGCCCGACCAGCAGGTCGGCCAACATCGCGGTCTGCGTGGCCGGGCAGAAGGGCACCCCTCCGTGCTCCGAGCACGTGGTCACCACCCGGGCACACGGGGTGAACACCGACCCGAACTCGCCGGCCGACTACCAGACGGCGATCCTGACCTGGGTGCGGGCCCGCCTGGCCGACCCGCCCCCCGCTTCCTGACTCTCGCCCTCGCCCCACCCGACTTCTGGGGACGGCTTTGGCGCATATCGCGCCGAAACCGTCCCCAGAACGCGTCGGTCGAGCGTGGGTCAGGGCTTGCGGCTGAGGTACCGGCGGTTCTTCAGCTTGGCCCGCAGGTAGTCCTTGTTGAGCAGCGCGATGAAGTCGATCGGGATCTCCTTCGGGCACGCCGCCTCGCACTCACCGTGGTTGGTGCAGGAGCCGAACAGCTCCTCCATGGTGTCGACCATGGCCTCGGTGCGCTTGTAGCGCTCGGCCTGGCCCTGCGGCAGCAGGTTGAGGTGGGCGAGCTTGGCCGACGTGAACAGCTGCGCCGCGCCGTTGGGGCAGGCCGCCACGCAGGCGCCGCAGCCGATGCAGGCCGCGGCGTCGAACGCCGCGTCGGCGACCGACTTGGGGATCGGGATGAGGTTGGCGTCGGGGGCCGAGCCGGCGTTGACCGTGATGTAGCCGCCGGCCTCGACGATGCGGTCGAAGGCGGCACGGTCGACGGCGAGGTCGCGGACCACCGGGAAGGCCTCGGCGCGCCAGGGCTCGATCACGATGGTGTCGCCATCGGCGAACTTGCGCATGTGGAGCTGGCAGGTGGCGGTGCCGCGCTGGGGACCGTGGGGCCTGCCGTTGATCATCAGCGAGCAGGTGCCGCAGATGCCCTCACGGCAGTCGTGGTCGAAGGTGATGGGCTCGCGGGACTGCTCGACGAGTCGCTCGTTGACCACGTCGAGCATCTCGAGGAACGACATGTCGACGGAGATGCCGGGGGCGTCGTAGTCCTCGAAGGCACCGGGCGCGTCGGGCCCGGCCTGGCGCCACACCCGCAGCGTGAGGTTCAGCGTGCGGCCGGGGGCCGCGGGCGCGGGGGAGTCGGAGAGGGGTTCGGTGGCCGTCATCGCTACTTGTAACTCCTCTGGGCGAGGTGCACGTACTTGAAGTCGAGGTGTTCCTTGTGCAGCTCGGCCGGGGTGTCGGGGCCGGTCCACTCCCAGGCCGCGACGTAGGCGAAGTTCTCGTCGTCGCGGAGCGCCTCGCCCTCCTCGGTCTGGTGCTCGACGCGGAAGTGGCCGCCGCACGACTCCTCGCGCTCGAGGGCGTCGCGGCACATCAGCTCGGCGAGCTGGAAGAAGTCGTCGACGCGACCCGCACGCTCGAGGGACTGGTTCAGGGAGCGGTCGTCGCCCAGCACGCGGAGGTCGGTCTTGAACTCCTGGTACAGCGCGGGGATCTCCGCCAGGGCCTTCTCGAGGCCGGGCCGGCTGCGCTCCATGCCGCAGTTGTCCCACACGATGTGGCCGAGCTCGCGGTGGAACCAGTCGACCGACCGGGTGCCGTTGGTGGCGAGGTAGCCGCGGTAGCGCTCGGTGACCTCGGCCTCGGCGGCCTTGAACGCGGGGTGGTTGGTGTCGACCAGCGGCTTGTTGAGCAGCGGGGCCAGCCCATCGCCGATGGTGTACGGGAGGATGAAGTAGCCGTCGGCCAGGCCCTGCATCAGCGCCGAGGCGCCGAGGCGGTTGGCGCCCTGGTCGGCGAAGTTGGCCTCACCGATGGCGTAGAGGCCGGGGATGGTGGTCTCGAGGTGGTAGTCGACCCACAGCCCGCCCATCGTGTAGTGCGGCGCGGGGAAGATGCGCATCGGCTGCTTGTAGGGGTTCTCGTCGGTGATGCGCTCGTACATCTCGAAGAGGTTGCCGTAGCGCTCCTCGACGACGTGGGGGCTGAGGCGCTTGATGGACTCGGCGAAGTCGAGGTAGGCGCCGTTCTTCAACGGGCCGACGCCCTTGCCGGAGTCGACCTGCGTCTTGATGTTGCGCGAGGCGACGTCGCGGGGGACCAGGTTGCCGAACGAGGGGTACTTCCGCTCGAGGAAGTAGTCGCGCTCGGAGTCGGGGATCTGGTCGGGGCCGCGCGTGTCACCGGCCTTGGTGGGCACCCACACGCGGCCGTCGTTGCGCAGCGACTCCGACATGAGGGTGAGCTTCGACTGGAACTCGTCGCTCGACGGGATGCAGGTGGGGTGGATCTGGGTGTAGCAGGGGTTGGCGAACAGCGCGCCCCGGCGGTGGGCCCGCCACGCGGCGCTGACGTTGCACGCCATGGCGTTGGTGGACAGGAAGAAGGCGTTGGAGTAGCCGCCCGTGGCCAGCACCACGGCGTGGGCGGCGTGCGACTGCACCTCGCCCGTGAGCAGGTCGCGGGTGACGATGCCGGCGGCGCGGCCCTCGACCTCCACCACGTCGAGGAACTCGCAGCGGTTGTAGAGCTTCACCTTGCCGAGGCCGACCTGCTCGGCGAGGGCCTGGTAGGCACCGAGCAGCAGCTGCTGGCCGGTCTGGCCGCGGGCGTAGAAGGTGCGGCTCACCTGGGCGCCGCCGAAGGAGCGGTTGTCGAGCAGGCCGCCGTACTCGCGGGCGAAGGGCACGCCCTGGGCCGCGCACTGGTCGATGATGTTGTTGCTGACCTGGGCGAGCCGGTAGACGTTGGCCTCTCGGGAGCGGAAGTCGCCGCCCTTCACGGTGTCGTAGAAGAGCCGGTGCACGCTGTCGCCGTCGCCGTGGTAGTTCTTGGCGGCGTTGATGCCGCCCTGCGCGGCGATGGAGTGCGCCCGGCGGGGCGAGTCGTGGAACGTGAAGGCGCTCACGTTGTAGCCGAGCTGCGCCAGCGTGGCGGCGGCCGAGGCCCCGGCCAGGCCGGTGCCGACCACGATGATCTCGTACTTGCGCTTGTTGGCCGGGTTGACCAGCTTCATGTTGAACTTGTGCTCGTCCCACAGCGTTTGGATGTCGCCGTCCGGGACCTTGGCGTCGAGGGTGATGTCGCTCATGGTCGTCTCCTCAGCCCACGTGCCCGACGACGCCGGCCTGCACCATGATCGGGAACGAGACGTTCACCACGGTGATGAGGCCGGCGAAGGCGATGGCGAAGCCGCGCCGCCACTTGTTGAACCGGGGGTTGTTCCACCCCAGCGACTGGAAGATGCTCCAGGCGCCGTGGAAGAGGTGCAGCCCGAGCGCCAGGTTGGCGACGATGTAGATCAGGGCCACGAGGGGCCGCTCGAGGCTGTGGGCCACGTTCTCGTAGGCCGCACCCCGGTAGTAGTGGAAGCCGGTGCCGGTCCACGACAGGTCGAACAGGTGGAAGACGATGAACAGGCCGACGATGATCCCGGACCAGCGCATGGTGCGGCTGGCGTAGTTGGCGGCCACGTAGTCACGCTTCGAGGCGTACTTCACGGGCCGGGCCTTGTGGTTGATCACGGTGAGGCCGTAGGCGGCGTGGATGTGCAGCACGAAGGCCGTGATCAGCCCCAGGCGCAGCAGCCACAGGAACAGGGTGCGGGGGAAGATCGGCACGAGGATCTGGCGCAGGAACTCGGCGTAGGTGTCGAACTCCGCCGGCCCGAGGTACATCTTGACGTTGCCCACCATGTGGGCGAAGACGAAGCCCATGATCATGATGCCGGTGATGGCCATGACGTACTTCTTGCCCACGGCCGACCGGTAGAACTCGATCAGGAACGGGGCCCGCTTGCGGTTGGCGGCACGCGCGGTGCCGGTGACCGGACCCCGGGTGTGCGTGGTGGTGGGTGCGGGAGTTGTCGCTTGCGCCATCCGTGGACGGGCCTCCGGTACGGGGGACTCTTGGGTGCGGGCGACGACCTGACGGGTCGTCACCTGCTGCGATCGGACGCTAGTCCCGTGGTGGCGGCCGCGGACAACCCCTGCCGGCGCGACCGCGGGGCGACGCTCAGGTGGTGTCGACGGCGGCGACGTAGCGGTTGGTGACGTGGTGGCCGGCCGCGTCGAGCCCGAGCTCGACGACGACCTCGCCGGGGCCCTCCGGG
>Ga0302299_10002713_pt1 | contig 10763 bp, 8 predicted proteins | sample III_Fen_N3_4_FD_198795 | JGI IMG/M metagenome (GOLD analysis project Ga0302299, IMG submission 198795) | Peat permafrost microbial communities from Stordalen Mire near Abisko, Sweden - III_Fen_N3_4 | ecosystem: Environmental > Terrestrial > Soil > Wetlands > Permafrost | place: Sweden: Abisko...
ATCCGCGCGTCCGCGTCCGACACCGCAAGGCCAAGCAGGGCCTCGGACGAGCCTACCTCGACGGGTTCAGGATCGCGCTCGAGGGTGGGGCCACGTGCGTGGTGCAGATGGATGCCGACTGGTCTCACGATCCAGGGGCGCTGCCGGCACTGGTGGCACCGGTCGTGGACGGGCGCGCGGACCTGGTGATCGGGTCGCGCTACGTGGCGGGCGGTGGCGTCACGGACTGGGGGTTGTTCCGGCGGCTGGTCTCCCGGGGCGGGTCCGTGTTCGCCCGGATCGTCCTCGGCCTGGGTCCGCACGACCTGACCGGAGGCTTCAAGGCCTGGCGTGCGGAAACCCTTGCCGCCGTCCCGTTCGACGGCGTGCGTGCCGGGGGCTATGTGTTCCAGATCGAGATGACGTACCGAGCATCCCGCCTCGGCGCCCGCGTGACGGAGGTTCCGATCGTCTTCCGCGACCGCCAGGTCGGCCGGTCCAAGATGAACCGCCGGATCATCGTGGAGGCGCTGCTGGTCGTCATCACCCTTCGCTGGGACGAGCTCCGGGGCCGCGGCCCGGCCCGGCCCGGCCGTTGACCGGGACCGGGAGCACCGGCCGGCACGGCTGGCGACCGGGATCCATTCCCGTCGAGCACGTCGCTGCGCCGGGGGTGCGGATCGTCATCGACATGCGACCGCTGCAGGATCCCGGACGTGCGCCCCTGACGGCCGCCTATCTCGAGAGCCTCCTGGGCGCCCTCGATGCCGACCCCCAGGATGGAGAGTCGTTCGCGTTCCTGCTCTCGGTGGATCGCGAGGACCCGACGACACGCTGGTCGCGCCTGGAGGTCATCGGGCGCCGGCGGCTGCCGCCCACGCGCCTGCTCCGATCCGGCTCTCTCACGGTGGATCCGCTGATGCTCCGCGGGGCCTCGATCGGGGCCGGCTGGCGCGCCGAGCGCGGCGGGGCGTCCGGGGCCGTCTATCACGCGGCCGGCGGCTCCCTGCCGATCGCCTCCCGCATCCCGGTGGTCGCGGCGCTGCTGGACCTGGCGCCGTGGGCGATGCCGGACGAGTACCAGCGAGGGAGCGCGGCGCGGTTCGGCCAGCGCCTGCGCGCCCGGATCCTGAAGGACGCCGCCGCGGTGATCGTGCCGGGTCGGGCGACCGCCGCCGAGGCCCGCCGGCTTCTCCACACCAGGCAGGACCGGCTGCGCGTGGTGCCCCTGGCAGCCCGGCCTGCCTATCGCCCGGAGGCCGTCGAGGGAGCGCCCGCCGAGCGCGAACGCATCGGCCTGGGCGATCGCTACGCCGTCTACGCGGGTCGCTACGACGCCCGCCAGGACCTGCCGACGCTGCTCGAGGCGCTGGGGCGCCTCGCCGCCGAGGCCCCGCCGCCCGGCGTGGCCGCAGCCGACTGGCCGCCGCGCGTCTGCCTGGTCGGGGCATCGCCCGACGACCGGGCTTCTCTCTCGCGGATCGCGGCCCGGGCCGGGGTGGCGGACGCGATCGTCTATGAGCAGGGCATGCCGGACGAGCGCCTGGCCGCGCTGGTCGCGGGGGCCCGGATCCTCATCCTGCCCGTCCGCTCCGAGGCCTCCGGGCAGGCGGCGCTGGACGCGCTCGCGGCAGGGGTGCCGGTCGTGGCGAGCGCCGTGGGCGTGCTGCCCGAGATCGTCGGGGCCGCCGGTATCCTGGTGGACCCCAGGGATCCGGCCCGCCTCGCCACCGCGGTCCGGGCCGCCTGGGCGGACGACGACCTGTACCGATCGCTCCGGGCGGCGGTGCTGGAGCGTCCCGCAGCCGGCCGCACGTGGGCGGACGTGGCGCGGGAGACCCGGGCGATCTGGGCCGAGGTTGCGAGCCGGGCACCGCTCATCTAGGGGACGGTTGGGTGCGATCCGAGCCGGTCGCCAGTCGCCGGGTGTCTGGTTCCGGCGATGCGTTGCCGGGTCAGGGAGAGGGCGAAGGCACTGGACCCTGCGACGACGCCGGCTGTGGCACCGTGCCGTTCTTGATCGTGATCTTCGTGCCCAGTGGAACCACCTGCACGAACGTCTGCCCCGCCGTGAGAGTCGTCTCTTTCCCGTCAGGGCCGTAGAACTTCGTGGGCGCGCTCATGGAGGCCTTGCGCCATGTGCCCTTGACCGCCTGCCCGTTGGTCGCGATCCACGCGGTGCCCTTGCCGGTGAACTGCGCCTCGAGACGGTGCTTCTTCGATCCGTCTTTGAGCGGTGCGAAGCTCATGAGCATGATCACGACGTTCTTGGGGCCGATCCGCTCCTTGGTGCCGCGGTCGACCTGCTTGCCCTCGCCGGAAACGGATCTCAGCCAGCGGTTGGACGCGCGGTCGTAGGCGTAGCTGATCTTGTTGGCGAGGTAGGGGACGACGAGCTTGCTGCCCTGCGGCCGCTCCGCCAGCGGTGCGTCGGGCGCGAACTTCCAGGCGGCCTTGTAGTCAATCGACTTGGCGCCGACGACCTTCGCCAGGGCGCGCAGCTTCTTGGCGTCCGAGTACACGTTGTGCGGCGCGCTCCGGGTCTTGATCCGGTACAGGTACCTGCCGCCGTAACGGATCTCGTCCGCGTCGTACACGACCTTGCCCTTGCCCTGGGAGGACCGGAGCAGCGCGAGTGCCTGCGGCGAGCCGCCGACGTGGGCGTACACCGCCCGCCACTCGGAAGCCCATGCGATGAAGTACAGCCGCGAGCTTCGGACCGGTCCGACGGAGGGCGGATCCGTGTCCTGGAACAGCGCCATGTAGCGCGGGATGCCACCCTCCGCGGGTGCCTGCCAGACGACGCTCGCCCGGCTGAGCCCGGACTGCGGGCGTGCCAGGGACTGGTCGTCGATCATCACTGCGATGACCGGGCGCTTCGCCACGGCCTCCGTCACGGGCATGCCGGTGAGGGGTGCGGCCACGAGGACGGGGGTCGGCTGGGGCGTCGGAGTCGGTTCCGGCGTTGACGTGGGCTGGGCGGTGGGGGTCGCCCCCGGCGTGGGCGTCGGCCCGGCGTCGGGCGGGGCGGAGGTACCAGGCGCGGAGGTGGTCGTTGGTGCTCCGGACGACCTCACGAGAGCCACGCCAGGGGTCGGCGAGCTGCCCGGGCCGATGGCGAAGCTGGACGCGGCGATGCCAACCGCGACGCCGGCGACCAGAGTCACGGCGACCAAGAGGACCGCGATCGGCCGCGTCATCGCGTGCTCACGCGGACCGCCGCGACGTCTCGTGCCTGCACGTTGTCGTGATGTCGGACCATGCTCGCTCCCGGCCGCATCTGTCGTCGGATGCGGCCACCGGTCGAGCCGCTCGGCGCGCCCGGTCCGCGCGGAGGATAGCCCAAGCCGGCGAATGACACCGGCGTACCCGGCGAGCGACACCGGCGGCCGCCCCGCGGATCTCGCGGCACCGTCCGACATGCCCTTGGACGATGAGCCGACGAGGCCGGAAGGTGCCCTCCGGTCGTGGGCGACGAAGCGCGGCTGGAGTAGTCTCCATGCGACCGGCCCGCAACGGTATCGCACCCCGGAGAATCACGATGACCGACGAGCGACCAACCCCCGCGAAGCGATCCCGCAAGCGATCACCCGACGCTGAGACGCCGGCACTGGAGGGTCTCGCGGTAGATCTGGAGGGCGCGGGAGCGGCTGATACCCCGAGCTCCATCGCCGGTGTCGCAGCACCGCCTGCCGACCCGGTCGCGCCCGCATCCGACGGCCTGACACTCGCACCCGCGGCGACTCTCGCACCTGCGGCACCTCGCGCCCCCTCGGCGACCATCGCAAGCGTGCGCCTGGAGCGCGGTGGCATCGCGGAAGCCACCGCGGACCGGGTCGAAGTCCGGCTGGGCGGCATCGGCCGCCTCGATGCGGAGGATGTCTCCGTCCAGTGGGGTGGCGTGGGCGCCGCGCGGGCCGAGCGGGTGAGCGTCGAGCTCGGGTCGGTAGGCGCCGCGATGGCCGGCGAGCTTCGCGTCACCCAGGGGTTCGTGAACACCGTCGTCGCCCGGGAGGCTACCCTGGAGCAGGCTGTGGCCCGAATGGTCATCGCCCGGGAGGTGACAATCGCCAGGCCTTCCGCCGTGCTCGTCCTCATTGCACGACGCGTGACGGGGGATGTCAGGCCGGTGCTGGATTGGAGGGGCGCCATCGTCGCCGGCCTGGCGTTCGGCCTCGTCAGCGCGCTCGCCCGGGTCGTCCGCGGGAGCCGCTGAACGCCGGACCGGTATACTCGGTTAGACCCCGGATCCGCGCAGGTCGCCGTGATGCCGCCGGGGCCCGGAAGCGGTCGCCGCCATCGGACGGCCGGCATCCACCAGTGGAGACCCGGACGCCCGTGATCGACGCGACAGCGCGCATCCACCCGACAGCGGACCTCGAGTCGGACGTGTCGGTGGGTCCCCGCTCCAGCATCTGGCACCGTGCTCAGGTCCGGATTGGGGCGAGCATCGGTGCCGAGTGCGTCATCGGTCGAGACGCATTCATCGACGAGGGCGTCACGCTCGGCAACCGGGTCAAGATCCAGAACCTCGCCCTCATCTACCACGGCGTCACGGTGGAGGACGGGGTCTTCATCGGCCCCAACGCCATCCTGACCAACGACCGGTATCCGCGTGCCATCACCGCAACCGGCGAACTCGCCCGTGCCGACGACTGGACGGTCTCCCCGATCACCCTGCGGACCGGGTGCTCCATCGGCGCCGGTGCAGTGGTGGTGGCGGGGACGGATGTTGGTCGATTCGCGACGGTGGGCGCCGGATCGGTCGTCACCCGTTCCGTGCCCGATCACGCCCTCGTTGCCGGCAACCCCGCCCGGCGGATCGGATGGGTGTGCGCCTGCGGCCAGCGACTTGTGGACCACTCCGGGCAGCGCGTGTCCGCGAACCATGCCGGGTCTGCCCGGTGCGCCGCCTGCGGCGCGACCTATGCCCTTGCCGGCGACGCCTGCGTCGCCAACTGAAACGGAGGCCCCCATGATCCCGATCTCCAAGCCGGATATCGGGCCCGCCGAAGAGGCGGCCGTCCTCGAGGTCCTGCGCTCCGGCATGCTCGCGATGGGGAAGAGGACCGTCGAGTTCGAGGCCGCCTGGGCCGACTACTGCGGCGTCGCGCACGCCGTGCTGATGAGCAACGGGACGGTTGCCCAGGAGGCCGTGCTCCACGCCCTCGGGATCGGCCCGGGCGACGAGGTCATCACAGTCTCGTTCAGCTTCAACGCCACCGTCAGCGTGATCCTCCGAGTCGGCGCGACCCCCGTGTTCGTGGATGTTCGCGAGGACGACTTCTGCATGGATCCCGCCCAGGTTGAGGCGGCCATCACACCACGGACGAAGGCGATCATGCCCGTCCACCTGTACGGCCTGATGGCGGACATGGACCCGCTGGTGGACATCGCCACGCGGCATGGCCTGGCGATCGTCGAGGATGCTGCCCAAGCCCACGGCGCCGCATACCGTGGCCGCCGCGCCGGCCAGTTCGGTCCCGCGATGTTCAGCCTTTATGCCACCAAGAACCTGATGACGGGAGAGGGCGGATTCGCAACGACGGATGACGACGGCGTCGCCGACCGCCTCCGCCTGTTCCGCAACCACGGCATGCGGATCCGCTACTACCACGACGAGCTGGGCACCAACTTCAAGCCCACGGACCTTGCGGCCGCGATCGGCCTCGCGCAGCTCGCCCGCCTGGACGAGCGCACCGGCCAGCGCCGCCGGAACGCCGCCTACCTGACCGAGCACCTCGCGGGTGACTACCTGACGCCGTCCGTGCCCGAGGGTCGCGACCATGTCTGGCACCAGTACGTCATGCGGTTCCCGGGCGAGCGAGAGCAGGTGATCGACGGCCTGGCAGAGCGCGGCGTCGGCACGCTGATCTATTACCCGGTGCCGATCCACAAGCAAGCCTACCTTCAGCACTACGTCCCGGGCGCCGCGGACCTCGCGCTGCCGGTCACGGACCGCCTCTCTGACGAGGTACTCGCGATCCCGGTCCACCCGAAGCTGACCACGGAGGACCTCGCGACGATCGTCGCCGCTGTCCGTGACGTCGCGACCCCGGTGGCCCGATGAGTGAGGCGCCGCTCCGCCTGGGTCTCGCCGGCCTTGGCTCCATGGGCCGGAACCACCTCCGGGTGATCTCCGGTCACCCTCAGACTGTGCTGGCCGCGGTCGCGGACCCGGATCCCGAGGCCCTCGCGACTGCCACCGCCCAGACCGGTGCCGTCGGCTGGTCCGATCCGCTGGCGATGGTCCGCGAGGCGGAGGTGGACGCCGTCGTCATCGCGGCACCCACCACGTTCCATCCGGGCCTGGCCCATGCCGCCATCGAGCGCGGCGTGCCCGTGCTGGTGGAGAAGCCGCTGGCCGCGACCGCCGAGGAGGCCTGGGCCATCGTGCGGGCCGGACGCGAGCGCGGTGTTCCGGTCCAGGTCGGCCACGTCGAGCGGTACAACCCCGCGGTCCTCAAGCTGGGCAAGCTGCTGCGCGAGGGCTGGCTCACGACGATCTACGCCATCGTCAGCCGCAGGGCCGGCCCGTTCCCCGCGCGAATCCGCGACGTGGGCGTGACCGTGGACCTGGCGACGCACGATGCCGACATGCTCTCCTGGGTCGCGGGTGAGCGCCCGTCGCGCGTCTACGCGGAGCTCGCGCAACGCAAGCACGCGTCGCACGAGGATCTCCTGTTCGGCCTGCTCCGCTTCCCGTCGGGCGCCTCCGGGATGCTGGATGTGAACTGGCTCACGCCCGGGAAGCGACGGCAGCTGACCGTGATCGGCGAGGAGGGGATGTTCGAGCTCGACTACCTGACCCAGCGCCTCACCTTCACCAAGTCGGACCTGGCCCACCAGGAGCTGATCGCCGGCTATGCCCCGACCTTCACGGGCGACGTCCTCGAGATCGAGGTGGAGACGCAGGAGCCGCTGCAAGCCCAGCTCGACGCCTTCGTCGCGGCGATCCGAACGGGCGAGCGCCCGTACGTGGACGGCGAGGACGGCGCATGGGCGGTCCGTATCGCGAACGCCCTGCTCGAATCCGCGTCAGCCGTCGCGCCCGTTGCCCTGGGCGAGACCGGCGTCGCGGCACCCGCATGACGATCCTCCGCCGCCCCTCGGTGGGCGCGTCGATGCTCGGCGGCTCGATCACCGTGCCGGCCAATCCGTGCACCCATGCCCCGGCGTTGGCGATCCACCCGTGGACCGGCGAGGACGGGACCGCCGGCACGGTCGCCGTCGTCGGGGCGGGCAAGATGGGCCTCCCGCTGGCCGCGCAGTTCGCGACCCACGGCTGGACCGTGATCGCGGTGGACGTCAACCCGGCAGTGGTCGACGCGATCAACGCCGGCCGCTCCCACGTGGGCGAGGAGCCCGGCCTGGCCGAGATCGTCTCGACGGTCCATGCCCAGGGACGCCTCCGCGCCACGCTCGACGCCGCCTGGGCCGCGCGTGAGGCGGACGTCGTGGTGCTGATCGTGCCCGTGATGCTGGATGCCGATCACCAGCCCGATTACCGCTACATGGATCCCGCCGTGGCGTCGATCGCGCCGGGGATCCACGCCGGGATCACCGTGATCTTCGAGACCACGCTGCCGATCGGCGACACGCGCAGGCGGTTCGCGCCGGCGCTGGAGCGGGCCTCCGGGCTGGTGGCGGACCGGGACTTCTTCCTCGCGTTCTCGCCAGAGCGCCTCTTCTCGGGCGCCGTGCTCGCGAACCTGGCCGCGTACCCGAAGCTCGTCGGCGGCATCGGTTCCGGATCCACGGATCGGGCCGCCCACTTCTACGCGTCGGTGCTGGACGCCGAGATCGTGGCCATGTCCTCGTCGGAGGCCGCCGAGTTCAGCAAGCTGGCCGACACGACGTACCGGGACGTGAACATTGCCCTCGCGAACGAGTTCTCCCACGCGGCTGACGCGCTGGGCATCGACGTTCAGGAGGTCATCGCCGCAGCGAACAGCCAGCCGTACAGCCACATCCACCAGCCCGGCATCGGCGTGGGCGGGCATTGCATCCCGGTCTACCCGCACCTCCTGCTCGCGCGCGCGCCGGGGCTGAGGCTCGTGGAGACGGCGCGGGAGGTGAACGACGCGCAGACGGACCGTGCCGTCGCCACGCTCGACGGGCTGTTGGGCGGCCTGGAGGGGGCGCCGGTGCTGGTGCTGGGCCTGACGTACCGCGAGGGTGTCAAGGAGCTGGCGTACAGCCGCGCGATTCCGCTCATCGCCGCCCTTCGTGCGGCCGGGGCGGACGTCGCGGGGTTCGACCCCCTGATGGACCCTGGCGAGATCGAGGCGCTTGGCGTCCGGCCATGGGCCTGGGGCACGCCCGGTCCGTTCCGGGCGGTGATCACGCAGACCGGCGACCGGCTCTTCGACACGCTCGATCTCGTCTGGTTCCCGGATCTCGGTTTCGTCTACGACGGGCGCAACAGCCTGCGGTCGCTGGCCCTTCCGGACGGCGTCGCCTACCTGGGCGTCGGCGTACAGGCGGGGACCCGCGGCGGTCCCGCGTAACCCGCGGCCCGGGGGAGCGAACGTGCGGATCGTCAGCGTCGTCGGGACCCGTCCCCAGCTGATCAAGGCCGCGGCGCTGGGACCGGTGCTGCGGCGCCGGCACGACGAGGTGTTCGTCGACACCGGCCAGCACTGGGACGAGGCGTTGGCCGGCGCGTTCTTCACGGAGTTGGACCTGCCGAAGCCGGACCACACGCTGGGCGTGGGCGGCGGCTCACACGCGCAACAGACGGCCCGGATGCTGGAGCGCCTGGAGCCGATCCTGGTGGCAGAACGGCCCGACGCCGTCCTCGTCTACGGCGACACGAACTCCACCCTGGCCGGAGCGTTGACCGCCGCGAAGCTCGGCATCCCCGTTGCGCACGTGGAGGCGGGCCTGCGCAGCTTCGACCGGCGGATGCCGGAGGAGGTGAACCGGGTCCTGGCCGATCACCTCTCGACATGGCTATTCGCCCCGACCCCGACCGCGGTCGCGAACCTGGTCGCCGAGGGCATCAACGCGGGCGTCGTCCTGGTCGGGGACCTGATGCAGGACATCGCCGCGCGGGTGTCGGCCGAGGTCCGGGATCCTGCGGCTCTCGCCGCGACCGGGTTGGGCCTGCGGTCCGGCGGCTATCTCTTCGCCACCGTCCACCGTGCCGAGAACCGCGCGCCCGCCGCGATGGCGGCCTGGATGGCGCTCCTCGCCACTGTCGCCTCACCCGCGCGCGAGGTCGTGCTCGCGCTGCACCCCGGCACGCTGGCAGCCCTGAAGGCGGAAGCGATCCCCGTGCCTGACACGATCCGGGTCATCGGTCCGCAGGGCTACAGGACGACGCTCGCGATCCAGATGCACGCCGCCGCCATCCTGACCGACTCGGGCGGGATCCAGCGGGAGGCGGCGTGGCTCGGCGTCCCATGCCTCATCCTCCGCGACCAGACGGAGTGGATCGAGGCGGTCGCGACATCGCGCGGCCGGATGGTCGTCGTCGGGCTGGACGGCGACCGGGCGCTTCGCGAGCTCGACCGCCTTGCACCCGCGGATGGAGACCTCTCGCCCGCGGCTGCGCAGCGCCACGCGATCCCCCCTGCGGGAGCGGCGGAGGCGATCGTCGACGCCCTCGACAGGGATCACCGGTGAGCGTGGCGGTGGCCGTCCGCTCGCGGATCGTCATGTTCGTCTACGGCGACGTCACCCACGACTCGAGGGTGCTGCGCGAGGCAGGCTCGCTGGCCGCCGGGGGGCACCGGGTCAGCGTCCTGGCGCGTCCGCGGGAGCTCCACGCGGAGACCGGCGACCGGGAGGACAGGGACGGCTTCGAGATCGTCCGCATCCCGGTGCCCGGCGGGTGGCGGCGACCATGGCGCATCGTCGGCTGGCCCCTTCGATCCATCGCGCACCTGGTCGATCGCCTGCGGCATCGGCCCGGCTTCCAGGCCGCCCTCGCCTGGCTGGTCATCTGGCGGTTCGCCATCCGGGGGTGGGGCAGGGATGCCGCGCGCCTGGCTCCTCCCGCGGACTTCTATCACGCCCACGACCTCACGGGCCTGCCGGCCGCGCTCGCCGCGCAGCGCCGCCACGGGGGCCGTGTCATCTACGACAGCCACGAGGTCTACCTGGAGTCCGGAGCGAACGTGCGCCAGCCGGGATGGCTGCGCCGGCTGATGCGCCGCTGGGAGCGTTCCATGGTCGCCCGGACCGTGGCCCTCGTGACCGTCAATGAGGCCTGCGGCGCGGAGCTGAACCGCCGCTACCGGGTGCCCGGTCCAACGGTCATCGTCCACAACTGTGCGCCGCGCCGGCCGTTGCCCTCGGGGCCCGACGCGCGCCTCCGGCAGGCCACCGGGTGTTCGGCCGGCACCCCAATCGCGCTCTACCACGGCAGCTTCAGCCCGCACCGCGGACTCGACACGCTTGCCGAGGCGTTGCTGGCACCCGGGCTCGAACACGTTCACGCCGCCTACCTGGGCTACGGCTCGCAGCGCCCCCTGCTCGAGCGCCTGGCGGGCGACAGCCGCTACGGGAATCGGCTGCACATCCTCGAGCCGGTACCGCCAGAGGACGTGGTGGGCTGGGTGTCCGGCGCCGACGTCGAGGTCATGATCCTGGAGCCGGTCACCCTGAATCACGTGCTCTCGACGCCGAACAAGGTCTTCGAGGCCCTGGCGGCCGGCGTCCCGGTCGTCACCAGCGACTTCCCGGGCCTCCGGGAGATCATCATCGGCGACCCGGACGGTCCGCTGGGGGCCGTGTGCGACCCGGCCGATCCCGTGGCCATCGCGGCGGCGCTGCGC
>Ga0302299_10002714_pt1 | contig 10762 bp, 10 predicted proteins | sample III_Fen_N3_4_FD_198795 | JGI IMG/M metagenome (GOLD analysis project Ga0302299, IMG submission 198795) | Peat permafrost microbial communities from Stordalen Mire near Abisko, Sweden - III_Fen_N3_4 | ecosystem: Environmental > Terrestrial > Soil > Wetlands > Permafrost | place: Sweden: Abisko...
CGGACCGGGACCACCGCATCCTCGCGCTCGAGCATGGGCTCCACCCGGACGATCGTGAACCGGCCGAGCTCGTAGAGCGCCGCCTGCGTCGCGTTCAACGCGGTCGTCGCGTAGTGCTCGCCGGGGTGGATCTCGCTGCGCGCGCGCACCGCCTCGAGGAGGCCGTCGGGGACGCCCGCGATGGTCAGCTCGCCGAACGTGCAGCGCACGCCGGGGCTGAACGCCAGCCGGATCACCGCCTCGTGGCGACCGCGGTCGGCGATCGCGGTCGCGTCGAGCCGCGCGTGGGCGTAGCCCGCGTCCTGCACGGCGGTGAGCAGCGTGGCCTTGGCTGCGTCGTAGGTGTCGTAGTCGAACGGCTCGCCGTCGCGGATCGTGATCCGCGCGCGCAGCTCGCCCGCCGACAGCGCGGGATCTTCGGGCAGCCCCGTGAGCTCGACCCGCGCGAGCCTGGCGCGCACGCCTTCGTCGATCGTGAACACCACGGTCGTCGCGTCTCCGGCGTGGCGCGTCTCGGCGCGAACCGCGACCTCGAAGTAGCCGCGGCGCTGGTACAGCCCGCGCAGCCGCTCGGTGTCCTGGTCGAGCTCGTACGGGTCGAGCGCGAGGCCATCGTGCGCCGCTCGCTGGGCGGTCAGCCCGGACAGCAGCGTGTCGTCATCGATCGCGCGGTTGCCGTGGAGCTCGACACCGGTGACGTACGGTTCACCCGGCCGCTCGACCGCGGGCCGGTGCGCGCACGCGGTCAGGACGAGCGCGAGGAGCGTACCCCGCTCCATCGTGCCGCGGCCCGCCGTGCTCACCGACGTCCTCCCCGGGCGCCCATGGCGCGAACCTAGCATGCACCCGGCAGCGTCACGGACGTGCGCCTGTGTACGACCTCGTGTCACGGCTCGGCGAGGGCGGTCGCAGCGCCGACGTTTCGACCGCAGCGCGCCTCGGGCGGTTGCCCGGCGCGTGCGGCTCGCCGAGCTGGTGGTTGCCTGCCGGCGCGCTCGCGCGCCGGTTTCGGTGCCGCGATGGCATCGAGCAGTGACGCTCGCCGGGCGATCCGACTCGTTGTGTCACCCCGACCCGGGGCCGCGGGCACCCGTCTGCGTCGATCAACCCGGAATGTCACGCGCGCGTGCCTCGCTCCGGCCGGCGGCCGCGTGGCGCACAACGTGCACACGTGGGACCCATGATCGCAAACGCAGAACATGCCCACGCACGTCGGTGGCGCTCGGCGTCCGTGCGTAGCAACAGCCGCCTCGTGATCGCGGACGACTCGCCGGACATGCGATGGCTCGTACACGCTGCCATCGGTAAGGAGTTCTCGGAGGTCATCGAGGTAGCGGATGGCCGCGAGCTGCTATGGACGCTCCTGCGTTCGAGCTTCGCGACGCCGCCGGGGAGCGAGCCGGAGCTCGTCGTGATCACCGATATCTGTATGCCCGCGTACGACGGGCTCGAGGTGCTCGACGCGTGGCGCGAGGCCGCGTGCGACGTGCCCACGATCATCATGACCGCCTATCCGTCCGCCGCGGTGCAGGATCGCGCGGATGCGCTCGGCGCGTTCGTGCTGGCCAAGCCGTTCACGACCGCGACGCTGCGCTGGCTCGTGGGCGAGATGATCGCGGGCCTGCGCAACCGCTAGCGCCGCGCTCCGAGCATTCATCGCAAGTCCTCGACGCGCGCGGGCCTGTGGACGGCCGCTCGGCCCGCGATGCGAAGGCGAGGTCCGGTCAGCCGTGGATCGCGCGCAGCGGGTGGAGCACGAGGTGGATCTCGCCCGCGGTGACCTCGGCGCCGGTCGGCGCCGGCGAGAGCAGGATGGCAGCCTCGATCGTACGGTCGCCGCCCTCGTGGAGGTAGACGATGCGCTTGACCGGCCGGCGCGTGGTCGCGACCTCCTCGAGATCCGCGAACAGCGTCGGGTAGACGTCGGGCAGCGCGGAGTCGCGCAGCTGGAGCCCGACGGCGTCGCCGGCGACGCCGAGGAACTCGAGGAACGCCGCGTTGGCGGCCCGGACGCGCCCGGCGGCGTCGCACGACGCCATCGGCAGTGGCACCGCGCCGAAGACCTCGGCGGCGGCCTTGACGCGATGATCGAGGTCGCGGCGCTCGCGGGTGGCCTCGGGCGCCACGGCGCGGCGCCGGCCGCCCTGCGAGTCCATGCCGAGCATGCTCATCAGCGCGCGGAGCTCGTAGAGCAACGCCTGCACGTCGGGGTGTCGCTTGCCGGGATCCTTGGCGGTCGCGCGCGCGATCAGCGCGTCGGCGCGCTCGTCGAGCTCGGCGACCTGCTTCGACGGCGGAGGTACCGGCGTGAGCTTGTGGGCGAGCAGCACGTCGCCGACCTCGCCGGTGAACGGGACGCGGCCGGTGAGCAGCTCGAACAGCACGATGCCGAGCGCGTAGATGTCGCTGGCCTGGCTCACGGGCGCGCCGTCCTGGCGCTCGGGCGCGAGGTACTCGGGCGTGCCGTCGATGTCCTCGGTGCGCCCGAGATCGGGACGCGCGAGGCCGAAATCGAGCAGCTTGACCAGCCGACGCTGGTTCGCCGTCTTCACCAGGAAGATGTTCTCGGTCTTGATGTCGCCATGCAGGATCGCGCGGCTGTGGATGAAGCGCACGGCGTCGGCGACCTGCCAGAGGATGTCGCACGCGACCTTCGGTGATAGCTTGCCGCCGAGCGCGAGCTTGTGGTGGACGGTCTGGCCCTCGAGCAGCTCCATCACCATGAACAGGCCGAACGCGTCGTCCTGGCCGAAGTCGACGATCGAGCAGATGTTGTCGTGGGTGAACGCCGAGGCGAGGCGCGCCTCGCGGTAGAACATCTCGCGGATCTTCTGGTTGGTGGCGATCGTGCTCTTGATCAGCTTCAGGGCGAACACCTTGCCGAGCGCGGAGTGCCGCACGCGCAAGACGCGGCCCATGCCGCCGTGGCCGAGCGCCGCCTCGACGACGTAGCGCTCGCCGATCACGTCGCCGGCGCGCGCGCCCGCGTGGCGATCCTCGGCCGCCGGCGTGGCGGTCAGGTCCTGAAACCCGCTCGGATCGAGCCGGACCGGCACCGGGGTCTTGGCCGAAAGGACCGAGCGCGCCACCGATGGCAACAGCGTCTCGCGTCCCTCGCGCTCGACCGGGTCCAGCTCACCGGCCAGCTCGAGGTCGACTTCGGACGGTCGACTCGGCACCGCTCCATCGTACGGCAAAATCATGCTATGAGGCCGACATGGACGACGCGAGCTTCGACAGCGTTGCGCGCGACGAGCTGGCTGCGCTCGAGAACGCGTTCTCCGACATCGATCCGGATGACGTCGAGGTCTCGGTGTCCGATGGCGTGCTGCGGCTCGACCTGCGCGACGGGACGCGGATCGTGATCAACGCGCACCGGGCCGCCCGTCAGATCTGGATGGCGGCGGTTGCCTCGGCCTGGCACTTCGATCCGGCCACAGGCGGCGGCTGGCGCGCCAGCAAGACTGGCGAGGATCTGAGGCCCACGCTCGCTCGGCTGGTCCACGAGCGCATCGGGCTGTCGGTGTCGTTGTAGTATCGCGCCATGGCCGAGTCGCAGATCCTCAGCGTGATCCGGATGTGGGCTGCGGTCGCATGGGCCGACGGCGTGATGACCGAGACCGAGGTCGATAGCCTGAGCCGGCTGATCCGTACCGCCGACCTCACCGACGATGAGCGCGCCGCCGCGCAGTCGTTCCTCGAGACCAAGACCGGGCTGCCGGAGACCTACCTGACCAACCTCTCGCCCGAGGCGCGGCGTGGCGTGTACCGCGCGGCGTGCCGGATGGCCGTGGTCGATCACGTGTTCTCGGTCACGGAGCGCGCGCTGCTCGATCGCCTGCGCAACCTGCTCGGCGTCCCCGCGGATCTCGCCCAGGAGATCGAGTCCGATATCCCGGGCGTCGCCGGGATGTAGCGCCCGTCGAACTGCCACCGCCCGCGGTGAAACCCCGCCAGCTGGGGCAGGTGGCCGACCGGATCATCATACGTTACGGTGGGTCCAGCCCTTGCTTTCCCCACGCTCCGTGCCGCTCCGCCGTCGAGCCGTTGCCGCTCTCGCCGGGGTGACGCTGGCGACGGTCGCCGCGTGCGCTGTGCCGCGCGACGCACCGATGCACGTGCACGTGCCGACCGCGGCGTTCGCCGGCGATCCCGACGCGATCACCGTGAGCTGGATCGGCCACGCCACCGTGCTGATCGGGATCCGCGGTCACTGGTTCCTGACCGATCCGATGTTCAGCGACCGCCTGATCGGCGTGATGTCGCGCAACGTGAAGCCGGCGATGGCGCCGTCGGAGCTACCGCCGCTCGATGCGATCCTGATCTCGCACGCGCACTTCGATCACCTGGACCTGCCGTCGCTGCGCCGGCTCGCCCGCGCGCCGTTGATGGTGCCACCCGGCGTGCCGACGTTCCTGCCGGGCGATCTGCCGGAGCGCCCCGTGGTCGCGCTCGACACCTGGCAGGGATGGACCCAGGGCGACGTGCGGATCACTGCGGTGCCAGCGTCGCACGGCGACGGACGCTACCTGCTCGATCGCTGGCACACCCGGAGCCACACCGGCTGGGTCATCGAGGTCGGCGAGCGCACCGTGTACTTCGCGGGCGACACCGGCTACATCCCGGCCCAGGCGCGCGAGCTCGCGCATCGCTTCCGGATCGACGTGGCGCTGATCCCGGTCGGGCCCGCCGGGCGTGCGCCGTGGATCGAGCGGTTGCGCTCCGAGGTCCACGCCAACCCCGATGGCGCGCTGTCGCTGTTCGTCGACAGCGGCGCGCAGTGGATGGTGCCGATCCACTTCGGGACGTTCTTCGCGCCGCCGGATCGCGAGCTCCCGCTCGTCCAGGCCGCGGTGGCGCGCCACCACCTCGAGGGTCAGGTCCGGGTCCTGGCGATCGGCGAGACCACGACGTTCGCGTACTGACGCCGCGCCGCTGGCGGCGTGGATCTTGCTTCGGCATGGCGGCTGGAGGTTCCCATGCGAAGCGCGATCAGTCTGATGCTAGCCGCCGGCCTCGTGGCCTCGCTCGCCGGTCCCGCGGCCGCGGGCGAGAAGGCCGGTGTGAAGATGCCTGACGCCATCGAGGTGGCGGGCAAGCCGCTCAAGCTCAACGGGATGGGGTTGCGCGAGGCGACGTTCCTCAACATCGACGTGTACGTCGCGGGGCTGTACCTCGAGACCGTGTCGTCGGACGCGGCGGCGATCGTCAGGTCGAGCCAGGTCAAGCGCCTGGTCCTGCGCTTCGTGCGCAGCGTCGATCGCGACGATATCCTCGAGGCCTGGCGCGATGGCTTCAAGGGCAACGCGACGGTCAAGGTCTCGACCATCCAGCCGGCCATCGACCAGCTCAACGGCTGGATGAAGGACTTCTCGGACGGCGACCGCCTGGTGTTCACCGACGTGCCTGGCGAGGGGGTCACGGTGGAGATCAACGGGACGCGCAAGGGCGTCATCAAGGGCGACGATTTTGCGCGTTCGCTGTTCGCGATCTGGCTCGGCCCCAAGCCGCCGACCTCGGATCTCAAGACCGGCCTGCTCGGCAAGCATTGACCGGTCGGGCGCTCGCCGGGCGTGCCGGTCAGCTCGGAGGCGAGCTGCGCGAGCCGTCAGCCGCGACGTCCGAGCGGGGCCGGCGTGCCGGGGCGGGTCATCACGAGCTGATAGAGCTGCTGGGCACGCGCGCGGAACGCGCCGGCGCTCGCGAGCAGGTAGTACTTCCAGCGCCGATAAAACGCGTCGCCGTACTTGGACTGCAGAGTCGGCCACGCCGCGTCGAAGTTCTTCCACCACGCCATCAGCGTGAGGTCGTAGTCCTCGCCGATGTTGTGCACGTCCTCGCACACGAACACGCCCTCCATCGCGGTGGTGAGCCGGGCCAGGGTCGGCAACACCGCGTTGGGGAAGATGTACTTGTCGAACCACGGGTCGAGGTGGGCGCGCGGTCGATTGCCGGCGATCGTGTGGACGAACGCGACGCCGCCGGGGGCGAGCAGGCGCTCGACCAGCGTCATGTAGCTGCGGTAGTTCTTCCAGCCGACGTGCTCCATGAGGCCGATCGACACCACGGCGTCGTAGGTCCCGGTCGCGTTGCGGTAGTCGTCGAGCTTGATGTCGACCGGCAGGTGACCGTAGTGGTCGCGCGCCCACTTGACCTGCTCCTGCGCGACGGTGAAGCCGGTGACCGAGACTCCGTAGCGCTCGGCCGCGAACGACGCGAAGCCGCCCCAGCCGCAGCCGAGGTCGAGCACTCGCATACCGGGCTTGAGGCCGACCTTGCGGCACACCAGATCGAGCTTGGCGTCCTGTGCCTCGTCGAGCGTCTTCGCGCCCGGCCAGTACGCGCAGGTGTAGAGCAGGCGACCGCCGAGCATCGCCTCGTAGAGGTCGTTGCCGATGTCGTAGTGCTGCTGGCCGTTGTCGAACGACCGGGTGATCGACTGGAGGTTGAGGATCCGGGCGCGGACGGCGTGGGCGACCACCATCCAGTTCTCGCGCAGGATCTCGCCGAGCCGCGCGCGCATCACCTTGTCGATGAACTGATCGAGCGACGGCGTGTCCCACCAGCCCTCCTCGTAGGCCTCGCCCGCGCCGAGCGTGCCGTCGCGCAGCACGCGCGACCACACGCGCTCATCGTGGATCTGGATGTCCCACGGCTGGTTGCCGCCGACCGTGATGCCGGCTGCGGACAGCAGGTCTCGACACACCTCCTGGGCGCGTCGGGGATCGAGGCTCGAGATCAGCTTCTGCGTTGCGGTGGCCATGTCAATCTCCCTTGCCGAGCACGAGGTCGAGCAGGCGCGGCGCCGGCAGCTTCGCGCCCGAGAACATCCACGCGAAGCCGCGCGCGATCGCGGCGCGCCCGAGCGAGCGATCGCGCGTCGGATCCCTGGGCCCGGAGCGCCGCGCGAACGCGGGGATGCGATCGCGCAGCTTGCGCGCCTTGTCGAGCGCGCTGTGGACCCGGCGATAGTCGGCGAGCACGGCGTCGCGGCGCAGTCGCGCCGGGTAGCTCTCGGGTTCGCCCGCGAGGATGGCCTCGGCGGCGCGCCGGCCGGACACCGTGGCCGGCAGGATCCCCTCGGCGGTGATCGGGTGGGCGAGGCCGAGCGAGTCGCCGACCAGGAAGGCGCCGTCGCGGTAGGCGGCGTCGAGGTGGACCGGGTCGAACAGGAAGTACGAGTGGCCCTTGATGTGCTCGAGCGGCGCCTCGGCCTCGGGCGGGAGGTGCCCGGTGGCGCGCAGGTGGTCGTGGGTCGCGCGCCACATGCGACGGGCAGCGGTGGCGTCGAGCGTGCCGCAGCCGACGTTGATCCAGTCGGACTTGGGGACGTTCCAGCCGTAGCCGCCGACGTCGTCGAACAGCACGAGCTCCGGCTCGCCGTCCTCGCCGAGCCGGGTCCGCGCGACCGCGCTCGCGTCGAGCTGGAGCTCGAGCTCCTGCACACCTGCGGCGCGGCGCGGGCGGGTGGGCGCGAGCATGCGGGCGACCGGGCAGTGCGTGCCGCCGGCGCCGACCAGGTAGCGTCCACGCAGCCCCGCGATCGACCACAGGCCATCGGCATCGCGCTCGGGCTGCTTGACCTGGACGCCGAGGTGGAGCTCGGCGCCGCTGCGGTGGAGCAGGAAGTCATCGAGCTCGTAGCGTCGGATGAACCAGCCGTGGCACGGGATCGCGTGGTCGGCGCCGCGAAAGTGGACGTGGCAGGTCTGCCACTCCCACAGGCCGCGCGGGTATTCACTCGGCGCGAGCTCGAGGACGTCCCAGATCGCGGGTGACAGCCAGCCGGCGCACAGCTTCACGCGCGGGAACTCGGCGCGATCGATCACCGCGACCCGGGCGCCGCCCGCGACCAGGACCCGGGCGCAGGTGCTGCCCGCCGGGCCGCCGCCGAGGATGAGGACATCGAAGTGCTCGGGCTGCGCGGGCATGTGCCACCCTATCCCCGACGGTGCACCGCACGTGCCACGAATCGGTCATGGCACTCGCGATTTCTTTGCGACCTCCGGGGCGAGGTCACTCCTTGCGAGCCGAGACCGTCACGGTCCAGGGAGAGACAAGATGCACGTTCGATTTGCTATTGGGTTCATAGCTTTGGCTGCGCTGGTGGGTTCCGTCGGCTGTGGGGGCAGCTCCGATGGGATCTCGCCGCGCGCTGCGTGCGAGGACGCGCAGGCCAACCTGTGCGAGCGCCTGTACGCCTGTTACACGCCGGCCGAGCTCGCGTCGCTCGGCTTCCCGTCGAACGAGGCGGCGTGCGTGACCAAGCTTCAAGAGAGCGAAGGCTGCGCGAAGCAGACGGTGGAGAACAGCTGCACTGGCAATGCGAAGTACAGCGCCGCGAACGCGAACACCTGCGTCGAGCAGATCACCGGCCTGGCATGCAGCCAGGTCCGCGATCCGAACCTCGTGCTCAACACGGCGGCGCCTGCGTGCGGCAAGGTCTGCGTGATCCCGTGATCGCGTGGGGCGCGGCCTCGACCGCCGCGCTCCGTCAGTCAGCGCCTGCCGGGCGATGGGTGATTTGACGGCGCGGATGGCGCTGCGAGGGACAACGCACTGAGATCATTCGTCTGGGCCTTGGTATCGCGCTTGCTGACCTGAGGCCCATGCATGGAATTCGGCCGTTTCTGATAGGTGCAGTGCTGTGGGTCGTGGGCTGCTCCGGCGGCGCGGGGTCGCATGACGCCGGCGCGCCCGACGACTCGGGCTCGACCGGTGACGGCCCGAACGGGGTTGTCGACGCCGGTGGCCCGGCGCCCAGCAACGATCGGTGCGCCAGCGCGATCCCGATCAGCCTCGTCACGATGCACAGCAACATCTCGGCGACCACGATCGGTGCGAGCGCCGATCTCGCCGCGCCGTGCGGCGCGGCCGGTACGCCGGACGTGTTCTTCAAGTTCACGCTGACCCGGCGCGAGCTGGTCTACGCCGACACGTTCGGCGCGACCTCGAGCACCGCGCTGTTCTTCGCGAGCTCGTGCACGACCGCGCGCACCGGCGCCACGACGCCGAACGATGCCGTGTGCAGCACCGGCGCGTGCGGTACCGGTCAGTCGCAGGTCACCGCGCTGCTCGATCCGGGGACGCACTACCTCGTGCTCGCCGGCCAGGGCGCCGCGACGATCCACTTCCAGCATGCCGAGGTCGGCACCGGGACCGTGGCGTACCTCGCGCGTGGCTCGAGCGCGCCGACCGGCACGACCAGCGGGTTCGGCGGCCTGTACAGCTGCGAGGCGGGTGGCTCCGAGAACGCCTACTGGTGGCAGACCTGCCCGGGCGACGCGGGCGGGACGTTCGTCGGCTCGACCTGCACCGGCACGGACTTCGACACGATCCTGTCGCTCCAGCTGCCGGGCAGCGAGACCACGATGTGCGATGACGATAGCTGCTCGGTCCAGTCGGCCGTGAGTGCGAACATTCCCGTCGGCGCCGGCCTCTACGTCCTGGCGGTCGATGGATTCTCGCAGGCCAAGCACGGCAACTACACGTTGACCGCGTCCCGGCCGTAACAGCAACACGCGCTCCGCGCTGCGCGCGCGATCCGCGGCGCCGTCGCTACCCGTGCGGCGGCGTCGCTACCCGTGCGGGCGCGGCCGCTACCCGGCACGTCCTCAACAAGCTGAGGGCCTGGTCGAGTCGACGCAGTGCGAAGGGCACACGCGCGCCGCCGCCAGATCTCAAACCCCGCCAACCGCGAGTAACAAAGGAACCAGGTAATGTCGAAGTCAGAGAGTACGAATCACAACTACCGCCAGCTCGGCGGGCTAGCGCTCGCGCTGCTCGTCGCGGGCTGCAGCGGCGGCAAGGACACCTGGACCATCGATCCGGACGGCTATGACGGGCTGGGCGAGGAGACCTTCGGGCTGCTCGCTGACCCGTGCACGATCAACGCTGGCACCAGCACGATGACGCTCCAGGTTCGCGGTGGCGAGACGCTGTACCTCAGCTTGCGCGCCGCGGACGGCATGGTCGTCGCCGACGGCCAGACCGGCGGCGCGGCCGAGTGCGCCGTGCCCTCGACCTACAAGATCAACGTCACCGAGGACGGTGCCCACACCGGCGTCGAGAAGGTCTTCCTCGACTACATCAACGGCCCGTTCGCGCTCGGCGCGACCGTCGCGCAGGTCGCGACGCCAGGCGTCACGCTCGCGCTCGGTGCGGGATCCTCGCTGACCGTCCGCGGCTCGAGCGGCGTCGACAAGATCTACCTCGGTAGCACGTACACCGCGAGCGTCCTGACCCACAGCTGGGTCAACGTCAACGGTGACACCTCGCCCGACGTCCGGTTCGACGGCATCACCGACGTCAAGGTCTCGACCGGCGTAGGCGCCGACATCATCTCTGCCGATGGTGGCAACGGCACCACCGGCGTCTCGCTCGACTCGACGATCACGTTCTCGGCCTACGGCGGCCCGGACGCGGACGTCCTGACCGGCGGCAAGGGCCCGAGCACGCTCGACGGCGGCGACGGCGACGACAAGTTTGTCCAGACCGCCACGATCGGCGCCGACAACATCGTCGGTGGCAAGGGCGTCGACACCGTCGACTACAGCGCGCGGCTCACCTCGGTGAACGTCACGGTGTGCACCACGTGCGTCGCCGACCCGTGCGGCTGCGTCGCGACCGACACGACCTGCCGCGGCACCGCGGACACCGCGCAGACCACGTGCAACACGGCCGCCGCGACGGCGCTGACCACTTGCAACACCGCGGCCGCGACGGCGCTGACCACTTGCAACACCACCGCGGACACGAATCA
>Ga0302299_10002715_pt1 | contig 10762 bp, 6 predicted proteins | sample III_Fen_N3_4_FD_198795 | JGI IMG/M metagenome (GOLD analysis project Ga0302299, IMG submission 198795) | Peat permafrost microbial communities from Stordalen Mire near Abisko, Sweden - III_Fen_N3_4 | ecosystem: Environmental > Terrestrial > Soil > Wetlands > Permafrost | place: Sweden: Abisko...
CAAGCCCGACGTCAAGTCGTCGGACTACGGCGTGGCGATCCAGCGCGGCGACCTCGCGAGCGCGAGCGGCGGCACGCTCGCGGTGATCGGCGCCGGTCCGCCGACCTACTCCGAGCTGACCTACAGCGCGACCGGCGGCTCGAGCCTGGGCTCGAACAAGCTCCAGCTCGGCGCCGATGCAGGCATCGTCAGCTTCGACCCGCAGCCCCCGTTCTTGCTCGCCAACCCGACCACGTCGGAGGTCGCGCTCATCACCAACGGCGACGCGAGCTCGATCGTCGTCGCGCGCGGCGAGCACACGCTCACCGTGAAGCAGCAGTTCGTGAACACCGTCACCGGTGTGACCGGGATCCCGGCCACTCCCACCGCGGCGACGTACATGCTGCCGCCGCCCAAGACGCCCGGCGGCCCGACGCCGTTGACCCAGCCAATTGTCGCGGCGGGTGACTTCGTCCTCGGGGAGATCGTGAGCCCGCAGATTGCGTGCAAGCTGGTCGACGGGGCCACCGGGATCGGCGTGCGCGCGCTCGGCGTCGTCCGCACCGGCACGGCCGACGACGTCCTTGCCTGGGGCGCCAGCGGCAAACTCTACAGGTACGCGGGCAGCGTGTTCTACGGCTGCGCGACGCAGGCCCCGGTCGGGATGCCCTATGACACCAAGTTCGTCCCGGCGATCGGGTCACAGATCCTGACGGTCGACGACACTCACGTGGTGCTGCAGGGGCACCAGGACCCGCGGACCGGCGACGGCGGCTTCCTCCAGCTGTTCGACTCCACCACGCTGATGCCGGTCGGAAACACGGTATCGGCGAACCGGCTGCGCACCGCCGCGATCCTCGACGTCGCGGGTACCAAGTACGTGATCGCCGGCTACCCGACCGAGGCGGTCGACGGCACCACGGCGGGCCTGGTGAACCTGTACCGGATCACCGCGACGGGGCTCGAGACCACGCCGGTCGCGACGCTGCACGACGCGCAGCCCGAGAGCAACCAGTCGTTCGGCCGTTCGGTCGCGGCGATGCCGTTCAACGGCAAGCAGGTGATCGCGGTCGCCGCCGACAACGAGATCTTCGTGTACTTCCGGGCCAACCTGTCCGATGGCACCGCGCTGTACAACGAGGTCCGTCAGGGACGGTGAGTTGCTGTATCTCTGTCCGACGTGCCGTCGCCGGTTCGATGAGCCTGGGTTCTGCCCGTTCGATGGGACCTCGCTAGCGCCGGGTAGCGCGGCCGATCAACCGACGCTGCTGTCGACCGCCATGCCGGCGCAGCCGACGGTGATCGACCCAGGTGGGTCGCCCGCCCCCGCACGCCCGACGGTGGTGGTCGCCACGGCCGTGGCTCCGCCAGCGACGAGCGCACCCGCACCCGCGACAGCCGCGCCGGCACCGGCCGGGTTGCCTGCCAAGCCCACGGCGCCCGCCGGGCTCGTCGGGCCCGCCGCTGGCGCCCGCGCCACCGGGCCGACGCCTGCCCCCCCGCCGCTCCGCCCCGTCGATCTCGCCACGGCGATCGACGTCGCCGCCGAGGCCGCGCGGACAGGCGAGCACGCGACCGTCCCCGAGATCCGGCGCCGGACCTTCCCGCTCACGCCTTCGCCCCCGATGGGGACCGGCGAGATCACCTCGGCGCGCAGCCGGCCCGCCCCGCAACCGCCCGCGGTCGCGCGCGGCAAGGCGCCGTCGGATCCGCCGAAGTTCCGCTCGCAGTCGGCGTCGGACAACCTGAGTGACGCCCTCGAGCTGCTCCACACGCCCCGCCAGAACGAGTACGACAAGCTGGTCGGCCAGACCCTCGACGGCCGGTACTACGTGGAGAAGAAGATCGGCGAGGGCGGCATGGGCGTGGTGTTCAGCGCGCGCCACGCCGTGATCGAGCGCCCGCTCGCGATCAAGGTCCTGAAGCGCGAGGCGATGCGCGACACCGCGACGATCCGCCGGTTCGTCCAGGAGGCCAAGGCCGCGTCGCGGATCGGCCACCCCAACATCGTCGACGTCACCGACTTCGGCACCACGCCCGACGGCATGACCTACTCGGTCATGGAGTTCGTGCCCGGCCAGACCCTGGGCACCGCGATCCGCAACGGAGCGCCGTTCGCCGCGCCGCGCGCGATCCGGATCACCGCGCAGATCGCGCGCGCGCTCGCCGCCGCCCACGACAAGGGCATCGTCCACCGCGACCTGAAGCCGGAGAACGTGTTCCTGCTCGACCGCGACGGCCGCCAGGACTTCGTCAAGATCGTCGACTTCGGGATCGCCAAGGTCACGCCACCGAGTGGCCAGGCCGCCGAGCCGCGGCTGACCCGCGCCGGCGCGGTGTTCGGCACGCCGGAGTACATGGCCCCCGAACAGGCGGCGGGCCGCAGCGACACCGACGGCCGCGTCGACATCTACGCGCTCGGCGTCCTGCTCTACGAGATGCTGTGCGGCCGCGTGCCTCACCGCGGCGACAGCATGGTCCGCACCCTCGCGATGCAGATGCTCGATCCGATCGAGCCACCGTCGAAGGTCAGGCCGGATCTCGCCATCGCCCCGGAGCTCGAGGCCGTGGTCATGCACGCGCTGGTCAAGAAGCGCGAGCAGCGCTACCAGACCATGGGCGAGCTGCTCGGCGCGCTCGAGGCGATCTTGCCGAGCCCGGTCGCCGTCAGCGTGACCGGCAGCCCGGTGTACACGCTCGCCCCGCTGCCGCCGGGCGCCGATCCGGGCGTCGTGGTGTCGCAGCCCGCGATGCCGCTGTCGTCCGCGTCGGCCGAGCCGTCGCAAGCCTCGCCGCTGCCCGCGACCCACCCCGGCGTCGAGCCGGCGCGGCCGCCCGCCGCGCGCCGGGTCAAGGACGAGCCCGAGTTCACCGCCGACGACCGCCCGCTGTCGTTCCAGCACGTGTTCACCGAGGAGCTCGTCCCCGCGCCAGGCCGGCGCTGGCCGCTGCTGCTGCTGTTCGCGATGATCGGCGGCGGCGCGCTCGGCGCGGTCGCGCTGGTCGTCAAGAGCCGCCACGCCGTGATCGTCGAGGCCAGCCGCGACGCCGGCGTGGTCGCGCTCGTGCCCGACGCCGCGATCACCACGCCGCCCGTCGACGCCGCGCCCGACGCCGGCGACGTCGTGGTGCTCCCCGAGATCGATGCCGGCCGCCCGTACCGCCCGTTGCCGCCCGCCCGCCGCGACGCCGGCGTCGGCCCGCCCGCCCTGCCTGAGACGCCGAACCACCGCGGCACGATCGCGGTCCAGGTGCTGACCAAACCCGAGGGCGCCAACCTCTACGAGGGCACGCACTACCGCGGCCCGGGCGGCGCGCAGCTCGAGGAGCCGTTCGGCGCGCGCCTCACGATCACCTGCCGCCAGCAGGGCTACAAGTCCGGCACCGTCGAGGTCAAGTTCGACGGCAGCTCCGACGCCGTGCTGTGCGTGCTCCAGCGCATCAAGATCTGCATCAACAACATCAAGAACCCGTTCGACGACTGCGAGCTCGCGCCCGGCACCTCGAACGATCCGCCGTGAGCTCGGCCGACCGGGTCGCGCCCCGGCGACCACCGCGAGCTTCGGCGCCACCGCGCCCAGCGAGCGACGCTTGAGCTCGAACGATCGCCACGGTCGGCGGTGTCACCGCGACGTGCAGTAACTGGTTCGGTTGCATGTCACTGCCGGTCGCGAGGACGCGCTGCGCTCGCGCGTGAAGTACCGGCGAGTTGCGCGCTCGACCACCGGGCATATCGCTTGCTCTGGAGCGAAGGGCGACGTTCCACACCCGTGGTCCTCGCAAGCGCTCCAACACTCAAGCAAAAAGAATCATATGCACACCAATGTACGACGATACACGGTCCCGACCATCGCCTCGCTCGCCATCCTCGCCGCCGGCGGCGGGGCGGCGTTCGCCCGCACGCTCCCCGGGCTCGCCGGTCAGGCCCAGGCCCCTGCGGACTCTCAGTGCTTCAACAACGGCAATGGCTCCGTGTGGAACACCTGCGCAACCCCCAAGGGCTATTGCGTGGCGCTCCCCGTGGAGGCCGGCACGCACCACATCCAGATCAGCGCGAAGTCACCGGACGCCGCACACACGATGACGTGCGGAGCCGCCGCGATCGATCGCTTCGCCGTCACGACGTGGACGGTACCGCCTCATTCAACGCAGACACCCGGTTTCGCGGAGGTCATCGACCTGGGCTCGACGTCGGTCGTGAGCTTCGGCTCGCTGTTCGTCTGCTGCTCCCTCCCGACCAACGCGCAGCTGTTCTCGATCGACTGGTAGGGCCTGGCGACGCGCTCGCAGGCGTCGGCTACTGACACGATGCTGCAGGTCATGGCTGGCGCTGTCATCCTCCGGATCGGGACGGGTGGCCCATCACTCTGGTCGGTCGACGGCTGGCCATGATCCACCGCGACTTCAAGCCGGAGAACGTCCTAGTCGGCGCCGATGGCCGAGCGCGCGTCGCCGACTTCGGCCTGGCGCGGTTGACCGTCGAGGAATTGACCACCGCGTCGTCGAGCCGCGCGCCGGCCGCGGCGAGCATGACGGCCTCGGGGACCGTCGCCGGGACGCCGGCGTACATGTCACCGGAGCAGAAGGCGGGCGAGCGGCTCGACGCGCGCTCCGACCAGTACAGCTTCTGCGTGGCGCTGTTCGAGGCGCTGGACGGCCAGCGCCCGGACCTCGATCGCCGGCCACCCCCGCAGGCAGCGCGCGCACCGGCGCACGTTCGGCGCGCCCTGAGCCGCGGCCTGCTCGGCACACCGGCGGAGCGCTATCCAGACATGGACGCGCTGCTCGGCCAGCTCGCGCGCGATCCGCGCACCACCCGGCGGAGCGCCGCCGCGCTAGGGGCCCTCGGCGTGACCGCGCTCGCCAGCGTCGTGGCGCTGCGGAGCCCTGCGCAGCCCGAGCTGCTGTGTCGAGGCGGGGCGGCGAAGCTGGCCGGGGTCTGGGATGAAGCGAGCCGGCAAGCGGTGCGCGCGGCCTTCGCGACCACCGGGAAGCCGTTCGCCGCCGACGCCTGGAGCGGCGTCGATCATGCGCTGACGCGCAACAGCGCTGCGTGGGTCGCGGAGTGGACCCAGGCTTGCGAGGCCACGCACGTGCGCGGCGAGCAATCGGCGGCCACGCTCGACTTGCGCATGGAATGCCTCGATGGCCAGCGCCAGGAGATGAGGGGGTTCATCGAGATCCTGACGAGCGCCGACGCTGCGGTCGTGCAACGCGCACCGCTGGCGGCGCAGTCGCTGCTCGACGTCGAGCGATGCCGCCGCACCGAGGCGTTGCGCCAGCTGGTGAGGCCACCCCACAACGCTGTCGACACGGCCCGCGTCCAGGCGCTCCAGCTGCAGCTCGCCAACGCGGTCGCGCTGCGCAAGGCCGCCAAGTACGCGGCGGCAGCGGCCGCCACCAACGAGGTGTTGATCGGCGCGCGCGCGCTCGGCTACTCCCCCATGGTGGGTGAGGCGCGGTTCATCCTGGCTATTACCCAGGACGATCGCGGAGATCTGCCGGGCGCGGTCGCCGGGATGCGCGAGGCGGCGGCGGTGTCCGAGGCCGGGCACGACGATCACCGGCGGGCGGAGGCCCTCGCCGAGCTGGTGCGCGTCCTCGCGGAGCAAGCGCACTACGACGAGGCCGATGGCTACGCCGTACTCGCCGAGGCGGTCATCTCGCGCGCCGGAGGCGATGAGGATCTGCGCGTCAGGTTGCTGAAGGCGCGCGGCGAGGTGCTCGAAGGGCGCGGCAAGTACGATGAGGCCGTTACGCTCTGCAAGCAGATCGTCGGGTTGCGCGAGCGCAGCGCGGAGGCCAGGCCCGCCCAGCTCGCGGTCGCGCTGCTCAACCTCGGCGAGGCCTACCACCTGCAGGGCGACCGAGATGAGTCGATCGCGACGAGCAAGCGCGCGCTCGCGCTGTTCGAACGCGAGCTCGGCAAGGTGCATCCCACCGTCGGCCTCGTGCTCAACAACATCGGCGCCGCCTACGCCGAGAAGAACGAGTCCGTCGAGGCGCTGCACTACCTCCAGCGGGCGCTGACCCTCCGCGAGGCTGCCCTCGGAGCCGACAACATGGAGGTCGCGACCAACGCCCAGAACGTCGGAATCGTGCTCGTGGATCTGGGCCAGTTCGAGCAGGCGCGGCCGTTGATCGAGCACACGCTGGAGCTCCGGCAGAAGCTATTTGGACCGACTCACCCACAGGTCGCCACGAGCTGGTGGGCGCTCGCCCTGCTGCAGCTCAAGCGCGGCGACCCAGCCACGGCGCTACCGCTGGCCCGTCGTGCGCTCGACATCCGCCGGCAGACGCTTGCCGCGGACCATGCGATCCTGGCGCTCTCGCTTGACCAGGTGGCGGAGGCGGAGCTTGGCGTTGGCCACGCGGCGCGAGCGTTGCCGCTGTCCGAGCAGGCGGTGGCCATCACCGAGCGACAGCACGAGATGGTGCCGGAGCTGGCGCTGCAACGTGTCTCGCGCGCTGTGGGCGAGCGGGGGAGACCGCGTGCGCGCGCGGAAGCTGGCGCTCGCCGCCCGTGCGGTGTTCGCCGGCCTCGGCACGCCCATGCAGCCTGACCTGCGGAAGATCGACGCCTGGCTGCATGACCATGGAGGCGATGCGCGCTGACCGAGCTCGGGCCATCGCCGCCGGCGGCGATGCTCCCGCGTCGCATTCGCGTGCTCCCGCGGCGACTCCTGCGCGATACTCCGGCTGTGACCAGCGGGACGCTCTCCGACCGGTCGAGGGACGCGGGAACCGGGGCTCCCAGCTGGACGTCCGCGCGGCTCGTGTTCATCGCGAACGCGGACAACCTCGACGAGCCGACCTCCTCGCACTGCCTCGACGAGCTCGATGCGGTCGAGCTCGGGCGCGGTCTCCGCAGCGCGGAGCGCACGACCACGCCGGGAGGGCGCGTACTGCGAATCAGCGTGCCGGACGGCAGGATGTCGAGCACGCACGGTTCGCTGCGGCGCAGCGCTGACTCCTGGGTGTTCGAGGATCTGGGTTCGAAGAACGGTTCATTCGTCGAGGGCGCACCAGCCGACAAGGCGCTGCTGCGCGATGGCGCCGTGCTCGAGCTCGGGCGATGTTGCTTCCTGTTTCGCGAGTCCGCGATCACGGGCGCGTTGCCGGCGCGGCTGCGCACCGACGTGGACGCCTCACAGCTGCCGGCGCGGCCCGACGGCATGGCGACGTTCTCACCGTCGCTGGCGCGCGACCATGACGCGATGGCCCAGCTGGCGGCGAACCCGGCCGTATCTTTTGTGCTTCGCGGCGAGACCGGCACGGGCAAGGAGCTGATCGCGCGGGCGCTCCACGAGCTATCGAAACGTTCGGGACAGTTCGTCGCCGTCAACTGCGGAGCGCTGCCGGCCGCGCTCATCGAGACCGAGCTGTTTGGACATCGCCGAGGCGCGTACTCGGGGGCGATCGGCGAGCGTCGCGGGCTGATCCGCAGCGCCGACGGCGGGACGCTGCTGCTCGACGAGATCGGCGAGCTACCGCTTGCGTCCCAGACGGCGCTGCTGCGCGTGCTTCAAGAGCACGAGGTGCTGCCGGTGGGCGACGATCGCCCGGTCCGCGTCGATCTGCGGATCGTCGCCGCGACGCTGCGCGACCTCGACGCTGAAGTAGCCGCCGGCCAGTTTCGCGCGGATCTGTACGCTCGGCTCGCTGGTCACGTGGTCACGCTGCCCGCGCTGCGCGAGCGCCGCGAAGATCTCGGCCTCGTGATCTCCGCCATCCTGCGCCGGACCTCATCGTCGGGTATCCGGTTCGCGCCGGCTGCGTTGCGCGCCTGTCTGCAGTATCGGTGGCCGCACAACGTGCGAGAGCTCGAGCAAGCGTTGCGCACCGCCGTGTCGCGCGCGCCGGGTGGCGCGGTCACCCTCGACCTGCTGCCAGACGCACTGGCGCTGCGACGCGAACAGCCGGGAGCGCAACTCCCTCGCGTGTCGTCTCCGACGCTCGATCCAGCCGACCACGCACTCCGCGAGCGCCTGGTCGAGCTGCTCTCGGCGCACGAGGGCAACGTGATGGGGGTGGCCGAGACGCTCGGGAAGCAGCGAGCGCAGATCTACAAGTGGGTCAAGCGCCTCGCCATCGATCTCACCGCGTTCCGGCGCCCCAGCTGAGCGAGCGACGAACGATCGGGTCGGGCGGGCTCCAGGTCGGGCCGGGTGGCCGCTTTGAAGGCGGCTACGCGGCCCGCCGAGCTCGCGCCGGGTCAGCGCGTCGGCTGGGCGAAGTGGTCGCCGGGGAACGGATCCGCGGTCTCGCGGGTCATGATCTCGCCGGCGTCGGGCAGCGGGCGGACCTGGATGCCGAGCGCCATGAGCCCGGCGGTGTCGTTGTAGCGCAGCTCGGCGATCGCGACCGGCCGACCGGGGGCACGGACGAACTGCGTGTAGCTCGCCGCGGAGGTCCGCTGCTCGCCGAACTCGGTGCCCAGGCCGAGGCGCTCGCGCTGCTGGGCCTGGGGCGGCGGCTCGGGCATGATCTCGTCGTCGGCGTAGTTGTCCGACGGCGGCACGTAGCGTCCAGCGCCCCCGCCTGGGGGCGGTGCTGGCATCGGCGCGCGAACCGAGGCCGGCGCCTCGGCCTTCTTGGCGCGGCTCGGGGCGGCAGCGCCCTCGGTGGCGGCGGGCCGATCCGCCGCTGCGACGCGGCGACCGCCGCGGGACATGCTCTTGTCGGCGGCCGAGCCGTCGAGATCCTTGCGGTAGTCGTAGCCGCCGTGCACGCCGGTCGGCGGCGCGGCGTCGCCGATGATGATCTGCTGCTCGGGCTCGGGCGCCCGCTCCTCGAACAGCGCGACGGCGATCACGCCGACGTTGCGCGCCTTGCCCTTCTGGCCGGCGTACGACCCCGCGACCGACGAGAACCGGAAGGTCGCGACGTCGGCCTGCGAGGTGCGGAAGCCCTCGATCCGGGTCTCGCCGAACGGCGGCACCACGTAGCCGCGCTTGCGCAGGTCGCCGTTCTCACCGTCGACCACGTCGAGCCCGTCGACCGACACCACGGCCTCGATCCGGCGCTCGGTCGGGTTGGTGATCCGGATGATGTAGCGCTCGTTCGCGTTGCCCTGGACGTAGAACCGGTCCTTCAGGTTGAAGGTCGGCAGCGCCTCGCCGTTGTCGCGGAGGATCTGCACGTCGTACGGCGCGCGGAGCTTGGCGGGCGCGATCGCCAGCGCGATGTGCGACTGCGGCAGGGCGGGACCGGCGACAGGTTGGTCGGCGTAGGCCGCAGAGCACGCGGTCGCGAACAGAAGGGAGGTGAACAGCATGCGGCGAGGGGCCATGTGGATTGAGACGCTCGACGCGAGTGGCCGATCTAAAGGCGTGTATAGTCGCGGCATGGCGTCCTCGAAGAAGGCGGTGAAGGCCGCCAAGCCTGCGAAGTTAAAGCCCAAAGCGGCCGCCACAGCCCGCCCTCGGCCCGCCCCGACCGGCCGGGCTGCGCCCGATGTCGTCAAGTCGGATCCCACGCTGTTCGATCCGCTGACCCCGGGTGAGGTCGCCGATGCGCTGCGCACGTTGACCGAGGATCGCCGGCTGAGCTCGATGGCCAAGGTCGGTCGGTACCGCGTGATCTGCACCGAGCCGCTGGTCGTCAAGCCGCCGCACTGGATGTCCGGCCATCGCCTGGTGCGCGTGGTGGTGTACGACTACGCGGCCGATCGCTCGGTCGACGCGTGCGTCGATCTCGACGCCGGCGTGGTCGCTCACCTCGAGCTGACCAAGAGCCAGCCGATGCTGTCGCGCGACGAGGAGGCGCTCGCCGTCTCGATCGCGATGGTCGACGAGCGAGTGCGCGCCAAGCTGTCGCTCGGTGATGTGCCGCAGTCGACGCTGCACTACTGGGGCCGCAGCACCGATGACATCTCGTTCGCGCGGCGCTCCGCCGCCGTCGTGTTCGGGCGCAGCGATGGCCACGCCTCGGTCGTCGCGGTGGTCGATCTACTCGAGAACGTCGTGACCCAGGTTGTCCCCGCGGAGCTGTGGTGATGAGCAACGTCATTTCCGAAGCCAACTGGAAGTTCCACTGGCGGCTGACCGAGTCGGCCGGGATCATGATCTACCTCGCGGACTACCGCGGGCGCCGCGTGCTGTGGGAGGCGTCGCTGCCGTACGTCACCGTCGATCACCAGCGCCAGACCCTCGACGTCAAGGACGACCCCGGCGAGGTCCATGGGCCTTGGTGGGTCCCGCTCGGCGCGCGCACGCTGCAAGGCCCGGTGCGCGTCCAGTCGTTCCGCGGCGGCATCGAGCTGTCGGCCGCGTTCGCCGCCGGCCCTTACCACTACACGCAGCTGTGGCGGTTCCACGACGACGGCCGGATGTGCCCGTGGTTGACGATCTACGGACCGGGCGTCCACGACCAGCACACGTACCACCCGCACTGGCGGTTCGACTTCGATCTCGACGGCGCGCGCGACGACGCGTTCGAGCGCTTCGAGGACAAGCGCTGGCAGCGCGTCGAGACCGAAGGGTGGTTCCCGTACTCCGGCGAGGCCGACGAGCACGGCAACGTGTGGCGCCAGGTCGATTTCGGCTCGGGCGCGGCGATCAACATCCGCCCGCACAGCTGGGACGACGCCGAGGTGTTCGCGATCCGCTACCACGACGGCGAGTGGGCGCCGTTCTCGCCGCGCAGCGCGGCAGGCAGCCAGCCGTTCCCGGCGGCCTACGTCGGCGACGAGCCGCTCGACGGCGACGACATCACGCTGTGGTACGTGGCGCACGTCCACTTCGACCAGTCGTTCCCGTACACCGCCGGCCCGTGGGTCAAG
>Ga0302299_10002716_pt1 | contig 10758 bp, 7 predicted proteins | sample III_Fen_N3_4_FD_198795 | JGI IMG/M metagenome (GOLD analysis project Ga0302299, IMG submission 198795) | Peat permafrost microbial communities from Stordalen Mire near Abisko, Sweden - III_Fen_N3_4 | ecosystem: Environmental > Terrestrial > Soil > Wetlands > Permafrost | place: Sweden: Abisko...
GCGCCCGATCTCAGTGCAGCCTGCTGGGCGATCCATCCCGCCAGGCCCGCCAGGAGGGCTGCGTAGACGGCGGGATGCCGCAGCACCGAGGCGGGGGAAGGGGCGCCGCCGGAGAGTCCGACGTCGGACGTGACCGCCTTGAGCAGGGCCGCCACCAGACCGAAGCACGCGCCGGCGGCCAGGCCGAGCAGTCCGCCCGCCACCGCCGGGCGGCGCCGGCGCGCGGCCAGCGTTGTCACCGCGACGGCGGCGGCCACCGCGCCCGTGCCGAGCAGCCACGCCGTCGTCGAGGCCTTCGGCGTGCCGCCAGTCCGGTCGGCAACCCGGAGGAAGACCACCAGACCCGCGACCGCGACGCCCGACCCGGTCAGTTCCCGAAGGCCCAGCCGCTGCCCGGTGAGAACCACCCCGAAGGCCAGTGCGAACACCAGGCTGAGCGTCAGGACGGGCTGGATGACGGTCAGCGGGCCCGCGGCCAGGGCCAGCAGGTGCAGCAGCCCCCCGGCGACCGTGACGGCGACGCCGAGCAGCCACACCGGGCGGCGCAGGATCTGCAGGTAGAAGCGGGCGTCCGCGGCGTTCGCCGTGGTCTGCAAGGTCCCGCGCTGCAGGAGCACCGTGCCCAGGCCGAGCAGCGCGGCCGCGAGCAGTGCCAGCAGGACGGCGAGCATCACCTCACCACCCGTGGACCCGTGGTCGGCCTTGGACCTCTGGTCGCCCGTGGACCCGCAGTCGCAGACCGGCCGGGGGCTGGAGCGTAACGAGTCCCTGCGGACGGGGCGGTGCGACGTCGAGCAGGCCCATCCGGGACCGCTGGGCGAGCGTGGCCAGCACGAGGACGGTCTCGGTCATGGCGTAGCGATGCCCGACGCACAGCCGAGGTCCGGCGCTGAACGGCAGGTAGGCGTACCTGTGAGTCTGCTCCGCGCGAGCGTCGAGCCAGCGGCCCGGGTCGAAGGCGTTCGGCTGGGCGAAGTTGCGCCGGTCGCGATGAATGACCCACGGGCTGACGAGGACGACGCCGTCCGCCGGGATCCGGTAGCCGCCGAGCATCAGGTCCTCTCGGGCGGTGCGCGGGCCGACGAGCCACACCGGCGGGTACAACCGCAACGACTCCTTGACGACAGCCTCGGTGTACCTCAGGTGCTGGTAGTCCGCCGCCTCTGGGGCTCGGCCGTCCAGAACGGCCGCGAGCTCGGCGTGCAGCCGCTCCTGCACCTGGGGGTTCGCCGCCAGCAGGTACCAGGTCCACGTGAGGGCCACCGCGGTCGTCTCGTAGCCCGCCGCGAACACGATGAGCGCCTGGTGCCGCCACCGGTTCCCGCCCGCCCCGGACCGCTGCGGTTCGGCGTCGTCCGTCCGGTTCGCCGCGTCGCCGAGGAGGAGGTCGAGCAGGTTCTCATGGCTGCCGACCCCGCTGCCGAGAGGGGCGCCATCGGCGCCATCGGGCTGGTGTCGGCGTTCGAGGTATCCCTCCCGGTGGACGTCGTCGAGGAACCGCCCGATCTCCGCGACGGCGTGCAGTACCCGCAGGTTGCCCGGGGTGGGCACCCCGAGCGGGAGCCGGACGGGGTACTTCAACTGCCGGACCATCTGCCGGAAGACCGTGTCGAAGGACGTCGCGACGGCGTCGGCCCGATCGAGCGCGTCGACGCCGAACAGGGTCTTCGCGACGACCGCCAGCGACAGCCGAGTCATCTCGTGGTGGACGTCGAGCTCCTGGCCGTCCCGCCAGGTGGCGCTCACCCGCCGGGCGATGTCAACCATGGTGTCGGCGTAGCCCACGATCCGGTGGCTGTGGAACGCCGGCCCGATCTGCCGGCGGTCCTGGCGGAGTGAGTGGCCCTGTTCCTGCTCGGGCACGAAGACCTCGCGGTCGGCGGGGAAGTTGCGCAGCCAAGTGATGAGGTCGTCGTGCTCGCCGTCGGCCGCCCCCGGGAAACGCCCGGTGAAACGCTCGGTGAGACGCTCCACGAGGCGGCCCGCGAGGTGCCGCGGCAGGCGGGGCGCGGCGGAGCGGGCCGAGGCGGAGCCGGGCGTGGCGGAGCGGGGTGCAGGCGTGGCCTTCCCCGGGCTCTTGACGAAGTTCGCGGCGCCGCTGTTGAGCACGAACTCGACGAGTTCGGGGCTGGTGACGAGGAAGGCGGCCTGGCCCGGCAGGGCGATCCGGACGACGTCGCCGTGCCCCTGCCCGGCCTGCCCGGCCTGCCCGGCGGCGGTCAGGAAACCCAGCGGGTCACGGGCCAGGCGCAACCCGTTGCCTACCAGTGGCAGTCCGGGCAGGCCGGGCGGACGCCCTGCCGGCCAGGCCGAGTTGAGGACACGGGCCTCGGGGACCGTCACGCCACCACCTCACGGGATTACAGAGCAGGGGATTACAGAGCAGGGGATTGCCGAGCAGGGGCTTGCCGAACCGGCAGCCCTTCCAGGAAGGCGAGCAGCTCGGCGGCGACGGCGGGCGCGTTGTCCAGCGGCGCGCTGTGTGCGGCGTCGATGACGCGGTCGCAGTCCCGGGCTCGCCGAGGCCGGGCGGCGAGGCGGTCACGGCGTCCCCAGATCCGTAGTTGCGGGACGGTCGGCGGCAGCGCGTCCCAGTCCAGGTCGAACATGTCCCCGAACTGGTCCCACAGCACCTGCCGGGGCTGGGAGGCCCACTCCCGGTGCCAGGCGCGCGCCGGGGCGCGACGTGGGGTGTTGAAGGCGAACAGGCGCATGAGCCAGTGCAGCCGCCACCCCGAGGTGAGCCATGACTCCGGCCCCGTCCAGGTGCGGCGGGTGAGCCGCTGGGCCGGGATGAAGGCGCGATAGATGCCGAGTGGCAGCAGGGGGCACAGGAACACGGCGCCGTCCACGGCCGCGGCGTCGCCTCGGACGTAACGGGAGGTGATCCCTGCGCCGGCCGAGTAGCCGAGGACCGTCCAGCGCTCGATCCCCAACTGCTCGCGCAGGGATCGGATCCCGGCGATCGCCGCCGGGCCGAAGTCGCCCGCCGCCGGCGGCGAGGCGCCGAGCCCGGGGAGTTCGACCTGGACCAACCGGACGTGCCCGGCGAGCTCCGCCTCCAGCGGCTGCCACACCGATCGGCTGACCCCCCAGCCATGGACCAGGAGCACCGGGGCACCCTCACCCACGAGGCGGCACGCCAGCCCCCGACCACCCCGCTGCTCCATCGTGCCGTACACCGCCTTCCCAAGCCGTTTGCGGATCCGAGTTGCCCTGTGTGATCTTCTCCGCTGACCGCCCTACCGGGGGTCCCCGACGGCCCGTGCCGGTCGCCCGGCGTCCACCAACCCCCGCACGAGCGGCGCCAGCGTCTGCGTCGCCTCGGCGTTCCAGGCGCGGTATCGCTGCATCGCCGGCTGCGGCGCGGCCAGCAAAGCCGGGTCGGCGACCAGGGCGCGCACCAGGTCCACCTGCTCGCGCTCGCCGAGGGCGACCCAGCCCAGGCCGTGGGTGCGGATGAAGTCGAGGTTGTCGGCCTCCTGACCGGGGATGTACGTCGTCGCGACGAATGGCTTGCCCAGTGCGGTCGCCTCGAACAGCGCGTTCGGGCCGGCCTTCCCGACCACGACGTCGGCCGCGGCCACGAACCGCGCGATGTGCCTGGTGGGCGGGATCACCCGCACCAGCGGCGCCTCGCGGAAACGAGCGGCCGGCGCCTGGTTGCTGCCCGGCGCGAGGAGCACCTGAACCCGGCCCGGCGCCGCGGCCGTCAGGGCGTCGACGCCACGCGCGAAGCCGGCGCTGCCGTCCCCGCCGCCCTGGACGAACAGCGTCAGCCGGGAAGGGTCCAGGCCGAGCGCGGCAAGGGTGGCGGCCCGCTCGCCCGTGGCGGCCCGCTCGCCCGTGGCGGCCCGCTCGCCCGTGGCGGCCCGCTCGCCCGTGGCGGCCCGCTGGCCCCTCGCGGCCCGCTCGCCCGTGGCGGCCCTCTCGCCCGTGGGGGTCGGCCCGGTGCTGAACTGGCGGCGTACCGGCCAGCCCGTCAGATGCACGTTGCCCTGGGGGAAGCCGGCCGCCAGGGCCAGCGCGTAGGTCTCCCGGGTGGGGGCGAACGTGGTCGCCGTTGTGCGCTGGGAGAGCCACGAGGCGTGCAGGCTCCCCGCGTCGGTGAGGAGCATCGCGAGCGGGACCGGGCGGGGAAGGCGCCGGATCGCGGCCGCTGCCTCGTAGCTGAGGAAGGAATACGCCGACAGCACCAGGTCGTACCGGCGATCGCGCAGTAGCCGGGCGATCCGCCCCGCGAGCGGCAGGGCCCAGGCCCGGTGCGCGAGCGCGGCCCGTCGCGGCCCGTCGAGGAACCCGTACTCCGCCGCCCACACCCCGACGGCGTGCCGGCTGACCAGCCGGTAGTGCGCCTTGGCGATGCCGGGCAGCGGGTCGACGATGTCGACGTCGATCTCCGGGACGAGTAGGTCGCGCACCGCCTCGGCCAGGCTCAGGTGGCCGCCTCCGGTCGCGGCGGTGAGCAGGAGAACCCGCGGCGTCGCGCTCACCGCACCACCGCGTACTTGAGGACGACCCGCCGGAACCGCCGGGCGAGCAGGTAGGCGACGCTGTAGCCGATGATCCCGTGCCGGACGTAGTAGGAGACGAAGCCCGTCCGGGCGCGCCGGCTGCTGGGGAACGCGACGAGATCGGCATCGAGCGCCACCCGGCCGACCCGGCGCAGCTTCCGCAGGATGTCGATCTCGTCCCCGCCGGCTTCGTGGTAGAGGGTGTAGCCGCCGCAGCGCTCGAACGCCGCCCGCGTGTAGGCGAGGTTCAGCGCGGCGACGTACACGACGCGGCCGGTCCGCCGGTAGATCCACGCGTACAGGGCCCAGGTGAGCGACCAGATCCGGCGGCACCACCACGGGTCCGGCTCGAAGTCGGCTACCCCGCCGAGCGCGACGAGGTGCGGGTCGGCTCGGAACGCGGCCACGACGCGGGCCAGGTGGTCCGGGGGGTAGCGGGTGTCGGCGTCGGCACTGACGACGATGCTTCCCCCGGCTGCTTGCGCCCCGAGCTGGCGGGCGGTCACGAGGGTGGAGCCGGGCGCCTGCACCACGCGGACGCCGAACTCGCGGGCGATGGCCACCGTGTCGTCGTGCGATCCGCCGTCGACGACGAGAACCTCGTGACGCCGGTAGGTCTGCTCGGCGAGGGAGGCGAGGGTTGCTCGCAGGTAGCCGCCCTCCTGCAGGGTGGGGATGACCACGGACGCCAGCGGCCCGGCATCCGTAGGCAGCTCGGCTCCGTCGCCGGTCGTCGGCCCGGTACTCAAACGCCCCTCGCTCATCGTCCCCCTACTCATCGGTCCGTCACTTTTTGGTCCGTCGTTGATCGGCGGCCCCTCACTCATAGGCCAGCACGTCACGCACGCTGAGGCGGGCGGCGCCGGCGGCGGGCAGGTAACTGGCGGCGGCGGCCACGAGGAGCACCACCGCCAGCCAGCCGAGCACGGCGATGGCGGGGAAGCGGAACACCAGCGGTGCGTCGAGCATGGTGGTGCCGACGACGTCGGCGAGCAGCTTAGTGATGGGCAACGCGGCGAGCGCGGCCAGCGCCCAGCTGAGCAGTCCCATGTACAGGGCCTCCGCGAGGACGATGCCGATCAGTTGCCGGCTCGACGACCCGATCGCGCGCAGCACGCCGATCTCCTTGCGCCGGTCGAGGACGTTCAGACTCATCGTCCCCATGAGGGCCAGGCCCGCCACGATCACGAACAGGGCGACCATGACGAGCAGGACGACGACGATCGCCCCGATGAGGCCGCTCACCTGCGCCTGGATGCCTGTTCTGGTCTGGGCCACCACCTGCAGGCCCGGCTGGGCGAGCCGCTGCTGGACGGCATCGGCGACCTGGCGCTGCGAGGCTGCGTCATGCCGGATGGTCGTGACGACGAGCCGGTCCGTCGTCCCCGGCGAGCCGGTCGCCGCGCCGAACGCCGGCAGGTTCGCGTAGACGATCGCCTGGTCCGGGGCGGAGTCGTTGTAGTTGAGGAGCTGGTTGGTGACGACGCCGACGACGTGCCACGTCGTCGTCCGCCCGCCCGCGACGAGGGTGAGGGCCGACCCGACTTGCACGTCGCTCTCGCGCTTGAGCAGGCCGAGGTTGACGTCGACGCCGCCCTGGTCGCGGGCGGTCAGCCAGCGTCCGCTGACCAGCGTCGGCCGCAGGAGCGGGCTCGTGGGGTCGACGCCGAACACCGCCGCCGGCTGCTGCGACGAGCTGCCGTCGGGCCTGCGCCGCACCGCGAGCTCGGCCGGCTGGCTCGCCACGCTCGCCACGCCCGGGACCGCCGCGAGCGTGCGCACCAGCGGCTGGGTCCGACTCGGCCGGCTCAGCGAGACCGTGACGTCCTGCTGCCAGTAGCGCGACACCTGGTCCAGCGTCGCGAACAGCGAGGCCCGCACGCTGAGCACGGAGACGGCGATGGCCCCGCCGAAGGCGAGCGCCGACAAGGTGATCACGAGCCGGCCCTTGCGGCGGACGAGATTACGCGCAGCGTAGCGCTGGGCCAACGGGAGGGCGCGCAGTCGGCCGAGTGCCCGGTCGATCCGGGATGTCCCGAACGTGGCGCCCTGCTGACCGGAGATCGTCTCCCGGACGCTGACCCGGCTGCCGGTGAGCACGGGGTAGAGCCCGGCGAGCACCGGTACGACGAGCCCGGTCAGGATCTCGGCGGCGTAGACGTACGGGGGCACACCGAAGCTGGTGATGTCGTAGTCGAACAGGGCCCCGATGGTGGTGACGAGCGCGCGGGAGGCCAAGAACGCCAGCGGCACGGCGACGGCCAGGGCCAGGGCGGCCAGGACGAGGATGCCCGACAGATAGAGGACGACGACGTCCCGCCGCGAGGCGCCGATGGCCTTGAGCACGCCGATCTGCGGCATCTGCCGGACGATCAGCGCCGAGATCGTGTTGACGACGAGCAGCGTGCTGAGCAGCAGCGAGAGCACCCCGAGCGCCGACAGCGTGTTCAGGACCGAGTCGACGATCCCCTGCGTCGGGGGCGTGTCGTGCGGCCAGATCTGCGACCCCGATACCGTGTGGCCGCCCGCCCCGATCCGGCTGCGCAGGTCCGCGACGAGCGCCTGGGTGCGGGCGTGGTCGAGGGGGTGGGTGAGGGTGATCTGCAACGTGTTGAACGTCGCGGGCAGGCCCAGGCGGCCGGCCGTCTGCGGCGTCGCATACGCCGCGACGTAGGGGCTGCCGAGGCGCCCCGAGACGACGGTCAGGTCGTGGGTGAGCCCGGACACGGGGACCTCGACCATGGTGCCCGACGGCATCTGGACCCGGACCCGGCCGCCGGTGCCGGTCCCCACGGCGCCGGTGTAGGAGCGCTCGAGCAGCACCGTGCCGGGGCCGGGCGGCCAGGAACCACCGGCGGGCGACGGTCGGCCGACGTCGACCCGGCCGAAGTCGCCGTAGGTGGTCAGGATCATCGGGTCCCACTGGCCCCCGACGCGGACCTTGAGGTCGTAGTGCCCCTGGCCGACCGCCGCCTTGACCCCGGGGACCTGCCGCACGGTCTCGACGAGCCGCTCGTCGAACGGTGTGACGCCGAGGGTGACGTCCGCGGGGGATACCGCGGCGTACTGACGCGGCATCTCCCGGGACAAGATGGCCTGGGTGCGCAGGGTCAGGCTGAGAGCGAACACGCCGGCGACGATCGATACGACGACGAGCACCGTGCGCGACTTGTCGTCCCACAGGTCCCGCAGTACCTTCCGGGCGCGGATGTGCGGCGCCCTGGGCGGGCCCGGGGCTCGGCGGCTGGCGCTGCCGCCCGCCGTCGTTCTGGTGCCCGCCGTCGAGGTGGTGCCCGTCCGCGGCCTAGACATGCTCGGCCCGGACGGCCGTGAACTTGTCGGAGTTGACCAGCCGCAGCCGCATCGAGCGGGCGACCTCTTCGCGGGTCGGTGCGGAGCCGGACAGCATCCGGAGGAACTCCTCGCGCCCCAGGCTCACCACGCTCACCTCGTCCGCGCCGGCCGCGCGGACGGTCGCGGTCCGCCGCCCGCCCTGGAGCAGCCCGACCTCGCCGAAGAACTGACCCGTCCCCATCCGGTCGATGACCACCTCGCCGCCGTCACGCGCGAGCACGACGTCGGCGGATCCCTTGAGCAGGATGTAGAACCGGTCGGCGACGTCGCCCTGGTGGACGATGTCCGAGCCGGGCCGGTAGGTCACCGGCTCCAGCCGCGCCGACAGCTGGACCATCTCCTGGTGGGTGAGCATGGGCAGGGCCTGCGCGATGTGCCGATCGACGATCTCACCGTCGGCGATGAGGACGACCCTCGAGACCCGGCTGGCCAGGTCCCGGTCGTGCGTCACCATCATGATCGTCTTGCCCTGAGCGACGAACTGCCAGAACAACTCGAAGATCAGATCTGCGGTGCGGGCGTCGAGGCTGCCGGTCGGCTCGTCGGCGACGAGGACGTCGGGGTCGTTGGCCAGGGCGCGGGCGATGGCGACCCGCTGGGCCTGACCGCCGGAGACCTGGGCGGGGAGCCGGTCTGCGTGCTCGGCCATGCCGACCTGTTCCAGCAGCTGGTCGGCGTAGCCGCGCCGGCCTGCGGGCGGGGTGTTGCGCGCCAGCTCCATCGGGAGCATGACGTTCTCGACGAGGGTGAGAGTGGGCAGGAGCTGGAAGAACTGGAAGACGACGCCGAGGTTGCGCCCCCGCCACACGGCCAGCCGGCTCTCGTCGAGGGTGTGGATCGGGGTGCCGCAGACGAGCGCCTCGCCGCTGGTCGGGCGGTCGATGCCGGTCACGGTGTTGATGAGCGTCGACTTGCCGCTGCCGGACCGGCCGATGACGGCGACGAACTCGCCCCGCTCGACCCGCAGGTCCACCCCGTGCAGCGCCGTCACGCCGCCCGAAGCGGTCGGATACGTCTTGCTCACCGAGCGCAGCTCGATGAGCGGGGCTGCTTCGCTTCGGACCTCGGGCAGGTAGAACGGCGCCACCGGGGACCGGTCGCTGGACTGCAACCGGCGTCGCGCCATAGGTCTCTCCTCGCAGGCAGCGCAGCCACGACCGCCTGGGCAGCGAGCCCAGCCGCGACCCATCCTGAGGGCTGCCCGCAAATCCCGCAATTAGAACCCGATGTGGCTACTCTGCGTCTGCCCGGACTAATCGGCGCGACCGGTGCGGGGGGAGGACCCACGTGGAGTTACCGAGCCGGCTCGCGCCGGACCAGCTGCGCGGCTCGCCCGGCGACGACGGCGACGGCGCGGCCGGACCGCCGCCGGACCGGCCCGGTGTCTCTTGGCCCCGGCCCCGGCTTCGGGCCTGGCCACGGCTTCGGGCCCGGCCCGGGCGACGTCTCGGGTCACAGTCCCGGCTCAGGCTGCCGGCCGGCCCGGTCTCCCGCTGCGCGGGGAAGGGCTCCGAGCCGCTCGACTGGCTGCTGTGGGTGCTGACCAGGGCGGTCCTCGTCGTCATCATCACCTGGGGGGTCCACCCGCAGGACCGGGCCCGGGACGACCTGGCCGTCTACGCCCGATGGGCCGCCGGCGCGCTGCAGCACGACCGGCTGCCCACCGACGACATGTGGCAGTACCCGCCGCTGGCCGGCCCGGTTCTTTGGCTCGGCGCGGCGATGCCGGGGGGGCGGGTGGGGTTCGAGCTGCTGTTCCTCCTCGTCGACGCCGTCGTCATGGCGATGGTCTGCGGGCACGCCCGCCGCACGGCGCTCGGAACGGGCCGGCGGCTTTGGGCACTGCTCCCGCTTCTCGGCGGGTCGCTGCTGCTGGCCCGGTTCGACGTCGTCCCCACCGCGTTCGCCGTCGCGGCGCTGCTGCTGGCCTCCCGTCCCGTCGCGAGCGGGGCGCTCGCGGCGGTCGGCGCGTGGGTCAAGGTCTGGCCGGTGCTGGTTCTGGCGGGGTTGCGCCGTCGCGATCTGCCTCGGGGGGTGCTCGGCGCGCTCACCGCGGGGACCGCCCTCGCCGTCGTCATCGTGGGCACGCTGCGCGACTCGATGTCTTTCGTCGGGGCGCAGCGGGGCCGCGGGCTCCAGGTCGAGTCGCCGGCGGCCTGGCCGTTCCTGCTCGCTCGCCAGCTGGGCGTTCCCCTGCGGATCCGGCTCCAGTACGGCGCCGACGAACTCGTCGGGCCGGGGGTGGCGCCGGTCGCCCGGTTGCTGCCTCTGCTGACTTTGGGCCTGCTCGCGGTGGTGGCCGTGCAGCGTCTGCGCGGGCGCCTGGAAGGCTTCGCGCCGGCCGACGTGGCGCTCGCCGCGGTGCTGTTCTCCATCGTCAGCAGCCGGGTGTTCTCCCCGCAGTACTACGTCTGGGTGCTCGGGCTGGCGGCGGTGGCGCTGGGCGACCCGCACACCCGGATGCGGCGGACGATCGCCCTGGTCGTCGGGTCCTCCGTCGTCGCGCAGGTCGTCTACCCGTTCCTGTACGCGGGGCTGGAAGGCCGGTCTGTGCCGGCGCTGGTGATCCACACTGTTCGGCTCGGCCTCATGCTTGCCGCCACGGTCACCGCCGCCCGCGTCCTGCTCCGGGGGGCGAAGGCGCCGGTGCCGCTGCCGTCGCCGGTGCCGGCCACGGATGACGACGGCGAAGGGCAGCTCAGCCCCGCCGGGAGCATCTGAGTCCGGGCCCGGGCGATCAGCGCGGTAGCGTCGGCGCCTGGCGCGCGTAGCGCCGCACGAACGTGCGCAGGATCCGCGGCGGGTGGACGACGTCACTGGCCCGCGCGGTGGCCTTGATCGTCTCGGCGTCCGTCGCAGGGAAGTACCCGGCGTGCTTGTAGACGTCGAT
>Ga0302299_10002717_pt1 | contig 10757 bp, 9 predicted proteins | sample III_Fen_N3_4_FD_198795 | JGI IMG/M metagenome (GOLD analysis project Ga0302299, IMG submission 198795) | Peat permafrost microbial communities from Stordalen Mire near Abisko, Sweden - III_Fen_N3_4 | ecosystem: Environmental > Terrestrial > Soil > Wetlands > Permafrost | place: Sweden: Abisko...
GGAGCCTGGCAGAACCGGTGTGTCAGAGGTGTTACAGCGTGGGTCGCCAGGATGCATCGGTCCAGATGCCGAGCTCGCGCTCGGCAGCCGCACCGACATGGAAGGCGGTGACGTCGTCGTAGGGCCGGGCGACGACCTGCACGCCCGTGGGGACGCCGTTGGGCGCGAGGCCCGACGGCACGTTGAGCACGGGGTGGCGGCTGGCGACGTTGAACACCGGCGTCAGGCAGGCGAGCAGGTAGAAGTCGAGGTGCGTCCCGGCGACCTCGATGCCGTCGAGGTACTCCTCGCCGGCCCGGAAGCCGAAGCCGCCGACGGTCGGGCAGACCAGCGCGTCGTGGTCGACGAACACCTCGGCGAGGGCGCGGTGCACGACCGACTCGCCCGCGAGCCCGGCGTAGGTGCCGGTGCGCGCGAACTCCTCGCTCGACAGGGCCAGGAACTGGCGGGTGTAGTTCTCGAAGCGCGGGTCGGACGGGTCGGCGATCTCCGACATCGACGGCCCCATGATGGCGCCGAAGTGCACGAGCGCCGCCCGGAACAGGTCGTCGCGGGAGAGGTCGACCTTGACCTCGTCGACGATGGCGCCCGCGGTGCGCAGCGCCTCGGCGAAGCGACGGGTGTTGGCCTCGACCTCGGGCTCGACCGGGAAGTCGCCGATGGTGACGGCGAGCGCCACGCGCAGGCCGCGCACGTCGCCGAGGTCGGTGGGGATCGGCAGCGCCGGAAGCGACACGTGGTCGAACGGGTGCTGACCCTGGATCACGTTGTGGAACAGGGCGACGTCGGCCACGGTGCGGCCCATCGCGCCGTCGTGGCAGTAGGTGTCGAGGTTGAACGGCGGCATCGCCGGCACCCGGCCGTAGGGCGCCTTGAACCCCACGACGCCGCAGAAGGACGCGGGGATGCGGATCGAGCCACCGATGTCCGAGCCGCTGGCGAGGTACGCCGTGCCCGAGGCGAGGGCCGCGCCGGAGCCGCCGGACGAGCCCCCCGGCGTGTAGTCCGGGTTCCACGGGTTGCGGGTGACGCCCCACAGCGTGGAGTGGGTGTAGGCGGCGCAGGAGAACTCGGGCGTCGTTGTCCGGGCGTGGACCACCGCGCCGGCGGCGTAGACCCGCTCGGGCACGGGGTGCGTGTCGGGGGAGACGTAGCCCTCGGTGAGCAGCGAGCCGAAGCGCAGCGAGCGGCCGGCGATCGGCTGCTCCTCCTTGAGCACGACCGGAAGCCCCTCGAGGGCACCCGTCGCTTCGCCGCGGGCGTAGCGCTCGGTGGCGGCCGCGGCCGCGGCGCGCACCCCCTCGTGGTCGCGCTCGAGCAGGCAGTTGACGGTGGGCTCCACGGCGTCGGCGCGGGCCGAGACGGCGTCGAGCGCCTCGAGGGGCGACAGCTCGCGGGCCTGGAACGCGCGCAGGACCTCGGTGGCGCTGAGGTAGTGAAGGTCGGTCAACGACGTCTCCCGCCTGGCTAGGTGGGGGAGAACGTAGGTCCCCCCGGGGCGCTCGTCAATAGTCTTGACAGGACCGTTGCCGAACCTGGGAGCGGTCGTTACGGTGACGACACACAGACCCCTCTGGAGGACCCGTGGCCCCCGAGCTCGCCGTCGTCGGCACCAGCATCCGCACGCTCGACCCGGACCGCCCGTTCGCGTCCGCGATCGCGGTCGAGGACGGCGTGATCGTGGCGATCGGCGACACGGCCGAGGTGCGTGCCGCCTGCGATGCGAGCACCACCGTGCTGTCCGGTGCCGGGTGGCACGTCACGCCGGGGCTCACGGACGGGCACCAGCACCTGCTCATGGGCGCCCAGGTGTCGCAAGGCATCAACTTCGACCGTGTCTCGACGATCGCGCAGGTGCGCGAGCTGCTGCGCGCCGAGCGCGAGCGGATCGGGCCCGACGCCTGGGTCACCGGCTTCGCGTTCGAGTACGCCGCGCTCGAGGGCGCGGACTACCACCACGACCTCATCGACGAGGCGGCCGGCGCCGGACCGCTGCTCATCCACACCCTCGACATGCACACCGGCCTCGCCAACGGCATCGCGCTGCGGATGTCCGGCGTCACCGGCTCGCGCGAGTTCGAGGACGGCTCCTTCATCGTCGTCGACGACCGCGGCGAGCCCACCGGCGAGCTGCGCGAGATGGCCGCCATCAAGACGGTGTGGGACACCGTGCCGGAGGCCACCCAGGAGCAGGTGCTCGGCTGGGTCGCCGACGCCATCCGCGCCCAGAACGCGTTGGGCATCACCGGGATCCACCAGATGGACGGCGGTCAGGAGACGGCCGACGCGTTCGCCGCTCTCGAGGGGGCCGGCCTGCTCAACCTGCGCGTCCGGTTCCACCAGTGGGTCGACCCGAGCGACGGTCCCGAGGCGCTCGCCGAGATCATCCGTCGCCGCGACCTGACGGGCGCGACGTGGACCGCGGACTCGGTGAAGTTCATGGTCGACGGCGTCATCGACACCGGCACAGCGTGGCTCGAGGAGCCGGACACCCGCGGCGACGGCAACGACCCGATGTGGCCCGACACCGAGCACTTCCGCCGCACCATCAAGCAGTTCCACGACGCCGGGTTCCACATCGCCACGCACGCGATCGGTGACCGCGCCATCCGCGAGGTGCTCGACGCCTACGCCGCGGCCGGCGGCAGCGCCGGCCGGCACCGCATCGAGCACATCGAGACGGCCGGTCCCGAGCTGCTCGCCCGCTTCCGCCGCGAGGGCGTGAGCGCGTCGATGCAGCCGATCCACCTGCGCTGGCTCACCTCCGACCTCACCGATCCCTGGTCCGAGCGCCTCGGCGTCCACCGCTGCGCGCACACGATGCCGTCCGGCGACATGTACGGCTCGGGAGCCAACGTCGTGCTCGGGTCGGACTGGCCGGTCGCGCCGTACGACCCCCGGCTCGGCTTCTTCGCCGCGCAGCGCCGCTACGCCCCCGACGTCGAGGATCACCGGCCGCTAGGCACCAGCCGCGCGCTCACCGGCCTCGAGACTCTGACCGGCTACACCGCCAATGCCGCGCGTGTCGACGGCGGCGAGGGCGGTGTGCTGCGGCTCGGGGCTCCCGCGGACCTCGTGGCGTGGGGCGACGACATCGTCGAGGTGGCGCCCGAGGACGTCACCGACCTCCCCGTGCACATCACTGTGGTCAATGGCCGGATCGCCCATTACCGCGAGTAGGGGGCCTGCGGGTCGTGAGAGGATCCGGCCCGTGACAGCGACGATCCTCGACGGCAAGGCCACGGCGGCCGCGATCAAGTCCGAGCTCGCGCAGCGCGTGGCGCGGCTGCGGGAGCTCGGCGTCACCCCCGGTCTCGGGACGGTCCTCGTCGGCGACGATCCCGGCAGCCACTCCTACGTCGCGGGCAAGCACCGCGACTGCGCCGAGGTCGGCATCACCTCGCACCGGGTCGACCTCCCGTCCGACGCCTCGCAGGCGCAGGTCGACGCCGCGATCGCCGAGCTCAACGCCGATCCCACGTGCACCGGCTACATCGTCCAGCTGCCCCTGCCGAAGGGGCTCGACGAGAGCCGTGCGCTCGAGTCGATCGACCCCGCGAAGGACGCCGACGGTCTGCACCCCACCAACCTCGGGCGCCTCGTGCTCGGCATCGCCGCGCCGTTGCCCTGCACGCCGCGCGGCATCGTCGAGCTGCTCCGCCGCTACGGCGTCGCCATCGCCGGCGCCGAGGTGACGGTCATCGGCCGTGGCGTGACCGTCGGGCGACCGCTCGGGCTGCTCCTCACCCGCAAGAGCGAGAACGCGACCGTCACTCTGTGCCACACCGGCACCCGCGACCTCGCCGCGCACACCCGCGGCGCCGACATCGTCGTCGCGGCCGCGGGCGTCGCGCACCTGCTCACCCCCGACATGGTCAAGCCCGGTGCCGCCGTGCTCGACGTCGGCATCACCCGCACCGACGCCGGGCTCGTGGGCGACGTCCACCCCGACGTCCGCGAGGTGGCCGCGTTCCTTGCGCCGATGCCGGGCGGCACGGGGCCGATGACCCGCGCGATGCTCCTCGCCAACGTCGTGGAGTCCGCCGAGCGCGCCGCCGGCCTGGTCTGACCGTGCTGGGGCGGCTGCGGCAGGAGTGGCCGATCACGGCCGCGCTGACGGTCGTCGTGGTCGGCCTGGCCGTCGTGGCGGGGGGCCATTTCCGGCGCGGGACGATCCTGCTGTCCTTCGGCGTCGCCCTCGCTCTCTTCCTGCGGCTGCTGCTCCCGAGCTCGGAGGCCGGCATGCTCGCCGTGCGCTCCAAGGCGGTCGACGTCGCGGTCCTGGCGTTCCTGGCCGTCGCGACCAGCCTCCTGGCACTCTGGGTGCCCCCGCCGAGCAACTGATCTCCGGCGGGCGATAGCGTGGGCCCAGATGTCTTGACGACGAGATATCCATCCGGCGCCGGGTCGAGGTAGCCCCTGCGCTGACGACAAGGAGAGCGCCCCATGGCCCGTACCCCCGTCACCGTCACCGTCACCGGCGCTGCCGGCCAGATCGGCTACGCCCTGCTGTTCCGCATCGCGTCCGGTCACCTGCTCGGGACCGACGTCCCGGTGCGCCTGCGCCTCCTCGAGATCACGCCGGCCCTCAAGGCGGCCGATGGCACCGCGATGGAGCTCGACGACTGCGCGTTCCCGCTGCTCGCCGGCATCGACATCACCGACGACGCGACCGCAGCCTTCGACGGCACCAACGTCGCGCTGCTCGTCGGCGCCCGACCCCGCACCGCGGGCATGGAGCGCGGCGACCTGCTCTCGGCCAACGGCGGCATCTTCAAGCCGCAGGGCGAGGCCATCAACGCCGGTGCCGCGGACGACATCCGCGTGCTCGTCGTGGGCAACCCGGCCAACACCAACGCGCTGATCGCGGCGTCGCACGCGCCCGACGTGCCCAAGAGCCGGTTCACCGCGATGACGCGCCTCGACCACAACCGCGCGAAGTCTCAGCTGGCCAAGAAGGCCGGCGTGACCGTCAACGACATCACGAACCTGACGATCTGGGGCAACCACTCCGCGACGCAGTACCCCGACATCTTCAACGCGAAGATCAACGGCCAGGACGCCGCCGAGCTCGTCAACGACCAGGCCTGGCTCGAGAGCGACTTCATCCCCACGGTCGCCAAGCGCGGCGCGGCGATCATCGAGGCGCGCGGATCGTCGTCGGCCGCCTCGGCAGCCAACGCCGCCATCGACCACGTCTACTCCTGGGTCAACGGCACCCCCGAGGGCGACTGGGTCTCCGCAGGGATCGTGTCCGACGGCTCCTACGGCGTCCCCGAGGGCATCATCTCGTCCTTCCCTGTCACGTCGTCCGGTGGCGAGTGGGAGATCGTCCAGGGGCTCGACATCAGTGACTTCTCGCGCTCGAGGATCGACGCGTCCGTGGCGGAGCTGGTCGACGAGCGCGACGCCGTCACCGAGCTCGGCCTTATCTAGTCCCGCTCGACCGACCCCCAGACACAGGAGAAACCGTGGCGAAGATCAAGGTCGTCAATCCGGTCGTCGAGCTCGACGGCGACGAGATGACGAGGATCATCTGGCAGTTCATCAAGGACAAGCTGATCCTCCCGTACCTCGACGTCGACCTGAAGTACTACGACCTGTCGATCGAGAACCGGGACGCGACCGACGACCAGGTGACGATCGACTCGGCCAACGCCATCAAGGAGTTCGGCGTCGGCGTGAAGTGCGCGACGATCACGCCGGACGAGGCGCGGGTCGAGGAGTTCGGCCTCAAGAAGATGTGGAAGTCGCCGAACGGCACGATCCGCAACATCCTCGGCGGCGTCATCTTCCGCGAGCCGATCGTCATCTCGAACATCCCGCGCCTGGTGCCGGGCTGGACGAAGCCGATCATCATCGGTCGTCACGCCTTCGGCGACCAGTACCGGGCGACCGACTTCGTGGTGCCCGGCAAGGGCAAGCTCACGATGTCGTTCGTCCCCGAGGATGGCGGCGACCCGATCGAGATCGAGGTCTTCGACTACCCGTCCGGCGGCGTCGCCATGGCGATGTACAACCTCGACGACTCGATCCGCGACTTCGCGCGCGCCTCGATGCGCTACGGCCTCGACCGCGGCCTGCCGGTCTACCTCTCCACGAAGAACACGATCCTCAAGGCCTACGACGGCCGCTTCAAGGACCTCTTCGCGGAGATCTTCGAGACCGAGTTCAAGGCCGAGTTCGACGCTGCCGGCATCACCTACGAGCACCGCCTCATCGACGACATGGTCGCCGCGGCGATGAAGTGGGAGGGCGGCTACGTCTGGGCCTGCAAGAACTACGACGGCGACGTCCAGTCCGACACCGTCGCGCAGGGCTACGGCTCGCTCGGTCTCATGACGTCCGTGCTCATGACGCCCGACGGCAAGACCGTCGAGGCCGAGGCGGCGCACGGCACCGTGACGCGCCACTACCGCCAGCACCAGCAGGGCAAGCCCACCTCCACGAACCCGATCGCCTCGATCTTCGCGTGGACCCAGGGCCTGGCCTACCGCGGCAAGATGGACGGCACGCCCGAGGTCACCGCGTTCGCGGAGACCCTCGAGCGCGTCTGCATCGAGACGGTGGAGGAGGGCAAGATGACCAAGGACCTCGCGCTCCTCATCGCCCCCGACGCGCCCTTCCTCACCACCGAGCAGTTCCTCGACGCCATCGACGAGAACCTCCAGAAGGCCATGGCGTAACGGACCCAACACGCAAGAACTGGCCTTGATCGTCCCTCAGGGACGGTCAAGGCCAGCCTCATTGACCGGGAGCGTCCACGAGTCGCGATCGTGATCGGCTCCGGGGCTCGCGTGCGCCCTGGCGTGGTGGCGCGCGTCAGGCATGCGCCGTGGGGCACGCTGGGCTCGGGTCTGACGAGGAGGCGCCGTGAGGGTGTTCCCGCCGCTGCCGCCCGTGCCGGCGCCGCCGGAGCCCGGCACGCGGGACCTCGCGCTCGACGTCGTGCGCTCGTGGTCGCTGCTCGTCGTGGTGCTCGGGCACTTCCTCATGCTCGTCGTGCTGTGGACCGACGGCGTCCCCGCGACGGGTAACACGCTGACCTCCGGCGACCCGTGGCCGTTCGTCACGTGGGGCCTGCAGGTCATGCCGCTGTTCTTCATCGCGGGCGGGGCGGTGAACTGGCGCAGCAACGAGCGGTTCCCAGGCACCTACTCGCAGTGGCTCTGGCAGCGCGTCGCCCGACTGATGCGCCCGACGCTCGTCTACCTCGTGGCGATGGCGGCGATCTTCACGGTCGTGACGATCCTCGTGCCGAGGCGGATCACCGACCCCTACGTCCAGGGCATCACCGGTCCGCTGTGGTTCCTCGCCGTCTACATCCCCGTGACGGCGCTGACACCGGCGACGTCGGCGTGGTGGCGACGCCGCGGTCCGTGGACGATCGCCGTCCTGCTCGTCGTCGTCGTGCTCGTCGACGTCGTACGCCTGAACTCGATGGAGACGCTGGGCGCGGTCAACATGATCGCCGCGTGGACCCTGGTCCACCAGCTCGGCTACTGGTACCGCCAGGGCGTCCCTCGGGTCGTCGCCGTGGCGAGCATCGTCGGCGGTCTCGGGGTCAACGTCGTGCTGACGCAGGTGCTGCACTGGTACCCGACGTCGCTCGTCGGCATCCCGACGGAACGCTTCTCCAACATGGCGCCGCCCACGATCATCCTGGTGTCCCACGCGTTCGTGCTCTTCGGCGCGTTCGTGCTGCTGTCGCCGTGGATCCGCCGCCGCTTCGTCACGCCGCGGGCCTTCCACGCCACCGCGCGCGCCGGTCTCTTCGCGATGACCGTCTACCTCTGGCACATGCTCGTGCTCATGGCCTGGCTCTCGTTGCTGCACGTGCTCGGGTTCGACCTCCCGACGCGGGTCGAGGCCGGCAACATCGTGCCGGACGGTCTCGCCTACTGGGCCTGGCTCGTGCCGGTCGCGGCCGTCTTCGTGCTGCTCGTGTACTGCGTCGCGCGGTGGCTGTGGCCGATCGAGTTCGTCCGCCTCCCGTGGTTCGACGCCGCGCCGGGCCACACCCTCACGAACGAATGGGTCGCCGCCCTCGGCACCGTGCTGCTCGGCGCCGGCCTGCTCTCGATCGCCGGCGCCGGCTTCTCCGGCTTCCCCGCTGCTACGTCGATCGCCTACGGCATCACGGTGTCGACCGGGATCGCCCTGCTCGCGGTCCTCGCCGGCATCGCGCTGCTGCGACAACCCCTGCCGTCGCGCGAGCACGTCTCCTAGCCGCGCGCGAGGCGCCCGGTCGCGGCTGGTTGGATGGCGACGTGCTCACCGTCGTCACCGCCAACGTCAACGGGATACGCGCGGCCGCGCGTCGCGGCGGACTCGCCTGGCTCGCCGCGTCAGGTGCCGACGTGATCTGCCTGCAGGAGGTCCGCGCCGACTCCGACCAGCTCCTCGAGGTGCTCGACGAGGGCGGCCTCGGCCACCTGCACGTCGCGCACGCGGAGGCCGGGGTGAAGGGGCGCGCGGGTGTCGCCGTCCTGACGGCGAAGCCGCACTCGTCCGTGCGCACCGGAGTGGGTCCGGCGGAGTTCGCGGGCTCGGGGCGCTGGGTGGAGGTCGACGTCGACTCGGACGCGGGGCCGCTCACCGTGGCGAGCGTCTACGTGCACACAGGGGAGGCCACGGACGAGGCGCGGCAGGCCGAGAAGTACCGCTTCCTCGACGCGGTCGAGGACCGGTTGCTCGTGCTCGGCCGACCGCGCTCGAAGCGCCAGGCCATCGTGTGCGGCGACCTCAACGTCGCGCACACCGAGCACGACATCAAGAACTGGCGCGGCAACCGCGGCAAGGCCGGCTTCCTCGCGGAGGAGCGCGCCTACCTCTCGCGCTGGTACGACGAGCACGGCTGGACCGACCTCGGTCGCCGGTTCGGCGGCGATGGCCCCGGTCCCTACACCTGGTGGTCCTGGCGCGGGCGCGGGTTCGACACCGACGGCGGCTGGCGCATCGACTACGCGCTCGCGACCCGCAAGCTCGCCGCGCGTGCGGTCAGCGCCGACGTGGGCAAGGCGGCGTCGTACGACGAGCGCTGGAGCGACCACGCCCCGGTCACCGTGACCTTCGCCTAGTCCGCCTCTCCCGCACGCGGCGTCACCGCGTCCGCGGGTCGGACCGGCGCCCGGAGCGAGCCCTGTCGCTCGGTGCGGGCTCCTGGCACGATGGTGGACGTGACCACCACGAGGTCGTGGGTGCGGGGCCTGGCGGCCAACCTCGAGCGTGACGCGGCCGAGGAGGGGGTGGCGACGCGGCTCGCGTGGGGGGCCTTCTGGGCACCGCTGGTCGGCATCGTGTTCTTCGGAGTGCTCTACGTCGTCGTGCGCAGCGCCTACTACTGGCTCCTGCGCGAGGACCACGTCATCGAGTGGACGCAGTTCTTCCTGCTCGTGGTCGCTGTCGCCTTCTCGGTGCTCGGGGCCGTCGCTGCGCTCCGTCGCGGCGACCGCCTGACTGGCGCCTTCCTCGTCGTGGTGGCGATCGGCACGTTGTTCCTCGCCGGGGAGGAGATCTCCTGGGGCCAGCGGATCCTGGGGCTCGCCGCCGAGGTCGGGGGAAACCGCCAGGGCGAGCTCAACATCCACAACATCGACGACGCCGACGGAATCCCGGTCGAGAAGCTGTTCCGCGTCGCCGAGGCCGCGATCGGGTTCGTCGGCGCAGTCCTGCCCTTCCTGGTCCGATGGCGTCCCGCCCGCCTGCACGGTGCCGCCTGGCGGGTCATCACGCCGCCGATCTTCCTGGCCACCGGCTTCCTGGTCGTTCTCGGCTTCCGCGCGCAGCGGCTGCTCGTGCCCCTCGAGATCCCGGCCGTCATCGTGATCCAGGAGTGGGCGGAGCTGTGCCTCTACGGCGCGCTGGCGGCGTGGGTGATGCTCATCTGGACGGACATGAGCGGCCGCCGGCGCGCCGACGCCGGAGGGACGCCGCTGCGCGCGGGCGCGGATCGGGTCACCGTGGTGATCGCCGCCGCGGCCGCCGTCCTCACCGTCGTGTGCATCGTCCTCACCATGGCCTCGGGCATCGATCCCGGCAACGTCTAGGGCGCGTTCCGCGCTGTCGTCACGCCGTGGCGAGCGTCCGTCCCGGCGACTCCGCTCGAGCCGCCAGCATCACGGGATCAGTTGCGGGGGTCCTGGACGCGTTCGCGGATGGCGGCAGCCTCGTCGTCGTCGGGCGCGGACTGCGCCTCGAGCTCGGCGGCCACCCGCTGCTGGTAGCGCGAGACCTCGCGCGAGCGCGTCGCGTCGTCCCAGCCGAGGGCGTCGCCCATGAGCCGGGCGGCGTGCCGCGCGGCGACGAGCCCGCGGTCGCCGGCCTCGAGGTAGAGGCGGGTGCGCCGGGTGAGCACGTCGTCGATGTGCAGCGCTCCCTCGTGGCTCGCCGCGTGCACGATCTCCACCGCGAGCGTCCCGGCGCCGCCGGGAACCTCCTGCGCCAGAACGGGATCCGCGGCCACGACGTCGAGCAGCTCCGGGAGCAGCCGGCCGTAGCGGTGTGCGAGGCGGTCGAGGTGCTCGGCGTCGACGTGCGCGGCACCGGGGTGCTCCGCGACGTCGCGGAGCACGTCCTCCGGCTCGGCCGCGCCGATGAGCGGCATCGTGGCGGTGGTCGACTCCGGCAGCAGGTCCGGGCGCCCCGGGAACAGGTCCTCGCCCGCGGCGTCGACCGCGTCCTCGGCCATCACGCGGTAGGTCGTGTACTTGCCGCCGGCGATCGTGACGAGCCCGGGCAGCGGGTTGCGCACCGTG
>Ga0302299_10002718_pt1 | contig 10754 bp, 9 predicted proteins | sample III_Fen_N3_4_FD_198795 | JGI IMG/M metagenome (GOLD analysis project Ga0302299, IMG submission 198795) | Peat permafrost microbial communities from Stordalen Mire near Abisko, Sweden - III_Fen_N3_4 | ecosystem: Environmental > Terrestrial > Soil > Wetlands > Permafrost | place: Sweden: Abisko...
CGCCCGCAACCGCGTCCGGGCCCACTTCTACCTCAACGGCATCTCCTCGGCCGACCGGGCGGCCCTGGTGAAGGCAGGCCACATCGTGCAGAACCACACGAAGAACCACCTCGCGCTCAACACGCTGACGGGCTCCCGCATCCAGAGCGAGGTCAAGGGCGGCCCCAGGCCGTCGGCGCGGCCCTACTTGATGCGGCCTCCCTATGGCGCGGGTGCCTTCGCCAGGCGGGTCACCGACGCGGTCTCGCCGCTGGGCTACGGCATCTGCCGCTGGACCACCGACACCAAGGACTGGTCGGGTGTCAGCGCGTCGGTCATGGGCGCCAAGGTGCGCTACGGGGACGCCTACACCAAGCCGGCGACCGCTGGCGGCGTCGTGCTCATGCACGCCACCCACTACAGCCCGACCAAGCTGCAGGCGGTTATCGACGCCATCCGGGCGCGCGGGCTCACGGTCGAGGCGAACCGCTGAAGGACCCGCCGTCACCGTCCTGACATCGAGGCCGCTCCGAGCAACTCCGAGCGGCCTCGCCGCGGTGGACCGGGGCTGGCGGACGGCCCCGGCAACGGCAGGTCGCGCTCCTGGGCCTCCACACCGCTTACCCGCCACCGGACCTTCCTGCGGGCGCGGGCGTGCCGGCGTGCCCGGGCTGTTGAGCGAGGTGAGAACGACCGTGACCGTCTTGTCGCAAGTGATCTTTCTGACGTCCAACGGGTTCGCGGACCCGTGACGTTCCGCGTCCTCCCCGGCCCCGGTGACCACCGGAGAGGCGGCCCCGGCTCAGACGGTGTTTCGAAAAACATGTGACGGTGGCGCCCCTTCGGGCAGGACGTCATCCGAGGAGATGGCGACGGCCTCGCCCTGGCGCAGTCCGCCGTCAGCGAGGGCGACCCGGCGAGCGGTTCCGCCGACCCGTTACGACGGCGAGCCCGCGACGGCCCACCCGTGGATGGCGCTGGTGTCGGCCGACCGAAGGCCGGACAGAGCGACGGCGTCCTGGGTGAGCACCCCGCCGCCCGGCCGCGCCACTGGCCGCTCGCGCGCGGCCGGCGCGCACACGCCTCATGCGCCCGGTAAGGGGCCGACCTGCCATGGGATCGCTGTCAACGGCCCAGCCACCGCCACCGGGGCCTGGCCACGAAGGCCTCCGCCTCGAGCATCGCGACCCCCACCCGGGGCAGCTCGCGGGCCACTCGGAAGCACACGAACCGAGGCACCCAGTCGGGGTGGTACTTGGCGTTCGCACGGTACAGCGACTCGATCTGCCACCACCGCGAGGCCAGGAGCAGGATGCGGCGCCACAGCCGGGTGACCGGGCCAGCACCCACCCGGGTGCCGCGCTCGAAGATCGAACGGAAGACAGCGAAGTTCAGAGAGATCCGCGCCACGCCCATCTTCCTGGCCTCGCTCGCCACCCCGGTGACGGCGAACTCGACGGTCCCGTTCTCGCTGTCCCGGGCCCGGCGCATGACGTCGAGGGACAGACCGTCGCCGCCCCAGGGCACGAAGGTGAGGACGGCGACCAGCCGGCCCTCGCCGTCGCGGACCCGGGCGAGGACCACCTCGGGGTCGCGCGGGTCGCCCACGCGGCCCAGGGCCATGGAGAACCCGCGCTCCACCTCCTCGCCGCGCAGCTGGTCGGCCACCTTCACGGCCTCGGCGAGGGCGGCCCGGTCGAGATCCTTCTGGCGTTTCACGTCCAGGGTGTACCCGGCCCGAGCCACCCGGTTCACCGCCTGGCGGACCGTGCGCATCGCGCGGCCCTCCATGGTGAACTCGTCGAGGTGGAGCACCGCCTCGTCGCCGAGCTCGAGGGCGTCGAACCCCGCCCGGCTGTAGGCGATGGCGCCTTGCTCGGACGTCCCGATCACACCGGGGATCCAGGCGTGGCGATCGGCGTCATCCACCCAGGCGGCGATGGCACCCGGCCACGCCTCGTTGTCGCCCAGCGGGTCGCCGGAGGCCAGCGTGACCGACCCGACCACCCGGTAGGCGATGGCGGCCTTGCCCGAGGGGGAGAACACGACCGACTTGTCCGTTCGCATCGCGAAGTAGCCGAGCGAGTCCTGGGCGCCGAACCGGGTCAGCATCTCGCGCAGCTTGGCCTCGTCCTGCGGCGTGACGCCTGGCAGGCGGCGCACCGGGGCGAGGAACGCGACGAGCACGAGCAGCGCCGTCAGCGCCCCTAGCCCGTTGAGCCCGACCTCGGTGAGGGTGGCGGCGCTGGCCCGGGTGAAGTTGAGGTCCGGGGCGAAGCCGAGCAACCCGAAGAACACCTCGCTGGATCGTTGCAGAACGCTCGACGTGGGCGCGGTATGCCGGGTCAGCAGCATGCCCGCCATGAACGACACGGGCGCCATGACGAGCAGCACCCGCAGCGCCAGGAGCCGGCCGCGCGGATCGGAGGCTGCCGTGAAGTCGTCGCGTGCCCAGATCAGTGCCAGAAGCAGCAGCAGGTTGACGACCAGCGCTAGCGTGTGCCCGGCCCGCGCGTGGGCGAGCGTGCCCGCGCCGATAACGACGATCATGAGCACCCAGGCTCGATGCTTCCGGCGGGCCAGGCCACCGGCCAGAAAGATCATCGCGGCCGACGCCAGGACCGCGACCAGGAACGTCACGGAATCGGCGACCACATCCATCCGCGCCGAGGCGTGGTGCTCCCGCTCGGCGTGGAAGAAGTCCAAGAGGGGCACCACGGCCGCGATCCGGACCACCCACGCCAGCAGGCGGGGCACACGCGCTCGCCAGGTGGGGTTGACCTGTGCGGCAGCAGCCGGGCCGGCCGGCGCTTGCCGGCTCTCTCCCGTTGCCGATATCGGGGCCTGCACGACGGTCAGTTTACGGTCGCGAATCGGGCGCGCTAGGGACGATCGCGGCCTGGACCCCGGCTGCCTGTGCCGAGCCTGGCAGGATCGACGGGGTGGAGGAACCCTGCGCCCCGTCAGGGTCCGGCCCGCCAACCATCCTGGCCCGAGCCGACGGCCCGTTCGGCGAGACCGTGCTGCGCCGCCGCGGCGACGTGCTCGAGCTGGTCGTGGCCGGCGTCTTCGCCATGGACAGCGCCCACACCAGCACGGAGGTGGCGCTGGCCCGGCAGGGCCTGGGCGGGCTCGACGACGCCCACCGGGTGCTCGTGGGCGGCCTGGGTCTGGGGTACACGGCACAGGCCGTGCTCGCCGACCCGCGGGTCCGCGAGCTCACGGTGGTCGAACTCGACGCCGCCCTGGTCAGCTGGGCGCGGGCGGGCCTGGTCCCGGTGGCCGCGCAGGTGCTGGCCGAGCCGCGGACCACCCTGGTCGCCGACGACGTCCTGAACGCCGTCCCGGCCCTGGCCGCGGGCGGCCTCGACGCCGTGCTGCTCGACGTCGACAACGGCCCCGGCTTCCTCGTCCACCCCTCGAACACGGGCGTGTACACCGCACCGTTCCTGCGGGCATGCGCACGGGCTCTGCGGCCGGGCGGGGTGGTGGCCGTCTGGTCGGCCGACCTTGCCCCCGCCCTGCGAACCGTGCTCGGCGCCGAGGTCGGGCGCTGCGAGGAGATCCTGCTGCCGGTCGAGCGGGACGGGCGGGCGTTCACGTACGCGCTGTACCTGGCCGCCCGCCGCTGACCGGTATCTCGATCACGAACGATCCGCCCACCGCGGCCGCTCGATGGACTCCCCCTCGCCCATCCGGTACCAGTTCATCCGGTCCCCGCGGGTGGCGCTGTCGAGGACCCGGAGGTCGGGCAGGCCGTCGGCTGCCATCGCGCCGGCGTCCACCGCGACGTGCACCACCTGCCCGACGACGACGTGCCCGGACGCGGGACGGTCGCCGTAGGAGTGCACCGCGACGAGCCGGCACTCCAGCGCGCCCGGCGACTGCGCCACGCGGGGCGGCCGGACCGCCGCCGACGGCTCGGAGGTCAGGTCGGCCAGGCTGAACTCGTCGATGTAAGGCGGGGCGTCGATCGAGGTCTCGTTGACGGCCAGCCGCAACCGCCAGGGCACGACGTTGACGACGAACTCCCCCGTCGCCTCGGCGTTGCGCAGGGAGTCCTTGCGGCCGATCGAGGTGAACTGGACCAGCGGCGGGTCCGCCGAGGCGACCGTGAAGAAGGAGTGCGGGGCCAGGTTGGCGACGCCGCCGGCGTCCACGGTGCTGATCCAGGCGATCGGCCGGGGCGCGACGAGACAGTTCATGACCAGGTACAGGCGCCGGCCCAGTTCCGCGGCACCGGCTTCCCATCGACCGTGCCCCGTCTGCCCGGGTCCCCGCTGCCCGGTCTGCCCGGTCTGCCCGGGTCCCCGCTGCCCGCCCTGCTCATGCCCCTGCTGCGCCGGATGCGCGGCCGGATCCGCTGGCTCGCTCATGCCCTCTTGTTACCAGGCCCGGCGCCCTATCCGGCCCTATCCGGTCCCGGCTGGGCATTGCGCCCATCAGACTCGATCGACGAGTCGTTCGCCTGCTCCGCCTCGGGAGGAACAGAATCGTCGCAGCAGTGGGCTCGACTCCACTCCACTCCGGGCACTTGCGCACATTGGAGGGGTTTGACATGAGCCAGCGGCCACCGGCGCCGTGCCGCCCGTACTGGTTACCGCTGGGCGCGACCGCCCGGCGACCCACGTGGGCGATGTTGCCGACCGCGGTCCGCGAGTTGATCGAACGCAGGCTCGGGCAACCAGTGATCGGCGCCGAGAGCCAAGGGGGCGGGTTCACCAACGGCTTCGCGAGCCGCCTGGTTGCGGCAGACGGCAGTCGCGCCTTCGTCAAGGCGGCCTCCCCGACCATGGCGCCGGAGATCTTCCCGTCCTACCGGCAAGAGGTCCTCGTCGCCGCCGCTCTGCCCTGCGACGTGCCCACCCCGCGCCTCCTGTGGAGCGCGGAAGCCGGTGAGTGGCTCGCGTTCGCCTTCGAGGACGTGCCGGGCACCATCCCCGAACGCCCGTGGCAGCCGGAGCAGCTCGCCGTCGTCCTGGACACGCTGACGCAGGCGGCTCGCGCGCTCACGCCCGCCCCGCCGGGGCTTGCGCACCTGAAGACCGCCGCAGACCTCGACGAGGACTTCAGGTACTGGCGGTGCGCGGCCGCCGGGGAAGGCGATGCGCTGCGCCTGGTGCCCGAGGCGTGGCGCGAGCGGGTGGACGCCCTCGCGGACCGGGAGGCGACCTGGGCCCGGAAGGCGGCCGGTGACACGGCGGCGCACTTCGACATGCGGGACGACAATCTGCTGCTTACCCCCGACGGGCGAGCCGTCGTGTGCGACTGGAACTGGATGACCTTGGCCGCCCCCTGGGTCGACCTCGTCAGCCTGCTCGTCAGCGTCCACGGCGACGGCCTCGACGCCGAGGCGGCCCTGGTCAGGCACCCGCTTTCGGCGGGTGTCCCCGGCGACGCCGTCGACGCGCTGCTCGTCGCGCTCGCGGGCTCCTTCATCCGATACGCGGCCCGGCCCCCGGTCCCGCAGTCGCCGTGGATCCGGGAGCATCTGGCGTGGTGGCGCGACGCCACCCTGAGCTGGCTGTGCCTGCGGCTGCGCGGGGATGCAGCGCCGTGACCGGCGCACGAGTCGCGAGCACCTCCCCAAGATCACGTTCGACGGACGATCAGGTCGGCACGATCGCGCGCGGCCGCGACCAGGCGAGTGTTGGCCTCGTCGCTGCGGTGCACCCACTCGGCGGCGGCCTCCGGGGAGCGCCCGTGCCCGACGTGCCGGGCGACGAGCTGGTCGACCCGCCGCGCGTCGTCGACATCGACGTACCAGCACTCGTCGAGCAACGGCCGCACCCGCGCCCACGCCCCGATCTCCAGCAGCAGGTAGTTGCCCTCCACGAGGACGAGCGGCACCTCCCGGGCGACCGGGATCGCGCCGGCGATCGGCTCCTCGATCTCGCGGCGGAACGCCGGGGCGTAGACGACGTCGTCCTCCCGCCGGCGAATGCGGTCCAGCAGGGCGACGAAGCCCGCGGCATCGAACGTGTCCGGCGCGCCCTTGCGGTCCGACCGGCCGAGCCGGACGAGTTCGGTCCCGGCGAGGTGGAAGCCATCCATCGGGACCGACACGACGCTGCCGGGCCCGCCGCACAACCGGGTGAGCCGCCGCGCCAGCCCCTCGGCCAGGGTGGATTTGCCGGCCCCCGGCGGGCCGGTGATCCCGAGCAGAACGCGGCCGCCCGAGGCCATGGTGGCCTCCGCCAGCGCGGCAGCCCTGCTCGCAGCGCCACGAGTGCCCACCGTTCGAGGCGACCGGCGCGTCGGGCCTCCCACAGCCACGACCGGCTCAGAGCGACCGCGGGGAGGGCATCCCGATGAGCCGCGGAGTGCGCCGGGCGTAAGCGTCGTACTCCTCGCCGAACCGCTCGTGCAGCCGCCTCTCCTCCGCCCCCGCCTTGACGTGCAGGACGGCGGCCAGCGCGGCAGCGGCGACAAGCGGCTCCGGGCGGCGCCGAAGCACGGCCAGACCGGTCGCCGCGACAACGAGTCCCGCGTAGACGGGGTTGCGGCTGATCTCGTACGGCCCGTCGGTCCGCAGCCGGGCGCCGTGCCGGGGCTCGACGAACGGCGACGCTTCACCTCCGAGCGAGCGCAGCCCCTCCTCCGCGAGCACTCCCCCGGAGGCGATCAGCCCAGCGGCGAGAGCCGTCACCGGCAGCGGGAGTGACCAGCGCGGCCGGCCGGGCCAGAGCAGCGCGGCCATGGCGACGGCCTGGGCGGGGGGCAGGGCGTCAGTTCGGGTCAGCGGGCGCACGCGGATAAGCGTGCCACCCCGTCGTGATCACTCAGGCGTCCACCCCGTCCCCGACGCCGAGCAGGTGTGCCTTCGTGCCGAGATCGGCCGCGTCGACGGCGGCGGCGAAGCGCGGGCCAGGTGACGTGAGCTGGTGCGTCATGATCCGCCGCAGGTAGGCCGGGTGCAGGGTGCCCCAGTGCACGGGGAACACCGTGGCGATCCCGATCCGGCCCACCGCCTCGGCCGCCTGCTCGGGATCCATGTGGCCCGGGCCCAGGTTCGGCCCCCAACCCCACACCGGCACGGCCGCGACGTCGACCACCCCCCGCCGGCCGAGTTCGGCCAGGCCCGACATGCCCTCGTAGAGGCCGGTGTCGCCGGCCAGCCACGCCGACGCCGTCGGCGTCTCCACCAGATGCCCGACCGCCATCGCCGTGGGTCCCCACGGCTCGCGACGGCCCAGGTGGTCGGCGGGCACCGCGGTGACGCTCACCCCCGGGCCGATGTCCAGGCTTCCGCCGGGGGGCAGCTCGACCGCGCCGGGCAGGCCGTGCTCGGCGAAGAAGTCGGCGGAGCCTGGCGGCACGAGGAGGTGCCGGTAGCGCAGGCGGCGCAGCGTCGGCAGGTCACAGTGGTCGTGGTGGAGGTGGGAGATGACGACGGCGTCCACCTCGTCCGTCGGCGTCAGCCCGAGCCCGTCGAGATCCGGCATCGCCGCCACCCGGCGCAGCGCCCCGATCCGGCGGCGCAGCACCGGGTCGGCGAGCACGCGGGCGCCGTCGGCCTCGATGAGCACGCTGGAGTGCCCGAGCCACGTCAGCCGCACCACGCCCCCCCATCCGGCCCAGACCGCCTGGCCCTGGCCTGACCGCTTCGCTCAGCCTGACCGCTTCGCTCAGCCTGACCGCTTCGCTCAGCCTGACCGCTTCTCCCGACGTAGTCAGTACCAGTTGTGCGCCTGGCTGTGCGCCCATGCGCTGCACGGCGTGCGGTACAGCCCGGCGATGTAGCCAAGCCCCCACTTGATCTGGGTGACCGGGTTGTTCCGCCAGTCGGGTCCGGCGCTGGACATCTTCGAGCCCGGGAGCGCCTGCGGGATGCCGTACGCCGACGACGACGGGTTGTCGGCGCGGATCTTCCACTCGCTCTCCTTCTGCCACAGGAGATCGAGGCAATTCCACTGCGCGCCGGTCCAGCCCCTCTGGGCCGCGAGCAGCTGGCCGAGGGCACGCGGGTTGCGTAGGGCCGAGCGGGACACCCGGTTCAGCTCGGCGATCTGGCGTGCCTTGACGGCGGCGGCCGCGGCCCGGGCCGCCCGGTTCCGCTCGGCGATCAGGTACAGCTGCCACGCCGCGGCCTCACGTTGCCGCTGGGCGGCAGCGGCCTGTGCGCCGGCGACGGCGGCGGCCCGCTGTGCCGCGACCCGGTCGCCGGCGTCGACCAGCACGGCCTGCGCCGGGACCCTGGAGCCGTCGACGGCCAGGGGAAGCGCGGAGATCAGAGACGCGGCGGAGGCGCCGGGGTGCAGCGAGGTGAGGTGCAGCAAGGTGGGGTGCAGCGGTCGGTCGGTGGACGCCTCGGCGACCCCGTGCGGCGGGGCCGCGAAGGTGCCGACGACGAGGAGCCCGGACAGGGCCAGAACGGCGAACGTTACGCGGCGGGCATTTCTCGGCACGAGGTAGTGACGTCCTTTCGACAGCACATGCCTCGCGCCGGCATGGCGGACCTACCCCGCATACGGACCCGCGGCGCAACACTGCGCCGTCGAACGCAAGAGTCCGGCGTCTGACGGCGGACCCCGTGCCGTTTGGCCGGCGGTGGTCGCTCCCGCGCAACAGCTCTCGTCGGGGCCGTCAGACGCTGCGCGGAGGAGCCCGCGCGGGGTGCTGACGTCACCCACCCTTGCAAGATCTCTGTTGAGAGGGCAACTTTCGGCAACCCGGAGGTTCCGCAAGGTGACGGATACCCGATCCACAGTGACGATGCGTCGACAAACGTGGCTAACGTCACGAATTCATAACGCTGTGCATCCACGTATCGCCCGGTCCCTCGACCGGTATGGATCGGCCTCGACCGCCATCGATCGGCCGAGGGTCACAGATCGATGCCCTCGATCATCTCGGTGACGAGCGCCGCCACCGGCGATCGCTCGGAGCGGGTCAGCGTCACGTGGGCGAACAGCGGGTGCCCCTTGAGGGCCTCGATGACGGCCGCGACGCCGTCGTGCCGGCCTACTCGCAGGTTGTCGCGCTGCGCGACGTCATGGGTCAGGACCACCCGGCTGTTCTGCCCGACCCGGGACAGCACGGTGAGCAGCACGTTGCGTTCCAGCGACTGGGCCTCGTCGACCACCACGAACGCGTCGTGCAGCGAGCGCCCGCGGATGTGGGTCAGCGGCAGGACCTCCAGTATCCCGCGGTCGAGCACCTCCTCCACCACCTCGGTGGAGGCCATGGCCCCGAGTGTGTCGAAGACCGCCTGCGCCCAGGGGTTCATCTTCTCCGCCGCGTCCCCCGGCAGATACCCCAGGTCCTGCCCGCCGACGGCGTACAGCGGCCGGAACACCATGACCTTGCGGTGCTGCCGGCGTTCCAGCACGGCCTCCAGCCCCGCGCACAGCGCGAGCGCGGACTTACCCGTACCGGCCCGGCCGCCCAGGGAGAGGATCCCGACGTCGGGGTCGAGCAGTAGGTCGATCGCGATCCGCTGCTCGGCGCTGCGGCCGTGCACCCCGAAGACGTCCCGGTCGCCCCGCACCAACCGCACGTGCTTGTCCGCCGTCACGCGGCCCAGGGCGGAGCCGCGCGGGGAGGACAGGACCAGGCCGGTGTGGCACGGCAGATCCACGACGGCGTCGAGTTCGAGGACGGCATCGCCGTAGAGAACAGCCATCTGCTCGGCCGTGACGGCCAGCTCCGCCATCCCGGTCCAGCCGCTGTCCACGGCCTGGAAGTTGCGGTAGTCCTCCACGGCGAGCCCGCACGAGGACGCCTTGACCCGCATCGGAAGGTCCTTGCTGACCACGGTCACGTGGCGCCCCTCGGCGGCCAGGTTCTTGGCGACGGCGAGGATGCGGCTGTCGTTGTCGTCGGTGCGCAGCCCTTGCGGCAGGATGCCCAGGTCGGCGTGGTCAAGTTCCACCCGAAGGCTGCCCCCGACGTCGCCGATGGGTAGGACCCTGTCCAGGCGCCCGTGCAGTGCGCGCAGGTCGTCGAGCAGCCGCAGCGCGGATCGGGCGAAGTAGCCGGGTTCGGGTGGTACCTCTTGCCCTCCAGCTCGCTGATGACCAGTACGGGCAGCACCACCTCGTGCTCGGCGAACCGCTCGATCGCCCGCGGGTCCGACAGGAGCACCGAGGTGTCGAGCACGAACGTCTTGCGTCCGGCCGGGCTGGACTGTCCCCCTGGGCTGGGCTGTCCCCCTGGGCTGGACCGTCCCCCTGGGCCGGACAGCCTTGCGGGGGGCGACTGTTTGGCCGGGCTGGACTGCATGGTCATGGACGTGCCTCCAGGGGCCGACGAGGTCCGGCGATGCCCTGACCCTAACCAGGGCGCGAGCGTGCGCGTCCAGCACCGGCACTCATCGGCCGGCTCGTCGACTCGGTCATCCGCCGCTCATCCGCCGAACCGGCGCTCCCGCTCGGCGTAGGAGCGCAGCGCGCGCAGGAAGTCGACCTTGCGGAAGTCAGGCCACAGGGCCTCGCAGAAGTAGTACTCGCTGTGCGCGCTCTGCCACAGCAAGAACCCGGACAGGCGCTGCTCGCCCGAGGTTCGGATGACCAACTCGGGGTCGGGTTGCCCCCGGGTGTACAGGTGCTCGGCGATGTGCTCGACGTCGACCATCTCGGCGAGCTCCTCCAGGCTCGTCCCGCGCTCGGCGGCCGATTGCAGCAGAGACCGGACGGCATCCCGGATCTCCCGGCGGCCGCCGTAGCCGATTGCGACGTTCACGTGCGGGCCACGGACGTCGCGGGTGGCGTCCTCATGCTCCTTGAGCCGCTGGGCGAGCTCAGGCGCAAGCAGGTCGAGCGCACCGACCGGAT
>Ga0302299_10002719_pt1 | contig 10754 bp, 10 predicted proteins | sample III_Fen_N3_4_FD_198795 | JGI IMG/M metagenome (GOLD analysis project Ga0302299, IMG submission 198795) | Peat permafrost microbial communities from Stordalen Mire near Abisko, Sweden - III_Fen_N3_4 | ecosystem: Environmental > Terrestrial > Soil > Wetlands > Permafrost | place: Sweden: Abisko...
TCCCGCCCGCCATTTCCTCCAGGAGGACCAGGCGCCGGTCGTGGCCGACCTGATCGCGCGCCTCGCGCGGACGGGCGGCTAGGCCGCTTCGAGTCGCTTGTGCTCGGAGCGGATGCGGAAGGCCAGGACGATCTCCCCGATGCCGCGGAACAGCGCGGCGAAGCCGACCCAGATGATGATCAGCGCGGCGCGTGCCGGGTAGTACTGCTGCGACGCCCAGAAGCCCAGCAGCACCTCGATGATGCCGGCGGTGAGGCCCAGGCCCCACAAGGGGTTGTAGTCCTTCGTCATCAACGCCTCGATGATGTCGAGGCTGCCCTTGAAGACGAGGAGGAAGCCCAGGATCGAGGCGAGCATCCAGAACGCGTTCTTCGGGTGCAAGAAGCAGAGGAACGCGCCGACCGCGAACATCACGCCGAGGAGAGCGTGGAGCCACTTCCACTGCTTCACGAGCGCCATCGTCGCGAACTCGTTGCCGCAGGCGACCGCGAAGACCACACCGAGGATCACGCCGATCGTCTTGACCGAGGTCTCGTTGAACCGCAGCACGACGAGGGCGATGATGAACCACAGGATCCCGGTGAGCAGGAAGACCCACCAGAGCTTCGACACCTGCCGGGCCGCGTCGCGTTCGGTCATCGTGGTCGTCATGGAACCCTCCTCGGAAGAACGGCGAAACCATAACGGCTCGTGAAGCGGCTCGGGTGGACCCGGCCGTCGCTAGGCTCCGCCCATGCCTTGGCTCTCACTGCTCTTCTTCCTGCTCGTCTTCGGCATGGCCGTGGGCTGGGTGGCCCAGCTCCTCGTCCGCGGGTTCGACACCCGGGTCAACTGGGGCGAGGCACTGATCACCGGCATCCTCGGCTCCTTCGTGGGCGGGATCATCGGCAGCCTCGTCTTCGAGCAGGAGCTGCGGCTCAAGCCGAGCGGCATCATCGGCTCGGTCATCGGCGCCGTGTTGCTGCTCCTGTTGCTGAACGTGTTCCGCCGCAAGAAGTAGCGCCGCTCATCCGCGCGCCGCGATCGTGGCGCAGGTGCGGCGCATTCCCTCCGCGAGGACGATCCGTGGCGTCCAGCCCAACTCGCGCTGTGCACGTGCGATCGACATCCCGCCGGTCTTCGTCAACATCGCAACCGATCCGGCGCCCAGCTCCGACCGCGCGCCGCGCAGCCGCTGGGCCCGGCCCAGCCCCTCGGCCAGGAGCACCGCGACCGGCGTCGGCGCGACGCGCGGCGACCGCAACCCCATGCGCCGGCTGTACTCGCCGACGAACGCGGCCGCGGTGACGGGCGCGCCGGCCGACACGTTGTAGACCCGTGTCACGGGCTCCGGCGCCGCGATCGCCACGAGCATGCAGTCGACGAGGTCGTCGACGTAGACGGGATCGATCAGGCCGCACCCGAACGCGGGGAGCACCATCCGGCGCGCCCGCAGCATCGCGACCGGGATCTCGGTCCACGGCCGGGAGCCGGCGCCGTACACGTCGCCCGGTCGCAGCACGATGGCGTCGACCTCGCCGCCGACCTGGGCGGCGAGCACCACCTGCTCGGACGCGATCTTCGTGTCGCCGTAGGGCCGGCCGGACGGGCGCACCGGGTGGGACTCGTCGACCATCGGCGGCCGGTCGGGCGAGTACACCGCCGACGACGAGCAGTGCACGAGGCGCGTTGACGGCGCGCACGCGTCGATCACCCGCCGGGTGCCCACGACGTTCGCGGCCCAGGCCGCGTCGCGCGATGCGGTCTGGGACACGAGCGCGGCCGTGTGCACCACGGCGTCGCAGGTCGCGAGGTGTTCCTGCCAGGGTCCGGGGCGCCGGATGTCGGCGGCCAGGATCCCGGCACTCTCCGCCGAGACGTCGAGGCCCACCACCTCGTACCCGTCGGCCCGCAGCCGCGCCGCGAGCACGCGACCCACGAACCCCGCGGCTCCGGTGACCCCCACGCGACGAACGACCATGCGGCGCTCAGGTACTTGCTGCGGCGTACATCTCGACGAAGTCGTCGAGCCCGGGGGGCTGCTCGTTCTCCCCCGGGTCCACCTCCACCTGCACCACCGCGGGCCCGCCCGCCGCGAGCGCGTCGTCGAGCGCGGGCCCGAGCTCTTCGGGCCGTTGCACGCGTGCCCCGAAGCAGCCGAGCGCGCGGGCGACCTCGTCGTAGCGGACGTGCGAGTGACGAACGCCGACGTTGGTCCCCGCGGCCTTCTGCATGTGCACGACCTCCATGCCCCACGCGAAGTCGCACGCGACCACCACCACGACCGCGATGCCCTCGCGGGCCGCCGTCTCGAGCTCCTGCAGGTTGAACCCGAACGCGCCATCACCGGTGAGGAGGTACACGGGCCGCTCGGGTGCGGCGAGCTTGGCGCCCAGCGCGTACGGCAGACCCGTACCGAGGTGGCCGAAGTGGCTGGTCCACAGCAACGAGCGGGGCCGCCGCACCACGTGGGCGAGGTGCGCCCACAGCGTTGTGTTGCCGCCGTCGAAGCAGGCCACGGCGTCGTCGCCGAAGTGGCGGGCCACGGTGACCGCGAGGTGCCCGGGGTGGATCGTGGGGGCGTCGGGCGCGAGGTACGAGTCGGCGACCGCGATGCGGAACGCCTGCGCATCGCGCGCGTACGCACTCGCGGCGGGGCTCGGCGCACGGGCCGGCCCCTGCGCCGCGCAGGCCTCGGCCAGCGCGGCGAGCCCCGCGCGCGCATCGGCGACGAGGGCCACGTCGACCACCCGGTTGACGCCGATCACCAAGGGGTCGGCGTCGAGGTGGATCACGCGCTGCGCGGGCGGCCCCGCCCACGCCGGCGGACCGAGGTACTGGGTCGATTCACCCAGCTGGGTACCGACCGCCAGGATCACGTCGGCGTCGAGGTGGGCCGGCGTGCCCCACGGGAAGGTCATCCCCACCGACTGCGGGTGGTCCTCGGGGAACACCCCCCGCGCCCCCGCGGTGGTCATCACGAGCGCGCCGGTGCGTTCGGCGAGCGCCCGCAGCTCCGCGCTCGCGCCCGCGGCCGACACGCCCTGGCCGGCCAGGATCAACGGGAAGGCCGCGTCGGCCATCAGCGCGGCCGCGTCGGCCACCGCACGCGGGTCCGGCGCACCCGGACGCGCGTGCCGGCCCGCCGTGCTCGTGTCGACCGGATCGGCGACGACCTCCGCCATCACGTCGGTCGGGATCTCGATGTACACCGGTCCCGGACGCGCCGCGGTGGCGTGGCGCACGGCCTCGCGCACGATCTCGGGGATGCGCGCGGGGTCTTCGACGCGCGTCGCGTACTTCGTCAGCGGCACGGCGGCCTCGAGGAGCGGGCCGTACTGAAACCGGCCCCGGCGCACCGCGTGGAGGGACCGGCGCACCCGCTGGGTGCCGATCGCGACGACCGGCCAGCCCTCCATCCACGCGCAGGCGAGCCCGGGGAGCAGGTTGGCCACGCCCGGGCCACCGGCTGCGCCCACCGCGGCGAGCCCGCCCGACACCCGCGCGTAGCCCTCGGCCAGGTGCACCGCCGCGGACTCGTGGCGCGGGTGCACGAGCCGCATGCCCGCCCGTTCGGCGCTGCGCAGCATCGGGCTCTGCCCGATGTCGGGGATCGAGACGAGCACGTCGATCCCTTCGGCCCGGAGCGCGCGCACCAGCAGCTCGCCGCCGTCGACGTCGGTCATGGAGCCCTCCCCCGCTACCTGACTTAGGTTCTCCGGACGCTAGAGGTCCGGCGTGGGTGGGGCCAGGGCCCTTGGTCCCGGACGCGTCGAGGGCCGGGATCGCTCCCGGCCCTCGGTCGAACGTTCTGGACCTGCTGGCGTCAGGCCATGGCCTTGGCGCGCATCGTCTGGTATTCCTCTTCGGTGATCGAGCCGTTGGCCTTCAGCTGGTCGAGCTTGAGGAGCTCGTCGGCAGCGCTGGTGCCCACCATCTGGCGGAGCTGCTGCTGCTGGGCCTCGAACTGCTTCTGGTTCCGCTCGGCCATCCCCTTGGACTGGGTGATCAGGTACACCAGGATGCCGAGATAGATGAAGATGAACACGAAGATGAACCAGGCCGCCTTGGCCCAGCCGCTGATGTCGTGACGGCGGAACAGGTCGGCGAAGACCGTGATCAGCAGCCAGAACCAGACGACGAACAGGAAGATCCACAGGAGCCAGAGCAGGAACTCGCCGACGGACGGCGTGCCCGCCGTTGTGGCAGCTACGAGAAACGACATGCTTTCTTGACCTCCGAATTTGGATGTTGCCCGCACTCTGCCACACTTCGGCCGTGATCTGCTCCATCCGAACGGGATGAATCCGCCTCCCACCCCGCCCGCGGCCACCCGCAGCGTCTCCATGGCACTGGCCGTCACGGCCACGGCCCTCACCGCGGGCGCCACCATCCCGCTGCTCCCGCACCGCCTCCGGCCCGCGGCCGGCCTCGGCGTGACCGCGCTCGGTGTCGGCCTCGCCGCGCGGGGTGGGCTCGACGCGGCCACGCTCGGTCTCGATCCCGGTGCGACCCGCACCGGGACCAGAACCGGCGCGGCCGCGGCCGCGGGGATCGCCGCGGTGGTCGGCGCGGCGGCGGGCCTCCCTGCGACGCGCGGCCTGTTCGCCGACGCCCGGGTGACCGACGCGAGCCGGGGCCGCGCGGCCTACGAGGTGCTCGTTCGGATCCCCGTCGCGACCGCACTGGCCGAGGAGCTGCTGTTCCGGGGCGTGCTGCTCGGCGCGTGGCAGGCCGCGGCGGGCACACCCGTCGCCGTCACGGTGTCGTCGCTCGCGTTCGGGGTGTGGCACGTGCTGCCCGCACTCGAAGCGCACGCCCACAACCCGGCCGGTGCCCGGCTGAGCGCCCGAGCGGAAGACCGGATCAGCGCCGGAGCCGGCGGGAGAGCCACCCACGTCGGCGGCACGATCCTCGCCACGGCCCTGGCCGGCGCCGCGTTCGCCGCGCTCCGGCTCCGGTCGCGCAGCATCGTCGCGCCGGTCATCGCGCACGCCGCGCTCAACCAGCTCGGATACCTCGCGGCGCGGTGGGCGCACTCCCCCGCAGCGGTCACCGCACCTGCCACTCAGTCCTGAGCGCCGCCACTCGCCGCGCCGCCCGCCGCGGCGAGGTCCTGGGCCGCGATGCGCTGGACCACCTCGATCAGGTGGGCGTCGGGGTCCTCGCCCCGCTCACGCGCCTCGCGGTACAGCTCGGCCACCACTCGGGCCGCGAGGCTCGAGCCGAGGCTGCCGTGCCCCTCGATCCACTGGGTCCGGATCAGCTCCCGCTCCTCGAGGAACCGCTCGAGGGCCGCGAGCTGGTCCTCCGTGGCGGGCATGTCGAGCACGGCTCGGAACATCGGGACCAGCGAGCCGCGGTAGTCGTGGCCGTTGTCGTCGAAGGTTCCGGCCGTGACGTTCGTCGAGTTCTTCATGTCGACGAGCACCTGGAGGAATGTCGTGGTCGGCATCCAGGTCATCCCGGGCGGCACCTCCGTGGCCCGCTCGTCACGGTCGGCGAGCCACGTCGGCTCCTGGATCGCGAGCGGTGGCCCGAACAGCGCGACGCCGTCGTTGTGGTGGGTCACCATCACGTAGCGCGTCCGCTCGCGCGCCTCCGGGGAGAGCGCGTCCCACTCCGTGATCCCCGAGACCACCGCGACGAGCGACCGGTCGACGTCGGCGCGGTCGTCGTTGAGGATCCGCTCTTTCCACTTCGAGAAGTACGGCGTGCCGATCCAGATCGCGTGGTCGATCCCGGTGTCGACGAGGCCCTGGGTGCCGCGTTCCTTGAAGGCGTCCTGGCTCGCCCACGACCCGAGGCTCTCCCCGAACAGCACGACCTTGGGTCGCGCGCCCGCGGGGATCCGATCGAGGCGCTCCGCCAGCGCGGCGAAGAACGCCCGGTAGACGCGCCGTCCGTGGCGGACCCGGTCGAGCGACAGCACCGACGGTCGGGCCGAGTACTGGATCGAGCAGGTCGCGCAGTCGCCGCGCGCCAGCACCTCGAACGCGCCCGACGCGGCGTAGTTCAGGTAGCCGGTTCCGGTCGGGCACATGATCAGCAGCCACTCGCGGTCGAACGCGGCGGTGCGGTCGAGCTCGTCGATGAGCAGCTTCACGCGGGCGTCGTCGTCGGGGTCGCTCTCGAGCCCGACGTACGCGCGGATCGGCGCGGCCCGGGCCGGCTCTCCGAGGACCGCTTCGATCTGCTCGGTGGTGGTGACGGTCCACACGAAGCGACGGCCCTGGCGCGAGAGCGTGGTGAAGTCGACGAGGCTCTCGTGGCTGCCCGAGAGCAGCGGGTTGGGCGGCGGGATGTCGAACGCGGCCTCGAACGCCGTCTCGCCGTGCTCGATCTTGCCGAGGGTCCGCTCCACCATCTGCTTCGCCCCGAAGCCGAGCGCCGCGAGGGTCGCGATGTGTCCGACCGGGCGCCACAGCGCCTCGTTGCCCGGCAGGGCGCGGGCCACGGCCGCACCGACGGCGTCGGCCACCCGGTGCTCGAGGATCCCGATCCCGGTGAGGACGGCCGCCGTCCCCAGGCCCAGGCCGAGGGCCTTGACCCGGTTGTCCTCGGGCCCGGGCGTGGGCACCGTCGCGTTGGCGACCTCGACCGCGTCGGTGGCACCGGCCACGACCGCCGCGCCCCCCTGACCCCGGAGTCGCCGCGCCACTTCCACGCCCATCACCGCGGCACCCGCCGCCGTGACCGCGGCAGGGAACCACTTCGACCGTCGTCCGCGCACCAGCTCGGAGAGACCCACGCTCAGGGCCCCGGCCGCCCCCGACTGCGCGACCCAATGGCCCGCGGTGCGCACGCCGGCTCGAGGCAGCGGTTCGCGCGGGCTCGGCGCGAGGAGTGCCTGCACGGCGAGGCCCGCGGCCATGGCCGCGGCGTCGACGCCGAGCGTGGCCCGGTTCCACTTCGACTGGTCGTCGCGCCCGGCCACCACCCACGCCACCATCTGCGCGGTCTCCTGGACCAGCTCGGCGACCGCGGTGTTGAGGCTGAACGCGAGCCCCGTGATGATCGCCTGGTCGGACGTCGCTCGGGGCATGAGCGTCCGCTCGAACGTGAACGGAAGATCGGCCAGGGCCACGAGCCGGCCCGCTCGTCCCGCCGGCTTGGCCACGGTCAGGCGCGTTCGCAGCGTCATCGCGCCATTGTGGTCAATTGCGGGTCACCACTCCAGCCGGAGCCCCACGGCCTGACGGATGGCGGCCGAGAAGTGCAGGTCCACGTCGTCGGCCATGCGATAGTCGGGGATGCGACGGTGGAACTCCTCGATCGCCACCCGCAGCTCGAGCCGGGCGAGGTGCGAGCCCAGGCAGCGGTGCGGGCCCGCGCCGAACGCCACGTGGCGGTTCTTCTCCCGGGCGAAGTCGACCGCGTCGGCATCAGGGAACTCGGCGTCGTCGGTGTCGGCCGCGCCGATGATGATCACCGCGGTGTCGCCCGCCTTGATGTCGACCCCCTGGAACGTCGTGTCCTGCGCGATCAGGCGCGGGACCATGACCACGGGCGTCTCGGTGCGGAGCAGCTCCTCCACGACCGTGTCGATGAGCGTCGGGTCGTCGACGAGCGCCTGGCGGCGGTCGGGGTGCTGGGCCAGGTAGGCGACCATGCAGTCGAGCGTGGCGGTGACGGTGTCGAGCCCGCCGAGCATGAGCAGGTGGCACATGCCGAGCTGCTCGGCTCGGGTCAGCGGCCGGCCGTCGACCTCACCCACCGCGACGCGCGACATCAGGCCGTCGTCGGGGTTCGCCACCTTGTCGTCGAGCGCGCGCTCGAAGTAGGCGTTGATCTCCGAGCCGACGCGGTCGCGGATGCGCTGCGCCTCCTCGGGGTCGGTCGTGTCGGGACGGATGGTGTCGTCGCGCCACTGGAGGAACCGGGGCAGATCGGACTGCGACATGCCCATCAGCCGCAGGAAGATCGACGACGGCAGCGGAGTGGCGAAGTCCTCGTGGAAGTCGCATGACCCCGCCTCGACGAACCCGTCGATGATCTGGTTGACGAGCGCACGCACGTCGGGCTCGAGCTCGCGCATGCGGATGGGTGAGAACTCGGGGTCGAGCATGCGGCGGTACTTCGCGTGCTCGGGCGGGTCGACCTGGAGCGGGATCAGCGGGTGCTCCTGGCCGATGTTCACCGCGCCCGGCGCGGAGGAGAACACCTCGGGGTGCTTCAGCGCCCACATCACGTCCTCGTACCGGCTCACGTAGACCGTCTGGCTGCCGTCACCCATCCAGCCGGCTTCGCGCGTGACCGGGCACTCGGACCGGATCCGCGCGTAGGTCTCGCGCGGGTGGTCGGCGGCTTCCTGCGAGTAGAGCAGCGACGAGACGTCGGTCACGGGTTCTCCTTGGGTGGGGCGGGTGAGATCAGGGCGGGGTCGGAGATGCGCAGCGCGCGTCCGCAGAACTGCCACAGGTACTCGGCCTGGTCGCGTGGCGCGACCCGTCCGAGCGAGACGTCGTGGATGCCGTCGAGGATGAGCGAGAACACGGTCTCGGCATCCCGTTCGGGCGTGGGGCTCTCGGCCAGGCCCGCGCGCGCGGCGGTGTCGATCTCCCGCGCGAGGACGTCGACGATCGGCGCCAGCGCGGCGCGCATGTCGTCGGGACGCTCCTGGGAGAGCCGGCGGTGCTCCGAGACCAGCACGCGGGCGTACCCCTCGGCGCCCGGGAGCGTGGAGAGCTCGAAGAGGTGGGTGACGCACGCGCGGATCCGGTCGGCGGGCACGCCGTGCGCCGCCACCTGCTCGCCCAGGATCTCGGCGCCGATGCGGGAGTCCTCGGCGAGGAGGGCGACGAGGAGGTCGTCCTTGCCCGCGAAGCAGCGGTAGAACCCCTTCAGCGACGACCCCGCCCGGGCCGCGACCTCGTGAACGGTGAAGCCCGCGCTCTGGCGCTCGTTGGCGAGGTCGCGGGCCGCCGCCACCAGGCGCCCGGCCCGCTCGAGGGAGCGGGCCCGTGCCGCTTCGATGGGCGTGCCGGTCGGCGACCGGGGCTCGGGCAGGGACTGGGAGAACACCGTTCTCCATTGTGCCAGGCCCGTTCGGAGGGGAGAAATCGGCGGGCGATCAGTAGGTCATCCGTGTGTCATCGTGGGCAGATGACCACCGATGCCGTCACCAACCCGTACCTCGCGGGCAACTTCGCCCCGATCGACCACGAGACCACCGCCGTCGACCTGCCGGTGGCGGGCACGCTCCCGGAGGCGCTCGACGGCCGGCTGCTGCGCATCGGCCCCAACCCGGTGGCCCCCGTCGACCCGGCCACCCACCACTGGTTCACCGGCACCGGCATGGTGCACGGGGTGCGGCTGCGCGGCGGGCGGGCCGAGTGGTACCGGAGCCGGTACGTCCGCTCCGACACCGTCACGCAGACGTTGGGTTGGCCCGCCGTCCCGGGGCCACGTCACGGCATGGGCGACGGCACCGCGAACACCAACGTGATCGAGCACGCGGGCCGGACCCTCGCCATCGTGGAGGCCGGATCGCTCCCCGTGGCGCTGACCGACGAGCTCGAGACCGTCGAGCGCACCGACTTCGACGGGACGCTCCCGGGCTCGTTCACGGCGCACCCCAAGCGCGACCCCGCGACCGGCGAGCTGCACGCGGTCGTCTACTACTGGGCGTGGGACACCATCCAGTACGTGGTCGTCGGCACCGACGGCCGCGTGCGGCGCACCGTCGACGTGCCGGTCCCGGGCAAGCCGATGGTGCACGACTGCGCGATCACCAAGTCGTCGGTGCTGCTGTTCGACCTGCCGTGCCACTTCGACGTCGACGCCGCGATGGGCGGCACCCCGTTCCCGTACCGCTGGAACGAGGCCTTCGCCCCCCGGGTCGGCGTGCTCCCCCGCGAGGGCCAGGCGACCGACGTGCGCTGGTGCGAGCTCGACGAACCCTGTTACGTCTTCCACCCGCTCAACGCGTACGACGCCGCCGACGGCACCGTCGTGGTCGACGTGGTCCGCTGGCCCACGATCTTCGCCCAGGACGTGCGTGGCCCGAGCGACGGTCCCACCCGGCTCGAGCGCTGGGTGTGCGACCCCGCGCGCGGCACGGTGCACACCGACGTCCTGTCCGACATCAGCCAGGAGTTCCCCCGCCACGACGAGCGGATCCTCGGGCGCCGCCACCGGTTCGGGTACGCAACGGTCTTCGACCCCGACCCCGCGGGCGGCGTGCACATCGGCTCATTGCTGAAGCACGACCTCGACGCGATGACCACCGAGGTCCACGACGTCGGACCCGCGCGCTCGGCGATGGAGGCGGTGTTCGTGCCGCGCGACGCCGACGCCGCCGAGGACGACGGCTGGGTGCTGGCCTACGTGCACGACGCGGAGCGGAACGCATGCGACGTGGTGATCCTCGACGCGCAGGACTTCACCGGCGACCCGGTGGCCACCCTCCACCTGCCGGTGCGCGTGCCCTACGGGTTCCACGGCAACTGGGTGCCGTCGGCGTAACGCCTCAGTACGCCGCGGCGCGGTCCCGCCGGGCGCGGGCGCCGCCGGTGTACGTGGTCACGTCGACGACGAACGCGAAGATCACGAGGAACCAGCCGAACCCGGTGACGCCTCGCACCGGCGCGTAGGCGACCGCCCAGGCGAGCGTCGTCCACGGCAGGAAGAAGAACCCGAGCAGCGGGACCCAGAACGACCCGAACGCCACGTCCATCCGGGGGTTGTCGAACAGCCACACGAGGAAGATCGCGAGTCGGGGCGAGAGCGCCGCGGCGAGGAAGACGATGCATCCGCACATGGGGGAAGCGTAG
>Ga0302299_10002720_pt1 | contig 10753 bp, 10 predicted proteins | sample III_Fen_N3_4_FD_198795 | JGI IMG/M metagenome (GOLD analysis project Ga0302299, IMG submission 198795) | Peat permafrost microbial communities from Stordalen Mire near Abisko, Sweden - III_Fen_N3_4 | ecosystem: Environmental > Terrestrial > Soil > Wetlands > Permafrost | place: Sweden: Abisko...
CGACCTGAAACGGCTGGTCGCCTACTCCTCGGTCAGTCACATGGGCTTCGTGACCCTGGGCATCTTCGTCTTCACCGAGCAGGGCCTCCAGGGCGCGATCCTGCAGATGATCAACCACGGCCTCATCACGGGCGCCCTGTTCCTCCTCGTCGGTGTCATCTACGAACGGACCCACGACCGGACCATCGCCAAGATGGGCGGACTCGCGTCGCGGACCCCGGTCTACGCGGCGGTCTTCGGGTTCTTCGCGTTCGCCTCAGCCGGCCTGCCCGGCCTGTCCGGGTTCGTCGGGGAGTTCCTGGTCCTCGTCGGGACGTTCGAGGTCCTGCCGGGCGCCGCGGCGATCGCCGCCTTCGTCATGATCCTGGCCGCGGGCTACCTGCTCTACATGTACGGCCGGATCGTGTTCGGTGAGGTGTCCGACTTCCTGTCCGCGCTCGGGGATCACCTGACCGACATGAGCCCGATCGAGATCCTGACGCTGACGCCGCTGGCCATCCTCGTCGTCATCTTCGGGATCCAGCCCGGCCTGCTGCTCGACCTCATCGGCGGCACAGTCACCTCGGTACTGGCCGAGGTCCAGCCCGCGACGGCCATCGCCGTGCCGACCGAGATCGTCGCGATCCTGCTCGGCCTCATCGTCGTCGGGATCGTCGCGCGGATCGTGTATGTCCTCGCCAGCGCCAGGCCGGCCACCATCGAAGCGGACGGCGGGGCCGCCCATTGAGCTTCCAGGACCTGACCACCATCGGCCCGCTGGTCGCGGCCATCCTGACGGCCTGCGCCGTCATCGTGATGGACCTCATCAGGCCGGCCAACAAGTCGCTGGCCATCGCCACCGCGTACGTCGGACTGGCGATCACTGCCGCGCTCGTGTGGAGTGTCGGCCAGACCCCATCGACCGCGTTCGGTGGGTCCTACACGGTCGACTCGCTAACGACGTTCCTGGACCTGTTGTTCCTCTCGATCGCGGCCCTGACCATCGCGTTCGCGCCCGACTACCTCATGCCGCGCAGCCTGCCGGTCCCCGAGTTCGCGGTCATCCTCCTGTTCGCGATGGCCGGCGCGATGCTCATCGCCGCCTCGACCGAACTGCTGCTGCTGTTCATCGGCCTCGAGTTGATGGTCCTGCCCGGCTACATGCTGGCCGGCTATCACAAGACCGACGCGTACTCGACCGAGGGCGCGATCAAGTACTTCCTGCTGGGCTCGTTCAGCTCGGCGATCTTCCTGTTCGGCCTCTCGTTCGTCTGGGGCCTGACCGGCACGACGACCGTCGCGGGCGTCTCTGACGCGCTCGCGAAGATGGTCGCCGGCCAGGCGCCGCTGTCGCCCGGCCTGGCGATGGGCCTCGCGTTCATGACGACCGGCGTGGCCTTCAAGATCGCGGCGGTGCCGTTCCACTACTGGACGCCGGATGCGTACCAGGGCTCCCCGACGCCGGTCACCGGCTACCTGTCGGTCGGCCCGAAGGTGGGCGCGTTCGCCTTGATCATCCGGCTGTTCGGCGAGGCCCTCTGGCCGCTCGCCGACGTGTGGCTGCCGATCATCCTGATCCTCTCGACCCTCACGATGACCCTGGGCAACCTCGTCGCCCTGACCCAGGACAACGTCAAGCGGATGCTGGCGTACAGCTCGATCGCACACACCGGGTACATGCTCGTCGGGTTCGCGGCGTTCGCCGCCGGGCGGCTGGACGGCCTCGAGGGCCTGCTCTTCTACCTCGCGGCCTACACGTTCATGAACCTCGGCGCGTTCGCGGTCATCTCGGCGATCCAGAAGCGCACGGGCGTCACGTCCGGCCTGGGCACCTTCGCCGGCCTCATCCGCCGCGAACCGGTGCTGGCCGTGCTCTTCACCCTGTTCCTGTTGTCGCTCACCGGCATCCCGCCGACGGCCGGCTTCTTCGCCAAGGCCTACGTCATCATCGCGGCGGTCGAGGCCGGCGGGGCGACCTCCGTCCTGGCAATCATCGCGGTCCTCAACGCCGCGGTCGCCGCGTTCTACTACCTGCGCGTCATCGTCTACATGTTCATGCGCGATCCCGAGACGGACCAACCGGCCCTCCACCACGGCGCGTTGCTGTGGGGCGGCCTGGCGGTCGCGACAGTCCTCACCATCGTGCTCGGGCTCTTCCCGACGCTCATCCTGGGCATCATCAGCGACGCCGCGGCGGCCGTCGCGCTCGGCCACTAGACCGCCGGCGAGGCGTCCGCCCAGCTCGGTTCCGGCACCGTCGTCGGGACCAGCCGGAACGCCAGCGCCCCACCGACGAGGCAGGCGACGACGCTGAGCAGGAGGGCCCCGGGGAGCGAGTCCGTCGCGAGCGCCCCCGCGATGATCGCCCCGAACGGGTAGCCCATGAAGTTGAACGCCATGGACACCGCGAATGCGCGGCCCATCCAGGCCGGATCCGTCCGACGCTGGCGGATGGTGAACAGGGCGATGTCGAGCGGCCCGTTCGCCAGCCCGAACAGGAACATCGCCCCGACGACGAGGCCCAGTCCGACGCCCGGCGCGATCGGCCCGAAGACGCCGGTCGCCGGCAGCATCAGCGCGACGATGGGACCCATCAGGAGCATCGGGATCCCCAGCATCCGGAGCTCCCGGCCGCGCGTGTCGCGCCGGCCGAAGAACAGTGCCGAGACCATCCCCGAGACGCCGGATGCCGCGAACGCGATCCCGACCCAGGCCTCGCCCTCGCCCAGCACGTCGAGGACGATGAGCGGGACGATGATCGTCATGGCACCCCAGCACAGGTTGGTCACCGTCATCGAGAACCCGAGGCCGCGGATCGTCCGGTTGTTCCAGGCATAGCGCAGGCCGTCCAGCGAGTCGCGCAGCAGGCGGCCGCTGGTCACCGTGGTGGTCGGCGGCTCACGGAGACCGATGAGCGCCGCGGCCGCGAGGCCGAACGGGATGGCGATCGCGATCATCGCCTCGGGTGCGCCCAGGAAGGCGATCAGGCTGGCGGCGATGGGCGGGCCCAGGATCGTCGCGACGACGTAGCCGTTCGCATCGATGGCGTTGGCCCGTTCCCACAGGTACGAGGGGACCATCAACGGGAAGATCGTGCGCAGCCCGACGATGCTCAGGATGCTCGTGAGCGAGGTGACGATGACGATCAGGACGAGGAGCGCGACGGGCAGCAGGCCCGCCAACGAGAGGCCGCCGATGAGCACGAGGCTGACGAACGCCACGGCGTAGTCGAACGCCATCAACCGCACGCGGCCGTGACGATCGAGCAGCGCCCCGGCGATCGGGGCGATCAGCAGGCCCGGGAAGATCGAGGCGAAGGTGACGATGCCGGCCAGGGATGGCGAGTGGTATTCGGCGAGGGCGAACAGCACGATGGCGACGCCGAACATCGACTGGGCCACTCGCGCGAGCTGCATGGACGCCACGACCCGGCCGAGCTGGGGCACCGCGAAGACGGCTCGATAGGAGACCTTGGACTCGGGGTCGGGCATCGCCTGATGCTAGCCGGTGCCGCCGGGTCTAGCCGGTGCGACCCACGATGCGGGCGATCACGGCCAGCAGCCGGGCGGCATCGTGGGGCGACGCGAGGTGGAGGTCGGCGGCGTCGCGCACCGCCTCGGGCATCCCGTGCGGCCCGCGGACCCCGACCGTCAGGCCGTGCACACGGCCCGAGGCGCGCGCCTCGCGCAGGACCGCGAAGGCGTCGGCATCGCTGATGTCGTCACCCAGCGTGACCACGACGGCCGGGCGTTCGCGCTCGAGCAGACGGGCCATCGCTTCCGCCTTGCCGCCGGCATCGACCGGTCGGAGGTCGACGACGTAGCGGCCGCGATAGTGGGCGAGGCCGTGGTCGCGGACGTCGAGTTCGGTCTCGCGCAGCGCGGCGTGCACGGCATCGCGGGCAGCGTCGCGATCGGCGGCGCCACGGAAGTGGAAGGCGACGGACGGCCCCTTCGATTCGACGTACAGCCAGCCTGGGTGGCCGAGCCGCCCGCCCACCCCCGACGCCAGCGCGCGCGCGGCCGGCATGTGGTCCTCGAACCCGGGCTCGTAGACGGTCACCAGCGAGGCCGGGTCCGCGCCGCGCGGCAGCCAGCCGGACTGGAGCCCGTGGTCGCCCAGGTAGCCGATGCCGCCGACGCGGATCCGGGTCGCCGCGTCCAGGACGGTCCGGCCGGTCAGGATCGTGGTCCGCAGCCGACCCGGCCGCTCCTCGCCGATCCGTGCCAGGTGGCGGAGCGAGCGCCTGGCGAGCGGCTCGATCGTCGCGGCCGTCGGGTCGCCGGAGCCGCGGGCGAGCGTCCCGTCGAAGTCGGAGACGATCAGGACGAGACCGGGCGTCGCGATGAGCGCCTCGAGGCGCTCGCGGACCGCGGCTCCCCCGACGCGATCGTGCGATCCCGTTGGGGCGGCGACGGTCAAGGCGAGGCGCTGGGCAGGGAGGACGCGACCGGCGATACAGACGGGACGGCGCTCGCGGACGGGACGACGCTCGGCGTCGGCGTCGGGGTCCGGGTCGGCGTCGGGGTCCGGGTCGGCGTCGCGGACGGCGTTGGCGTCGCGGGCGGAGTCGCGGACGGGACGACGCTCGGCGTCTCGGTCCGACCGGTGCTCGGCGACGGGCTCGGCGACGGGCTCGGCGAGGGCGTCGCACTCGAGACGGCCGTCGGGGAGGGCGTCGGGATGACGTCGCCCGCCTCCGGGGCGAGCGCGAACAGGCCGCCCAGGAGCAGGGCGGCCACGAGGATCCCCGACAGCAGCCCGGCCAGGACCGCGAGGCGAGACGACATGGGCCGGAGGGTACCAGTACCAGCGGGCCGGGGCGTTTCGGGCGACCCGCTGCTACGATGCCGCTCCCATGGCCGACCTGGCGGACCGCTTCCGCACCCGCGTGATCCCCGCCATCCTGACGGCCGCCGGCGTCACGATGCTCGCGGTCGGGCTGCTGAGCTACACCTCGCCGGTCGCCGCCGGACCGATCGTGCCCGACGGTCCGACGCCCGGGATCGGCCAGGTCAGCCCGTCTCCCCTGCTGACGTTGCCGCCATTGGGATCCGGTGCGCCCCCGACCAGCCAGCCGTCCTTCCCGGCGGACCGGGTCGCCACGCGCGTCCGGATCGTCGCGCTCAAGATCGACCTGCCCGTCGTCAAGCCGCCGCCCGGAGCCAACACCTACCCGCTGTGCGACGTCGCGATGTACCTCGACGATGGCCACGGCGCCCTCGGGCAACCGGGCGAGGGCAAGGCGACCTACCTGTACGCCCACGCCCGCGACGGGATGTTCCTGCCGATCCTGACCGCGTCGAAGATCAACAACGGCAAGAAGATGCTCGGCATGGTCGTCGAGGTCTGGACGAGCGACGACCAGCTGTTCCTGTACGAGATCACCGAGGTCCGGCGCCACCAGCTCGACCTCAACGACGCCCTGACCGCGACGTCGGAGCAACTGTGGCTCCAGACGTCCGAGGGCCCGAAGGGCACGCCGGGCAAGACCCAGGTCGTCGCCTCGTTCCTCTCCCAGTCGTCGGCCGATCCCGCCGAGGCCCACCCCACACCGCAGCCCGTGGTCTGCGGCTAGGCGCTCAGATCCAGTCGATCCGGCGCAGGAACAGGGCAGCGAGGCTCGCGGCCAGCACGACGGCGGCGGTCACGGCCCAGAACCCGGCCCCCTCACCCCCACCCCCGAGCGCCGCGCCCGCCTCGCTCATCCCGAAGATCCCGGCGACCGCCCCGATGCCGGCCAGGATCACCGTGACACCGGTGAGCCGCTTCATGATCACGGACAGGTTGTTGTTGACCTGGGTCAGGTAGACGTCGAGCGTGGCGGACGCCAGCTCTCGATACATGTCCAGCTCGTCGGTGAGCCGGATGAGGTGGTCGTACACGTCGCGGAAGTAGACGATCTCGTTCTCGTCGATATTCGGCATGTCGCGGTTGGTCAGCTGGTTGAAGACCTCGCGGACGGGGCTGATGGATCGGCGGACCTCGATCAGTTCACGCTTGAGGTCGAACACGCGCTCGAGCACCGCCGGATCCGCCTTGAGCATCACGTCGTCCTGGACGCGGTCGATCGCGTCGCCGAGCTGATCCGAGAACGGGAAGTAGCCGTCGACGATGTCGTCGCACAGCGCCCAGAGCAGGTGGTCCGGGCCATGCTCGAGGATGGCGGCCGTGCCGGCCCCGAGGTGGTGCGACGCGTGCGGGTCCCAGCCACTGTCGTGGACCGTCAGCAGGAACCCGACCCCGAGCACCATGTCCAACTCGGAGGCAACGACCCGCTCCTCGTAGTCGAGGTGGAACAGGACGAGGTGGACGAGCCCGTCGGTCAGCTCGAGCTTGGCCCGCTGGTTGCCCTCGAGGACGTCCTCGATGATGAGCGGGTGGAGCGACAGCGCGGCCCCGACATCCTCCATCTGGGCCTGGGTGGGGTTAGCGACGTCGATCCAGACACTGGCCTCCGGTTCGCGGAGGAACGCCGGTAGCGCCGTGAGGGCGTCCGCGTCGGAGGCCTCGCGCAGCACACCGCCGACGATCGCCGCGACATGGATGAGGCCCGGGCCGCCCTTGGGGGACGCGGCATGCCGCCGGGCGACCGGCTCGCCGGCGCGGAGCGTCTTCGGGTCAGCCGGCAGGAGTCTGGCTGGGGTCGGCGTCGCCATCGGGATCGGGGCCTCCGGCACTGGCACGGGTCGCGGTCGGTTCGTCGGTCAGCATACGCGGACGACCTCCGAGCACGAGCGATGGCGGGATGGCGACGGCCGTGACGCCCGCCGCCACGATGAAGAGGCCGACCATGATCCGAGCCGCCTCGCGCGACGCCCAGGCCTCCAGCGCGTCGACGACGAGCGGGTCCCGCAATGGCCGGCCGTGCAGGTCCTCGGGGATGAATTGGAGGTATGCATCGGGGGTCGCGTAGACCTGGTCCGAGAGCCGGTCGATGGTCGTGGAGCCGTACGCGGTCAGGATGGCGAGACCGACGGCCATCCCGACCATCCGAGCGACGGTGACGACGGCCGACGCGACCCCGAACCGTTCCCGTCCGGCGGCCTCCACCGCGGCAGTCGAGCGCGGCGTGACCGTCAGCCCGAACCCGAGCCCGAACGCACCGAGGGCGAGCGCCACCTGGCGGATGTCCGTGTCGGGCGTCCAGCTCGACATCGCCAGGAGGCCGCCGATGCTCAGCGCGAGACCCACCAGGGTCACGAGGCGGAGACCTGTCAGCCGGACCAGGAACCCGGAGGTCAACGCACCGATGGCGGTCGCGCCGGCCAGAGCCCCGAGGGCGAGCCGTTGCTCGTCCGGACCGCCGTACAGGACGCGATCGACGAAGACTGCCGCGCCGATGATCGCGGTCGCGAACGCGTAGCCGGTCAGCAGCGAGACGAGGGTCGCGGCGCTGAACGGCAGGCTGCGGAACAGGCGCGGATCGATGAACGGGTCCGGGGTGCGCAGGCCACGGACGACGAAAGCCAGGGTGGCCGCTAGGGCGACCGCGAGCAGGGCGAGCGTGACCGCCATCGGATCGATGCCCGTGCCGGCGATCTCGGTCGTGCCGATGAGGGTCAGTCCGACCAAGGCGGACAGGAGCGCGAGGCCGAACAGGACGGCGCCCGGCAGATCGACCCGGCCGGGCCGGCGCGGCGTGTCCCAACCGGGCGCGACCGCCCATGCGAGGACGAGGGCGACCAGCGCGATCGGCACGTTGGCGTAGAAGATCCAGCGCCAGGACGGGGCCAGGATGCCGGCCAGCGGGCCGGTGGCGAGGCCGGCGCCGAGCAACGCGTCCTCGGCGTGCACGGACGATAGGATCGCGGCGCCCAGGAACGGGCCCGCGGCCATCCCGAGGAACGTGAGCGCACCGATGAGCCCGAGCGCGCGCGGTCGCGCCGTCCCACCGAACAGGTGCGACGCTGCGGCCGTCCCCACCGGCACGAGCACGCCACCCCCGACCGCCTGGACGAGCCGCGCCGCGATGAGCTGGTCGAGGCTCTGCGACATCCCGGCGAGCAGCGACCCGACGATGAACACGACGAGCGCGCCCATCAGGAGCCGTCGCGCGCCCCACAGGTCCGTCAGCCGGCCGGCCATCGGCATCGTGAGGATGTACACGAGCAGGTAGCCGTTGATGATCCAGCTGGCCTTGCGCAGCTCGACCCAGGCGGACGTGCCGGCCGAATCCACGAGGCTGGCCAGGATCGACGGCAGCGCGACGGCCGTGATCATCAGCTCCAGGCCGGCCAGGAACACGCCCGTCCCGAAGACCGCCAGCAGGAGCAGGGCCGTTCGGCGTTCCATGGGCGGAGTGTAGTGGGGTCGCCGGAGTGCGCCGGAACGACCGGCGGGTTGACGGCGTCCGCGAAGGCGTCGATGGTGACGGCCGACACACGGTCTCAGCACGGAGGGGGCGGGGGACATGACGATGCCGAGGCGAGCTGGTCCGGACCGCGGGGCCCATCGAGGTCCCCTCGTGGTCGTGGTCTGTGCTGCAGTCCTTGTGGCTATCCTCGCGGCGTGCTCTGCGGCTGCGACTCCGCCGATGCCGCCGATCCCCACCTGGCCGGTCCCGCCGGAGACGCTGCCGTCCGCGACGATGGGCGACGGGACCGCGACCCTCACCTGTGGCGGCCCGACCTTTCCCACGACCGGTCTGGACGCTCCGGTCGACGCGGAGCACGCGAGTGGCCCGGAATTCGATGCCCTTCGGGCGTCGTTGGCCAAGTTCGGCGATAGCTTTCCGGGATCCACCTCGTGGACCTGGCGACTGGCGGGGAGCGATGAGACCGGAGCGATCTTCCTCGCCAAGACGGATGACCTGGGCCCACCCGGCTGGGTCTCCATCGAAGTGGGATGGGACGGGACCAGCTGGACGCCGCTGAACATGGGTCAGTGCGACCCGCACGTCGTCCTCTCGGCGGAGTTCGGACCGGCGAGCTGGGCGCTCGATCCCACCGCCTCGGCACCGGGACCGGATTCGACCGTGCTGCACATCCTGGTCTGGGAGGGGACATGCTCTGGAGGCGCACCCGCGACCGGGCGCATCTCGGCTCCGGTGGTGGCGTACACGGTCGACACCGTGACCATCACCCTCGGCGTCAGTGCCCTTCACGTCCCGCCCGGCACCGCCCTGGGGTGCCCGATGCCTCCTGGCACGCCGGCGGTCCTCACGCTCTCCGAGCCACTGGGTCACCGGACGCTGCTGGACGGCGGTTCGTCACCGCCGGCCCCGCCGTCTCCCGCGAACGGCTAGGACGAGCCTGGGACGCACCCTGGGAGATCCCGGCGAACCCTATTGACATCTACGGGGCGCGACGAATAGCATCAACGAACATTGATATAAACCGGCGTTGATGCGACGCCGCAGCGCCCCAGCCAACCCCCATTCCGGAGCCCGATGTCCCCGTCCCCAGCCCGAGTCCGATCCACGATCGCGGCGGCCGTCGTCCAGCCGGACGACCTGCGCCAGCTGCGCGCGTTCCACAAGGTCATGGCGGACGTGAACCGGCTGCGCATCCTGCGTCGGCTCGCCGATGGCGACGCGACGGTCACCGAGCTCGTCGACCACGTCGGGTTGTCGCAGCCCCTCGTCTCGTGGCACCTCACCCGATTGCGCGCGACCGGCATCGTCGAGACCCGTCGCCAGGGCCGCGAGACCATCTGCCGCCTCCGCGAGGAAGCCTTCGACGAGTTCGCCGCGCGTCAACGCGCCGCGCTCGGGCTCGTAAGCTAGTCGCGATGACCATCTCCAACGATTCCCGCACGCGGATCAAGAAGGTCTTCGAGCCGATCGCCCTCGGGATGGGCCGACTGGGGCTCACCCCGGACGGGCTGACCCTCATCGGGTTCGGCATCACGGTCGTCGGCGCGATCCTCCTCGCCGGCCAGCAGTGGCTCCTCGGCGGGCTGGTCGTCTTCATCGGCGGCGTCTTCGACATGTTCGACGGCACACTCGCCCGGGCCACGGGCAAGGTCAGTCCGCTGGGTGCCTTCATGGACTCCGTCTTCGACCGGTGGGGCGAGGCGATCGTCTACATCGGGATCATCGTCGGCGCCGCGAGAAGCGGACCCGACGACTCGACCGCCGTGGTCATCCTCGCTGCGGCCGCCATGGGCATGGCCTTCATGGTCAGTTACACCCGCGCCAAGAGCGAAGGCCTCGGCTTCACGGCCGGTACCGGGATGGCCGCGGTCGGGGTCATGCCGCGCGAGGTCCGGCTCGTCATCCTGTGCCTCGGTCTCGTCATCGCCGGCATCGGCGACGACTCCCCCATCCTCCGGATCGCCCTCGGGATCATCGCCATCGGGGCCACCATCACCGTCATCCAGCGGATCCTCCATGTCCGCAGCCAGGCCAAGTCGGCCGCCACCACCTCGATCAAGTAAAGGGAGCAGGGAGAACCACGTGAGCAAGAACAACAGCAAGAACGGCAGCACGCCGAGCAACACCTGGGCCGGGTCCGGGCGGCGCGGCGACGGCAAGATCCGGGTCGCCATCGTCGGCGTCGGCAACTGCGCGAGCAGCCTCGTGCAGGGTCGCTACTACTACGAGGACGCCAAGGCGTCCGACTTCGTCCCGGGCTTGATGCACGTCGACCTGGGCGGCTATCACATCCGCGACATCGACTTCGTCGCCGCCTTCGACATCGACAAGAACAAGGTCGGGAAGGACCTGTCCGAGGCGATCTACACGAAGCCGAACAACACGTATGTCTTCCAGCAGGTCAAGCACCTGGGCGTCAACGTGGATCGGGGCATGGTCCACGACGGCCTCGGCAAG
>Ga0302299_10002721_pt1 | contig 10752 bp, 7 predicted proteins | sample III_Fen_N3_4_FD_198795 | JGI IMG/M metagenome (GOLD analysis project Ga0302299, IMG submission 198795) | Peat permafrost microbial communities from Stordalen Mire near Abisko, Sweden - III_Fen_N3_4 | ecosystem: Environmental > Terrestrial > Soil > Wetlands > Permafrost | place: Sweden: Abisko...
CGCTGCAGCAGACCGCGGGGGCCCGTCGCGCGGCTCACGATGCCACCCGTCGCCCGCCATCGGGGATACTGGCGCAGGTCTCGCAGGCATGCGGCGACGAGGCCCCGTCACCGAAGGGGAACATGACCCAGACCGTAGCACACGTCATCGGCGCCAGGCCGAACTTCATGAAGGCCGCACCGGTCATCGCCGCCCTGCGGGCCCGGGGTGTGGCGCAGCTCGTGATCCACACCGGACAGCACTACGACGCGAAGATGTCCGATGTCTTCTTCCGCGACCTCGGCCTGCCCGAGCCGGACATCAACCTCGGGGTCGGGTCGGGCACGCAGGCGGGCCAGACGGCCGCGATCATGGTCGCCCTCGAGCGCTCCTTCCTCGAGCGACGACCGGCCCTGGCCGTGGTCTACGGCGACGTCAATTCGACCGTCGCGGCCGCCCTGGTGGCCGCCAAGATCGGCCTGCCGATGGCCCATGTCGAGGCCGGCCTGCGCAGCTTCGACGACACGATGCCCGAGGAGATCAATCGCCGCGTCACGGACCTCCTCAGCGACCTCCTGTTCGTCACCTCACCCGAAGGCGTGGACAACCTCGTCGTGACCGGCGTCCCGGCCGACCGCATCCACTTCGTCGGCAATCCGATGATCGATACGCTCCTGGCCAACCTCGACCGCTTCGATGCCGAGCGGATGCGCCTCTCGATGGATCTGCCCGAGCGATACGCCGTCGCGACCATGCATCGACCCGCCAACGTCGACGAGCCCGCCCAGGCCGCGCGCATCGCGGCGATGCTCCAGGGCATCGCAGCACTCGTGCCCCTGGTCGTCCCGCTCCATCCCCGTGGCCGGCCGACCCTCGAGGCGGCCGGGCTCGTCGGCAGCGAGCGGCTGCGCATCGTCGAACCGCTCGGCTACGTCGACTTCCTGTCGCTCGTCCGTGGCGCCGCCCTCGTCGTCACCGATTCGGGCGGGATACAGGAGGAGACGACCGTCCTGGGTGTCCCGTGCCTGACCGTCCGGCCCAACACGGAACGACCGATCACCATCACCCACGGCACGAACCGACTGCTCGAGCCGGAGGCGGTCGTGCCGGTCGTTCGGTCCGTGCTGGCGGATGGCCTCGAGGTCCCAGCCGACGGCCCACCGCTCTGGGACGGTCATGCCGGCGACCGGATCGCCGCGATCGTCGAGGACTGGCTCGCCAAAGCCTGAGGCTGCGGCTGTCGCGCTCGCAGCCACTCGGGAGCGTCCCGGCTATCCTTGGGACGTAACCGACTGACCGACCCTGGGAGAGACCGTGAGCCAAGATCGTCGAGTGGCCGTGATCGGCCTCGGCTATGTGGGCCTGCCGCTGGCGATCTCGTTCGTCGAAGCGGGCCTGACCGTGGAGGGCATCGACGCCTTCCCGCCGCGCGTGGCCGAATTGAACGCCGGGTCCTCACCCATCGACGACGTCTCCGACGAGCGGCTTGCCGCCGCGCTGAGCGCGGGCCTGTCCGTCGTCGCACCCGCCGATGCCCGGATGGCCGACGCCGACGCCATCTTCGTATGCGTCCCGACGCCCATCACGACCACGAAGGACCCGGACCTCGCACCGGTGCTGTCGGCGGCCGAGACGATCCGCGAGCACCTGCGCGCCGGCCAGCTGGTCGTCCTCCAGTCGACGACCTTCCCGGGCACGACCACCGGACCGTTCCGTGAGGTCCTGGAACGGACCGGGCTCAAGGCCGGCACGGATTTCGACCTCGCCTTCGCCCCCGAGCGGGTCAACCCGGGCGACCCGGCCAGTGCCAGCAAGGGCGTCCCCCGGCTGGTCGGGGCGACCACGGAGGCCGGCACGGAACGCGCCGCGACCCTGCTCCGGAACATCAACGAGCAGGTCGTGACGATGTCCTCGCCGGACGCGGCCGAGCTGTCCAAGCTGCTCGAGAACGTCTTCCGCAACGTCAACATCGCGTTCGTGAACAACCTCGCCCTCCTGTGCGAGCGCATGGGCCTCGACGTGTGGGAGGTCATCAACGCGGCAGCGACCAAGCCGTTCGGGTTCATGAAGTTCACCCCCGGACCCGGCGTGGGTGGGCACTGCATCCCGGTCGACCCGTACTACCTCGCCTGGCGGGCGCGCGAGTTCGACTTCATCGATCGCTTCATCGAGCTGGCCGGTGACATCAACTTCGCGATGCCGCGCCACGTGGTGGACCTCGTGGCCGAGGCGCTGAACGACCGGGGCCAGTCGGTCAAGGGCGCCAAGGTCGGCGTGCTCGGGGTGGCCTTCAAGCCGAACGTGCGCGACGCCCGTAACTCGCCGGCTGCGGACGTCATCGCCGGCATCGCGGACCGCGGGGCCGAAGTCCGCTTCCACGATCCGCACGTGCCGTCGTTCAAGGACGCCCACGCGGTCGTGCGCGAGAACACCGGCCTCGACGAGCTCCTCGGCTGGGCCGACGTCATCGTCATCGTCACGGCGCACGCGTCGATCGACTGGGAGCGCACCTTCGAACGGGCCGCGCTCATCGTCGACACCGTCGACGCATCCCGCGGCCGGAGCACGGGGTCCCGCCAGGTCCTGCGCCTGGGCGCCGGATGGTCCGCGCAGAGTTGACGCCGGGCCCGGGACGGCGGACCCGGTCCCGATGACCGCCACCGGCCGTCGCGGGACACCGCGGCCCGTCCTCATGATCGTCCACAGCTACTACGACGAGGATCCGCGGGTCCGCCGCGAAGCCGAGGCCGTCGTCGCGTCCGGGCGTCCGGTCCTCGTGCTGGGCCTGCGGCGGCCCGGCGAACCCGCCGACGGCGAACTCGCCGGCGTCCGCATCCGCCGCCTCGACGTGCAACGCCACCAGGGGGCCAGCCTCTGGACGTACCTCGCCGAGTACGCCGACTTCCTCCTGCGAGCCGGCTGGACGGCCGCGCGGGCGCATCGGCGCGAACGGTTCGCCCTCGCCCAGGTCGCGTCGCTGCCCGACTACCTCGTGTTCGCGGCGCTGCCGCTCCGGCTGGTCGGCGTGCCGGTCATCCTCGACCTCCACGAGGCGATGCCCGAGTTCTTCCGGAGTCGCTTCCCGAAGGCCTCGAACCCGATCGCCCATCGCCTGCTGCTCCTCCAGGAGCGCCTGTCGATCGCGTTCTCCAGCGCGACGCTCGTCGTCAACGAGGCGATGCGCGACCGCCTGATCGGGCTCGGCGTCCCGGCCGACAAGGTCCAGGTCGTCATCAACAGCCCGTCACTCCAGCGCTTCGACCCGACCCGCTATCCGCGCCGCACCTTCCGTGAGGACGGTCCGCTGCGCCTCATCTACACCGGCGGCCTGACGCCGACCTACGAGGTCGATGTCGTCATCCGGGCCGTGGCGCGCCTGTCGGCCGACCGTCCGGACCTCGACGTCCATCTCGACATCTACGGCCGCGGCGACACCGAACCAGCCCTGCGCGAGCAGGTCGAGGCGGCGGGCCTCGCGGACCGGGTCGCCTTCCACGGTCGCATCCCCATCGACGACGTCCCCGCGGTCGTGGCCGGCGCCGACATCGGCATCGCCCCCACCCGGCGCGACGAGTTCACGGACCTGAGCCTCTCCACCAAGGTCTACGAGTACGCGGCGATGGGCAAGCCCGTCGTGGCGACCCGGCTGCCGATGGTCGAGCGGACCTTCCCCGTTGGGACCGTGTCGACCTACGACCCGGCCGACGACCGGTCACTCGCGGATGCCGTCGCCCGGCTGGCCGACGACGCCCTGGCCCGGGAGGCGGCGGTGGCACGGACCGCGACGATCGTCGCGGATGCGGCCTGGGAGAGCGCCTCGAAGCCCTACCTGGCGCTGGTCGAGCGCCTGATCGCCGGCTAGGTCAGGACAGGACGGCGCGGACCCGCCGTCGCAGGCCGCGGGCGACCCGGCGCGGCCCGGAGACCGGCGGGGCGGGCGGCTTCGGTGCCTTGGGCTGCGGCGCGGGTGTTGCGGCGGTCTTGGCGATCGGCGTCAGCCACGACGTGTCGACGTCCGTCAGCTGGAGCGTCGGATCCGCGAACAGCCGCAGGAACTCGGAGACGATGTAACGGACGGCCGGCCGCTGGACGTGACGGCCATCCTCGCGGAAGTAGTCGCTCTGCCGTTCCGCGGTCACGACCATCTCGTACGAGTGGAAGTAATGGACGTCGTCGTGGCGATCGACGAACTCCGAGACGGCCGCCCGGATGCGGCTCTTGGATTCGGTGTTCGCGACCCGGACGTCGAGTGCCGTGAACGTCGTGTGGAGTGGGACCGGGGACGTGGTCAGGACCATCGTCGCCCCGATCGTGTCGCGGATGACCCGCCGGATCCGCTCGAGGTCGTCCAGCATCTCGGTCACGGTCAGCCGGTGGAACTCGGCGCCGAGCGATGGGAAGACGGCCGGGTGGGGGATCTGGCGGTAGGTGTCGCCGGTGGTGGCGCTCCGCCACGTCTCGATGAGGCCGAGGGTCACCACGACCACCCCGGCGCCGCGAAACAGGGCGTCCGCGGCCTCGTCGGCGGTCGCCCGCGCCGCGAGCAGCTCGGCCTCGGAGGGATGAGTCACGTTGTAGTCGCGGTACGGGTCGATCCAGCCGTCGCCCACCGGCCACAGCGGTTCGGCGTCGCGTTCGGGCCAGCCGCCGGCCAGGCGCTCCAGCTCCTGGCGGATCGTCGCGGTGGAGTAGAACAGGCCGCCCGGATGCATCCCGCCGACGACCCCGACACTGCCCATCATCGCGGCCAGTTCGGCGGCGAAACAACTGCCGATCGTGGCGACCCGGGTCGTCGGCTGGATCAAGAGCTCGGGTGTGGCCCCGATCGTCAGGCGACGGTCCGACCACGCCTGGACGTGGTCGAGTTCCCAGTCGCCCAGTCGGCTCGCGAGGGTCGGCATGCGCCAGAGGATACTGCGAGCGCGTATCCTCGTCCTCATGGGAGTCGACCGTCCGGGGCCGAGCAGCGGTCCGATCCTCCGCCTCCAGTTCGACCCACCCCGGACCACGGCGGACGGCGTTCGCACCCTCGTGCTGGACACCTCCTGGACCCCGGATCCACGCGCGGGCGACGAGACGACCGCCGCATTGCGGGACATCGCGGCGCGTGTCCTCGCCGATCGCGATCTGCTCGCTGAGACGGCTGCGGCGATGGACGCGTGGGCGACCGCCTCCCACGTGATCCCGACGATGTCCATCGAGGGCACGTCGTTCTGGTTCCACGGCCGGGTGCGCCACGGCATGTGGTTGCACGAACGGCTGCTGTGGTTGGCGCTGCTCGACGATCAGGTGCGGGCCGTCCGCCCGTCGGCCATCGAGTGCGGGCCGGGCTGCGATGTCGGGCTGGTCTCGGTCGCGGCACTGATCGCGGCCCGGGACGGGATCCCGTTCCGAGCCGAGGAAACTGCGGACGCCCACGAGGCATCGTCCGGCGAGGCCGTCGAAGACGCGCTTCCGCCCGCGCCAACCTCACAGCGGGTGACGCCTGGGCGACCCGGCCTGCTCGGGCGACTCCGACGACGCGTCGGCACGGCCCTGCGTCCGAGCGAGTCGGTCCGCCGTCGCCGCTTCGTGCTGGGCCGAGTCGACCGCCTGGCCCGGGATCCCGGTCGCCTGCTCGTGGTCCTGGCGCATGCCAGGCAACGGGTGGAGACACCGGCCGGGCCACGGTTCATGAACGCCTATCTCGGACCCATCGTGGAACGCCTGCGCGGGACCGCGCTGGAGCCGATCGAGATCGAGATCCGGTCGCGACTCGGCGATGCCGCCTCGTGGGAACACTTCGCAGCCGCCGGGTCCGAGCGAGTGCTGCCCGCCGACGCCATCTGGACCGCCCCGATCGCCGACGATCCGGTCGCCGTTCGTGCGAAGGCCGAGGCCGTCGCCGATTCGATCGCCCGGGACGCGGCCCCGTTGATCGCATCGGGCGTGGACCTCGGCCCCGCCATGACCCGCCGGGTGACCGATCAGGTGCGGGCCACCCATGCTCGCAACCTGCAGTCGGTCAGCCGGATCCGATGGCTCATCGGGCGCATGCGGCCACGGATCCTGCTGCTGGCCGATGAGTACCACCGCCAGGACTGGCTCACCGCGGCGCGACTCGAGGGCGTCCCGACGGTGGCCGTCCAGCACGGGATGATCTCCCGCTCGCACAACGGGTACATCCACCGGGATCGTCCGGACGAGCTGGGCCTGGCCAGCCGGACGTATGTGTTCGGTGACTGGGAGCGCCGCCTGCTCGTCGAGCAGAGCGTGTACCGACCGGACGAAGTCCGCGTCGGCGGGTCGCCGCGCCTCGACGTGGCGACCCCACAGGCCACCGATCGCGAGGACGTCCGCGCCGAGCTAGGGATCGCCTCGGGCGACCGGCTCGTCGTGATCTCCGGGACGTGGGGACCGATCTATCGGCGCTTCCACTACCCGATAGCACTCGCCGCCCTCTTCGATCGGCCGCTGCCGCGGGTCCACATCGTCGTGAAGCTCCACCCAGCCGAACCCGACGAGGGGCCGTATCGGGCCGTGATCGAGGGCGTCGCCGCGGCCCGCGGCTTCGTGCCGCCGCCCGTGTCGATCGTGCAATCCGTGGACCTGTACCGGCTCCTGCGAGCCGCGGATGCCCATATCGGGGTCCAGTCGACGGTCCTGACCGAGGCCGTGGTCACCGGGACGACCAACCTGCTGGCCGCAACGCTTGCCGCGTCCGATCTGCTCGGATACGTCGAGGCCGGGGTGGCGATCCCGGTCCGAGACGGGGGCGACCTCCTGGCGGCCCTCGATGCCGGGCCCGCGGCGGCGGCCGGCCCCGCGGCGAGGCAGGCGTTCCTTGACGACCACTTCCGGCCGGGCTCGGCGAGCCAGCGCATCGCCGACGACCTGCTCGCGTGGCCGGCCTGATGGACGGGGTCCTGTTCCTCATCCCGGCCCGAGGCGGCAGTCAGCGCGTCCCGGGTAAGAACCTGCGGCCGATCGCGGGGATCCCGCTCGTCGGCCGGGCGGCGCGGACCGCCGTGCTTGCGAGCCGCCTTGTCCCGGGCGGTCCCCATCGCGTGGTGTGTTCGACTGACGACGCCGCGATCGCCGCGGCCGCCCGGTCGTGGGGCGCCGAGACCCCGTTCGAACGGCCGGCCGCGCTCGCGACGGCCGAGGCCACGTCGGTCGATCTCGCGCGCCATGCCCTCGACGCGCTGGCCGCGGGCGGTTCGCGGTTCCGTGCGCTCGTGCTCGTCCAGCCGACGTCGCCGCTCACCGAACCCGCTGACCTCGTCGCCGCCATCGAGCGCTTCGATGGCGGGGGTGGCGCCGGAGTCGTGAGCGTTGCCGACGTCCATCCGGCGCGGTGGCATCAATCGATCGGCGCGGATGGCGCGGTCACGGCTGTCACCGCGGTCGTCGCCGACGATGCCGCGGCGATCCTGACCGGCGCGTTCTACGTGGTCGCGCCGGAGACCCTCGCCCAGGCCCGGGCGTTCGTCGAGCCGGGCGTCACGCGCGGGATCCGGATCGCCGCCGAGCGGAGCGTGGATGTCGACGAGCCGGCCGACCTGGTCGTCGCCGAGGCCCTGGCCGCGTCGCGACCGGTGCGGACGTTCGCGATCGCCGGCCGGACGATCGGGTCCGGCCCGGTCTTCGTCATCGCCGAAGGCGGCGTCAACCACGAGGGCGACCCGGCGCTGGCCCATCGGCTCGTCGATGCGGCCGCCGATGCCGGCGCGGACGCGGTGAAATTCCAGACCTTCGACCCGGATGCGCTGGCCGCGGCCGATGCCCCGAAGGCGGCATACCAGGAGGCGGCCGGTGAGACCGGCGCGAGCCAGCGCGAGATGCTCGCCCGGCTCGTGCTGCCTGGCGACGCCTGGGCCGGGCTCCGGGACCACGCCCTGGAGCGCGGTCTCGTGTTCCTTTCGACGCCGTTCGACGACGCGTCCGCCGACCTGCTCGACCGGCTCGACGTCCCGGCGTTCAAGGTCGGATCCGGAGAGCTCACGAACCTCCCGTTCCTCGCTCGGCTCGCCCGTCGGGGCCGGCCGATGCTGGTGTCGACGGGCATGGCCGACATGGTCGAGGTCGCCGCGGCCATCGACGCGATCGCCGCCGCGGGCGATCCGCCGCTCGCGCTCTTCCACTGCGTCTCGAGCTACCCGGCCCGCGCCGAGGACGCGAACCTGCGGGCCATCGAGACCCTGCGACGGGCATTCGGCGTCCCGGCCGGGTGGTCCGACCACACACCTGGCATCGAACTGGCACTCGCCGCGACGGCGGCCGGTGCGACGCTCATCGAGAAGCACCTGACCCTCGATCGCACGATGCCCGGTCCCGACCACCTGACGTCCGTAGAACCGGACGGATTCGAGCGTATGGTGGCCGGCATCCGGTCCATCTCGGCCGCGATGGGCGACGGCGACAAGGTCCCGGTCGAGGCGGAGCGAGCGATCGCCGCGGTCGCCCGGCGCAGCCTGCACTGGTCGCGCTCGCTGCCGGCGGGGGCGGCCATCACCGACGCCGATCTCGTCGCCTTGCGTCCAGGGACCGGCCTCGCGCCAGGTCGAGCCGCTGAGGTCGTCGGCCGCGCCCTGGGACGGCCGGTCGCGGCAGGGACCATGGTCGTCCTCGGCGACCTCGAGGACGGCACGTGACCACGCCCGCCGAGCGTCCCCGACGGATCGCGGTGCTCACGACCGGCCGACAGGACTGGGGCATCGTCCACAGCACCTGCGCCGCGATCCGGGCCCACCCCGACCTGGAGCTGGTCCTGTGGGCCGGAGGCACCCACTTGTCCAGGCGGCACGGCTTCACGGTGGACCAGGTCCGGGCGGACGGCTTCGAGCCCGACGCCGGGTTCGCGTGGCTGGACGGGGAACAGGATCCGCCCGCCGACGCGCAATCCGCCTCGGCCCTAGCCGCGATCGGTGCGCAGCTGCGGACCAGCCCGGTCGATGCGCTCGTGCTGGCCGGCGATCGCTTCGAGACCGCCGCGGCGGCCCTCGCGGCGACCGTCGACCTGGTCCCGATCGTCCACCTGCACGGCGGCGAGCAGACGCTCGGAGCGTTCGACGACGCGTTGCGCCATGCGATCACGAAGCTCAGCCACCTCCATCTCGTGAGCAGCGAGGAACACGCGCGACGCGTCCGCGCGCTGGGCGAGGACCCCGCGTCGATCCATGTCGTAGGGGCGCCCGGCCTGGATGCGGCCTTTCGGCCCGACCTGCCGGATCGGGCCGCCCTCGGCGCCCGGCTGGGCGTCGGACTGGACGCGCCCGTCGTGATCGTCACGGTCCACCCCGCGACCCTGGAGGCGGATCCGGCACGGGCGGCACGGGCGGTCGTCGGCGCCATGGACCTGGTGCCGGCCACCTACGTCATCACGCTGCCGAACACGGACCCAGGCGCGCGCGAGGTCCGCGAGCTGCTGGTCGAGGCCGGCGCGGCACCGGGTCGCGTCGTGGTCGAGGCACTCGGGGAGCGCGGGTACTGGGGCCTGCTGCGGGTGGCGGATGCCGTCCTCGGCAACTCTTCGAGCGCGCTGGTGGAGGCGCCGGTCGTCGGTCTCCCGGCAGTGGATGTCGGCCTACGGCAGGCCGGCCGAGCGCGCGGGGCCAACGTCATCGACGCCCCAGCCGAGGCCGACGCGGTCGCCGAGGCCCTTCGCAGAGCGCTGACCCCCGCGTTCCGCGACGTGGCCGGGACGGCCACCCCCGTCCTGGCCGACGGTCGTGCCGGGGCCCGCATCGCGGATATCATCGCGGGATGGCACCCGTCCAGTCCGCCGACCAAGCCGCCGATCCGGCTGGAGCCGTGACCCAGCCCCGACCCGTGGCACCCCACGACCTGGTCCTGATCGGTGGTGGGGAGCACGCGGGCGTCGTCTTCGAAGCGGCAGCGACCGACCCTGCTGGCTGGCGCGTGCTGGGGTTCACCGATCCGCGGGCCGACCAGGACCGTCCCCTCGCCACGAAGGTCACGTACCTGGGTGACGACGCCACGGGCCTCGCGGCCCTGGATAGGCGTGACGCGACGGACCGCCCGCTTGCGATCCTCGCCGTGGGGGCCGTCGGCGACCCGGCGGCGCGCGGTCGCCTGGCCGCGTCGGTCGAGGCACAGGCCGCCTGGATCCGATGGGCGGTCGTGATCCACGGCACGGCCTGGGTCTCACCTTCGGCGCAGCTCGACGACGGCGCGGTCGTCCTGGCCGGGGCCATCGTCAACGCCGGAGCGCACATCGGCGCCCACGCCATCGTCAATTCGCGGGCCGTCGTAGAGCACGACGTCAAGGTCGGCGCGTTCAGCCACATCGGACCCGGCGCGGTCATCGGTGGGGGCGCCCGGATCGGGTCGGATGTCACGATCGGCCTCGGTGCGTTGATCCGCGACCACATCGCGGTCGGCGACGGCGCGATCGTCGGGATGGGGGCCGTCGTCGTGGCAGAGGTCGCCCCGGGTACGACCGTCCTCGGCAGCCCGGCCCGGGCTCGAGCGGCCGCGGCCGGTTCGCGGACCGGCGCATGACCGATCGCCTGGCGGCCTGCCTCTTCGACGAGACCGGGACGATCCGCGACGCCATGCGGGCGCTCGATACCGGAGCAGACCAGATCGCTCTCGCGGTCGACGGCGACGGACGGCTGGTCGGGGTCGTCACCGACGGCGACCTACGCCGCGCACTCCTGGCCGGCCTGACCCTCGACGCGCCGGTCGGGCCGCGCCTGAACCGCGGGTTCGTGGCGGTCGGCACCGGCGAGGGCCGCGCGGAGGTCCTCGAGCTGATGCGCGCCCGCCGGA
>Ga0302299_10002723_pt1 | contig 10747 bp, 9 predicted proteins | sample III_Fen_N3_4_FD_198795 | JGI IMG/M metagenome (GOLD analysis project Ga0302299, IMG submission 198795) | Peat permafrost microbial communities from Stordalen Mire near Abisko, Sweden - III_Fen_N3_4 | ecosystem: Environmental > Terrestrial > Soil > Wetlands > Permafrost | place: Sweden: Abisko...
TGGCCCAGGGTCGCGGGGGCGGGACGGAGCGGATCGGCTGCGGACTCCAGCGTGGTCTCGCGCACCCGGTCCACCGATCGTCGAGGAATGGGGCCGACGGCGGTCATTCCACAACCACTTCGGGCACGGTGGGCGCGGCCGGGCGAACGGCAATCGCAGTCTCCATGACCATCGCGGGCACCATGCCTGCCATAGCGCCAAGGCGTCCTGCCCGGGTGAAGGAGAGGCCGGTGCCGATGCCCATCGAGGTCGCGGCGAGCGATCGCAGGGTCTGGTCGGGCAGGGTGTGCAGTGCCGTCATGGTCCAGTGCGCGCCGGCTCGGGCCGCCCTGAACGTGGCGGGGAGGCGCGCTGCGACCCCATTGGCGCCGCGGCGAACGGTTGCGACGCTCGTGCGGGCGGCGGTCGCAACAGCCGGGACGGCCCCATTGACGGCGGCCCCGACATGGCCAGCGGCCGCGCGAGCGGACGCCTTGGCCCCGTGGGCGGCACCCTCGATCGCGGCGACGGCGTCAGCCTCCACTGCCTGGGTCTTGGTCTTGCGGTGAATGTGCAGGGTGGCCATGGCTTCCTCCGACTTGCCGCATGGGCATCCGGGGAAGCGGAGGTCGTGGAGACCACCGCCGGGCGACGCTCCGGCCACTGCTGTGCCTTGAAGTGGACCACAGGCGCGTGGTATTGTCAACTGTAGTTGGAGATATCTACTGTAGGAGATGAGGCCGATGACGCGATCGATCGGCGCGGTGCTCAGGCTGGCGCGAGAAGTGCGCGTCCTGTCCGCCGTCGAGGCTGCGAGGGCTGCGGGGATCTCCGCGGCATACCTCAGCAAGCTCGAGAACGACGCGGTCAAGAAGCCGTCGCCGCCGGTCCTCCACCGCCTCAGCCAGGTGCTCTCGGTGCCATACGCCGAGCTCATGCGCCTGTGCGGGTACCAGGTCCCCGGAGCGTCCGAGGCGCGGGCCGCCCAGTCGGTGGAGACGGCCCTCTTCGCCGACCTCACGGACGACGAGCGGGACGAGCTGCTCGAGTACCTCGCCTGGTATCGCGCCAGAAGGCGCTCCGGCCGATCGGCGAGCTGAGCTCCGAGGTTCATGGCCAGTTGACCGGCGCCGCCGTGGCATCCGGGCATCGCGACGAACGGCCCTATCGCTCGTCAATGGCGACTTCCACCGTCCCGGTGGGTGGTGACCGCGCACAGAGGTTCCCGGCGGAGACCTGGAGCCCGCTGTCAGCCCCGGGGGAGGCATCCAGTCATGGACGGGTTGCGTCGCGGCTCGAAGTCGCTCGCCGCGCTTGGCGGTCTGGTCGTCGTGGCATCGCTGCTCGCCGGGCCGGCGCCTGTGGGTGCGGCGTCAACCGACACGCAAGCAGCGCGGTCGGTGAATGCCGACGCGATCACCGTGACGGTGACGGCCAACGCCGTCGGCTTGCTCCCCACGGGGATCGAGATCTACAGCCACGACCTGTCGCTGAACGTCTGGTGCATGGCCACAGTCTCCTGCGCGCTTGATGTTCCGCTCGGAACGGCGATGGCCGTCAAGTTCGTGGCCCCGGTCGCGTTCGCCCTCGCCTGCCCCGTCGGGTCCAACACCGACGGGCCGGGCCTCATTGACGGCCTCTGGAATGGCTGGTGCGGCACCAGCTCGCAGAGCCCGATCGTCGCCAATGCCGATGTGACGGTCACCGCGACCGCCACATCAAACATCCTTCCCATCGCCGGCATCGGGCCGCTGCCCACCTGGAACGCATCGACCGCGATCGAACTCGAGTGGGGCGGGACGGCCGGCAGCTGGCCGATCGCGTCGTACGACGTCCGCTACCGCCGAGCCGCCTGGAACGGCGCGTTCGGCGCGTATGCAGCCTGGAGGTCGGCGACGACCGCTGAGGATGGGGTCTTCGCCGCCTCGACGGGCGCCACGTACTGCTTCGGCGTGCGGGCGAACGACACCAACGGCGGCCACTCGGCATGGACCGCAGACGCGTGCACGGCCGTCCCGCTCGACGATCGCTCGCTCGCCCGCGCAGGCAGCTGGGCCGCCGGAACCGGTGCGTCGTACTACCGCTCCACGTACCTGCGCTCGTCGACGGCCGGTGCGAGGCTCACGCGGACCGGCGTCGTCGCCAAGCGGATCGCCCTGGTCGCAACCACCTGCTCCACGTGCGGCACGGTCAAGGTCTACTGGGGCTCGACCCTGCTCAAGACGATCAGCCTCTACTCGCGGACCACCGTCAACCAGAAGGTGATCACGGTCGCCACCTTCAGCTCCGCCCGAACCGGCACGCTCAAGATCGCCGTCAGCTCGAGGGGCAAGCGGGTGATCGTGGACGGGGTCGCGATCCGCCGGAACTGAGCCAGCGCAGACGCTCGGGCGAGCGTCCAGGCGCACCCGGAGGCGGCAGACATTGCCGTTGGGATGCAGCGGTTGACGAGCGAAACGGGATGATGGGATGCTGTGGACGGCATGCGTCCCCACTCCGTCCGTTGTCCCATGTGCTGTTGTCGGCGGCGGCCCCGCCGTGCGGAGGATGGGGTCTGACGCCTCGCGAGCACTAGACGCGAGGCGGAGGACGGGTCCCGAGGCCGCGATCCACGTCACGGATCGCCGCCATCTCGCAGCCCTCCGGCACACGACGGCGCGAGGTCGCCCGACGTGACCGGTCGCGGCGCGCGGCCACGGCCACCCCGAGGCCGACGGGACCCACTGCCCCGCAACCGCCGAGCCCGTCGCACGGCCGCCCAAAGAGCGCCGCCGCGTCCTGCCCCTGGAGGCACCACCGCATGTCCGTCCTGCCCGAGATCCTGGCCGCCAACGAGCGCTACGTCGCCGACTTCGGCGCGAAGGGCTCGCTCGCCCTGCCGCCCGCCCGCCACTTCACCATCCTCACCTGCATGGACGCCCGACTCGACCCGGCCAAGTACGCCGGCCTGTCCGAGGGCGACGCCCATGTCATCCGCAATGCCGGGGGCCGCGCGTCGGACGACGCGATCCGCTCCCTGGTAATCAGCTACAAGCTCCTGGGCACGCAGGAGTTCTTCGTCGTCCACCACACCGACTGCGGCATGGAGTTCTTCACGGACGCCGTCATCAGCGGTCTCCTTGCGAACAGCCTGGACACGGCGGCGCTCACGGCGGACGGCTTCGTGGACGTGGGCTCGGGTCCGGGCTCGACCGAGGGCCGGTTCATCAAGTGGCAGACCATCGCCGACCAGTCGGGCGCCGTGGTCGACGACGTGCACCGGATCCGCCACCACCCGCTGATCCCCGCTCGGATCCCGGTGCGCGGCTACGTGTACGACGTCAGGACGGGCCGCCTGGTCGAGGTGCCCGAGGCGACCGAGGTCGGCACCGCCAGTTGACGCGGATGGCTGCGGGGACCGTGCGCGACGGCGTGCCGGTCCCCGCAGCACCGCCCCGAGTGACAAAGTCCACAGCCTCCCGGTCGCGCAGCCCGTACGCTCGCCCGGCCTGAGCAACGTGCGAACAACGAGGGACTGTGGTGGCTGGGGACCCGCTGGCGCTGGATCGCGAGACGATGCGGCGCATGGGCTACGAGGTGATCGACCTCCTCGTCGACCGGATCGAGCGGCTCCCGTCCGAGCCGGTGCTCCGGACCGCGACCCGCGATCAGCTCGCAGCGAAGCTCGATGAACCGGCGCCGGCCGGTCCGCGGGACTTCGGGTCCCTCCTTCGCCGCCTCGACGAGGACGTCCTCCCGTACGGGTCGCACTGGGACCACCCGCGCAACTTCAGCTACATCCCGGGCTCGGGCACCTGGCCGGCCGCGCTGGGCGATCTCGTCGCGTCAGCCGTCAACATCGACTCGGGCGCGTGGCGCGAGGCGGCCGGCGCCACGGCGCTTGAGCTCGCGGTCCTCGAGTGGTTCCGGACGTGGATGGGCTACCCCGAGGGAGCGGGCGGGGCGCTCGTGTCGGGCGGATCTGCAGCGAACCTGACCGCCATCGCCTGCGCTCGCGAGGTGATGGTCGGCCCCATGTCCGATCGGATCGTGATCTACGTGGGCGACCAGTCCCACTCGTCGATGGCCCGCGCCGCGCGCCACCTCGGCTTCCGGCCGAGCCAGGTCAGGATCATCCCCACCGACGCCGGCCTGCGCATGCGCCCGGATGATCTCGCCTCCGCGATGGCCGCCGACGAGCGCGCCGGTCGCCAGCCGTTCCTCGTGGCGGCCGTGGCGGGCTCCACGAACACCGGCGCGGTGGACGACCTGACGGCGATCGCGCCCATCTGCCGCGAGCACGGCGCCTGGCTCCACGTGGACGCGGCCTATGGCGGGTTCGCGGTCCTCACCGAGCGCGGCAAGGCGAGGCTCGCCGGGATCGGGGCCGCCGACTCCGTCACCCTCGACCCCCACAAGTGGCTGCACATGCCGTTCGAGGTGGGCTGCCTGATGGTCCGCGAGGCGGGGCAGCTCGAGCGGGCGTTCTCCATCCACCCGGAGTACCTCGCCGAGCGGCTCGCCAAGAGGGGCGAGGTGGACTTTGCTGATCGCGGTCTGCAGCTCACCCGCGCGACCCGGGCGATCAAGGTCTGGCTGGCGCTCCAGACGTTTGGGGTGGACGCCTACCGCACGGCGATCGACCGGGCGATGGACCTCGCGGTCCTTGCCCAGGAGCGCATCGAGGCGGACCCGCGGCTCGAGCTGGTGTCGGCCGCGTCATTGGGGATCGTGGCGTTCCGCTGCCGTCCGGCGCCCGGCGAGAGCGACGCTGACACCGATCGGCGCAACGCGGCGGTCGTTGCGCAGACCGCGGCGTCGGGTGACCTGCTCGTCACGTCCACCCAGTTGCACGGCCGCTACGCCATCCGGCTGTGCGTGCTCAACCACGCCACGGGCGACGAGGACGTCACGTTCGCGCTCGACCGGATCGCGACGGTTGGCGAGCAGCTCGCCGCTGGACGGGCGACCCACCTCGCGCCGGTGATGGCGCCACTCGCGAGCCTCCCCGCCGGTCCCGGGACGGGTCCGCTCGATGCGATCGGGCTCCGGCGCTTCCGCCCGTTCGCCGCCATCAGCGACCACCAGGCCGCGCGGTTGATCGCGGTGAGCAGCGAGCAGCACTTCGTGCGCGGCGAGACCGTCACCGAGCAGTGGGACGACGAGCGCACGGTGTACCTCGTGCTCGACGGGACCTTCTCCGCGCGGGTCGGCGGCCGCGAGGTCAACCTGCTGGGCCCCGGCGACTACTTCGGCGAGATCGCGTCGCTCGACTGGGGGCGCGACTTCAGCTACCAGCGCACCGCGACTGTGGTGGCCGAGGTGCCGTCGCGCGTCGTCGCGGTCCCGGGCGGCGCGCTGCGCCAGCTGATGGCCGAGTCCGCCGAGGTGGACCACGCGATCCGCTCGACCGCCCAGGCACGCCTCCAGGCCCGCTGAGGCGCGGGACGCGTCACGTCGCGACGCCGCCCAATCGCCGCCGTCGCCTGCCGCCTCAGGCCGCCTCGGCGGTCTCGTCGTCGCGCTCGTCGCTCGCAGAGGCGGCGCTCGCGGTGGACGCGTCGCCCGATCCCTCGTCGTTCGAGGCGACCGCGTCGGCCGAGGAGGACCCGCCGGCGCTCGATCCGTCGTCGTTCGAGGCGACGGCGTCGGCCGAGGAGGACCCGCCGGCGCTCGACGCCTCGGCCGATGCCGCGTCCCCACCGGTGCTCGCGGTGCCCGTGCCGTCGTCGGCGCTGGCCGTCTCGCCGCTCGAGCCGTCGGTGGTCGCGGACTCCGACTCCGCCGCCGCGCAGTCCACGGTGACGCCGAACGGGTCCAGCGCCTTCTGGTCGGAGGCGTGCTGGGCAATCCACGGATCCCAGCTCTTCTTGACGGCCGCCCGGAACGCCGTGTCGGTCTGCGCGGTGACGGTCACGGTCAGCCCGTCGAGATTCGTCTTGAGGCTCTTCTCCCAGTCGCTCGCGACGCCCTCGTGCTTGGCCTCGTGCGCGCGCAGCTCGCCCATCGCGGTGGCCCAGGCCTTCTTCATGACCGGGTCGGTCGGCGCCCAGACCGGCATGTCCACGTTGACGGTCTTGGTCACTGACGCCCCGGACACGGTCGCCGTGGTCGTACTCCCCGAAGTCGCGAACACTGGCGTTCCGGACCAGTCGAACGTCGCCTTGGTCCTGGCCCAGCCGGGGGCGCCCCCCGTGTTCTGGTACGGCGTGTGCTGGTTGACGTAGCTCGCCACGGTGAGGCAGTTCGCCTCCCCTGCGCTCAGCCCGACGGCCCAGCGCTGGATGGCGGGCAGGGCGGCCGCCGTCGCACCGGGCGCGAGGAGGCGCTGCAGGGCGGCGTTCCCGCACTGGCGCTGCAGACTCGCGGCGAGCCGCTGGCGGGTCCCGGCATCCGCGGTGTCGAGCACGGTTCGCGCGGCGGCCGCGTCGAGCCCGGCCGGCGACGCCGAGGCGCACTCGACGACCGGCGCCGGAGGCCGCGCAGCCACCGGCTCGGACCTGGCGGCGACCGCCTGGGGCGTGAGCTGGCGTCCCATGGCGGCACCCTAGCCAGCGCCCGCGGAGAGGGCAATAGCCGAACGGGCAGATGTCGCGCCGGCGCCCGTGCCGGTCAGGAGGGCCATGCCCTACGCCCCCGCCGCGCGCTCCCGGTCGTGCAGGATCCGCTGGGCCGCGAGCTTGCCGGGCGCGCCCGTGACGCAGCCGCCGGGATGCGTGCCGGAGCCGCACTGGTAGTACCCGGCGATCGGCGTCCGGTAGTCAGCGTAGCCCGGCGCCGGTCGGAACGAGAACATCTGCGGGGCGAGCAGCTCGCCGTGGAAGATGTTCCCCTCGGACAGGCCCGCGACCCGCTCGATGTCGAGCGGCGTCACCACCTCGCGCTGCAGCACGAGATCCGAGAACCCGGGGAAGAACGACTCGAGGGTCCGCTGGACCGTGTCGCCGAGGTTTTGGCGCTCGTGCTCCCAGTCGCTCTCGCGGAGGTGGTACGGGACCCACTGGACGAAGCACGACATCACGTGCTTGCCGGGCGGGGCCATGTCGATGTCGACGGTGGCCTGTAGTGCGCAGTCGAGGTACGGGCGGCTGCTGTACCAGCCGTACTTCGCCTCGTCGAAGGCGTGCTCGAGATAGTCCATCGACGGCGCCACGTTGGTGAAGCCCCGGTAGTGGTCCTCGCTTCCGGCCAGGGCCGGGTATACGGGGGCCCCGTCCAGCGCGAAATTGACCTTGGCGCTCGTGCCCTGGAAGCGGTAGCGCCGGATGGCGTCCACCAGGTCGGACGGCAGCTCGCGCGGGTCCACGAGCTCGGTGAAGGTGCGTCGGGGATCCAGCGCGGACACGACGACCGGCGCGTGGAACTCGGACCCGTCCTCGAGGGCGACGCCCTGCGCCTGCCCGCCGCGGGTGATCACGGTCGCGACGGGCGACTCGAGCTGGATCTCGACCCCGAGGGAGCGGGCCGCCCGCGCCAGCACCTGTGTGAAGCCGCCGTTGCCGCCCTTGTGGAACGACCAGGCGCCCATCACGCCGTCGTGCTCGCCGAGCAGGTGGTACAGCAGGACCAGGCCTGAGCCCTGCGAGCGCGGGCCCACCTTGGTCCCGATGATCGAGGAGCTCGCGAGATACGCCTTGAGGATGTCCGACTCGAAGTAGTCGTCGAGGAAGTCGGCGGCGCTCCCGGTGAGCAGCCGCACCGCGTTGTGGAGCACGTCCTTGGGCAGGGAGCGGAACCGGGCCCCGAGACCAGCCAGCGCCACGAGCTCCTCAGGGTCGTCGGAGAAGAGGTTGGGCGGCGGCGCGTCCATCAGCGGCTTGAACGCCTGGAGCACCTTGCCCATGTCGTGGTCGAAGCGGTCGTAGGCGTCGGCGTCATGGCGCGAGTGCCGGGCGATCTCCTGCTGGTTCGAGCCGTGGTCCTGGCCCAGGAGCAGGTAGTCGCCGTTCTCCATGGGGCAGAACGTGGACGGCATCAGGAGCGGCATGAACCCGTGCTTGACGAGATCCAGGTCCTGCACGATCTCCGGCCGCAGCAGCGAGAGGGCGTACGAGAACGTGGTGAACGAGAACCCGGGCCTGAGCTCCTCGGTGATCGCCGCGCCGCCCACGAGGTGCCGCCGCTCGAGCACGAGCGTCCGCAGGCCCGACTTGGCGAGATACGCAGCGTTCACGAGTCCGTTGTGGCCGCCGCCGACGACGATGGCGTCATAGGTGCGATCGGCCTTGGTCGACTTGATCGGCTTGGCTGCGGTCGGCGCCGCCGCGGTCGGCCCGGGCGCAGCCGACTTCGGCGCCTTCGGAGTCGTCTTGCTCTTGGCCATCACGCGGTCTTCCGCTGCGGGTTGAAGTGGGGCAGGCGCGCGGTGGTCGCGGCCACGTGGACATACCGGTGGCTGACGGGGATCTCGAGGTTCACCCGATTTCCCGGCGCCGCCAGCGCCACCGGAACGCGGGCCATGCCGATGTGCCGCTGGAGCACCGGCGAGTACAGGAAGCTCGTGCACACGCCGATCTGGGTCCCGTCATCGTCGTACAGGTACTGCTCCTCCTGGACCGGGACGTGGTCGAAGACCGGCATCAGCCCGGCGGCCTCGTGGTGGCGGTTCCAGTCGGCGTAGTCCACGACGATCCCCGTCGCGCGGAACCGGGACGTCCCGTCGCGCAGCTCGCGGCGGAGGGCATCGCGGCCGATGAACGCGCGGTCCGTCGTCGGCACGTCGCGGAGCGCCCAGCCGAGGCCGAGCTCGACGGGCGTGGCGCGGTCGGCGTCGGTCCACGCGAACCGGCTGTTGGCGAAGTCAACGTCGAGCAGCAGGAGCCCGGCCTCGATGCGCGTCATGTAGAGCGCCTGGAGGCCGAACGGGACCACGCCGTGGCCGCGCGTGGCCGCCCAGACGGCATCCCACACGTCGAGCGCGTCCTCGGCGCGGCACCAGACCTCATAGCCGAGGTCGCCGGTGAACCCCGTGCGCGAGACGTTGACCGCGTGCCCGGCGATGGTCGCGGGGCCGTGGCCGAAGTAGCCCAGCCGGCCAATCCGCTCGTCGAGCGCGGCGAGCAGCGCCCTTGAGCGCGGACCCTGCAGCGCAAGGACGGCCCAGTCGGGCGAGATGTCCTCGATGACGACGCGGTCCCGCGGCCCGACCAGGTCCTCGAAGTAGGCGAGGTTGGGTTCCGCGGCAGTCAGGACGAACGCATCGGGGCCGTGGCGGAGCAGGACGCCGTCCTCGACCAGGAACCCGCGGTCGTCGCACCAGAGCGCATAGTGCGCCTCGCCCGGCTGGAGGGGTCGCGGATCGCGCGCGAGGACGCCAGCGAGAAACCGCTCCGCGCCCGGGCCGCTGAACCGGTACTTGAACAGCGGCGACACGTCGGAGATGCCGGCCGCGTTGCGCACCGAGACGTACTCGGCCTTCTCGGAGAGCTGGTACTTCTCCACGGCGAGATGGCCCGACCAGTGGCTCCACAGGCCGGTCCCGTTGAGCGCCGACGTGCGCTCGTGAAACGGAGTTGTGCGGATGGGCAAGGGGACGCCTCCGACGTGAGTCCGCGCACTCTAGCGCCCGGCTCCGCCCGAGGGGAAGCCGCCGGACCGTCCCGTGAGCCAGCCAGGCCCGAAGTTGGCGCGGCACCTTGGCGGCGCGAGGTACTCTCGGGATGTCCCATGGGCGCGCCCCGGGAGTCTTGGCATCGAAACACTGCGTCGCTTCTTTGGACTCGGCCGGTCCAACGCGGGCGGGCCCGAGGCGCAGCCGCATGCGGACGGGTTCGACGACCTTCCGCCGGACAGCGCTGCCCTCGATGCGGACGCCGCCGCCGAGGCGGCCGGTGCTGGCACGGAAGTCGAGCCCGAGGTTCCCCGCCCGGACCCGGTCCCGTGCCCGTACTGCGCCGCGCTGCTCGACCCGCCGCCACCGCGGACGCGCCGCTGCCCGTCATGCCGCCAGTCGGTCATCGTGCGGCGCGTCGAGGGGGCCGCGGTCTACCTCACGGAGTCCGCGGCGGCGGTGCTCGAGGCCGAGCGCCACCGGGAGGCGGACGTCAAGATCTGGACCGCCGAGCGGCGCCACTGGGTCGAGCTCGCCCTGTCCGTGCACGCGCCGGTGGACCTGTGCCGCAAGATCGCCGCCATGCCCATCTCGGATCGGGCGGTCGAGGCGGCGCGCGCCGTGTACCGCACCGCGTCGGACCAGGCCGTCCGCGATGCCCGCGAGGCCGGGCAGTGGGTGCGCGTGAGCCGGATCCGCCAGATCGAGGCCGACGAGCTGTACCTGGACGCCGGCTCGCCGCTGCCGCCCCCGGCTGACATCCTGGCCGTCTACCGCGAGTCCAAGGCAGCCGTGCTGCATTCGCTCGCCGCGCACTCGACCGTGGCGGAGCTCGCCGCGGGCACCTGCTGCCGAGCGTGCCGCGCGGACGAGGGCGGCCTGTTCAAGATCGCGGTCGAGCTGCGCAAACCGCGCCTCCCGCACGAGGGATGCCCGCGCGGCCTGTGCGGGTGCGACTGGTTCGTGGCCGTGCCCGAGTCGAAGCCCGCGCGTCGGCGCAGGAAGCCGAAGACTGCCTTGTCGCCGGGCACCGCCCCGAGCGAGTCCGACGACGTGAGCGATGTCGAGGGCGGGGCCGACACGGACGAAGCCGCGGACGAGCCGGACGAGGCACTGGTGGCCGCGAGTGAGGTCGACGCAGCGGACGAGCCGGACGAGGCTCCGCCCGGCATGCGCGCGGTCGACGCCGCTGTCGACGTCGATGCGGCAATCGTTGGCGACCGCGCCGACGCGGCCCTC
>Ga0302299_10002724_pt1 | contig 10745 bp, 11 predicted proteins | sample III_Fen_N3_4_FD_198795 | JGI IMG/M metagenome (GOLD analysis project Ga0302299, IMG submission 198795) | Peat permafrost microbial communities from Stordalen Mire near Abisko, Sweden - III_Fen_N3_4 | ecosystem: Environmental > Terrestrial > Soil > Wetlands > Permafrost | place: Sweden: Abisko...
CCAGCTCGAACGTCGCGGGGTCGGCCTTGGCCAGCTCGGGGATGTAGGTCGCGACCTGGCCGTCGTCGATCGCCGCGACCGAGCGCCACACCTCGTCCAGGAGACCGTCGATCGGTCCCCGCCGTACGCCGGTCATCCGTGCTCCTCGCTGCTCTGGCCGGGATTGTGGCACCGACGTGTTGCGCGCAGATGAACGCTCGTCACGACGCGGAGCATGCGAAGGAGCCGCCCGAGGGGTCGGCGTAGCGACATCGTCGCAGGTCAGATGGGGTCTGCCTGGTACTACGACCTTGGTCCGATGGTGCGCCCGACCTCCGCTCCCGTCAGATGGTCACCAGTCGGACCCACCGGGTCCCAGCCGCAGAGGAGCACCCCATGAACCGCATCGCGATCTTCGCCACCGCCGTCGCCATCGCCGCCGTCCCCGCCGCCATCGGCCTCGCCGGCAACGCCTCGTTCGCCCAGGGCGTGTCGGTCCGGGTCCCGGCCCACGCGATCCTGCTCAGCGACGACGGCACCACCCCGGACGCCGAGCCGGGCGACGACGGCTCGGCCACCGCCACCCCTACCGCCGCGCCGAGCGCCTCGGCCACCTCCGACGACCGGGGCGGCGCGACGGCCGAGGCCGAGCCCGGCGACGACAACGGCGGCCAGTCGGCGCACGCCGAGCCCGGCGACGACAAGGGCGGCAGCACCAAGGGCACGCGTACGTCGGACGACGGCAGCCACCACTCCTCGAGCGGCGCCACGCACTCCGCGTCGGCTTCGCCCTCGGACGACAAGGGTGGACACTCGGGGAGCGGCAGCACCAGCACCGGCAGCACGAGCGGTCGCCACGGCGGCGGCAGCAACGACGGCTCCGGCCACAAGTAACCCCGGCGACGACCCACGAGGACGTACGTGACCACCAGATCTGACGACGGCACCGCCGGCAGCGCACCGCGCCCGGCGGTGCCGCCGCGCGTGGACGGCGGCCGGTCCTGGGTCACCCTCGTCGACGGCCCCGCCGGTGCGGACTTCGCCGGACCGCCGCTGCGGATGCGACGGGTGTTCCTGCAGCTCGTGGCCGCGGCCCTCGTCGTCCTCGCCGTGGTGGCGGTGGGTGGCTCCTACGCGAGCCGCAACGTCGCGGAGCGCGAGGCGGTGAACGACGCCGCTGTGATGACCGACCTGCTCGCCGAGTCGACCGTGCAGCCCGCGCTCGAGGACGGCCTGCTCACGGGGTCGACCACGTCCTACGACAAGCTCGACCAGGTCGTGCGCGCGCACGTCCTCGGCCCCTCGGTCGTGCGGGTGAAGGTCTGGAAGCCCGACGGCACGGTGATCTACTCCGACGAGCCGCGCGTCGTCGGATCGACGTTCGACCTCGGCGACGACGAGCGCGAGGTGCTCGCGTCGGCGACGACGCGCGCCGAGGTCAGCGACCTGTCGAAGCCGGAGAACCGGTTCGAGTCCCAGGACAGCAAGCTGCTCGAGGTCTACCGCCCGGTGTGGACTCCGAACGGGTCCCCGCTGCTGTTCGAGACCTACCTCCCCTACGACACCGTGGCCTCGCGCACCGGGGCGCTGTGGCGCGGCTTCGCAGGAATCACCGTGACGAGCCTGCTCCTGCTCCTCGTCCTCATGCTCCCGATCATCTGGCGTCTGCTCGACCGTGTGCAGGCCGTGCAGGACCAGCGGGTCGCGCTGCTCGAGCACGCCGTCGACGCGTCGACCGCGGAGCGGCGGCGCATCGCCGCGACGCTGCACGACGGCGTGGTGCAGGAGCTCGCGGCCGCCTCCTTCGCGGTGTCGGGCGCGGCCGAGAAGGCCGACGCCGACGGGCAGGGCGACCTCGCGCGGATGCTGCGCAGCGCCGCGGCCGCCGTGCGCGGCACCATCGGCGGCCTGCGCTCGCTGCTCGTCGACATCTATCCCCCGAGCCTGGCCACGTCCGGCCTCGCCGCCGTCCTGTCCGACCTCGCCACCACGGCGCGCACCCGCGACATCGAGGTCACCCTGGTGCTCCCGCCCGAGGACCGGACCGGCCTCGACGAGGAGGGCGAGCGGCTGGTCTACCGCGTCGCGCAGGAGTGCCTGCGCAACGCGACGAAGCACGCCGCCGCGACCACCGTCGTGATGGAGCTGGCGAGCTCGGGCTCCGACGTCGTGCTCACCGTGACCGACGACGGGCGCGGCTTCGTGGCCCAGGAGATGCTCGAGAACCCGCCCGAGGGCCACTTCGGGGTCCAGGTGATGACCGACCTCGCGGCGAGGTCGGGCGCCCGGCTCGAGCTCGCGTCGGCGCCCGGAGAGGGCACGAGCTGGAGGCTGACGGTGCCGCGGTCATGATCGGCGTCCTCGTGGTCGACGACCACGCCATGGTCCGCTCGGGGCTCACGCTGCTCATCGACGGTGCGCCCGACCTGGCTGTCGTCGGCGAGGCGGCCGACGGCCGGCAGGCGGTCGAGCTCGCCGCCGAGCTCGCGCCCGACGTCGTCCTCATGGACCTGTCGATGCCGGTGATGGACGGCGTGGAGGCGACGCGCGAGCTGCTGGCGCGGCGACCCGAGAGCGTCGTCGTCGTACTCACGTCGTTCTCCGACCAGCCGCGTGTCACCGAGGCGCTCAAGGCCGGTGCGGTCGGCTACATGCTCAAGGACTGCGACCCGCGCGACCTGCTCGCCGCCATCCGGGCCGCTGCCGAGGGCCACGCGCCGCTCGACCCGCGGGTGGCACGCGCGCTGCTGCCCAGCGCGACGACCGCGTCGCCCGCCGACGGGCTCAGCGCCCGCGAGAAGGACGTGCTGCGGCTCGTGGCGCAGGGCCTCGCGAACAAGCAGGTCGGCACCCGCCTGGGCATCAGCGAGCGCACGGTGAAGGCCCACCTCGGGCGCGTCTTCCGCGAGATCGGCGTCCAGGACCGCACCAGCGCGGCCCTCTGGGCCAAGGAGCACCTCCCCGCCGACTGATCCCCGTGCGATGTGCCGTGACGCCGGGATACGGCGGCGTCGACACAGCACAACCAGAATCCGACGAGCCCCCTCGAGCGATCGAGGGGGCTCGTCGTCGCGGTGCGATCAGTAGCGCACGGTGGCGGTGCAGACCTCGCCGGTGCGCGCGTTCTTCGCGACGGCGACGGCGGCGGCCGTGACGGTGGTGAGGGCGGCGGTGCGGATGCGGGTGTTCATGGCGGGCCACCGGGGTGAGGGTGGGGCGTCTTCCGGTCTGCTCCGCACTCTTCGCGACTCCAGGTCGGACCCGCCATCCCACCTAGGTCGTAGTACCTCCGGGCGGGCGGCTCACGCCGGGCGCGGGTGCATGACGTCCATGCCGTCGACGAGGGAGGACCGGGCGACGACACCGAGAGCGACGGGCACGGCGCGATAGCTGAACCCACCCGTGAAGTCCATGCTCAGGACCGGAGCGCCGGTTGGCCCGGTCTCCGTGATCCATCCCGTTCCTCCCCACGCCGTGAGCAGTCCACCACCGGGAACCTCACGGCTGCTGCCGCAGCACGACGAGGCGGGCACGCGTGGATCGGAGACCTGACGGACCACGGTGGCCGTCCGCGTCGCCGGGTCGACCGCGATCTCCAGGACACGCGGCGCCCGACCTGCCTCGGACCCGTTGTCGAACACCGAGACGTGCCCGTTCGTCATCCGCCGGGCATCGTGCTGCGAGAGCGTGAGAGGGAAGCGGTCCAGGCCGAGGACGGCGAGGCTGTCGACGGTCGGTGTCCCGCCCAGCTTCCAGTCGATCGACCCGTCCGAGCTGCGGATCCGGTAGACGGCATCGTCGTGTCGGAACGAGACGAGGTAGCCGTCGCCGTCCTCCTCGACGGAGTTGATGTGGTCGATGTCCCAGTTGTCGTGACCGTTGATGTCCAAGCGCGCGAGGCCCTGGTGCGCGGGGGCGGTGAGTCCGGTCCACTCGGCGAAGGCGACGTGGTCGCGCGCCTTCCAGACCCACAGCGGCAAGCCGTCAGGGGAGAACTTGACCAGCTCTCCGTCGATGATCGTGGCTGCGGTCGATCCGCCTGCGAACGTCATGTCGACGCACTCGGCGGGGATCTGCGGGCAGTTGCGGGGCACGTAGCGGATACCGATGTAGTTGCCGTCCGAGGTCGGGAGCAGCTCGTGGTGGTCGAGCCCGAGTCCCGCTCCGATCGTCGGAGCCTCGACGCCGGACCAGCTCGAACGGTGGAACTGGTTGATGAACGAGAAGGTGAACCCCTGCTCGCTCCAGCCGACCTCCCCCGAGGGGAGCATCCGCGCATCGATCGGCGTGTACGCCGACGTCCCCATCCACCACACCGGGGTCCCGTTCGTGTCCGACATGACGACGTACTTCGTCGCGCTGTCAGCCGCGCCGAGGTTCGGGGTGACCAGGTACCACTGGCTCGTGGGAGTCCCGGTTCGCGCGCTGGTGTACGTGGGGAAGTCGTCGGGCAGGCACCGCGCCTGCTGAGCCACCGGGGAGTGGCCGGGCAGCGTGAGAGTCCAGTGCACGGACTGCCCGGCGGTGATCGAGAAGGTCACTGGCCCGCTGATCGTGCGGGTGACCCCGTCGAAGGTCACGCTGGCGCCGGCGCGCGCCACGACGCTCGCCGTCGCAGTTCCTGCAGGGCACCGGACGACGAAGTCGCGAACCGTCGTGCTCGCGACCGGCTGCATCGTGGCGCCCAGGGTGACCGACGCTGCCGGGACCAGTCGTGCATCGAGCGCGAGGTAGCCGCCGTGGGTGTTCCAGCGATACGGGCTCGCGATGTAGGTGTGGGTCGTCCCGTCGAGGATCCTCGCTGCCGTGCCGGATGCGCCGAACAGCGCGACGACGCGGCGGGCGCTCCCTCGGGTGCACGTGGTCGGGCCGGTGTCCGACGCGATGGTCCAGCTCGTGCACGTCCAGCGCCACACGCTCACGCCGCGACCTGCCGCCGGCTGGGGCACCGACAGCAGTCGGGCGTCGATCTCGAGGCGCTTGTGCGGTGTGCTCCAGGCGTACGCCGTCCTTACCCAGGTGCGTCGTGCGGAGGAGTAGGCGTAGTAGGTCCCCCCGGAGAGGATCACGCGGAGGGAGTCGAGGGAGCCTTTCGTGCAGGTGGTGGTCGCCAACGGGACGAACGTCCATGCCGCGCAGCGCCACCGCGGCAGCGTGCGTGCCGTCCCGGTGATCGTGGCAGACACCGTCGCTCGTGGCCCAGAAGGTGCAGTCGTCATGACGTGCACGGGAGCGGGAGCGGGAGCGGGAGCGGGAGCTGGCGCGGACGACGCACGTGCCGCCGGCGCGATCACGGACAGCGCGAGGAGGAACGACAGGACCGCGACAGTGCGACCAGAACGCATGATGAGAACCCCCGTTTCGCGGTCATCGTGCCAGAGCGGCGGCGCGGAGGCAGGACGTGGGACCTCGCGCGCATCGAGGTGGAAAGGTGGGCACGTGACGGGGAGCCCGGCCGGAGGGATCAGGACATGAAGGCGCTGGTGAAGGCGGAGGCGGCTCCGGGGCTGTGGCTGCGCGACGTGCCGGAGCCCGAGGTGAAGGCCGGCGAGGTGCTCATCCGCGTGCTGCGCACCGGGATCTGCGGCACCGACCTGCACGTGCGCTCGTGGGACGCGTGGGCGCAGACCGCCGTGAAGCCGCCGGTGGTCCTCGGCCACGAGATCGCCGGCCGCGTCGAGGCCCTCGGCAGCGGGGTCGACACGGTCGACGTCGGCGACCTGGTGAGCGTCGAGGGCCACATCGTCTGCGGTCGCTGCCGCTCCTGCCTCGCGGGTCGTCGTCAGCTGTGCCCGAACACCGTGAGCATCGGCATCGACCGCGACGGCGGCTTCGCGGAGTACGTCGCCGTGCCCGCGACCAACGTGTGGCGCCATCGCCTCCCCGTGGATCCCGACGTGGCCGCGATCTTCGACCCGTTCGGCAACGCCGTGCACTCGGCGCTCGCCTTCCCCGTCCTCGGCGAGGACGTGCTGATCACGGGCGCCGGCCCGATCGGGATCATGGCGGCGTCCGTCGTGCGCCACGCCGGCGCGCGGCACGTGGTCATCACCGACATCAGCCCCGAGCGGCTCGAGCTCGCGCGCTCCCTGGGCGCGGTGACGCGTGCGATCGACGTCACGAGGACTTCGCTCGCCGAGGTGATGTCGGATCTCGGGATGCTGGAGGGGTTCGACGTAGGTCTCGAGATGTCGGGCGCTCCGGCCGCGCTGCACTCGATGATCGCGTCGATGGCGCACGGCGGAGACATCGCGCTGCTCGGGCTGCCCTCGACCACGATCGAGTTCGACTGGGACCGTGTGATCCACTCGATGCTCACGGTGCAGGGGATCTTCGGTCGGCAGATGTTCGAGACGTGGTACGCCATGTCGGTGCTCGTGCAGGCGGGCCTCGACATCTCGCCGGTCATCACCGACCGCTTCCACTTCACCGAGTGGGAGCAGGCGTTCGAGACCGCGGCCGGCGGTCACGGTGGCAAGGTCGTGATCTCGTGGGAGTGACAGTGCACCCGGGCCCGAGCCGGCTCGTCGAGATGACCGTGGAGGTGGCGCGATGACGACGTCCTCGACCCTGGCGGGCCTGCGGGCCGAGCTCACCGAGCGCCTGGACCAGATGCGCGAGACCGGCGTCTACAAGCCCGAGCGCACGATGGCGTCGCCGCAGGGCACGCACGTGGTCGACGACGCGGGCCGCGACGTGCTCGTCCTGTGCGCCAACAACTACCTCGGCCTCGCGGACGACCCGCGTGTGCTCGCCGCCGCGCAGTCGGCGCTCACCGAGTGGGGCTACGGCATGGCCTCGGTGCGGTTCATCTGCGGCACGCAGACGATCCACCGCACGCTCGAGCACCGGCTCGCCGAGTTCCTCGGCACCGAGGACGCCGTGCTCTTCGGCTCGTGCTTCGACGCGAACGGCGGCGTGTTCGAGGCGCTGCTCGACGAGCGCGACGCCGTGATCTCCGACGCCCTCAACCACGCGTCGATCATCGACGGAGTTCGCCTCTGCAAGGCGCAGCGCCTGCGCTACGCCAACCGCGACATGGCCGAGCTCGAGGCCCGCCTCGTCGAGGCGAAGGACGCGCGCTACCGCCTCGTCGTCACCGACGGCGTGTTCTCGATGGACGGCTACCTCGCTCCGCTCGACGAGATCTGCGCCCTCGCCGACAAGCACGACGCGCTCGTGATGGTCGACGACTCGCACGCCGTCGGGTTCGTGGGCCCGAGCGGCAGGGGTACGCCGGAGCTCTTCGGCGTCGCCGATCGCGTCGACATCGTGAGCGGGACCCTCGGCAAGGCGCTCGGCGGCGCGTCGGGCGGCTACATCGCCGCGCGCCGCGAGGTCGTCGAGCTGCTCAAGCAGCGCGCGCGGCCCTACCTGTTCTCCAACTCCGTCGCGCCGCCGATCGTCGCGGCGTCGATCGCCGTGCTCGAGATCCTCGAGACCTCGGCCGACCTGCGCGAGCGGGTCCGTGCCGCGGCCGCGCGGTTCCGCGCGGGCATGACAGCGGCGGGCTTCGACCTGCTGCCGGGATCGCACCCGATCGTGCCCGTGATGTTCGGCGACGCCATCGTGGCCGGCCGGGTCGCCGAGCAGCTCTTCGCCCGCGGCGTCTACGCCGTCGCCTTCTCGTTCCCCGTCGTGCCGCAGGGCCAGGCGCGCATCCGCGTGCAGCTCTCCGCGGCGCACACCGACGACGACGTCGACCGCGCCGTCGCGGCCTTCATCGAGGCTCGCGCGGCTGCCTCGGCGTAGCCCGGAGGTTTGCCCGCCCACGGGACAGGGAACCCTGGAGGGGTAGCCGACGTCTGTCGGGACAGACGCACGATCCCTCACGGAGGAACCATGGCCAGCACTGGGCGCAAGGCGGCGGCGGCCGCGGCGGCCGCGGCGGCGATGCAGGACGGCCCCACCGGCTTCGCCGCCCGGGTGGCCTCGATCCCGCGGATGGTGCGCGACGTGCTCAAGGGCGACTACGACGGCCTCAGCCGCGGGCGCCTGCTGCTGATGGTCGGCGCCGTGCTCTACATCGTGTCGCCCGTCGACCTGCTGCCCGAGGCGATCCTCACGATCCCCGGCCTCGCCGACGACGCGGCCGTCGCGGCGTGGCTCATCGCGTCCGTCCTGGGGGCGACCTCGGCCTACCGGATGTGGGAGGGCGGCCACGTGGCTGCCTCCGACGACCCCAAGGTCGTCCCCGGCGAGGTCATCACCCACTGACTCCGGCGCCGGTCGAGGCCGGCATCCCACCAGGATCGCGCCCTGGCGTGCGCTGCGGGGGACCGGCGCGCGAGGATGGGGCCATGCCGAAGTTCATGGGTTGGATCCCGTTCCTCGTCTTCGTCCTCGGTGCTGCTGCGGGCAGCGTCGTGGGTCTCATGGAGTTCTACGCCTGACCCTCTGTTCCGCTCGTCGCGACGCTGGCCTACGGTCAGCGTCCTGACATCGTCCCGCGCTGCGGGGCAGGACCGAGCGAGAGGACGACCCCATGAGCGAGAGCACCGAGGCCGCTGAGCCCATGATCGAGGCCGTGGCCCTGGTCGACATCGACGGCGACGGCGTGGTCGACGCGGTCGTGACGCAGGACAGCGCCGGCGAGACCGTGTCCTACGTCGACGTGGACGGCGACGGCACCGTCGACGTCGTCATCGCGGAGAGCCAGGACGGCTCGACCGTCGTGGCCATCGACGAGGACGGCGACGGCACGCCCGACGTCCTGCTCGTGGACGTGGACGGCGACGGCACCATCGACGCCGTGATCACCCGCACCGAGGACGGCGGCACGGTCACGGCCATCGACGAGGACGGCGACGGCAACCCCGACCTCCTGCTCGTCGACGTGGACGGCGACGGCACGATCGACGCGATCGCGACCCTGGACGAGAACGGCGAGGTCGTCGACGTCTACGAGGTCGTCGAGGAGAGCACGGAGACTCCCGCCGCGGAGTAGCCCGAAGGTCTTCGACACGATCGATCGATGTCGGGCAGGATCACGGGCATGGCGTCGACCGGGTCCATGAGCGGACCGTGGTCGCGCCTGCCCGTGATCGCTCCCGTGATCGGCCTCGTCGTGCTCGTGGCCGTGTGGGGTCGCGACCTGCCCGTGCTGGCGGCCGGAGGTGCTGCGCTCGCCCTGGGCGGCGCGGTCCTCGCGGCCGTGCATCACGCCGAGGTGATCGCCCACAAGGTCGGCGAGCCGTTCGGGTCGCTGACTCTCGCGGTCGCGGTGACGGTGATCGAGGTGGGGCTCGTCGTGACGCTCATGTCGTCGGGCGGGGACGGCGCGGCGAGCCTGGCCCGCGACACCGTCTTCGCCGCGGTGATGATCACCTGCAACGGCATCCTCGGCCTCTCGCTGCTCACGGCCGCGCGCCGCCACGGCCTCGCCGTGTTCAACGCCGAGGGCAGCGGTGCGGCGCTGGCCACGGTCGCGACGCTGACCACCCTCACGCTCGTGCTCCCGACGTTCACCACGAGCGTGCCAGGGCCGGAGTTCAACGACGTCCAGCTGGCGTTCGCCGCCATCGCCTCCGCGGTGATCTACGGCGCCTTCGTGGTGACGCAGACGGTCCAGCACCGCGACTTCTTCCTCCCGGTCGACGTGCACGACGACGCCGACTCGCACGCGGAGCCGCCGAGCGGCCGAGCGGCGATGTCGAGCCTCGCGCTCCTCCTCCTCTCGCTGGTCGTGGTCGTCGGCCTGGCCAAGGTCGAGTCACCGTTCATCGAGAACGCCGTCGAGGGCGCGGGTCTGCCGCACGCGGTGGTCGGTGTCGTCATCGCCCTGCTCGTGCTGCTGCCCGAGTCGCTGGCCGCCTACCGCGCCGCCAGCCGCAACCGCACCCAGGTGTCGGTGAACCTCGCGCTCGGCTCCGCCATGGCGAGCATCGGACTGACCATCCCCGCGATCGCCGTCGCGTCGATCTGGCTCGGTGGGCCGCTGCTGCTCGGTCTCGGCCCGACGCAGCTCGTGCTGTTCGCCCTCACGATGCTCGTGGGCGTCCTGACGGTCGTCCCCGGTCGGGCCACCCGGCTGCAGGGCATCGTGCACCTGGCGATCCTCGCGGCGTTCCTGTTCCTCGCCGCGAGTCCCTGAGGACCGCGGCTGCCCCCCGTGAGGAGCATGCCGATGAGCGACCTGCCCGCCCCCGTGACCGTCGTCGTGACCGTCGACGGCCCCTACGTCGTGACCGGGCCGGTGACGGTCGAGCACCAGGTGATCGCCCAGGACGGCGCGGGCGAGAGCTGGACCTGGAAGAGCGCGGACCCGGTGCCCACCGGACGCAGGTTCTCGCTCTGCCGCTGCGGGCAGTCGCAGAACAAGCCGTTCTGCGACGACTCGCACGTGGCCGCCGGCTTCGACGGCACCGAGACTGCGAGCCGAGCGACGTACGCCGAGCAGGCGGCCGTCATCGACGGGCCGACGATGGAGCTCTCGGACGTGGTCGGGCTGTGCGCGCTCGCGCGGTTCTGCGACGGCCACGGCGACGCGTGGGGCGCCGTCGACAGGTCCGCGGACGACGACGCTCGCCGCATCGCCGCGCACGAGTCGTCGCACTGCCCCGCCGGGCGCCTGGTGGCCCGGGACAAGAACGCGGCCGGCGGCGAGCTCGAGCCGGAGCTGGCGCCGAGCATCGGGATCATCGAGGACCCGGCGGCGCAGGTGAGCGGAGGGCTCTGGCTCCGCGGCGGGGTCGCCGTGGTCAGCGAGGACGGCACGCCGTACCCCGTCCGCAACCGTGCCGTGCTGTGCCGGTGCGGGGCGTCGG
>Ga0302299_10002725_pt1 | contig 10744 bp, 12 predicted proteins | sample III_Fen_N3_4_FD_198795 | JGI IMG/M metagenome (GOLD analysis project Ga0302299, IMG submission 198795) | Peat permafrost microbial communities from Stordalen Mire near Abisko, Sweden - III_Fen_N3_4 | ecosystem: Environmental > Terrestrial > Soil > Wetlands > Permafrost | place: Sweden: Abisko...
TCGCCAGCAGGTCCAGGTAGCGCCGGCGATAGCGCATCTCCACGTCCGCGAGGCCGTGCCACTTCTCCGGCGGCGGCAGCAGCGCCTTCGACAGAAAGCGGATCTCGCGGGCCTGCACGCTGAGCTCCCCCTTGCGCGTGCGCATCACGCGTCCGGTCACGCCGACGAAGTCGCCGAGGTCCACCAGGTCGAAGACCCTGTAGCCGGCCTCTCCGACGTCGTCCGAGCGGACGTAGACCTGCAGCTTCGACTCGCCGTCGCCAAGCGTCGCGAACGAGGCCTTGCCGTGACCCCGCTTCGTCAGCACCCGCCCGGCCACCCGCACGTCGGCTGCGAGCGCCTCGAGCTGCTCGAGCGAGCTCTCGCCGTACGCCGCGATCACCTCGCCCAGGCGGTGGCTGCGCTCGAACCCCGTCGGGTAGACCAGCGCGCCGAGCGCTTCGAGCGCGCGCGCCTTCTCCAGCCGCTGTGCCGACTCCGCCGGCCAACCCGGGACGGGCGGCTCGGCCGACGCAGTCTCGTCGCTCATTCCCCGACCGCCCCCTTCTGCTCCCGCTTCGGCTCCTGGCCGCCGCCGCGCACGTCGCGCCGAATCGCGTCCAGCACGCCGTTCACGAAGGCCGGCGAGTCGACCTCACCGAAGCGCTTGGCCAGCTCCACCGCCTCGTCGAGCACGACGGCGGCCGGTGTCGCCGGCTCGGCCATCAGCTCGTAGGTCCCGAGACGCAGGATCGTGCGGTCGACCGTCGCGATGCGATCGAGCCGCCAGTTCGAGGCGGCGGCGGCGATCCGCTCGTCGAGCGCGTCGACCTGCGCCTGGGCGCCGACCGCCAGGCGCTCGGCCATCGCGCGCATCTGCGGCGTGCCCGAGCGAACTCGCCAGAACAGCTGCAGGACCCGCGGCATGGGATCGCCGGTGATCCCCCACTGGTAGAGCAGCTGGAAGGCGCACTCGCGCGCCTTTGTGCGGCGCCCCATCAGGCCCTCCGCCGCGCGGCGCGCGGCCCGCGACGGCCCGACAGCGCCCGCAGCGTGTGCACGAGCAGCACCGCCGCGCGCGCGGCCTCGGCTCCCTTGTTCTCGGGCCCGGGGGCCGCGCGCCGCTCGGCCTGCTCGGCCTTGCGCACCGTGAGCACGCCGAAGGAGACGGGCACCAGCGTCTCGCGGGCCACCGCGGCCAGGCCGGCCGCCGCCTCGCGTGCCACATGCTCGTAGTGGTCGGTATCGCCACGGATCACGGCGCCCAGCGCCACGACCGCGTCGAAGCGACGCGAGAGCGCCGCCGCCCGGGCCGCGACGGGCAGCTCGAACGCCCCGGGCACGTCGAACACCGCGATCCGCCGCGGGTCGGCGCCCAGTTCGACGAGCGCGCCTTGCGCGCCCTCGACGAGGCCGTCGGTCACGGGGCGGTTGAACAGGGAGCGCAGGATCGCCACCCGCAGCCCCCGGGCCGACGCCCGCTCGCGCGGTGGCTGCTTCATCGTCCCACGAAGCGCGCGGGCCGCTTCTCGAGGAATGCCCGCGTGCCCTCCCGCGCGTCTTCCGAGGCGACCACGTCGCCGAAGAGAGCGGCTTCGCCCTCCTGCGCCTCGGCCAGCGGGCGGTCCAGCCCGCCGTTCACCGCCTCGAGCGTCGCGCGCAGCGCCAGCGGCGCATTCGCCGTCATGCGTCGCGCCAGCGCCTCGGCCTCCTCGAGCAGCCGCTCGCGGGGCACCACCTTGTTCACGAGCCCGATCCGCAGCGCCTCGGCCGCGTCCACGCGCTCGCCGGTCAGCAGCAGCTCGAGCGCGCGCCCCCGGCCGAGCAGCCGTGGCAGGCGCTGCGTGCCCCCGTAGCCGCAGATCACGCCGAGCTTCACTTCGGGCGTTCCCAGCGTGGCGTTCTCCGAGGCGATGCGCAGGTGACAGGCCAGCGCCAGCTCGCAGCCGCCGCCGAGCGCGAAGCCGTTCACCGCAGCGACGACCGGCTTGCCCAGCCACTCGATGCGGTCGAAGACCCGCTGGCCGCGCTCGGACAACGCACGCGCGCCCTGCGCGTCCAGGCGCGCCAGCGCCTCGACGTCGGCCCCGGCGACGAACGCCTTGTCGCCCGCGCCGGTCAGGACGACGGCGCGCACGGAGGCGTCCTGGGCCAGCTCCGCGAAGGCGGCGTCGAGCTCCTCGACGGTCCGCGCGTCGAGCGCGTTGAGGCGCGATGGCCGGTTCACGGTCACGAACGCGAGGCCGTCGCGCACGTCGACGAGCAGGTTCTGATGGCTCATGGTCTCTCGAGGCTCGCGAGCGGCGCGGCCTCGCGTGGGCGGGCATTTATACCACGCCGCTGCCTTGACTTGCCCGCGCACGCGAGCATAGGCTCGACCATGCTTCGTCGCGTGTCGGCGATCACCGCGATCGCGCTGCTCTCCGCGTCGTGCGGCAAAGACCAGAACAACCCGTTCGGCCCGCTCAACGCCTCGCGCGCGCCCTCCAGCCAGGCCGCGATCGCGTTCGTGAGTGGCGCCTGGGCCGCGGACCCCGGCGAGCCGCGGGAACTGCTCGCGGTCAACTCGGACGGCTCCACGCTCGAGCGGCTCACGGGCTGTACGCAGGCCGCCCAGCCGTGCGACGTCGTGCAGTTCGCGTTCGCGCCGAACCGCAACCAGATCGCGGCGGTGCGCAGCACGCCGAAGGCGCAGGACGGCGCCTCCACCCTCTACTTCATGGACCTCGCGCGCTCCGTCGAGAAGCAGCTGTTCAGCCAGAAGCGTGCGAGCGTCGTCGACTGGTCCGCCGACGGCAGCTTCTTGATCTACGTTTCGCCCGGAACGACGACGAGCGCCGTCGACGACCTGTGGCTGTGCCAGAAGGACGGGTCGCAGGACCAGAACCTGACGAACACGACCGCGATCCGCGAGCGCTCCGTCCGCATCGACCCCTCGGCCAGCACCGCGGCGTTCGAGCGCATCGACGAGACGGGCGTCGGGCGCATCTACCTGTTCCAGGAGACACCGATCACCTCCGGTCCCGCGACCGGTCCCGTGCTGCCGAACACGCCGTTCGTGGTGGGGGCCGACGCCGATCCAGCGTTCAGCCCCACGGCCTCCGAGTTGGTGTTTCGCCGGCTGACCGGCATCGGCAACGGCGGCCTGGGCACATGGGACCTGCTGGCCGTCAAGCTCGACGGCAGCGGCCTGCGGACGGTCGCAGAGGGGCCTGTCTACCGCGGCGCGCCCGACTGGGGCAAGGACGGCATCGTATTCGTGGAGACCGACGCGGCCGCGGGCGAGTCGCGCCTGGTCGTGGTGCAGCCCGACGGCTCGGGCCGCAAGGTCGTGCGCACGGAGGCCAGCGGCTTCCGGATGGGCGCGCCGCGCTGGATCCCCGCGGCCAACTAGCGGCCGCTAGCGCGGGAACGGGTTCGTCAGCCAACCGATCACGAGCGTCGACAGTACGAACGCCGCGAAGGCCGTCAGCCCGAAGCGCAGACGCTCGCTCGTCGTGTCGCGCAGCAGCAGGGCGAACACCGTGGAGACGAGCCCAGAGAAGACGATCAGCGTGACGAGGTGCGATCCGAGCACGGGGCTCACGCCTCCTTCCGGTCCTTGACGCCGCGGGCGGTGTCGAGCGCGTCCAGGATCACCAGGATGTTCAGCAGCCCCGCCACGGCCGTGAACGTGTTGCCGTACTCGTAGCTCGGCGACGTGACCTCGCCCAGCTCGTAGCCGAGCAGACGTGCGATCACGTAGGGCGCGCCGGCCCCCACTTGTGCCAGGCCGAACAGCAGGGCCAGCGGGTCCTCGAGACCGAGGTGCATGGCGAGGCGGGACTTCATCGCCACGCCCATCACGAACAGCGCGACGAGCGAGGCCATCAGCAGCAGCCCCTTGCCGCGCCGCCGCAGGTACAGGTGACCCAGGCCAGGGAACACCCAGGCCAGGAGCCCCGCGGCGACAGTGCGGGACGAGTCTCGGGCCGCCACGGCGGCCCCGGTGTCGCTCACGTGTCTCTCCTCGTGTCGTTGGCGCGGCTTCTCCGAACCGACCGATCCTAAAGGCGAGGCGTCTTGCCCGTCAAGCCGGCGCGCCTCGCGTTGACGCTCGCGGGCGCCGGCCCCTAACATGCCTGCGATGACCTTGCTTGCGCGCGCCTCGCTGCTGTCGTTCGTCCTCGCGGCCTGCGCCGCGCCCGCGCCCGCGCAGGAGGCTGCCGTGCTGCCCGTCTCGCAGCTGCGGCCGGGCATGACCGGCGTCGGCAGGACCGTGTTCGAGGGGGCACGCGTCGAGGAGTTCGGTGTGCGCATCCTCGGCGTGCTCGAGAACGCGCTCGGCCCCCGGCAGAGCCTGATCCTCGCCCGCCTCGAGGGCGGACCGCTCGCGCAGACGGGTGTGATCGCGGGCATGAGCGGCAGCCCCGTGTTCGTCGACGGCAGGCTGGTCGGCGCGGTGGCCTACGCCTTCCCATTCGGCAAGGAACCGATCGCGGGCATCACGCCGATCGCCGAGATGATCGAGGCCACGGGGACCGGCGCCCCTCGCGCAGCCTCGACGCGCTTTCGCTCGGCAGGCACGGCAGGCACGCCCGCGGCCCCTCTCGACCGAGAGGCCGTCGTCGCAGCCCTGCGCCGGCCCCTGCGCTCGATCGTGCCCGGCGCTTTCCGCGGCGAGTCGCTGCCCTCGGGACTGGCCGGTGCCGCCATGAACCCGCTCGCGCTCCCGCTCGTCTTCTCCGGCTTCGAGCCGGACACGTTCGAGTGGGCACGCGGTGTCTTCTCAGCGATGGGCTTCGCGCCGGTCCTCGGCGGGGTGGCCGGCGCGGCCGACCCCGGACCGACGCCGCAGCTCGCCCCGGGCGCGGCGGTCGGCGTCTCGCTGATCGAGGGCGACCTCGACCTCTCGGTCACGGGCACGATCACGCACATCGACAAGGACCGCGTCTACGCGTTCGGCCACCCTTTCTACAACCTCGGCCCGACGCAGTTCCCGATGAAGCGGGCCTGGGTCTACTCGGTGTTCCCGAGCCTGCAGACCTCCTGGAAGATCGCCGCCACCACGGACTCCGTCGGGACGATGGACCAGGACCGCACGACTGCGATCGCGGGGCGTCTCGGGGCCGGGCCGCGCATGATCCCGGTCGAGGTGCGCCTGACCTCGTCGCGCGCGAGCGAGCGCGTGTTCCGCTATCGGATGGTCGACGACGAGCTGTTCACGCCGCTGCTGGGCTACGTCTCGCTGCTGTCCGTCCTGCAGGGGCACGAGCGCGCGTTCGGGGCCGCCACGCTGCGCGTCAGCGCGCGGCTCTCGCTCGCAGGCGGCCGCGAGGTGCGCGTGCAGGACGTCATCGCGACCGAGCAGCCGGGCGCCCGCGGCGCCGCGGTGCTGGCCTCGCCGCTCTCGCTGCTCGTCGGCAACGACTTCGAGAAGCTGGCGATCGAGAAGCTCGACGTCTCCGTCGCGGCCGAGGAGACGCTGCACAGCGCCACCATCGAGCGGGCCTGGATCGACGCGCGCCTGCCGCTGCGGCCGGGCGCGCAGGCGCCGCTGCGTGTCCTGCTGCGCACGCACCGGGGCGAGACGCTGACCGAGACGCTGCCGCTGCGCGTCCCCGCGAGCGCTCCTCCCGGCCGCTACACCCTGCTGGTGGCCGACGCCGCGACGATGGACGCGATCGAGCAGCGCGAGATGCGCCAGGGGTTCGTGGCGCGCGACCTGTCGCAGCTGCTGCGCGCCCTCAACCGCCTGCGCAGCGGCGACACGCTCTACGCCCGCCTGACGCGCCCGGGCCCCGGGGCCGTCGTCGGCGGGGAGTTCCTGCCGGCGCTGCCCGGGTCTGTGCTCTCCGTCCTCGGCTCCGACGAGCAGGGCACGAGTGTCGTCTCTCTGCCCACCGCGCCCGTCTGGAGCCAGCAGAAGCAGACCGAGAACGCCGTTTCCGGCTGGCGCCAGCTGACGATCAGCGTCCAGCGCTGAAGGGACTGAAAGACACCACATGCCCCGCCGCTCCGCCGTTGCCGCCGCGCTGTGCGCCGGCCTGCTCTCTGCCCTCGGTCCGGCCACTCGCGCCGCCGGCCCCCAGTTCTTCCGGCTCGAGGGCGCCAAGGACTTTCTCGAGGGAGAGCTCGACGGCGTCTCCGTGGACTCGCTCGGGCGCCTGCGCCTGGGCCTCGCGCCGCGCGCCGTGTACGACGCAGCGGCGCCAAACGCCTGGGCGGTGGCCCGGGACGCCCGCGGCACGCTCTACCTCGGCACGGGCAACGACGGGCGCGTCATGAAGGTCGAGGCCGGAAAGGGCTCGGTCCTCTTCGACGCCGAGGAGCTCGAGGTACACGCGGTCGCGATTGGACCGGACGGCCGCGTGTACGCCGCGACCTCGCCCGACGGGGCGGTCTACGCGATCGACACCGCGGGCAAGGCGTCACGCTTCTTCGATCCCGAGGAGAAGTACATCTGGGCGCTGGCGTTCGACAAGGCGGGCAACCTCTACGTCGCCACCGGCGGCGAGGGCCGCGTGTACCGCGTCGGACGCGACGGCAAGGGGACGCCCGTGATCACCACCGCCGACACGCACGTGCTCTCGCTGGCGATCGACGCCCGCGGACGGCTCTTCGCCGGCACCGCGCCGCAGGGCCTGCTCTACCGCCTCGACGCGCAGGACCGCGTCTCCGTCGTCCTCGACTCGCCCTACCGCGAGCTGCGCGCGCTGCAGGTCGGGGCCGACGGCGCGGTGTACGCGGCGGCGGTCGACTCTCGCCCGAGCGACGCCCCCGCGCGCAGCACGACGACGACGACCCAGGCCGCGGCGGGCGCGACGGTCGTCCCGGAGGTCACCGTCACCGAGAGCTTCTCGATCGTCCCGCCCTCCGGTGGCGCCCCGGTCGCCGTGACGACGGCGCCCGACGCCGGCGCCTCGGCGGCGACGCCGAAGGGCGCGCTGCTGCGGATCCGCGACGGCGGCGAGGTCGATACGCTGTGGAGCTCGAGCGAGGACGTACCCCACTGCCTCGTGCGTGCCGGCGACGCGTTCCTCGTGGGCACCGGCAACAAGGGCAAGCTGTACCGCGTGAAGGGCGCCGGCGAGTGGTCGCTGGTCGCGACGCTGCCGGGAGAGCAGGTCACCGCCCTCGCCCAGGCGGGTGAGAGCGACGCGATCGTGGTGACGTCCAACCCGGGCCGGGTCTACAGCCTCGAGTCCACGCTCGCCACGCAGGGCAGCTTCGTCTCCAAGGTGAAGGACGCCCAGACGGCCTCGCGCTGGGGACAGCTCTCGTGGGAGGGACTGGCGCCTGCCGGCACGACGGTCCAGATCCAGACCCGCTCGGGAAACACCGAGGGCCCGGACGCGACCTGGTCGGACTGGGCCGCGCCGGCGCTGCGCACCGCGGGAGAGCCCATCCGCAGCGAGCGGGCGCGCTTTCTCCAGCTGCGCGTGACGCTCTCCGGGAGGGGCGGCCTGACGCCGACCGTCGAGTCGGTGGCCGCCGCGTACCTGCAGCGGAACCTGCCGCCCGAGGTCACCGTCATCAACGTTCACCCCGCGGGCGAGGTGTTCCAGAAGCCCATCTCGGTGAGCGGCGACCCCGAGATCCTCGGCCTCGACACGGACACCGCGTCGAGCCGGGCCGCCGCGTCGCGCACGGCCGCCAGCAGCCCGCCGGCGATCAGCTTCAGCCGCAAGCTCTACCAGCGCGGGCTGCGCACCGTATCGTGGCAGGCCAGTGACCCGAACGACGACCCGCTCTCCTACGACGTGCAGTACCGAACCCTCGGCGACGAGCGCTGGCGCCCATTGCGGCGCGGGCTGACGGAGCCGGTGCTCGCGTGGGACACCTCGACGGTGCCGAACGGGCGCTACGTCCTGCGCGTCGTCGCCTCCGACGCGCCGGGCAACCCGCCGGCTTTCGCGCTGACCGGCTCGCGGGACAGCGCCTCCTTCCAGATCGACAACGCGGCCCCGGTCGTCTCGGCCTCGCTCGACCCCGCACACCCCGGCCACATCCGCGCGATCGCGCGCGACGACAGCCCCGTGCGCAAGCTCGAGTTCGCCGTCGACGCCGGCGACTGGCAGGAGGTGCCGCCGAAGGACGGGATCGCGGACTCCCCCGAGGAGGAGTTCGAGATCGTGCTGCCCCCGTCCACGCAGCCCGGCGTCCGCGTCGTGGTGCTCCGCGCGTCCGACATCCTCGGCAACGTGGCGACGGTCCGCGTCGACGTGCCCTGAGGGCCGCGTGAAGGCGCTCGTCGTCCGCGCGGGCGCGCTCGGCGACATCGTCCTGCTGCGGCGCGCGATTCACGCGCTCCGCTCGGCCGGTTACGCCGTCGACCTGCTCGCGCCGTCACCGGGCCGCGTCCTCGTCGGTCCCGGCGAAGTGGACCGGCTGCTGCCCTGGGACGCGCCGGAGACGGCGCTCTTCCTGGCCGGCGATGAGACGGACGGGCCGGTCGCCCGGGCGTTGCGTGCTGCGGACGTCGTGATCGCGTTCACCCGGGCCGATTCCGTCGCCGCAGCGTTGCGCACGCGCGCCGGGCGCCTCGTTCTCCACGACCCCGCGCCGCCTCCCGGTGGCCCTCACGCCTCGGACTGGCTCGCGCATGCGCTGGCCTCCCTGGGCGTCGCCGATGCCGGTCCTCCGCCGAACCTCGCGTTCACCGACGTGGAGACGGCCGCGGCCGCGGCCATTGCCAACCCGTTGCCACCCGGATTTCTGGCCGTTCACCCCGGCAGCGGCTCGGTCCCCAAGAACTGGCCGGCAGACCGCCACGCGACCCTCGCGCGGCGACTCTCGTCGGATCGCCCCTGGCTGCTCGTCCTGGGTCCCGCCGAGCCGGCCTTCGTCGTTGCGCCAGACGCCGTCGTCGCACGGGACCTGCCGCTGCGCGTCCTCGGCGCGTTGCTGGCCCGTGCGGGCCTCTTCGTCGGCAACGACTCCGGCGTCGCCCACCTGGCCGCCGCCGCAGGTGCGCCGACGCTCGCCCTCTTCGGCCCGACCGATCCCGGGCTTTGGTCGCCCGTGGGCCGCGTCGTCCGTTGCCTGCGGGCCGGCGTCACGGGCCCGCCCGCGTTCACGGTCGACGAGGTTGCTTCAGCGGCGACGCTTCTCACCGGCGACGCCACGCGCACGCCAGCGAGGAGCGCGCCTCCATCCAGGAGATGAGCGGGCGGCGGATCGACGTGCCCAGGGAAGGCGCGCGCCGGGAGTCCGCTGCCTACGTGACCGGAGCGTGGATCTCCACTCGCGAGATCAGCCGGTAGACGCTCACCGCGACCGGGCGGCCGCGGTAGCGCACCGGCTCGAAACGCTGGCGGCGCAGCGCGTCCACCACGGCAACCGCGCGTTCGGCGTTGCCGGCGAGCAGGGTCACGTCGGCCACCGAGCCGTCCCGCGCGACGACCGTCTCGAGGAAGAGCGTCCCCTCGCCGCTGCCGGAGAGCTGGTCGGTCGGCAGGTCGACGGCCGTCGTCTCGCGCGGCAGGTCCACGTCCGCCGACGGGAACAGCGGGTTGCCCTCAGTCCCGGATGCGGGTGTCGCCCGCCAGGCGCCCGGCGCGAAGTGGACCTCGGGCAGCGGGCCGGAGTCGAGCGCCAGGACGCCCGCGAGCACCGACACCAGCACCAGCACCGCCGGCACCAGGCTCGGCAGCATGAACGGCCGCGCGGCCGAGAAGCCACGGAACAGGAACGCCAGGGCCGGCTGTCGCGTCTCGATCTCGAGCCGGTCGAGGACGCGGCCGGCGATCGGCTCCGGCGCCTCGAGCCGCTGCAGGCCGGCCAGCAGCCGGCCCAGCTCGCGCAGTTCCACGGCGTGCCGCGAGCAGCCCTCGCACGACGTCACGTGCCGCTCTACCGCCCGCGCCTCCCGAGTCGTGAGGCTACCGTCGATCCAGTCGGACAGGCGGCTTCGCACACGCGCGCACGTCATCATCGAACACCTTCTTCCAGCAGGTCGACGAGCCGGGCCCGCAGCGCCTCGCGGGCGCGCGATAGCCGGCTCTTCACGGTGCCGTCGGGTATCCCGAGCGTCGCGGCCACCTCCTCGCAGGAGAGACCCTCCACCTCGCGCAGCACGAGCACCGAGCGCTGTTCGAAGCTGAGCGCCAGCAGGGCGCTCTGTACGCGGTCGGCACGCTCGCGGCGCCGGGTCGCCTCGTAGGGGCTCACGGCCCAACCGCCGCGTCCCTCGTCGGACGCCGCAAAGCGCTCGTCCAGGACCTCCTGCTTGTCGCGGCCGCGCCGCTGCCAGAAGCGGCGCCGGTTGTGGCAGTGGTTGACCACGATCCGGTAGATCCAGGTCTTGAGCGAGCTGCGGCCCTCGAAGCGACCCAGCCGGCGGTAGACCTGCAGAAACACCTCCTGCGCCACGTCCCGTGCCTCTTCCCCGTCGCCGAGCAGGCGCGCGGCGAGGTTGAAGACCATGCCCTCGTGCAGCGCGACCAGCCGGGCGAAGGCCACCGGGTCGCCCCCGCGGCAGCGGGCCACGAGCTCCCGATCGCGCGCCGGCCCTGCGAGGGCGTCCAGCTCGACGAGCGGCACTTCACCCGCGCTCATGGCGATTCCTGGTCGTTCCATTGGACACCGCCCCCGGTCGGGGGGTTCCCTCGACGATGGTACCGCGGGGCGGGGTCGCTATTCCCGGGGATCGCCCGTTTCCCCGAGGTCGCGCATCCCGATCACGCCGCGCCGTGCGACCAGGGCGGCGGCCGTGGCCAGACCGGCGAGGCCGGCCAGCACGACCAGCCCGGCGGCAGTCGTCCAGTCCGAGACACGCGCCGGC
>Ga0302299_10002726_pt1 | contig 10743 bp, 9 predicted proteins | sample III_Fen_N3_4_FD_198795 | JGI IMG/M metagenome (GOLD analysis project Ga0302299, IMG submission 198795) | Peat permafrost microbial communities from Stordalen Mire near Abisko, Sweden - III_Fen_N3_4 | ecosystem: Environmental > Terrestrial > Soil > Wetlands > Permafrost | place: Sweden: Abisko...
CACCCTTGTACAGCGCGCGCGACTTGCAGTGCGGCACCGCGTGATCGATGAACAACCGGTGCTCCAGGTGCTGCCCAGCGTCCGCGAAATACAGGCCCAGCAGGTCGATGTCGCCGCCGGGTCCGTTGTACCCGGCGGAGGCGACCACCCGCACCAGGTCACCACCGAAGGCCAGCGAGACGTGCTTGACCGTCGCGTCGCGGCCGACCCGCACGTGGTGGTAGGAGAGCTGGACCGCGTCGTCGGCCCACTCCCCCATCGCGATGAACGTCAGCCGTGCCCCGTCGTCCACGACGATCTCCGTCGTGTCGACGAGGGTGACGCTGCCGGTCTGCGACACGGTGACCGTGGCCTGCGCATTGGCGCCGACCCGGATGACCAGGTGCGCGGCGGCGGCCACGTCGGCCGAGTCGCCGTGCACGGAAACGGCCACCGGTTCGGTCAGCACGGCGTCCGCCGGGATGTCGACGACCACGGTGCGCCTGGCCTCGTGCCAGCCGCGGGCGGCCGGCCGGTCCCCCGGCAGATAACCCGAGATCCCGCGGATCGCAACGGCTTCCGGGCCTTCCAGGACGCTCACGCCGACCCGTTCGGAACCGGCCAGCACCTCGACGGTCACCTCGCCGTCCAGCGGTACCGATTCGTGCACCCCGCGCAACCGGCGCAGCGGCGTGAACCGCCAGAGCTCCTCGCGACCCGACGGCACCGGGTGATCCGCCGGGTCGGCGGAGCCGCCCGGATGCAGGTGCGACTCCGGCGCCGCGCCGATCGTCCGACCCCCGAGGTGGCTGTGCCCGACGATGCCGTGTTGTGCGGTGGGTTCGGCGGCAGCGGCCCCGTTGCCGTTGGTTCTCAGAACAGGCGCTGTGCTGGCACTCACGGTCAGCCCACCGCTCCTTCCATCTGCAGTTCGATCAACCGGTTCAATTCCAGCGCATATTCCATCGGCAGTTCCCGGGCGATCGGTTCGACGAAACCGCGGACGATCATGGCCATCGCCTCGTCCTCGGTGAGCCCGCGGCTCATCAGGTAGAACAGCTGGTCCTCGCTGATCTTGGACACGGTGGCCTCGTGACCCATCGACACGTCGTCCTCGCGGACGTCGACGTACGGGTAGGTGTCGGTCCGGGAGATGTTGTCCACCAGCAACGCGTCGCACTTCACCGTCGAGCGGCTGTGGTGGTTGCCCGGGTTGACCTGCACCAGCCCGCGGTAGGACGTGCGACCGCCGCCGCGGGACACCGACTTGGAGATGATCGTGGAGGACGTGTGCGGCGCCAGATGCAGCATCTTCGCGCCGGTGTCCTGGTGCTGGCCCTCGCCGGCGAAGGCGATCGACAGCACCTCGCCCTTGGCGTACTCGCCCATCATCCACACGGACGGGTACTTCATGGTCACCTTGGAACCGATGTTGCCGTCGACCCACTCCATGGTCGCGCCCGCTTCGGCCTTGGCCCGCTTGGTGACCAGGTTGTAGACGTTGTTGGACCAGTTCTGGATGGTGGTGTATCGGCAGCGGCCACCCTTCTTCACGATGATCTCGACCACCGCGGAGTGCAGGGAATCGGACTTGTAGATCGGCGCGGTACAGCCCTCGACGTAGTGCACGTAGGCGTCCTCGTCGACGATGATCAGCGTCCGCTCGAACTGGCCCATGTTCTCGGTGTTGATCCGGAAGTAGGCCTGCAGCGGGATGTCCACGTGCACACCCGGCGGGACATAGACGAACGAACCACCCGACCACACCGCCGTGTTCAACGCGGAGAACTTGTTGTCACCGGACGGGATCACCGAGCCGAAGTACTTCTGGAAGATCTCTGGGTGCTCGCGCAGCCCGCTGTCGGTATCCAGGAAGATGACGCCCTGCCGCTCCAGGTCCTCCTGGATCTGGTGGTAGACGACCTCCGACTCGTACTGCGCGGCGACACCGCCGACCAGACGCTGCTTCTCCGCCTCGGGGATACCCAGCCGGTCATAGGTGTTCTTGATGTCGTCGGGCAGGTCCTCCCAGGACGTGGCCTGCTTCTCGGTGGACCGCACGAAGTACTTGATGGTGTCGAAATGGATGCCCGAGAGATCCGCGCCCCAGGTGGGCATCGGCTGCCGCTCGAACAGCTTCAGCGCCTTGAGCCGCCGCTCCAGCATCCACTGCGGCTCGCTCTTCTTCTCCGAGATGTCCCGGACGACATCCTCGTCCACACCCCGGCGGGCCGATGCGCCCGCCTTGTCCGAATCGGACCAGCCGAACGCGTACCGGCCGAGCGTGTCGATGGTCGCGGCCTGCTCGATCCTGGCCTGGCTCAACGTTTCCACGGGAACAGTCGGGGTGCCGGCGACATCCAACAAGGCTGCTGGCGCCTTTTCCGGTGCTGTGGTCATGAACGAGGGTCCTTCCGTTGTGTCACGTGGACGGCGGTGCACTGCGGCGGGTGCAACGGGTGACGCGGTGATCAATTCTTCACGTGGTGCGGCGGTCAATTCTGGTCCTGCGACGAGGGCGGCGGCGGGTGCGGAACCGTTGGGACGGTCGTGATCGGGATGAAGGTCGTGCAGACCGAATCACCTCGGGCGATGGTGGCCAGCCGTTGAGCGTACGTACCCAGCTCCCGGGTGAAGACGGCCATCTCCTCCTCGCACAACTGCGGGAACTGCGCAGCCACATGACCCACCGGACAGTGGTGCTGGCACAACTGCCGGCCGACCCCGACCTCGTGCAGCGAGGCGGCGAAGCCGGACTCGGTCAGCGCCCTGGTCAGCACCTGTGCCTTCGCGGCCACGTCCGGAGCGGCGGCGAGTTCGGCCCGGTACGGGTCGGTGACCGCCTCGGCGCGGCGCCGGGCGAACGCCGCGATTGCTTCGGGTCCCGCGATTTCGGCCAGGTAGTTCAGCGCCTGGACGGCGAGTTGGTCGTAACCGTGCGGCAGCCGGGCCCGGCCGGTGTCGGTGAGCAGGTAGGCGCGGGCCGGCCGGCCGCGACCGCGGCGGCTGCGTGCCGGGGTCTCGCGGGAGCTGACCGCGCCCTCGTCCGCGAGCTGATCCAGGTGCCGGCGGACCGCGGCCGGGGAAATGCCGAGCCGCTCGGCCAGCGCCGCCGCGGTCAGCGGACCGTCGGCCAGCAGCAGATCGACCACCGCCGCGCGGGTGCGGCCCTCCGCCGAACGCTCGGCCGGGATGGTCCCGCCGGGACCTCCGGCCGTTCGGTGCGGAATCGACGCTGTTTTCACAACACCAGTGTGACCTTTTTCCACCAGAAGATCAAAGTTCTCCTTGGAAGGGGTGGTGTGGCGCGGGACACGCAGGTTAGGCTGCCCAACCCAGGTGGCGACGCCCGGAGCGCCATCACCACCGTCCCTAGACTGCACCGATGACCACGGACCGGTCGGCGGCGAGGGTGGCGTCCGGTGATCGCGACCGCGCGGTCGGGGTCGGCGTGCTGAACCCCGCCGGAGATGCGCTGGCGGGATCCTCACCCGCACCACCGTTGGACGGCCAGGAACGAGCCCAGCTCGGCCGGCTTCGCCGCTGGGGCACGGTGGGTGCCTTGCTGCTGATGCTGGGCACCGGCTCCTCCTACGGCGCAGCCACCCCTATCCCCAACCCCGTTGATGGGATCCGCATTCTCGGTCTGCTATCCCGGATCGGCCCGGCCGCACTGGCCTGCTCGTACACGGGCATCGGGTTGATCGTGCTGTGCTGGGTGCTGATCGGGCGGCTGGCCGCACCCGGGCGGCCGCGCCGGCTGTCCCGCAGCCAGCTCAGCCACACGCTGGCCATGTGGGCCGTGCCGTTGCTGGTCACACCGCCACTGTTCTCCCGCGACGTCTATTCCTACCTGGCCATCGGCTCGATGCTGCGCAGCGGCTACAACCCGTACGACTCCGGCCCCTACGACGTGCTCGGGGACTCGGATCCGTACGCCCACCAGGTGGATGTCCGGTGGCAGCACACCGCGAGCCCGTATGGCTCGGTCTATTTGCTGGTCACCAAGGCGGTGGTGACCGTCGCCGGGGACAACATTGTCGTCGGGGTGTTGTTGCAGCGCCTGATCGAGCTGCTGGGGGTTGCCATGATCGTCTGGGCCCTTCCCCGATTGGCCCGGATCTGCGGCTTCGACCCGGTGGCCGCCTTGTGGTTGGGTGCGCTGAACCCTCTGGTGCTGTTCCATCTCATCGGCGGCGGCCACAATGAGGCGCTGATGCTGGGGGCGATGCTGGCGGGCCTGGTGATCGGCGTGCAGCGATCGTTGGTCGCGGGCACGGTGCTGATCACGCTGGGTGTGGGCATCAAGGCGACCGCGGGCATGACCCTGGCCTTCCTGGTCATCATGCTGGCGTTGCGGGCCGGCGGTCGATGGCGCGACCTGCTCCGCTGCGCCGCTCAGGTCGGCGCGGTGGCGATAGTGACCTTCGCCGTCTTCACCTGGCTGGCCGGCGTCGGAGCGGGCTGGGTGACGGCGCTGGGCGCACCGGGCTCCGTGCGATCCTTCCTCTCGGTATCCACCACCCTCGGCGTCGGCGCCGGCCAGGCAGGCCTGCTACTGGGCCTTGGCGACCACACCCAGGCGGCCTTGGACGTCATGCAACCGGTCGGTACCGCGATCGGCTCGGTGATCGCGGTGATCATCATGTGGCAGTGCTGGCAGCGCCGCATCAACCCCGTCCTCGGACTCGGCATGGCGATGGGCGCGTTCGTGCTGCTCAGCCCGGTCATCCAGCCCTGGTACCTGCTTTGGGCCGTACTGCCGTTGGCGGCGTCGACCGCCGATCCGCGATACCGCACCGTCACGGTGTGGTTGACGGTCCTGTTCTCGGTGACGATCATGCCCAACGGCGCGACCATTCCGGTCTTCGTCATCGTGCAGGCCGTGATCGTCGCCGCCGTGGTGGTCGGGTCGGTGCTGTTCACCCTGCGCCGTGAGGGGTTGCCGACCGCACACCCTCCGCCGGCCGGCCGGGCCCGTCCGGGTTGACGGCCGTGCTGACCGGGCGCCGCTGACCGGCCGGGTCGGGCCGGCCGCCTATCCTCGGATCATCATGACAACCCCCACCGCCGGTCCGGCCGGCGAACCGGCGTTGGTGCTCGATGCCCTGGTGCGACGGTTCGGGTCGGTGACCGCGGTCGACGGGCTGTCGATGGGCGTCGCCCGAGGCAGCCTGGTCGCCCTGCTCGGCCCGAACGGGGCCGGCAAGACCAGCACGCTGGACGTCTGCACCGGATTCGCCCGGCCCGACGGCGGCTCGGTCCGGGTACTCGGGCTCGACCCCTGGCGACGCAGCCGGGCGCTCCGGCCGCGCATCGGTGTCATGCTGCAGGCCGGCGGCGCGCACGCCGCCGCCCGGGCCGGCGAGATGCTCGACATGATCGCCCGCTGCTCGGCGCGGCCCCTTGACCCCGCCTGGTTGCTGGCCACCCTGGGCCTGGCCGAGGTGGCCCGCACCCCGGTGCGCCGGCTGTCCGGCGGGCAGGTGCAGCGGCTGAGCCTGGCCATGGCGATCGTCGGCCGGCCGGAGCTGCTGTTCCTGGACGAGCCCACCGCCGGAATGGACCCGCAGGCCAGGCACCTGGTGTGGGACCTGCTGCGGGCCGCCCGCGCCGACGGCGTCTCGGTGCTGCTGACCACCCACCTGTTGGACGAGGCCGAACTGCTCGCCGACCGGGTGGTGATCATCGACCACGGCCGGGTCGTCGCGCACGGGGCACCGGCCGAGCTGACCGGCGGTGCCCCCGCTCACCTGCGGTTCTCCGCCACCGCGGGGCTGCAGGTTGGCCTGCTGCAGTCGGCGCTACCGGACGGGTACGCGGTGCGTGAAACCGAACCGGGGCACTACCTGATCGAAGGCGACATAGCGCCCGCGACCGTCGCTACGGTGACGTCGTTCTGCGCCAGATTCGGCGCGGTGCCCGCGGATCTGCAGATCGGGCGGCGGACGTTGGACGAGGTGTACCTGGAACTGACCGGTCGCGAGATCCGCGCGTGAGCACACCGACCGGCCCGGACCGCCGAGACTCCAGCTTCCCGCCCGGGCGCTTCACGCCCGATCCTCGGGCGGCGGCACCGGCGTCGATGATCGCCGCGAGCGCCGGGCTGGAACTCCGGCTCACCCTGCGCAACGGCGAACAACTGCTGCTCGCGCTGATCATCCCGCTGGCCGCCCTGATCGGCGGCACGCTGCTGACGGTGATCGCGCTGCCGGAGCCCCGGATCGACACCGTCACCCCGGGGGTACTCGCGCTGGCCGTGTTGTCGACCGCCTTCACCTCACAGGCCATCACGACCGGTTTCGACCGTCGCTACGGCGTGCTCAAGCGACTCGCGGCCGCCGGGATGAGCCGCCCGCAGCTCATCGCCGGGAAGGCGACCGCGGCGTTGGCGGTGGTCGCGGTGCAGTTCGGGGTGCTCGGCGGGGTCGCGTTGCTGATGGGCTGGCACCCCGACGGCAGCCCGTTGTGGCTCCTGGTGGTCACCGTGCTGGGCACGGCCGCGCTGCTGGGGCTGGCGCTGTTGCTCGGCGGCACGCTGCGGGCGGAGGCGGTGCTGGGCCTGGCCAACATCGCCTGGCTGATCATGGTGGTGCTGGGCGGGGTGATCGTGCCGCTGGACTCGGCGCCGCAGTGGCTGCAGACGATCGGCGCCCTGACCCCGGCGGGCGCGTTGTCGCAGGCCCTGCGGGCGGTCCTGCAAGCCGGCGCGGCGCCACCGGGGACGTCACTGGCCGTTCTCGCGGGGTGGATCGTGCTCGGCTGGGCCGGAACCGTACGGTGGTTCCGATGGCAGTGACGACCACCCCGCTGGGCAGCGCTCCCCGACGGCAGCCGCCGTGGTGGCGACGGGCCCCTTCGCTCGGTCTGCAGCGCGGCTTTGCCTGGGCGGCCGTGCTGACCAACGGGGCGATCGCCGTCACCGGCGCCACCGTGCGCGTCACCGGCTCCGGACTGGGTTGCCCGACCTGGCCGGAGTGCCAGCCCGGGTCGCTGGTGCCGCTGCGTCGCGATGACCTCTCGGCGGTGCACCAGGCCATCGAGTTCAGCAACCGGACCCTGACCGGCGTCGTGCTGATCGCTTCACTGGGCACGTTCCTGCTGCTCTGGCTGGCCCACCCTCGTCGAGGGGCCCTGGTGGGCCTGTCCGCGGTGTTGCCGGTCGGGGTGGTGTTCCAGGCGCTGTGGGGCGGACTGACGGTGCTCACCGGCCTGGCCTGGTGGACCGTGGCGCCGCACATGCTGGTGTCGCTCCTGCTGTTGTTCGTCGCCATCGTCGTGCTGGTGCGGTTGGGTGAAGACGACTCGCCGCCGCGGCCGTTGATTCCCCGGCCGCTGCAACTGCTCACCTTCTCGACCGTTGGCGTCCTCGTGCTGCTGTGCGTGGCCGGCACTCTGGTCACCGCGGCGGGGCCGCACGGCGGCGACGACGCGACCCCGCGGCTGGACCTGCCGGTCCGCACTCTGGCCCAGGTTCACGCCGACCTGATGTTCACCTATTTCGGCCTGCTCGTCGCCATGACGGTGGGCTATCTCGCGGTTCGCGCGCCGCGCCGGCTGATGATCCGGGCCGGCGTGTTGATCGCGATCACCACCGCGCAGGGTCTGATCGGCCTCGTCCAGTACGCCACCGGAGTCCCGGAGGCGCTGGTCGTCGCGCACGTGCTCGGCGCCGTTCTGCTCACCGCGGCGGCCGCGAACGTCGCGCTGGCGACCCGAACCCGCGGGATCGCGCCCGGTCCGCGGGCGAAGGCCGCCACCGACTGACCTCGGCGCGCAGCTGCGCGGATGGCCGGGATCAGCCGCTGATCACGTCCACCACATCCGGATGCAGCGCGGCCGATCGGCGATCGAAGGTAGCCAGCCGGCCGCCATGCGGCCGGGCCAACGCCGCCAAGTTTGCGTCTGTCACATCGGCGTGGCTCGGTGATCGGGGTCGTCGCGTGCGGCAGAGGCGAACCGGCCAACCACCGGGCGGCGGCATCGTGGTGAACGTGCCCCGAAATCGTCACGGCCGCGAGCACGTTGCCGTCCAGGAGCAACGGTCATTCGTCGTCCGTGGCCTGCCGGACGTTCTCGGTGGTGATGATCCGGCCCAGATCGAGAACCTTCAGACCGGTCACGGGATCGATCCGGATCCTACTGCCGGCAGGCGGCGGCCCTGGTTTGACTGCGCGGGAGACGTACTCGGCGATGACCTTGCTCACGGACGTCCTTCGGTCGGCCGCGATGGATCGCACCCGTTCGAGGACATCGTCCGGAAGGTCACCGGTCGTTCGCACCCGGTCAAGATGTCCACAGTGATGCACTGATGCACCGCATCTGCTCAGCGGCCGGTGCCGGCCATCCGCTGACGGTCGGCCGAGCTCGGCCGGATCTTCGCCGACAGCTCTCGGTCCCATCCGTCGGCGACCGGAATCCCGGCCTGCCCGCAGACCAGCACTGCGGCCTGCACGCCCGACACCAGCGCGTCACCGAACGCGCCGCCATCGGCGACCACCACGATCCGCGCGCCCCGGCGACCGAGGTAGCTGATCACCGCGGTACCCGACCCACCGTTGGCGGTCAGGAATCCACGCAGCCTGCCGACCTGCTCGGCGTCGTGCGACGAGAGGTCGCCCACTGCAGGGTCGGGCTGCGGCCGAAGGGTCACCGGGGCCAGCCGACCACCGGCAGCCCGATCACCGAGTCAACCGCCCAGGCCACCGAGACACCGGTCAGATACAGGTTGGACAGGTGGAACAGGGTCATCGGCTTGGCCGCCGAGCCGCCGAGCACCCTGCCGTGCAGCAGGTGGGCCATCGCCAGGAACCACAGGCCAAGGGGCGCCGCGACCGCGGCATAGATCCACGACGAGGCCGGCACCAGCAGCAGCGAGCACACCACCATCGCCCAGCTGTAGAGAACGATCTGCCGGACAACAACCCGCTCGGTCGCCACCACCGGCAGCATCGGCACCCCGGCGGCGGCGTAGTCCTCGCGATACCGCATAGCCAACGCCCAGGTGTGCGGCGGTGTCCAGAAGAAGATCACCCCGAAGAACACCCAGGCGGGCCACCCGATGTCGCCGGTCACCGCGGACCAGCCGATGATCACCGGCATGCAGCCGGCCAGTCCGCCCCAGACGATGTTCTGTGACGTGCGGCGCTTGAGCAACATCGAGTACACGAACACGTAGAACAAGATCGCCACCACCGCGAGCACGGCTGCCTGCCAGGTGGTGGCCGCCCAGAGCAGCGCCGCCGCCGCGATGCCCAGCACGATCCCGAAGATCAACGCACCCCGCGTCGACACGACGTGACGGGCCAGCGGCCGGCTGCGCGTTCGGCGCATCACCGCGTCGATGTCCGCGTCGACCACACAGTTGAGCGCGTTGGCACTGCCGGCCGCCAGCGTGCCGCCGACCAGGGTGGCGAGCATCAATCCCAGCGCAGGCACCTGCCGCTGCGCGGCGAACATCGCCGGAATGGTGGTGATCAGCAGCAGCTCGATGATCCGCGGCTTGGTCAGCGCGACGTAGGAACCGACCTTGGACCGCCACCCCCGGGGACCGCGAACCGGGGCCGGCGGAGTCTGGCGCCCGATGGCGCCCACTGCCACCGGCTGTCCGTCATGGCCGGTTTCCGGTCGCGGCGATTCCGATCGGGACACGACCTCCACTCCGGCTCCCATCCTCTCGCGTACCTCAGACCCACGGTTTGCCAGGAACTGGCGCGGGGGACCAGCCCGGCATCGCCGAAGGCCGCGATCGTCATCCTAAGGGGGCGGGTGCGGGTGTGCCCGCCCCGCCCCGCCGCGCCGGTGCCGGTGCCGGTGCCGGTGAACCCTCGGCGGTGGGTGATCGGGTGGTGCGCCGCCGGGCACAGCCCGTTTCGCGCCGGGTACTAGGGTTGACGTGCACCGCCGGTCCGTGCACATGCCTGTCCAGACACGTTCCGCGATCGTATCCGCGTGTGCTGCGGCGATCGCCCAACCAAGAGGGGTCGCCCGCCCGTGACCATGTCCGCTGCCACCGCCGATATCGCCGCCCTGACCGAGCCCTCGGTGCCCGACGATTGGTCGGAGGTGGATGCCCGCGCCGTGGACACGGCCAGGGTGCTCGCCGCGGACGCCGTGCAGAAGGTGGGGAACGGGCATCCCGGGACGGCCATGAGTCTGGCGCCGCTGGCATACACGCTCTTCCAGCGGGTGATGCGGCACGATCCGACGGATTCGCACTGGACGGGCCGGGACCGTTTCGTGCTGTCCTGCGGTCATTCGTCGTTGACGCTGTACATCCAGCTGTACCTGGCCGGGTTCGGTCTGGAGCTGGACGACCTGCGGGCCCTTCGGACATGGGGATCGCTGACCCCGGGTCACCCGGAATACCACCACACCAAGGGCGTGGAGATCACCACGGGTCCGCTGGGTCAGGGGCTGTCCTCCGCGGTGGGCATGGCGATGGCGGCGCGACGCGAGCGGGGGCTGTTCGACCCGGACGCCGCACCGGGACAGTCGCCGTTCGACCACTTCATCTATGTCGTCTGCTCGGACGGCGACATCGAGGAGGGCGTGACCTCGGAGGCGTCCTCGATCGCCGGCCGTCAGCAGCTGGGCAACCTGATCGTGTTCTACGACCACAACGAGATCTCGATCGAGGACGACACCAACATCGCTCTGTCCGAGGACGTCGCGGCCCGGTACCAGGCCTACGGCTGGCACGTGCAGAAGGTGGAGGGCGGCGAGAACGTCGTCGGCATCCTGCACGCGATCGAAGCGGCCAAG
>Ga0302299_10002727_pt1 | contig 10740 bp, 10 predicted proteins | sample III_Fen_N3_4_FD_198795 | JGI IMG/M metagenome (GOLD analysis project Ga0302299, IMG submission 198795) | Peat permafrost microbial communities from Stordalen Mire near Abisko, Sweden - III_Fen_N3_4 | ecosystem: Environmental > Terrestrial > Soil > Wetlands > Permafrost | place: Sweden: Abisko...
CCCGGGACCTCTGGGTGAGCGCCACGCCGACGCGCTCGACGTACCCGTCGGTGACCGCCACCTCGGTGGTCGTCCCGGCGACCGGCAGCCGGCCCGCCTCGAGGGTGATCGGGAGCAGCCCGACGTGCCGCAGGTCGACGCCGACCACGGCCCCGATGAAGGGCTGCGTCCGCCGCCGGCCCGTCCCCCGCGGTGGCACGACGAACTGCCGCACGCTGAAGATGGGGATGACCTGGCGCACGCCTCGCAGCGCCCGGATGCGGGCGAGCGCGGCACCGTCGAGGTCCTTGGGGGCGCCGACGTCGGGGTTGTCCTGGTTCACCTGCGCCGGGTCGGGCGCGGCGGGCGCCACCTTGATCCCCGCGAGGGGGCCGCCGGAGCTGAGCTGGTCGAGGACGCGCGTCCGGGCCGTCGTCGAGATGGTGAGCAGCGCGGTCAGCAGCGCCGACGCCAGCAGCACGGCCAGCACCGTGAGCACGGCACGACCCGGTCGACGCCGCACGCCCTTCACGGCGAGCACGAGGGCGTCCCGCCAGCTCACACCGGGACGGGCTCCTCGATCGCGCGGCCACCCGAGAGGCGGAAGCAGCGATGCGCCCGGCCCGCGACGGTGGCGTCGTGGGTGACCACCACCAGGGTGCAGCCGTGGTCCGCCGGCAACGACTCGAGCAGACCCATCACCAGCGCCGAGCTGCCCTCGTCGAGGTTCCCGGTGGGCTCGTCCGCGAGCACGAGCCGGGGCCGGTTCATCAGCGCCCGGGCGATGGCGAGGCGCTGGCGCTCGCCGCCGCTGAGCTCGAGCGGGCGGTGCCGGGCCCGGTCGGCCAGGCCGACGGCCTCGAGCAACTCGGCGGCCCGACGTCGCCGGGGGCCGGTGGCCGCGCCCGCCAGGGAGCCGGCCAGCTCCACGTTCTCGGCGGCCGTGAGCGCCTCGAGCAGCCCGAAGTGCTGGAAGACGAAGCCCACGGTCTCCCGCCGGAAGGTCGCCAGCTCACCACGCGACATGCCGGCCAGGTCGTGGTCGTCGACGCGGACCGTGCCCTCCTGCGGGCTCTCGAGGCCGCCGAGCAACGAGAGCAGCGTGGTCTTGCCGACGCCCGAGGCTCCGACCAGGGCCGCGTGGTCGCCCGCGTCCAGGTGGAGGTCGACACCGTCGAGCACGGTGACGTCGCCTGCCCGCGACTCGAACCGGTGACGGAGGCCGACCATCTCGACGACTGCGCCGGGCACCGTCCCAGTGTGGCGACTCGCGGCAGGTCCCACACGGTCGGGCGGTGGCTCAGCCCCCCGGCGCGGTGACCACGACGCCGTTCGTCGCCGCAGCGCAGCCGCAACCGGGCTCGAGCCCGACCCGGTCGAGGGCGGCGAACAGCAGGTTCCGCACGTGGTGGGCGTTGGCCTCCATCACCGCGAACACGTCGGTCTGCGTCACCGTGGGCAGGCTCGGATCGCCCTCGACCCCGGCGTCCCAGTCGGTGATGAGGGCGATGCTGGCGTAGCAGAGGCCCAGCTCACGGGCGAGCAGCGCCTCGGGGTACTGCGTCATGTTCACCACGTCCCAGCCGTTCCCGCGGAACCACTGCGACTCCGCGCGGGTCGAGAACCGGGGCCCCTGGATGACCACCACCGTGCCGCCGTCGTGGACCGTGGTCTCGGCCTCGGCACCGGCCTCGACGACCGCCTGTCGCAGCTCGGGGCAGTAGGGCTCGGCGAACGACACGTGGTTGACGATGTCGCCGTCGAAGTAGGTGTCGGCCCGACCGGACGTGCGGTCGACGAGCTGGTCGCACACGACGAACTCGCCGGGTGCGAGGTGCGGTTGGAGCGAGCCCGATGCACACGGGGCGTAGACGCGCCGGGCCCCGACCTCGCGGAGCGCCCAGAGGTTCGCCCGGTAGGGCACGCGGTGGGGTGCCAGGTGGTGCCCGACACCGTGCCGGGGCAGGAACGCAACCGTGCGGTCGCCGAGCTGGCCGATCGACACCGGCGCCGACGGCGGCCCCCACGGCGTGTCGACCACGACGTCGGTCACGTCGTCCAGGAAGCGGTAGATGCCGGAGCCGCCGATGACGGCCAGGGGCGCGGGGCGGTCGGTGGGCGGTCCAGGGTGAGCGGGGTCCGGCGGCGCAGCGGTCATCGGGGCGTCAAGGTAGCCCCGCCCCGGAGCCGGCCGAGCGGGCACCCGGCTGTTTCGTCAACTGTTCGCGCGTCGCGCCTCCCAGCAGGTTCAATGGCGGGGACACCCTCGATCCGAACCAGCGGCAGCCGCGCTCCCGCGTGGCCGCCGACGGGAGACCGCATGTCCGACATCGCAGCGCCGCACGGTGACGACTGGGTGCACGTGGGCCCCGAGCCGCTCCCGCTCGCCGAGGCCTCGGCCTGGGCCACGCTGCCGCGGTGCGGGGCCGTGGTGACCTTCACCGGCACGGTGCGCGACCACTCCGAGGGCCGGCCCGGCGTGGTGAGCCTCGAGTACGAGACCTACCCCGAGCACGTGGAGTCGGTGCTGGCCGACGTCGTCGCCGAGACGCGCCGGGACTGGCCCGACCTGGGCCGCGTGGCGGCCCTGCACCGCACCGGGCTGCTGGCACTCGAGGATGCGGCGGTGGTGGTCGTGGTGTCGGCGCCGCACCGCGGCGAGGCCTTCGAGGCCGCCCGGCACTGCATCGACACCCTCAAGCACCGGGCGCCGATCTGGAAGCGCGAGACCTGGGCCGGCGGGTCCGACTGGAGCACGTGCGAGCACCCCGACGACCGCGCCCGTCCGGGCACGGCTCCCGCTCCACCGACGGTCGGCGGCCCCACGTGATCCCGGTCACCGAGGCCCAGGCGGTGGTCCTCACCGGCTGCTCGCCCCTGGCACCGCGCCCCGTGGCGCTCGACGAGGCACCCGGCTGCGTGCTGGCCGAGCCGGTCGTGGCAGCCGAGGACGCGCCGCCCTTCGCCAACTCCGGGATGGACGGCTACGCGCTCCGGTCCGCCGACACGCGCGGCGCGCCGGTCACGCTGGTCGTTGTCGGGTCGGTGCTCGCCGGGCAGCACCGCGACCAGTGGCTCGACGCCGGCGAGGCGGTGCGAATCATGACCGGTGCGCCGATCCCGCCCGGTGCCGACGCCGTCTGCATGATCGAGCAGACCCACTCCGACGACGGCGACGCCACCGTGGTCATCGAGCCCGAGGTCGCGGCGGGCACCGCGGTGCGGCCCCGCGCCGACGACATCACGGCCGGCGACGTGGTGTTCGACGCCGGCACCCCGCTCACGCCCGCGCACATCGGGGTGCTCGCCGGCCTCGGCGTCGTCACCGTCCGCGTGCACCCGCGGGTGCGGGTGGGCGTGATCTCCACCGGCGACGAGCTCAGCGAGTCGACCGGGCCGTTGGCGCCGGGCCAGATCCGTGACGCCAACCGGCACAGCCTGCTCGCCCTGGTGCGCGACGAGGGGTTCGACGCCGTCGACCTGGGCATCGTGCGCGACGACGAGGCCGCGCTGCGCGACGCGTTCGCCTGTGCTCCCGAGCGGTGCGACGCCGTGGTCACCAGCGGCGGCGTCAGCGTCGGCGACCGTGACCTGGTGAAGGAGGTGCTGCGCGAGGCCAGCGACGGCTCGATGCGGTGGATGCAGGTGGCGGTCCGACCGGCCAAGCCGTTCGCGTTCGGGGTGCTCGGCGCGTCGGGCATCCCGGTGTTCGGCCTGCCGGGCAACCCGGTCTCGTCGCTGGTGTCGTTCGCGCTCTTCGCCCGCCCGGGTCTGCGACGGCTCGCGGGCCACGCCGCGCTGTTCCGGCCCGCGCTGCGAGCGGCGGCCGAGGTCGACTTCGACCGCGCGCCCGACGGCAAGCTGCACCTCGTCTCTTCGGTTGCGAGCGTGGCGGTCGACGGCTCGCTGCGGGTCCGGCCCGCGGGCGGCCAGGGCTCGCACCGCCTCCGCACGCTGGCCGACGCCAACGCCCTGGTGCACCTGCCCGACGGCCCCACCGTCTCCGCGGGCCACGCCGTCGGGGTCTGGCTGCTCCGACCCCTCACCTCCCGGGCCGCCACGTGACCACCGTCCCGGTGTCGATCGGCGCCCGGCGCGCCCCCGACGACGGGTCGTCCGGCGCGCCCCTCGAGGGACCGCTCGTCGACCGTCACGGCCGGGTGCACACCGATGTGCGGCTGTCGGTGACCGACCGCTGCAACTTCCGGTGCGCGCACTGCCTGCCCGACGACGACGTGGCCTTCACCCCCCGGGCCGACGTCCTCTCGTTCCCCGAGCTCACCCGCGTCGCCACGGTGCTGCGCGACCTCGGCATCACCACGGTGCGCGTCACCGGGGGCGAGCCCCTCATCCGGGCGGGGGTCGTCGACTTCGTCCGCTCGCTCGCCGGCCTGGGCTTCGCCGACCTCTCCCTCACCACCAACGCCAGCCGGCTGGCGGCACTCGCCCCGGGCCTGGCCGATGCGGGCCTCGACCGCGTCAACGTGAGCTGCGACTCGCTGCGGGCCGCGCGCTTCGCCCGCATCCGCCGCCGGGGCGAGCTGCACGAGGTGCTCGCGGGCATGGACGCCGCCGAAGCCGCGGGGCTCGGGCCCGTGAAGGTCAACGTGGTGCTGCTCGCCGGCCAGAACGACGACGAGGTCCTCGACTTCGCCCGCTTCGCCCGCGACACCGGCCGCCCCGTCCGCTTCATCGAGTTCATGCCGCTCGACGCGGCCGGGCACTGGGACCGGGCGCAGGTGGTCCCGGGCCGCGAGGTGCACCGCCGGATCCACGCGGCCTGGCCGCTCGAGCCCGCGGGCGACCCGGCCGATCCCGCTCCGGCCACCCGCTACCGCTTCGCCGACGGGCACGGGGAGATCGGCCTCATCTCGAGCGTCACCGAGCCGTTCTGCGGCACCTGCAACCGGTTGCGGATCACCGCCGACGGGGCGGTCCGCAACTGCCTCTTCTCCGACGACGAGCGCTCGATCCGCGCGGTGCTCCGCTCGGGCGGCAGCGACGCCGAGGTGGCGCAGGCGGTGCGGCGGGCCGTGTGGGGCAAGCGCGCCGGCCACGGCATCGACGACCCCACGTTGCTGGAGCCGCGGGCCACCACGACCACTCGTACCGGCGACTTCCACCACCCCCGCCGCTCGATGTCGGCGATCGGGGGCTGAGGTGCCGCGCCTGCGCCTGTTCGGCCCCGCCCGCGACGCCGCCGGCACGGGCTCGGTGCTCGCGCCGGGGACCACCGTGGGCGAGGTGCTCGTGTGGGCGACCGCGATCTTCGGCCCCGCGTTCGACGAGGTGCTCGGCACCAGCCGCGTGTGGGTCAATGGCGAGGCGGCCGAGCTCGACTGGCTCGTCGTCGAGTCCGACGAGGTGGCCGTGCTCCCCCCGTCGTCCGGCGGCTGACCGCTGCGGCTTCCCCGCCCCACCGCACCACTCGAGCTCCTGGGGACGGCCGGTCAGGGCGGTCCGTGGTGCGGGTGGTGGCCGGAGGGGTCGCCGGCGAGGAGCGCGAGGGCGTGGGGCAGCACGTCGACGACGGCGGCGAGGTGGTCGACGGCACCGCCGGGCGAGCCGGGGGTGTTCAGCACCAGGCTCGACCCGACCACGCCCGCCACGCCCCGCGACAGCCGGCCACGCGGGTCGACCGCCCGCATCGCCTCGGCGAGGCCAGGCGCCTGGCGCTCGATGACGGCGAGCGACGCTTCCGGCGTCTGGTCGCGGGGGGCGAGGCCGGTGCCGCCGGTGGTGACGACCAGCCCCGCGAACCCGGCGCAGGCGGCGTGCAGTGCCGCCGACACCGGGCCGACGCCGTCGGTCACGACGACCTGCTCCACCACGTCGAACCCCGCATCGGTGAGCCGTTCCACCAGCGCGGGCCCCGAGCGGTCGACGGCCGACCCCGCCGCCACCGAGTCCGACACGGTGATCACCTTCGCGGCCGGCCGTTCCCCCGTCATCGGCCGCAGCCTACGGTCGCGCCCCGCCCCGGGGCGATCGCCGTCCCGGTGGGCACGTCATTGACCCACGGGTCAAGATGGGGCCCTGTGGCGCACGAGGCGCCGGCCAAGGGGGCTCCCATGTCGATCAACGTGACGCCGATTCCGACGCTCGACGAACGCATCAACGACATCCGGCTGCGCACCGCAGCCATCATCAACGAGCACATCCTGCCCAACGAGGCGGCGCTCTGGAACCGCGGCCGCTCCGGCGAGGACATCACCGACGAGGCGCGCGCCGAGGCCCGGCTGCTGCGCGAGCAGGTCAAGGAGAAGGTGCGGTCCGAGGGCCTGTGGGCACCCCACCTGCCACAGGAGTACGGCGGCATGGGGCTCGACTTCCTGGCGCACGCCTACATGAACGAGATCCTGGCCTACGCCGTGGGCGCGGCCTCGCTGTTCGGCGTGGTCGCTCCCAACTCCGGCAACCAGACGATCCTGGTGAAGTACGGCACCGAGGAGCAGAAGCACAAGTGGCTGCTGCCGCTCATCGAGGGGACCATGGAGTCCGGCTTCTCCATGACCGAGCCGGCCAACCCCGGGTCCGACCCCCGCTCGCTCACCACCACCGCCGTCCGCGAGGGCGACGAGTGGGTCATCAACGGCCACAAGTGGTTCACCTCGAACGGCAAGGCCGCCGACTTCTTCATCGTCATGTGCCGCGCCGAGGACCCCACCGGCGAGCTCGGCCGGCCCGGACAGATGGTGCAGATCATCGTGCCCACCGACACGCCCGGCGTGAACGTGGTGCGGGGCGTGGGCATCTGGGGGCACCAGACGTCCGACCACTGCGAGGTCCTGTACGAGGACGTGCGGGTGCCGGTCGACAACGCCCTGGGCCGCGTCGGCGACGGCCACCGCGCGGCGCAGGACCGCCTCGGCGCCGGCCGCATCTTCCACTGCATGAACTCCATCGGGCAGATGTGGCGGGCCTTCGACCTCATGGTCGAGCGCACCCTCACCCGCACGGTGCACGGCGGGCTGCTCAAGGACAAGCAGTTCATCCAGGGGTTCATCGCCGAGAGCTACATGGACATCCAGGCGGCGCGCCTCATGACCATCCACTGCGCCGAGAAGGTCGACCGCCAGGACCCGCAGGCCCGCACCGACATCTCGGCCATCAAGGTGTTCGTGCCCGCGGCCTACACGCGGGTGGTCGACCGGGCCATCCAGGTGTGGGGCGCGGCCGGCGTGTCGAGCGACCTGCCCCTCGCCGGCATGTACCTGGGCGCCCGCACCCTCCGCATCGCCGACGGGCCCGACGAGGTCCACAAGGTGCTGATCGCCAAGAACGTGATCCACCACTACGAGAACGGCGACACCTGGGACTTCAGCAACTGACCTCCCAACCTCCGTTCTGCGCACGGAAAGCGTCGCTGGGCGACGCTTTCCGTGCGCAGAACGGGAGGATGTGTCGGGCCGGGCCGGCCTAGGCTCGGCACCGATGGACGGGCCGGGCGGGGGCGGCGGTCGACCCGCGGCCGGGACCAGCACGGGGCGTGCGCGTGCTGGTCGGGCCCCACCCCGAGGCGGCTGCCACGCTCCGCTCGGAGTACGAGGCGTGCCGCGAACGGCGCAGGACGGTCTTCGGGGACCCTTACCGTCGCCTCTGGCTCGTGGTCCCCCTCGAGATCGTGATCCTCGGCATCGCGATCGCCCGCGGTCAGTGGACGCTGCTCGCGCTGTCGTTCCTCGTGCCTGCGGCTGTGCTCCTCCCGCTCTTCGCCGCGCGGAAGCTCTCCCTCCGCGGCATCACCACACCCGGGCGCGAGTGGCGCGGCCGCGCTGCCTGGCTGCACCCCGACCAGGCGACGCTGTCCTTCGACGACGGCCCCGGCTTCGGGCTGCGGCACTGGCACTGGCTGGGCTTCACCAGGGTTGTGGTGGTCGTCGGGGCCGAGGGCTTCGACCTCGAGGCCGGCAGCCGCCGCCACGAGCGCCTACGGGCGCCGTGGACCGACATCTCGCAGATCGACCTCGTCACGGGTGACAAGTGGGAGCAGGGGACGCTCGTCGAGCTGGACGACGGGGGCCGGATCTGGCTCAGCATCCGGTCGTTCGAGCGGTTTGCCGCAGCCCTGGAGCGCCTCGGCGCCGACGTCCGCCGCCTCGACGCCGCCTGACGGCGCGGGCGGATTGACCTTTGGGTCAAGATGGGGCGCCAGCCACCAAGGGGAACCGCATGACCATGGACTACGAGGCCGTCGCCGCGCAGGTCACCGCGCCGGGTGAGCGCTTCGAGGTGCAGCCGATCGACGTGGGCGGCATCACCTACAAGGCGTTCGTCAACACCCTGCCGAGCCTGCGCGACCTGTTCGCCATGGCGCACGGCCGGGGCGACACCACGTTCCTCGTGTACGAGGACGAGCGCTGGAGCTTCGCCGACGTCGGCGCGCAGGTGGCCGCCCTCGGCCACGCCCTCGTCGAGCGCTACGGCGTGAAGAAGGGCGACCGTGTGGCCATCGCCATGCGGAACTACCCCGAGTGGGTCGTGGCCTTCGCGGCCGTCACCTCCATCGGCGCCATCTCGGTGTCGCTCAACTCCTGGTGGACCGAGGACGAGCTCGACTTCGCGCTCGGCGACTGCACCCCCACGGTCCTCGTCGCCGACACCGAGCGCATCGACCGCACGGCTGCCTCGTGCGAGCGGCTGGGCATCCGGGTCATCGGCGTGCGCTCCGACCGCGAGCTGCCCCACGTCGACCGCTGGTCCGACGTGGTCGTCGTGGGCAACCCCCTGCCAGATGTCGAGGTCGGCCCCGACGACGACGCCACGATCCTCTACACCTCGGGCACCACCGGCAACCCCAAGGGCGCGGTGTCGACCCACCGGGCGGTCATCCAGGCGCTGCTCGGCTTCGCCTGCCGCGCCGCGATCCAGGCGCTGCGGCGCCCCGACGAGGCCGCTCCCGGCGACTCGCCGGCCGTGTTCATCCTCATCGTGCCGCTCTTCCACGTGACCGGCGGCGTGGCCGTGATGCTGTCGTGCTACGCCGCCGGCCTCGAGCTGGTGATGATGTACCGCTGGGACGCCGAGCGCGCGCTCGAGCTCATCGAGCGCGAGCGGGTCACCAACTTCGTGGGCGTGCCGACGCAGAGCTGGGACCTGCTCGAGTCGCCCCGCTTCGCGGAGTTCGACACGTCGAGCCTGCTGAGCGTCGGCGGTGGTGGCGCCCCTGCGCCGCCCGAGCTGGTGAAGCGCGTCAGCGCCAACTTCCGCAACGGTCGACCGTCGATCGGCTACGGCCTCACCGAGACCAACAGCTACGGCCCGGGCAACTCCGGCGCCGACTACGAGACCCACCCGACCAGCACCGGCCGCGGCACTCCCATCATGGAGATCGAGGTGCGCGACCCCGAGCTCCGGCCGGTGCCCGCCGGCGAGCTGGGTGAGATCTGGTTCAAGGGCCCGCACCTCATCCGCGGCTACTGGAACCGCCCCGACGCCACCGACGCGGTGTTCGTCGACGGCTGGTTCCGCACCGGCGACCTCGGGCGGCTCGACGACGAGGGCTTCCTCTACGTCGAGGACCGGGTGAAGGACATGGTGCTGCGCGGCGGCGAGAACGTGTACTGCGCCGAGGTCGAGGCCGCCATCTACGAGCACCCCGACGTGTACGAGGCGGCGGTGTTCGGCGTGCCGCACGAGCGGCTCGGCGAGGAGGTGGCCACCGCGGTGTACCCCAAGCCGGGTCGCACGCTCACCGCCGCCGACCTCACCGCGCACCTCGCGGGCCGGCTGGCGCCGTTCAAGATCCCGACGCACATCACCATCGTCGAGGGCCAGCTCCCCCGCAACGCCGCGGGCAAGATCCTCAAGCGGCAGCTCCGCGACGAGCTCGCGGCCGACGCCGGCGTCTGAACCGCCCACCAGCGCTCAAGGCCCCGCCGCATTCGGCCGAACAGGTCGTACGGCCCATGTCGGGACCTACTGCGGGGAGCGTCTGCCATGAAGTCGAACGTCACCGTGCGGCGGTTCGCGGCCGCCGTCACCCTGGTGCTGGCGGGGAGCGTGCTGAGCGCCTGCCTCGTGACCCCGGGCGACCCGGGCCCCGCCGACGTCACCTTCGCCATCAACACCACCACCTCGGCCAACCACGCCATCTCGCCGCTCATCTACGGCTCCAACAGCGACCAGGGCCTCGCCACCAACCGGCAGACCAACCTGCGCCTCGGCGGCAACCGCTGGACGGCGTACAACTGGGAGAACAACGACTCGAACGCCGGGAGCGACTACTGCTTCCAGAACGACGACTTCCTCTCGTCGTCGCTGACGCCCGGTGCGGCCATCAAGCCCACCGTCGACGAGGCCACCGCCGCCGGTGACACCGCCATCGTCACCATCCCGATCGTCGACTACGTGGCCGCCGACCGCAACGGCGGGTGCGACGTGCGCAACTCGGGCGCCAACTACCTCCAGACCCGCTTCAAGCAGAACCTGCCGACCAAGGGCGCCGCCTTCACCACCACGCCGAGCACGAGCGACGGCTACGTGTACCAGGACGAGTTCGTGAACTGGCTCAAGACCACCGAGCCGAACGCGCACATCATCTTCCAGCTCGACAACGAGCCCGACCTCTGGTCGAGCACGCACGCCGAGGTGCACCCGAACCCGGTGACCTACGCCGAGCTGATCTCGCGGAACATTGCCTACGCCAAGGCCATCAAGGCGGTGTGGCCCAGCGCCGAGGTCGACGGCCCGGTCGACTACGGCTTCTACGGCATGGAGCGCCTCCAGGGCGCCCCCGACAGCGGTGGCCGTGACTGGATC
>Ga0302299_10002728_pt1 | contig 10738 bp, 10 predicted proteins | sample III_Fen_N3_4_FD_198795 | JGI IMG/M metagenome (GOLD analysis project Ga0302299, IMG submission 198795) | Peat permafrost microbial communities from Stordalen Mire near Abisko, Sweden - III_Fen_N3_4 | ecosystem: Environmental > Terrestrial > Soil > Wetlands > Permafrost | place: Sweden: Abisko...
CGGGCGCACGACGCCCGATGCGCGACCGACGCCGACGGGTAGGCTTGCCTTCGGTGCGTCAGCGACGCCGCGCCGTCCAGCTGCCTCTCGGACGGACGCCGTGAACCCCGACTCCGCTGCCCTCGCCCCGCTCACCACCGCCGCCTCGGCCGTGGCCGCCGACGGGCTCCCCGACCTGCGCGCCGACATCCGGCTGCTCGGAGCGCTGCTCGGCCGCACCCTCGCGCGCCAGGACTCCCCCGAGCTGCTCGCCCTGGTGGAGGAGGTGCGCCGCTCGGCGCGCCAGGACCTCGGCGCCACGTCCGACCGCCTCGACGGCATCGACGTCGAGACCGCGATCCGGCTCGCCCGGGCGTTCTCGACGTACTTCCACCTCGCGAACGTGACCGAGCAGGTGCACCGCTCGCGGGTGCAGCGCGACGTGCGCCGCGTGCAGGGCGACCCGATCAGCGCGGCGGCGCGGCGCATCGAGGCGGCGCTCGAGTCCGGCGAGATCAGCCAGGACGCCGTGTCCGAGTCGGTGGCGCGGTTGTCGGCGCGACCGGTGTTCACGGCCCACCCGACCGAGGCGGCGCGGCGCTCGGTGCTCACGAAGCTGCGCGCGATCGCCGACCTGCTCGAGGACGCCGAGCGGGAGGGAACCGGCCTCGAGCACCCGCGCGTGCAGCGGCGCGCGGCCGAGCTGGTCGACCTGCTCTGGCAGACCGACGAGCTGCGCCTCGACCGGCCCGAGGTGCTCGACGAGGCCCGCAACGCCATCTACTACCTCGACGACCTCGCGCGCGGCCCCGTCGCGCAGGTGCTCGACGACCTCGCCGCGGCGCTCGAGGGCGTGGGCGTCGCGCTGCCTCCCGACGCCCGACCCCTCTCGTTCGGCTCGTGGATCGGCGGCGACCGCGACGGCAACCCGTTCGTCACGCCCGCGGTCACCAAGCAGGTCATCGACCTCGCGCGCGACCACGCCGTGCGCGACCTGCTCCCCGTTCTCGACCGGCTGATCGCCGACCTGTCGGTGTCCGAGCGCCACAACGACGTGTCCCCCGAGCTGCGCGCGTCGCTCGAGGCCGACCTCGCGGCCATCACCGAGCTCGAGCCGCGCTACCGGCGCCTCAACGCCGAGGAGCCCTACCGGCTCAAGCTCACCTGCATGCGGCAGAAGCTGGTGAACACGCGCGCACGCATCGCCACGTCGGCGCCGCACCGTCCCGGCCGCGACTACGCCACCACGCGCGAGCTGCTCGACGAGCTCATGCTCGTGCGTTCGTCGCTGCTGGCGCACCGCGGCGAGCTCGAGGCCTACGGCGTCGTCGACCGCGCCATCCGGCAGGTGTCGGCGTTCGGCCTCTCGCTGGTGACCCTCGACGTGCGTGAGCACGCAGCCGCGCACCACGCAGCCGTCGGCGCCCTCGTCGACCGGCTCGGCGAGCAGGGGTGGCGCTACGAGGACCTCCCGCGCGAGCACCGCACCCGACTGCTCTCGCAGGAGCTCGCGTCGCGACGTCCGCTGGCGGCGACGCCGCCGCCGCTCACCGGCGACGACCTGCGCACCTACGGCGCCTTCGTCGCGATCCGCGACGCGCTCGACCTGCACGGCCCCGAGGTGTGCGAGACGTACATCGTCTCGATGACCAAGGGGGTCGACGACGTGCTCGCCGCCGTGGTGCTGGCCCGCGAGGCCGGCCTCGTCGACCTCGCAGGCGACGTCGCCCGCATCGGGTTCGTGCCGCTCCTCGAGACCGTCGACGAGCTGCGCCGTGCCGGCGAGCTGCTCGACGGCCTGCTGTCAGACCCGTCGTACCGACGCATCGTCACGCTGCGCGGCGACGTGCAGGAGGTGATGCTCGGCTACTCCGACAGCAACAAGGACGCCGGCATCACGACCTCGCAGTGGGAGATCCACCTGGCCCAGCGGCGGCTGCGCGACGTCGCACGCGCGCGCGGCGTCCGGCTCCGCCTGTTCCACGGCCGTGGCGGCACGGTCGGGCGCGGCGGCGGCCCGACGTACGACGCTGTGCTGTCACAACCCTGGGGAGTGCTCGACGGCGAGATCAAGCTGACCGAGCAGGGGGAGGTCATCAGCGACAAGTACCTGCTGCCCTCGCTCGCGCGCGAGAACCTCGAGCTGCTGCTCGCCGCCGTGCTCGAGTCGACCGTGCTGCACCAGCAGCCGCGCGCGTACGCCGACGACCTCGCGCGGTGGGACCCGGTGATGGACCTCGTCTCGACGTCGGCGCAGCAGCGCTACCGCGCCCTCGTCGACGACCCCGAGCTGCCGCGCTACTTCGCGACGTCGACCCCTGTCGAGGAGCTCGCCGACCTGCACCTCGGATCGCGTCCGGCCCGGCGGGCGTCGGCCGACGCGGGGATCGAGTCGCTGCGCGCCATCCCGTGGGTGTTCGGCTGGACGCAGTCGCGCCAGATCGTGCCGGGATGGTTCGGCGTCGGGAGCGGTCTTCGCGCCGCACGCGAGGCAGGCCTCGGCGACGTGCTCGCCGAGATGCACGACGAGTGGCACTTCTTCCGCACCTTCGTGAGCAACGTCGAGATGACGCTCGCGAAGACCGACCTCACTGTCGCGCGCGAGTACGTCGAGACGCTCGTGCCCGAGCCGCTGCAGCGCGTCTTCGACGTCATCGTCGTGGAGCACGAGACCACGGTGCGCGAGATCCTCGCCCTCACCGGCTCGCAGCAGCTGCTCGGGTCGCAGCCATCGCTCGCCGCCACCCTCGCGACGCGCGACCGCTACCTGCTGCCGCTGCAGGTGCTGCAGATCCAGCTGCTGCGCCGCGTGCGCTCGGCCCGGGCGGCGGGCGACGACGTCGACCCGACCCTGCGCCGCGCCCTGCTGCTCACCGTGAACGGCATCGCCACCGGCCTCCGCAACACGGGCTGACCCCCCTTGCCCCGCACCTGGGTCAGCGGCGCCTGGTGGTGCGGGCGGCGGGGGGCGCCGGGGGCTCGGCCTCGTCGCGCGTGCGGAAGGCCATCGCGAGGCAGAGCAGCCCGACCGCGGGGATCAGCATCGCGACGGCGAAGTAGGGGTTGCCCGTCGTCGCCGACGCCACGAAGTCGCCGCCGAGGGCCACCACCTGGAACAGCACGGCCCACTTCCAGAACCGCGTGTCGGCGTGGAGGGTGAGCGCTGCGCCGATGCGCACGACGAGTGCCACGACCGCGCCGAAGATCGCCCCGCCGACGATCGACGCCAAGGGCTCGGCGAACGGCTTCACGACCGGCCCGGTCAGCGCCGAGACGCCGGAGAAGCCGCCCAGGAACATCGCGACCCAGACGAAGAACCCAGACAGACGCCACCACACGGGCACGGCGGCGAGGTCTCCGGGGACCGAGCTTCGGGTCAGCCAGGCCACGGCGAGGAACACCACGAGGGCGCTCACCCAGTACGCGGACACCGACCCACCTCCGGCCCCGCACGCTACCCGACGCCACGCGGCCGACGTCCGACGTCGGCAACGCGGCCGACCGGCGGAGCATCGACCCAGCCGGGCGGCGCATGGTTGGGTGACCGCATGAGCGACGAGACCCCCGCGCCGAGACCGCCGCTGCCGCCCTTCGACGAGGAGGGTGCGCGCCGCAAGGTCCAGGCCGCAGAAGACGCGTGGAACACGCGCGACCCGCAGCGCGTGTCCGGCGCCTACACGCCGGACTCCTTGTGGCGCAACCGGTCGGAGTTCGTCTTCGGGCGTGACCAGATCGTCGAGTTCCTCACCCGCAAGTGGGAGCGCGAGCAGGAGTACGCGCTGCGCAAGAGCCTGTGGGCCTTCTCCGGCAACCGGATCGCGGTGCGGTTCCAGTACGAGTGGCACGACGCCGACGGCCAGTGGTGGCGCTCCTACGGCAACGAGAACTGGGAGTTCGACGACCTCGGCTACATGCGTCGACGCGAGGCGAGCATCAACGACGTCGCGATCGCGGAGAGCGAGCGTCGTATCCACGGTTCTCGCGGCGACGACGAGCGCGACCTCGACATCCCGCCGCACTGACCGTCGCTGTGTGCCCAGCGCGGGGTAGGGCCCGCTGAACACACACCAACGGGTAGAACTGGGGCGTGGATGCGCTGACGGTGCGGGAGGCGACCGACGACGACGTGGCGCGGTGCGCGGAGATCTACGGCTTCCACGTCGCGACGAGCACGGCGTCCTTCGAGGTCGACCCGCCGACGGCCGACGAGGTCGCGCGTCGGCGCGCCACGAGCCTCGAGCTCGGTCTGCCGTGGCTCGTCGCCGAGCGCGACGGCCGCGTGGTGGGCTTCGCGTACGCCGGACCCTGGCGGCTGCGGCCGGCGTACGACGCGACGGTGGAGGACACGGTCCACGTCGACCACGAAGCGGTGGGCCGGGGGGTCGGTCGGATGCTGCTGAGCGCGCTCATCGAGCGCTGCACCGCGATCGGCAAGCGCCAGATGATCGGCGTGATCGGCGGCAGCGCGATCACTGCGTCGGTGGCGCTGCACGAGTCGCTCGGGTTCCACCGCGCCGGCACCCTCGAGAGCGTCGGCTGGAAGTTCGGCAGCTGGCTCGACGTCGTGCTCGTGCAGCGCCCGCTCGGTGACGGCGGCGGCTCGCCGTCCGACCCGCGCTGACCTCAGGACGCGGCCGCGCCGCTCACGGCGCGACGACACTCACGTCGCCGCTGCACATCGGAGCCGGCGCGACAGGCCCGGGATCCGCTGACGGCGCGGAGTCGAACCGGTAGATCAGCACCGAGCCGCCGATCGTCGAGACCGGGCAGTATTTGCGCAACCACGCGAGGCCGTCGCGGTTGCCGCTCGTGAGCTTCGTCGCCGACACCGCGACCCAGCCGCGCACGTCCTGCACCGGCGTGGCGGTGAGGTCGCTCGCACCGGGCACGTCCGCGAACGAGGTCCCGCGCGGCCCGAACCAGTCGACGTACGGGAGCTTGCCCGGCGCCCACTGCTGCAGGAGCGTGAGGTCCTGCCCCCAGTCGACGTTCGAGTCGGTGGCCACGCGGTACGCCGGAACGAACGGTGGCGACGTGTAGGCCAGCGAGTGCGGCAGCGACGAGACCAGCATGACCGCGGCAGCGACTCCCGCCACGGCACCCGCCACCTGCGCCCACCGACGCCGCGCCAGCAGCGCGACGGGCGCGGCGCCCACGCACCACAGCGCCACCACCGGCAGCAGGTAGCGGACGCCGAGGTCGCGGGGCGAGACCATCACCGCGGCGAGCAGGACGAGCGCCGGCGCCGCGAGCACCGCGAGCGCGTCGCGACGACCCGCACGTTCCACCAGCCGCCAGCACAGCGGTGCCAGGACGAGCACGAGCAGCACCGGCGTCGTCAGCTTCACGAGCAGGCTGCCCGGCCAGAACCACCACTGCCCGCCCAGCCACGTCTGGCCCAGCAGGTAGCCGGTCGAGGGCACGCTGTCGTGCTCGCGGAGGTAGCGGAGTCCGTCCCAGTAGGGCTGCGGCAGCAGCAGGTGCGAGCGCGCGATCACCGACGGGTCGAACACGAGGTACGACGCCCACAGCACTGCCCACCCGACGAGCGCCGCGACCGCCCACCGGACGACGCCGCGGACACGTCGCTGCAGCGCGAGGAGCCCCGCGGTGATGCCCAGCACGACGATCCCGAGGACCGACGTCGCGAGGCAGAGCCCCACAGCGACGCCGAGCAGCACGACCGACCGCCGGTCATCGTGGTGCCGCGCGTGCAGCAGCGCGCCCGACCACACGAGCACGGCGATCGCGAAGGGGAGGTCGACGCCGTCGAGGTGCCCGAGCCCGAGGACCATCGGCGACAGCAGCCACAGCCCTCCCGCCACGAGGCCGCCGCCGAGGCTCACGAGCTGCCGTCCCAGCATCACGACGAGCAGCCCGGCCAGCAGGATCTCGGCGACGGGGACGAGGCGCGACGCGAAGGTCACGGTGGCGAGGTTGTCACCCTGCGCCCGCAGGAACGGGCCCGCGAACGCCTTCTCGTCGTTGGCTCCAGGCTCGTGGCCCGGCGGCATGACCCACGGCGTGAACAGGACGGGGATCGCGGCGATCGCCTTCGACAGCGGCGGGTGCTCGGCGTTGTAGTCGACGTCGTGCGCTGTCAGGGCGAGCAGTCCGGCGGAGACGTAGACGGGCTCGTCCACCGTGGGGAAGTCGTCGCGCGCCTGCACCAGCCCGCAGACGGCGACCACCGCGGCGAGCAGGGCCAGCGCCCCGACGGCCAGCCGGTGCGCGAGCGCGGCGGAGTCACGCGGCACGGCCGCACCTCCGTCCCGTCTCGCTCTCCCGCTGTCGGGTCCGACCACATTGTGACGGTCGCGTGAGCGGGACCGGTGCGCCTGGGCGCGTCAGAGCACGAGCAGCATGCGGTGGTTTCCCAGGGTGTTCGGCTTCACCCGCTCGAGCTCGAGGAACTCCGCGACACCCTCGTCGTACGAGCGCAGGAGCTGCTCGAACACCTCGTGGTCGACGGGCGTGCCCTCGATCTCCACGAACCCGTGCCGGCCGAAGAACTCGGTCTCGAACGTCAGGCAGAACACGCGCGCGACGCCGAGGTCGCGCGCCCGCTGAACCAGGCCCGCGAGCAGCACGCTGCCGATGCCGGTGCCGACGTACTCCCGGTCGACGGCGACCGTGCGTACCTCGGCGAGATCCTCCCAGAACACGTGCACCGCGCCGCACCCGACGACCTCGCCGTCGAGGTCGGCGACGAGGAACTCGGTGATGTCCTCGTACAGCGCCACCGTGGCCTTCGACAGCAGCCGGCGCTCCGGCGAGTACGTGTCGACGAGGGCGCGGATGGCCTTGACGTCGCTGGTGCGCGCGGGGCGCACCCCGACGCGCGTGGCAGGGCTCATTCGGGTTTCACCAGCGGGAACAGGATCGTCTCGCGGATGTTGAGGCCGGTGAGGTTCATCAGCAGCCGGTCGATGCCCACGCCGACGCCGCCCGAGGGCGGCATGCCGAACTCGAGGGCCCTCAGGAAGTCCTCGTCGACCTGCATCGCCTCGACGTCGCCGCCGGCCTTGAGCAGCGACTGCGCGAGGAGGCGCTCGCGCTGGATCACCGGGTCGACGAGCTCGGAGTAGCCCGTGCCCTGCTCGTTGCCGTCGATGTAGAGGTCCCACTTCTCGACGATGCCGGGCAGGGTGCGGTGCGCGCGCACGAGCGGCGAGGTGTCCTCGGGGTAGTCGTAGACGAACGTCGGTCGCGTGAACCGCGTGACGACGTGGTGCTCGAGCAGCTCCTCCACGTACTTGCCGGGCACCCAGGTGGGGTGCGGCTCGATGCCGACATCGGCGCAGAGCTTGCGCAGCACGTCGATCGGCGTCGCAGGCGTGATCTCCTGGCCGACCGCCTCCGACACCGACGGGTAGACGTAGGCCTCGTCCCACTCGCCCGACCAGTCGAGCTCCAGGCCGTCGTAGCGCGTGAACTGCAGGGAGCCGTACGCCGCGAGGGTGGCCTCCTGGATCAGCTCGCGCGTCATGACCGCGTTGCTGCGGTAGTCGGCGTACTCCTCGTAGTACTCGAGCATCGCGAACTCGGGTGAGTGCGTGGAGTCGGCACCCTCGTTGCGGAAGTTGCGGTTGATCTCGAACACCCGCTCGAGGCCGCCGACGATGCAGCGCTTGAGGAACAGCTCCGGTGCGATACGCAGGTAGACGTCGAGGTCGAACGCGTTGGAGTGCGTGACGAAGGGACGGGCCGTCGCCCCGCCGTGCAGCGTCTGCAGCATGGGCGTCTCGACCTCGATGAAGTCGCGGCGCGCGAAGCTCTCGCGCAACGCCGCGACGACGGCGACGCGCAGTCGCGCCACCTCGCGCGCCTGCGGGCGCACGATGAGGTCGACGTAGCGCTGCCGCACGCGGGTCTCCTCGGCCAGCGGCTTGTGCTCGACCGGGAGGGGGCGCAGCGTCTTCGTGGCCAGCACCCACGAGTCGGCCAGCACGCTGAGCTCGCCGCGCCTCGAGGTGATGACCTCGCCGGTGACCGAGACGTGGTCACCGAGGTCGACGTCGGACTTCCAGGCCGCCAGCCGCTCCTCGCCCACCTTGTCGAGGGAGAGCATCGCCTGGATCTCGGTTCCGTCGCCGGAGCGCAGCGTGGCGAAGCAGAGCTTGCCCGTGTTGCGCACGAAGATCACCCGACCGGCGATCGAGACGATGTCGCCGGTGGCCGTGTCGGGCGGCAGGTCGGGGTAGGCGGCCCGCACCAGCGGGATCGTGTGCGTGACCGGCACGCTCACGGGGTAGGGATCGCCGCCCCCGTCGAGGAGCCGCTGGCGCTTCTCCATCCGCACCCGGATCTGCTCGGGGACGTCGTCGTGCTCGACGGCCTCCTCGGAGTCGGCGGGCGTCTGGGGCGCGTCAGTCATGGGCGCAAGGTTATCCGGGCCGCGCCGTACGTCCCTCGGGGATAGCGTCGAGGTGTGAGCGAGCCGATCATCAGCGACACCGGACCCGACGCCCCGACCGCCGACCAGCGGCGGCTGTCGTTCGGCTCGGCGGCCGCCGAGTACGCCGCAGCCCGCCCAGGATATCCCGTGGACGCCGTCCAGTGGGTGCTCGACGGCACCTCGCACCCGGTGCGCGACGTGGCCGACGTCGGCGCCGGAACCGGCGCGCTGACCCGCACGCTGATCGCGCTGGCCGAGCGCGTCACGGCGTACGAGCCCGACGCCGGCATGCTCGAGCAGCTGCACACCGCGCTGCCGGGCGTGAGCACGGCCGTCGCCCCCGCCGAGGCGCTGCCCACGGGCGACGCCACCCTCGACGCCGTCCTCGCGGCGCAGGCGTGGCACTGGTTCGACCACGCCGCGGCCGCCGAAGAGTTCACCCGCGTGCTGCGGCCCGGAGGCGTCGTCGGGCTGGTGTGGAACGTGCGCGACAGCCGCGTCCCGTGGATGGGCGCGTTGCAGGGGATCATCGGCGGCGAGGACTCGATGCGGCTCGTGGCCACCGAGTCGACCCAGACGATCCTCGAGCAGGAGGAGCGCGCCGGGCTCGCAGAGCTCGACGAGTTCCTGCCCGGGGTCGAGCGCGCGACGTTCCCGCACACGATCGCGATGACGCCCGACCAGCTCGTGCGGCTCACGTCGACGTACTCCTACGTCCGGCTGTCCCCCCGCGCCGACGAGCTCTACGCCGCGGTCCGCGAGCTGCTCGCGACGCACCCGGACACCGCGGGGCGCGACACCGTCGACGTCGCCTACGTGACGGCGGCGTACCGGTGGCGCCGGCCGTGACCCGATGCGCGACGATGCACCGGTGAGCGACGAGTTCCGCGCGGAGTACCACGCCCAGTGGGGCGACATGGACTTCAACCAGCACATGGGCAACGCGAGGTTCCTCGACTACGCCTCCGACGCGCGGATGCTCTTCCTCGAGTCGGTGGGCCTGACGATGGAGTCGCTCACGGCCCTGCGCATCGGCCCGGTGACGCTCGAGGACCACCTCACCTACCGGCGCGAGATCAGGATGCTGCAGCGGTTCACGGTCGACTACCGCGTCGCCGCGTCCACCACGGACTGGCGGCGGTTCCGCATCCGCAACGAGATCACCACGGCCGAGCACGGACTCTGCGCCACCGTCGAGGCGCGGGCGATCTGGGTGGACCTCGACGAGCGGCGCCCGGTGCGCCCGCCCGCCGAGGTGCGCGACGCGATGGACCAGCTGCCGCGCGCCGACGACTTCGAGCAGTGGCGCTGATCCGAGCCCGACGGCGGTGATACTGGGCGGCACCCCGGTCGCGACCCGCCGCCGGCGCAGGGAGCGAGGTGTCATGACCGCGTACGACGTCGCAGCGTGGGAGACGTTCGCGCTCGGGATGCTCGGGGCGGCCGCGGTGCTCCTGGGCCTCATCTTCGTCGCCCTGTCGATCAACCTCGACGCGCTGCTGCGCATGCCGGTGCTCCTCCGCAGGGCAGCGGCCGCCATCGCCCTTCTGGTCGCCGTCCTGCTCGCCACGTCGTTCCTCCTGGTGCCTGGCCAGTCGGCCGCCGTCGTGGGGATCGAGCTCGCGGCGACCGGCCTGCTCGGCCTGGTGGTCGTGCTCCTGCTTCTCGTGCGACACCGCTCGTCGATCGACGCCGCCTACCGGCGCCGCTTCGACGAGGCCGCGGTCTGGGGCGCGGGGATCCAGGCCCTGTTCGTGGTCGGCGGCCTGTCGCTCATGGCGACCGTCGGCGGCGGCCTGTACTGGCTCGTGCCGGCCGTGATGCTCGGGCTCGTGCGCGCGGTGACCGAGGCCTGGGTGCTGCTCGTCGAGATCAAGCGCTGAGCCCGGTGATGGCGCGACCTCGCCCCCTGGCGTGTCGCTGGGGACGACGGCGGCACGACGTCCGGCCCCGCTCCTAGCGTCGCAGGCTCCCGATCGAAGGAGTCCCATGCGACGACCTCGCACCCTCGTCCTCGCGGCCGCGCTCGTCACGGCGCTCGCCACGTCGACCCTCGTCGGCCTCGCCGCTCCCGACGCGGCAGGCACCACCACGGCGGCGCCGCGCGCCGCCGCGACCCCACCGAGCGCCCCCGCACCCGTCACCCGCGTGGCCGCGGCCACGCACCGACGCCGCACGAAGGTGATCATGCCCGTGCGCACCGCGGCCGGGCTGCCGCGCGGCACCGCCACCGCGCGCATCAGCTACCACGGCGGCAAGGTCATGACCGGAACCGTGCACGTCTACGTGATCTGGTACGGGAAGTGGGCCGGCACGAAGGCCGTGCCCCTGCTCACCGACCTGCTGCGCGGCTTCGCGTTC
>Ga0302299_10002729_pt1 | contig 10737 bp, 7 predicted proteins | sample III_Fen_N3_4_FD_198795 | JGI IMG/M metagenome (GOLD analysis project Ga0302299, IMG submission 198795) | Peat permafrost microbial communities from Stordalen Mire near Abisko, Sweden - III_Fen_N3_4 | ecosystem: Environmental > Terrestrial > Soil > Wetlands > Permafrost | place: Sweden: Abisko...
GGGTCCGTGCCGGGCGGGTAGGCCAGGGCGGGGGTAGCAGCGATCAGCGGAACAGCCACGGTGGCGGCGAGCACCACGGCAGCACGCAGGAGCGGGCCCTTGCTCATGGGACGACCGTACGCGCGCGAGGAGGGCGGATGCAGATCGTGGAGACAGGCTTGAGCCTGGTCGGCCGAACCGAGAGGTGCGACGGATTCGCCGTCGTCCGTTGGGATTACGGGCGCGTCCGATGACCGGCGAAACGGTCACAGAGCGTGGTCGTGGAGCCGCGTGGGTCCGTCGTCTAGAGTCGTGAGCCGGGAACAGAGACGGTCTCTCGAGTTGGGTGTGCACCGCGTGGAAGCAACGGTAGGCGAGGTCCTGGACTTCCTGGGCGACCGGGCGCTGGGCCATCGCGGCGCGCTGGAACGGGCCGTCTCGGGATCATCGGCGCTGGCCCCGGGACGGCCGGAGTGCCTCGCCTTCGCCTCCCGCCGGTCCGACACCCTCGTGGCGACGCTGCGCGCCTCCGTCGCCGGTCTGGTGCTCGTGTTCCCGGAGCACCTCGAGGCTGCGCGCGATGACCAATGCGTGATCGCGGTCGCGGACCCACGGCTCGAGTTCGCCCGCGTGGTCGCGCACTTCTTCGTCGCTCGACCCGAGGCGGTCATCCACCCCACCGCCGTGATCGACCCCGCGGCGATCGTCGGACCCGATGCCGCGATCGGCGCCCATGCCTACGTCGGACCAGGCGTGGCCATCGGTGCGCGGGCGTGGATCGGGGCGAATGCTGTCATCGACTCGCGCACCCAGATCGGCGACGACGTGGTCGTCGGCCCCGGCACGGTGATCGGTCACACCGGGTTCGGCTACGCGCGCGAGGCGGACGGGACTCCGGTGCTGCTGCCGCACACGGGCAGCGTGCGGATCGGCGACCGGGTCGACATCGGCGCCAACACCACGATCGACCGCGGCACGCTCGACGACACGGTCATCGAGGACGACGCGAAGATCGACAACCTCGTGCACGTCGCGCACAACGTGCAGATCGGCCGCGGTGCGTTCGTGATCGCGACGTCGATCCTCTGCGGCGGCGTGAAGGTGGGCGCCGGCGCCTGGGTCGCCCCCAACGCCTCGGTGCTCGAGCAGGTCACGATCGGCGACGACGCCGTGGTCGGGCTCGCGGCCACCGTGATCCGCGACGTCGAGAGCGGCACGACCGTGGTCGGGTCACCGGCGCGAGCGATCGGCGGCCCCAAGGCCGGCGACTCCACGAAGGGTGCGGCAGACGCATGACCGATCTCGGATCCCTGTCGCTGTCGCCGTCGCGCGTGCTCGTGCTCGCCCCGCACACCGACGACGGCGAGCTCGGCGCCGGCGCGACGATCTCGCGGCTGTCGCGCGAGGGCCACACCGTGCACTACGTCGCCTTCTCCGCGTGCGAGACGATCCAGCCGATCGAGCCCATCGACATCCTGCGCACGGAGTGCGAGCGCGCGACGGCGCGCCTCGGCATCGACCAGAGCCGCCTCGAGATCCTGCACTTCGAGGTGCGCCAGTTCCACCGCGACCGCCAGCTCATCCTCGAGAAGCTCGTGAGCCTCAGCTCCGAGCTGCGCCCGGACCTCGTGCTGCTGCCCTCCACCGACGACACCCACCAGGACCACCACGTGGTGTCCGACGAGGCGCGGCGCGCGTTCAAGCGCACGCGGATGCTCGGCTACGAGGTCCCGTGGAACAACTTCCGCTTCGAGTCGACGGCGTTCGTGCCGGTCGGCGAGGACGACGTGGCGGCGAAGGTCGCGGCCGTGACGGAGTTCGCGTCGCAGACCGGCCGCCCCTACATGGACCCGCGCTACCTCGAGGCGCAGCTGCGCTTCCACGGCGTGCAGGCCGGGACCGAGTTCGCCGAGGCGTTCCAGGTCCTGCGCTGGTATCTCTGAGCGTCAGACCCGCACGACGATCGTGATGCGCTTCGTCGTCACGCGACCGGCGCGGTCGCGGACCCGGACGGTCATGACATAGGTCCCGAGCCTCGTCGCCCTGCCGGAGACCACGCCGGTGCTGCTGAGCTTGAGCCCTGACGGCAGCGACCCGGACGCCTTCGTCCAGGTGCGCGTGCCGTAGCCGCCGGTCGCGACGAGTCGCGCTGAGTAGGTCTTGTAGCGGTGCGCGACGGCGAGGACCGGGCGCGTGGTGATCGCGAGCTTGGCGGCCACGATGATCGTGAGCTTCTTCGCGGCGGCGAAGCCGTCAGCCGTGGTCACGCGCACGGTGACGGCGTACGTCCCGGTCCGAGTCGGTGTGCCGGACAGGCGGCCGGCGGTCGACAGGGTGACACCGGTCGGCAGCGTGCCGGAGATGGCGGTCCAGGTGCGCGGGCTCGTCCCGCCGCCGACGGCGGAAAGCCATGCGGCGTAGGCCTTCCCGAGGGTGGGCTGGCCGACGGCCGTGGTGGTGACGAGCAGGCGGGGGACCACGGTGAGCGGGCAGCTCGCGGTGGTGGTCACTCCGAGGCCGTCGGTCACCGTCACGTCGACGGTGCCGGAGCCGGCGGCCGTCGCGGTGCCGCTGAGGTGACCGGCGGAGTCGACGCCGAGGCCGACCGCCGGGGAGCTCGTGACCAGGAAGGTGAAGGGTGCGACGCCGCCGGTGAACGCGACGGGCGAGGAGAACGGGATCCCGACCATGGCCGTCGAGGGCGCGCAGGTCGCGGCGGCCACCGTCTTCGCGACCACGATCGTCACCTCCTTCTCGGCGTGCGGCACGCTGCCGGTGTTGTCGACCGCGAGGGTGAAGGTCCAGCTGCCGTCGGTGGTGGCGAGACCGTCGAAGGTCGGCATGGCCGTGCTCGCACCGCCGAGGGTGATGCCCGGGGGAAGCGTGCCCGACGTGACGCTCCACTGGATCGGTCCGCTGGCGGTGCCGCCGGTGGCCCAGACCTGGCTGGCGGAGCCGAAGCCGACCTCGGTCGGGCCGCCGTCGAGCTCGCTGATCACCAGCTGCGGCACGATCGACAGCGGGATCGCATCGGTGGCGGTCACGCCGCGCGAGTCGGTCGCCTTCACCGCGAGGGAGTAGTCGCCCGCGGCCGTGGGCGTGCCGGAGACGACTCCGGCGGACGACAGGACGAGCCCGTCCGGCAGCACCGCGCCGCTGTTCAGCGCGAACGTCACCGACCCGACGCCACCGGTGGCGCCGAGGGTCGTCGTGTAGGCCACCCCGGGCACTCCGACGGGTGTCACGACGGAGGTCACAACGAGCGGGTCGGCGACGCGGATGCTCAGGGCCTTGCTCGCCGTGCCGCCAGCGCTAGCGACGGTGGCGGCGTTGGTGGCCTTGATGGTGAAGGGATACGTGCCGGTCGTGGTGGGCGTGCCCGTCACGGTCACGGTGGTGGCGCCGCCCGGCGTGAGCGACAGGCCCGGGGGCAGCGACCCCGCGGTGATGCTCCACGTCGAGGTGCCCGTGCCGCCGGCCGCGGTGATGGTGCTCGACACCGCCGTGCCGGTCGTGGCGTCGGGCAGCCCGGCGGTGCTCACCGCGAGCGCTGCAGCCACGGTGAGGCTCACGGCCATCAGCGCCGAGCTCGTCGAGACGGGGTCGTACGCCTTCGCCGAGAACGAGTATGCGGTCGCCGTCGTCGGCGTGCCGGACAGCGTGCCGTCTGCGGCGAGCGTGAGGCCGGCCGGCGCGGTGCTCCCGCTCGCGACCGACCACTGGATCGACGCGCCACCGGACGACGTCAGCTGGCGGCTGTAGGCCGAGCCCACCACGCCGAGGGGCAGCGTGGTGCTCGTGACGGACACGGGGGCGTAGACGTCGAACGTCACCGACGCGCTCGCCGTCGTGAGCGTGGTCGCCTCGGTCGCCGTGAGCGTGACCGTCCGGCTCCCGGGGGTGGTGGCTGTGCCGCTCACCTTGCCGCTGCTCGCGAGGGACAGCCCGGTCGGCAGCGTGCCCGACGTGACGGCCCACGTGACGGCGTTGCCGACGCCACCCGTCGTCGAGGCGGTCCAGGAGTACGGCGTACCCGTGATCACCGGCGCGGGGGTGCTGGACGCCACGGCGAGCGGTCCGGGCGAGCTCGTGGTCGTCGAGATCGTGTAGCGGCCGAGGCTGGCGTAGCTCGAGTACCCCGTCACCGCCGGGTCGCCCTCGCCGCTGCCGGTGACCTTCGCGAAGTAGGTGCCCGAGGCCAGCGGCGTGGAGGTGCGGTGCGCCTCGAGGCCGGCGACCGACGTGGAGAGGCCGCTGTTCTGCGAGCCCGAGACGGCGGGGTCGAAGGCCTCGACCAGGGTCGTGCCGTCGGCGGCATAGACCTCGAGGCTCACGTCGAGGTTCGGGTTTGTCGCCGCCGGTGTCACGGCCAGCTGCGTGAGGCCGAAGGAGGTGAAGGAGAACCAGTCGCTGTCGGTCGGACTGGTGATGAGGCCGGGCACTGGTGTGCCGCTGGTCAGTGCGGTGGCGGTGCCGGGCGTGCTGCCGGCGTCGTCGGCCAGGAGCGGAGCGCCGGTCGCGATGATCGCGGTGTCGTCCTGGGTGTTGTTCGCGTAGGGGTACTCGCCCTTGCTCCACTGGGTGACGGGCTTGTTGTAGCCCACGCCCATGATCGGGGCCCAGACGCCCTGACCTGCGTAGTAGCCGACCGCCGCCGTGGTGCCGTGGGCGATCGTGCCGTCGTGGAGGAGGCCGAAGTTGTGCCCGACCTCGTGGCTCGTCGCCTCGGCGACGTACTTCGTCCCGCCGCCGCCCAGGTTCGCGGTGACGATGACGGCCGTCGGCTTCTCATAGGGGGCGTAGCTGCTGCTGGTGCTGCCCCAGACACCGACGTAGGCCATCCCGCCGCAGCCGCAGCCTGCGGGAGTCGCGGTCTGCGCCGCCGCCCACCTCGCGTCGCTCGTGACGACCACGCGCGTGCCGAAGGTGAGGTCGCCGCTCGACGCGCGGTCGAGGGCGGCCGAGCCGAGGTCCTGCGTGGAGACGTTGACGTCGAAGGGCGCGTAGTCCTCGGCCACCGACTGCCAGATGCGGTAGATCGCGACGAGCTCGGTCGCGCTGAACGTCGTGGCGTCGGCGTCCTGGGTGAACGCCGGGAGGGTGCACGGGGTCGCAGCGGCGTACTGGCAGACGAACGAGCCGTTGTAGGTGCCGCCCAGGAAGTCGAGGTAGATGGTCCGAGCGGACCCGGGGCGGCTGTTGAGCGAGAGGGCCTCGGACAGCGACACCGTGCCGGGTGCGGGGTCGGTGACCGGATCCGCTGCGGCGACGGTGCCGGCCGGCAGGGCGGTGTCGACGAAGAGGAGCTGCGAGCAGCCGTCGAGGCGCGCGGTCCTGTCGCGCTCGAGGATCGAGGTGAGCGACGCGGTCGACCGGTGGTTGAGCGCCGCTGCCTCGCCGAGACGGGAGCCGAGCGCGGTGACGGCCGCGCGACCGGAGCGGCGCGAGTCCTCGCCGCGCAGCCTGTCGGGCGACCGGGTGTCGGCCGGGTCGACCCGTACGCAGTCGGCCCTCGACGCCGTGGCCGTCGACGGCGCGGCCGTGACGACCGGCGCGGCGAGGGCGGTCGGTCCGGTCGTGCGCGCGGCCGCGTGGGCCGAGACGGGCACGGCGACCGGCAGCATCGTGAGGGCAGCACCGAGCGCGAGGGCGCGTGCGGACCGGCGTAGGGCGCGTGGAGTCCCTCGCCGGCTCGGGCGTGGGAGCGGCGGCACTCTGTGATCGTCGGACGGAGGCGGGCCCGGCTGAAGGGCCGCACGGGCCCCCGGCACGCGCAATCGGGTGGTTCCGGGGGGCCGGATCAGGGCGCGGATCACGACGGTGACTCGCCGGACCACCTCGGTAGACTCCTGCGGCCACGCCCCGTTATCTCAGTTGGCAGAGAACTCGCCTTGTAAGCGAGGTGTCCTCGGTTCGATTCCGAGACGGGGCTCCACGTCGGGGGGGGTGACACCCGCTCCGCGCCGGAGGACTCTGGCCGGGGGGAGGTCCGATGGGTCGCTGGTGGTTCCCGGCAGCCGCGCGCATCACCGGTGCGTACGCGGCGTTCTCGATCGTCTGGATCTTCGTCGGCGACCGGCTGGCCAACAGCGCGGCTCCGGGCGGTGCGCAGCGGCTCACCATCGAGGATACGAAGGGACTGCTCTTCGTCGCGCTGAGCAGCCTGCTCATCTACGTCCTGGTCGGGCAGTCCGAGGCGCACCGTCGCCGCTCCGCACGCGAGCAGCAGGCCGCCTACGACGAGACCCTGATGGGCTGGGCCGCGGCGCTCGACGTGCGCGACCACAGCACGGCCGCCCACACCGCGCGCGTGACCGACCTGACCGAGCAGCTCGCCCGCAGCCTCGGGATCGAGGGCCGCGAGCTCGTGCGGATCCGGCGCGGGGCGACGCTGCACGACATCGGGAAGATGGGCGTGCCCGACGAGATCCTGCGCAAGGACGGGCCGCTCACCGACGCCGAGTGGGTGCTCATGCGCCAGCACCCGGACCTCGCCGTGCAGTTCCTGTCCGGCGTGAACTACCTGCGCGACGCCCTCGACATCCCGTGGTGCCACCACGAGAAGTGGGACGGCACGGGCTATCCGCGCGGCCTCGTCGGCACCGACATCCCCCTCGCCGCGCGGATCTTCGCCGTCATCGACGTCTACGACGCAGTCACGTCCGACCGGCCCTATCGACGCGCGCTGCCGCACGCCGACGTGATGGCCCTCGTCCACGACGGAAGGGACACCCACTTCGACCCCGAGGTCGTCGACGCCTTCGAGCGGCTGATGGAGACCACCCCCGCCCTGCGCCGCGTGAACCCGCTGCCGCTCTGACCCGCCGGCACGCCGTTCGTTCATGTACCGTTACCGTGTTGATCAGGACGGACGTGCTGATCTGCCGGCTCGTCCGGCCGATCGGATCACCGAGGTTCTCTTCTCTCCGGGATCGTGACCCGTTTGCCGAGCGGTCAGCGCGATCCCAGCGCGTGACCCCGTCCCCCGGCCCACCCGGGGGGCGGGGTGCTCGCGTTTCCGGGGCGATTCGCGGCCGCGGCGTCGGATGCAGGACGCGGCGTACCGGATCTCGGATCGGTCACGGGCGCGTGGCCGTTTGACTTAGGCGACCCTCACAGCGGACTCTCAGGAATAGCGGTACCTCGGTCCTGCGTCCCCGCGGACTCCGTCTGCTCCGGGAGAGGTGCTGCGACCCGTCGGCCGCGATCGTGACGGCCGGCTCGTACGAGGGGGTCAGATGTCCACCAGCACGCACACGTCCGAGGTCTCGGTCGTCTCCGACGACCGGATCACCAACTCCGCAGCGCAGAAGTGGTCCGGCCTCGTCCGGATCCTGCTCGGCTTCACGTTCCTCTGGGCGTTCCTCGACAAGAACTTCGCCTGGGGCTTCTCCACGACGAAGGCCTGGATGTTCGGCACGGGTGATGGCAACCCCACGGCCGGCTTCCTGAAGTTCGGCGTGAACCCCAACGGCCCGTTCGCCAGCTTCTACACCGGCCTCGCGCCGAGCACGGCGAGCGGTCTCGTGAACTACCTGTTCATGGGGGCGCTGCTCGGTGCCGGACTCACGCTCTGCCTCGGCGTGATGATGCGCATCGGGTCCATCGGCTCGGCGATCCTGCTGCTGTCGATGTTCCTCGCGGTCGCGCCGTGGGCGAAGTACGAGGACAAGGGCGGCTCGACCGTCGCGTCGAACAACCCGCTCCTCGACGAGCACATCATCTACGCCGCGACCCTCATGGTCCTCATGCTCGTCTGTGCAGGCAGGTACTGGGGGCTCGGCCGATGGTGGGAGAGCAGGACCCCGTCCTGGCTGCACTGACAGCGTCGTCGGCGACCAGGAGCCGGCGTATCCCTGAGTGACGACGGAGGGCCTCGCGCCGAGAGCGGTGCGAGGCCCTCCGCCGTGCGTGGGATCAGTGCGACGGAGGCAGGGGTGCGTGAGGCTGGGGCTGGCTCTCCGCGACAGGCGAGCGGGGCTCGGGGACGGTGGTGGTGGGGTCGCCGATGGCGACGACGCGGTCCTTGCCGCCGGCCTTGGCGGCGAACATCGCGTCGTCGGCGCGGGCGATGAGGGAGTCTGCCGACTCGCCGCTGTGGGCGAGCGTCACGCCGATCGAGACGCTCACCGGGAACGTGCCGCCCAGGATCGGCACCGGCAGCAGCGCCTTCGCGCGCAGCTTCTCCGCTACGCCGCTGGCCTGCTCCAGGTCGTGCACGCCCGGCAGCACCACGAGGATCTCGTCGCCGCCGAACCGCGCGACGAGGTCATCCTCGCGCACCACGGTCGAGAACCGCGCGGCGAGCACACGCAGCGCCTCGTCGCCGCCCCCGTGGCCGTAGGCCTCGTTGACGTAGTGGAAGTCGTCGACGTCGCAGAACGCGACGCCGATCTCGCGGCCGGCTCGCCGTGGGTGCACGAGGATCGTGTTGAGCCGCTCGATGACCTCGGCACGGTTGAGGAGACCCGTCAGCTCGTCGTAGCGGGCCCGACGGTCCAGGGCCAGCTCGGTCGCCACGGTCTCGTCGATGAGCCGGAACGACGAGATGAACCCGTCGATGCCTCCGTGGGCGTCGACGAACGGCTGGTAGTGCGACTCGACCCAGTGGTAGGCGCCCTGGGGATCCAGGACGCGTCGGCGCGACATGCCGGGACCGTGGACGAGCGAGTCGGCGAAGTCGCGCTGCTGCGCCTCGAGATCGTCGGCGTGGACGAACTCGCGGTTGGCGTGGCCGACCCACTCGTCGGGGTGCCAGCCGAGGGTCGTCCGCAGCGACGGCGACACCCACGTGATGACGGCGTCCTTCGAGCGGATGACCACGTCGGTGGAGTTCTCCGCGAGGAGGCGATAGCGCTGCTCGGAGTCGAGCAGGGCGGCCCGCGCCGCGACCTCGACGGTGATGTCGCGGAGCGTGTCGATGGCGCCGACGATCGTGCCGTGGCTGTCGCGCACCGCCGTGCCGACGCCGCTCATCCAGCGCCAGTGCCCGGCCGCCGTCGCGAACCGTGCCTCGCCGCGGCCGAGCGTGGTCGCACCGGTGAGCCCGGCCTCGATCTGCTCCAGGGTGCGGCCTAGGTCCTCGGGGTGCACGAAGTCACGCATCGGGCGCCCGATCCACTCCTCGGGCTCCCACCCGAGCGCGCCGAGCAGCGACGGGCTGACCCAGCCGACCAGGTGGTCCGGTCCGGTGTGGACCACGACGTCGACGGCGTGCTCCGCGAGCGTGCGATAGCGCTGCTCGCTCGCGCGCAGCTCGTCGCGCAGCAGGATCTGGTCGGTGACGTCGGCGAGCGTCACGACGACGGCGGGGTCTCCGGCTGCGGGCGTGCCCTCGACCGGCACGGCATCGATCCAGATCCAGGACAGCGAGCCGTCGGCCTTATGGACGCCCATCACCACGTCGCGGACCTCGCGGCCGGTGGCGAGCGCGATGCTCGCGGGGTGCGTCTCGCCCGGGAACGGGGAGCCGTCCTCGTGGACCGTGCGCCAGCCGGCGTCGACGGGCGTGAGCCCGGACATCTGGGCGGCGGTCAGGCCGAGGATCTGCTCCGCGGCCGGGTTCACCAGCAGGATCCGGCCGTCCAGCGCATGGAGCACGATGCCGTGCGACAGGGCGAGGAAGGCAGCTCGGCCGATCGGCGTCTCGGGGACTGCGGGGCTCGGAGGATCGCCAAGGTGCCCCGATCCGGTCCGCTCGCTCGTGACCATGTCCGACGCCCTGCTGCTGTCCCCGCTCACTCACCGTAGTGCCCGGTACGTGGACGTCGCGCACCCGAGAGGTAGGGCCTACCCGTGTAGGGGGCTGCCGGCTCCGGGCCGAGGACTACTCTCGCGGCAGGGCGAGAGGCGCCCGGATCGGGGGACGGTCGTGAGCTCCTTGCGCAAGGGATTCGGCGTCGGGATCGGCGTGCTGCTCGTCGCCTCGGTCGTGCTGCAGCTGCTCGCGGTGAGCACCGCACGGTCCTCGGTCGGCGACGACGGGCTCAGCTCGCAGCCGGACCTGGCCGTCCCGACGGTGCTGTCCACCCTGGCCACGTTCTGCGCCGGCAGCGCGGTCGTGCTGGTGCTCGGGATCGTGGCCCTGCTCGTGATCGACGCGGCGTTCCTGCGCAAGCTGGAGATCGACGCGTTCGGTCCCGAGGGGGACAGCGGCGAGCCGGCCGGCAGCGGTGAGGGCCGGGCGGTTCCGGCGTACGGGAGCGACCCCGAGCTGCTCTGATCCTCGGCGTCCTCCCGGGCGGGCGGGGCGGGCTCAGGGCTGGGGATGGATCTCGCGGTGAAGGCCGAGTTTGTTGCGCTCTTAGCACCGAAGGCCACCTTCAGTGACGACCTCCGGGGTCAGTGGGTGTCGAGGTAGGCGGTGACTCGTTGCTTGGCGTTGGCCTGGACGTCGAAGTAGTAGAACGGGATGTCGAAGGAGTGGAAGACACCCTTCGGGAAGGCGTTCGGGCCACCGGGTGACCAGGTCTCGACGCTCGGGGTCGTCGTGACGAGGACGCCCTTCGCGGTATCGACCTGGGCGTCGGCGTAGTGCGCGACCTTGGCGAACGTGCCGGTCTTGTCGGGCAGCCAGGACCCGAGCGACTGGCTCGCGGCGGCGTGCGTCTCGGTGCGCGTCCACGTGATCGGGTTGATCACGAGCGCGCCCGGCAGCAGGACCGGGTTCGGCCCGCCGGTGGTCGGCGCCTCGGTGTTCCACGACAGGAGGACGCCGGTGTCGGTGGCGCTCGAGCCGAAGGTCAGCTGCGGGTTGGC
>Ga0302299_10002730_pt1 | contig 10734 bp, 11 predicted proteins | sample III_Fen_N3_4_FD_198795 | JGI IMG/M metagenome (GOLD analysis project Ga0302299, IMG submission 198795) | Peat permafrost microbial communities from Stordalen Mire near Abisko, Sweden - III_Fen_N3_4 | ecosystem: Environmental > Terrestrial > Soil > Wetlands > Permafrost | place: Sweden: Abisko...
GGCGGCCCTGATCAGCAGCGTGATGAACACCAAGGACAAGGTGCCGTTCTACGTGCACCAGTGTCGCGAGCTCGGCATCGAGGTGCTGCCGCCGGACGTCAACGAGAGCGACGTGGGTTTCACCGTCGTTGAGGGCAAGATCCGCTTCGGCCTCAACGCCGTCAAGGGCGTCGGACGCGGCGCGATCGAGGAGATCATCAGCGCGCGCGCCGCCGAGCGGTTCGCGTCCGTCTACGACTTCTGCGCGCGCGTCGACTCGCAGATGGCCAACAAGCGGGCCCTCGAGGCGCTCATCCGCAGCGGCGCCTTCGACAGCACCGGCGATCCGCGGCGCGGCATGCTGGAGGCGTTGCCGGCGGCGATGGCCGCCGGCGAGCGCAGCCGCAAGGACGCCGCCCAGGGGCAGGGCGGCCTCTTCGATTCCATGGCGCCCGAGGACGCTCTGGCGCATCGCCCGCAGGTGCCGCAGTGCGAGTTCGATCAGTCGACTCTCCTGAAGGAAGAAAAGGAAGCGCTTGGCCTCTACGTCTCCGCGCACCCGCTGGACGGCCTGCGGGGGCAGCTGCGCGACGAGATCGAGGTGGCCGTAGGGTCTCTGGATGGCTCCGGCGACGGGGCCATGCTGTGGACCGGCGGCATCGTCGCCAACGCCCAGAAGAAGGTCAGCAAGAACGGCGGCGTCTGGCTCGCTTTCCGCCTGGAGGATGTCGACGGCGGCGTGGAGTGCCGTGCCTGGCCGGCGACCTTTGAGCAGTACAAGGACCTGCTCGTGGAGGACGGCATCGTCAAGGTCAAGGGCCGTGTGGAGCGCAAGTCCGAAGGCGAGACCACGTTCATCGCTTTCGAAGTACAGCCGTTCAGCGGAGTGAGCGAGTATCGGCCGCTCACCGTGACCATCGACGCGCACCGCGTGCGGGCGTCCGTGCTCGACGACCTCAAACGCATCCTCGCCGACTTCCCCGGTCGCGTGCCGGTGGTGCTGCAGATGGTGCGCGACGAGGACTGCACCAAGCTGCGTGTGGGCGACGGCTGGCGCGTGGCGCCGGTGGCCGGGTTATACGCCGAGCTCAAGGCGCTGCTCGGCGAGAGCTGCGTCGGGATCGGCTGAGGCCGGCCGCGCGGACGGAGGAGAGGAAGCGACATGATCCCAGAGGGCATGCGCGACGTCCTGCCGCCGGAGAGCGGCCAGCTGCGCGCCATCGAGACGGCCCTGAGCCGCCGCTTTGAGGCCTACGGGTACGGAGAGGTACGCACGCCCTGGCTCGAGTATGCGGAGACGCTCGAGGTGGCCGACGACGACACCCTCGAGGCCGGGTATCGGATCCACGACCAGCAGGGCAACCAGCTCATGCTGCGCACCGACATGACGGTGCCCGTCGCGCGCCTCGCGGCGGCGCGCTTCCAGGACAAGCCGCTGCCTCTGCGCTTCTACTACGTGGCGCCGTCGATCCGGCCCTGGGCGCCGCAGCGCAGCCAGGACGGCGAGTTCGTGCAGGCTGGAGCCGAGCTGCTCGGGCTGCGCTCGCCGCAGGCGGACGCTGAATGTGTCGCCTTGCTCTGCGATGGTCTCACGGCGCTCGGCGTGCGCGGCTTTCGCGTGGCGCTCGGCACGGTGGCGTACTACACGGCCCTCGTCGACTCGCTGGGCCTCGTCGATGACGATCGCGGCAAGCTGCTCGAGGCTCTGGCCGATCGCGACTACCCTCTGCTGGAGAGTATCGCCGGCAAGGCCGACGTGAGCGACGACGCGCTCAAGGCGCTCTGGCGCACCCTCGAGCTGAGCGGCACGCGCGACGGACTGGCCCAGGCGCGCAAGCTCGCCTCCAGCGACGCCATGAAGGAGGCCATCGAGCACCTTGTCGAGGTGCGCGATCTCGTGGCCGAAGCAGGATTCGGCGACGCCGTCGTCTTCGACTTCGGCCTTCTGCAGGACCTCAGCTACTACAGCGGGACCATCTTCGAGGCCTACGCGCCGGGGGTGGGTCTGCCGATCGCCTCCGGCGGCCGCTACGACGGGCTGCTGGGGCGCTTCGACTGGGACATCCCCGGAGTGGGGTTCGCGATCGCGCTCGACCGTTTGCAGGAAGCGCTGGAGGAGGCCGGCGCCGTGCCCGCGGCCGCGCCGGCTACGCTCGTGTTCGCCGGCGGGCTCGAGGAGCCGGCGCGGGCCGGTGAGCTGCGCCGCGCCGGCTGGGCTGTGGCCGCGGTGCCCGAGGACGCAGATGTGGCGACGCGCCCGCTGCTCCGGCGCCAGGGTCTCTCCTACGCGCTGGACATGGCCGGCGGCGATATCCTCACCGGGGGGTGGCGCGAGATCCTGCGCGCCCTGGAGCACCGGTGAGGCTCGGACTTGCCTGTGACGGTGGGCCTCCACCAGCCGCCCTCATCGACGTGCTGGGCGCCGCCGGACTGCCGGTGGCTGCAATGGCCGGCGCGGATCCTCCTGCGCTCATCCAGGCTGAGGGCGACTCGTGGGCGCTCGCACCCGGCGCCGATGTGCTCACGGCCTGTCTTCGTGGCGCCCTCGATGTGGCGATCGTGGGCAAGGACCTTCTGCTCGAGCGGCGACCCGGGGTGTTCGAGCTCCTCGATCTGCGCGTCTGCCTCGACCATCTCGTGTATGCCGGCGTGGCCGGCAACGGCCGCGGCGAGCCGCCGCGGTTGCGTGTGGCGACGCCCTATCCGGGATGCACGTGGCGCTACTTCGCCGGCGCCGGACGCCAGGTAGAGCCGATCGCCTTCCGCGTCACCGCTTTGGCGCCGGCGCTCGGACTTGCGGATGGCGTCGTGGATCTGCACAGCCGCATCGCGCAAGAGGCGCCCGAGCTGGTCGTGCGGGAAGAGATCGCCGCCTGCAGCCTGCGCCTTGTCGCCGGCCGCGCGGCACGGACCTTGTGCGCCGGGCGCCTGGAGGACCTCGTCGAGCGCCTGCGGTCAGTGTTGGAGGGATCATGAAGACACTTGCGTGGTCGGACGACGTGGAGACCACCGTGGCCGGCCTGCGCGCTCTGGCGCCGCCGGCAGCCGAGGTGCGCGCCGCGGTCGCGGCGATCGTGGACGATGTGCGCCGACGCGGCGACGACGCCGTGCGGGAGTGCAGCGCGCGGCTTGACGGCGTGCGGCTCTCCGTGGACTACGGCGTGCCTCCGGCCGAGCGTCGCGCCTGTCTGGCGGCGCTGTCTCCGGCGCTCCGCGCGGCGCTCGAGCTGGCCGCCGGGAACGTGCGTGCCTATCACGAACGCGAAGCACCCGGCCCGTGGCGCGAGACTCTCGGCCAGGGGCAGGTCGTGGGCCAGGAGGTCGTGCCCCTGGCAGTCGCCGGGGTGTACGTGCCCGGAGGCCTGGCCGACTACCCTTCGTCGGTTCTCATGACGGTCATCCCGGCGCAGGTCGCCGGCGTGGACCGTGTCGTGGTGTGTTCTCCGCCGCGCGCGGACGGCGGCGCGGCCCACGGGGTCGCCGCCGCGTGCGCCCTTCTCGGCGTCGATGACCTGTTCCCGATCGGTGGCGCCCAGGCGGTGGCCGCGATGGCCTGCGGCACTGTAGCGGTCCCGCGCTGTGACGTCATCGCTGGTCCGGGCAATGTCTACGTCACCGAGGCTAAACGGCAGGTGATGGGAGAGGTCGGCATCGACAGTCTGGCGGGTCCGAGCGAGGTGCTCATCATCGCCGACGAGACCGGTGACCCGGCCTGGCTGGCCGCCGACCTTCTGGCTCAGGCAGAGCACGGCGCCGGCGCCATGGCGTGCCTGGCCGACATCGGCGGGACGCTCGGCGTGCCGGTGGCCGCCGAGGTCGACAAGCTGGCCGCTGAACTCGGCATCTCGCACGAGAACGTCGCACTCGTCACGTGCCCTGATCGCGCCGCGGCGGTGAAGCTCTGCAACGCCTTCGGCCCCGAACATCTGGAGCTGCACCTGACCGCCGCCGGCGATCTCGTGCCGGCCATCCGCAACGCCGGCGCCATCTTCGTCGGGCCATATGCGGCGACCGCGTTCGCCGACTACGCCGCCGGCAGCAACCACGTGCTGCCCACCGGCGGCTCGGCGCGCTTCGCGCAGGGTCTCTCGGTCGTCGATTTCCAAAAACGCGTGGCTGTGGTAGAACTCGACGCCGCCGCGGCGGCCGCTCTGGCGCCGTGCGTCGCGACCATCGCCGACGAGGAGGGGCTGCGCGCCCATGCGCGCTCCGCCTGCCTCCGGGCCCAGTGAGGAGCGCACCATGACCGAACGTCGCGCGGAGGTGCACCGCGTCACCACCGAGACCGATATCGCCCTGACCTTCGCCATCGATGGCTCGGGCAAGGCCGAGGTGGCCACCGGTATCGGGTTTCTCGACCACATGCTGGAGCTGTTCGCCCATCACGGCCGCTTCGACCTGACCGTGGCGGCGACCGGCGACCTGGACGTCGACGGTCATCACACGGTGGAGGACATCGGGCTCGCGCTGGGGCAGGCGCTGAAAGAGGCGCTGGGCGACAAGCGCGGCATCCGTCGCTACGGATCGTTCCTGCTGCCCATGGACGAGGCTCTTGCCATGGTGGCCGTCGACCTCTCCGGGCGGCCCTACTTCGTCCACGACCTGCAGCTCGCCGGTGTGCGTATCGGCGACTTCGACGGTGATCTTGCGGCGCACTTCCTGCACTCTCTCGCGACGCAGTCGGGGATGACGCTGCATGTGCGTCTGCTCGCCGGAAACGACGCCCACCATATCGTCGAGGCGGTCTTCAAGGGAGTCGCGCGCGCCCTGGCCCAGGCGTGCCGCCACCACGGACGAGACGACGCGGTGCCGTCCACCAAGGGCACGCTCTGAGCGGCACGCAAGGCAGGGGGCGGCCGCTGGTCGCGGTGATCGACTACGGCATGGGCAATCTGGCCAGCGTCGCCAAGGCGCTCGAGCGCAGCGGGGCGGATGTGCGCGTCACCGAGAGCGCAGCCGTGGCGCGCGCCGCCGCCGCCGTGGTCCTGCCCGGCGTCGGCGCCTTTCGCGACGCGTCCGCGCGCCTGGAACGTTCGGGCCTGGGCGGCGTCGTGGCCGAGCGCATCGCCGCCGGTGTCCCGTTCCTCGGCATCTGCCTCGGGCTACAGCTCCTCTTCGAGAGCAGCGGCGAGGGCGGCCGCTGGCCCGGGCTCGGCGTCTTCGCCGGGACCGTGGAGCGGCTGCACACGGACCTCAAGGTGCCGCACATCGGCTGGAACGACCTCCAATGGGCGGACGCTGGGGCAGGCATGGCCGCCCGGGCGCCGGATCCGGCGGCGATGTACTTCGTCCACTCGTATGCCGCCCTGCCCGCGGACCCCACGCTGGTGGCCGCGACCGTCGACTACGGCGGCCCCGTGGTCGCCGCGGTGGCGCGGGGCGACGTCTGGGCGGTACAGTTTCACCCGGAGAAGAGCTCGCGGGTCGGCTTGCACCTTCTGGCCAACTTCATCGCGACCGTACATCAGGAGGCCGACGTCAGATGATCGTGTTTCCGGCCATCGACATCCAGGACGGCAAGGCCGTGCGGCTGCGGCGCGGCGACTTCGACGATGTCACCGTGTTCGGTGACGACCCGGTGGCGCTGGCACAGCACTGGCGGGCGGAAGGCGCCGAGGCACTGCACATCGTCGACCTCGACGCCGCGCGCACCGGCGAGCTGAGCAACGTGGCTCTCGTCGAGAGGATCGTCGAAGCGGTCGACATCCCGGTCCAGTACGGCGGCGGCGTGCGCAGCGCCAAGAGCCTGGCGTTCATCGCCGGCATCGGCGTGCATTGGGTCGTGATGGGCACGGCGGCCGTTACCGCGCTCGACTTGCTCGACGACGCCGTGAACTGGCTCGGCGAGCGCCTCGTCGTCGGCCTCGACTGCAGCGACGGCATGGTCGCTACGCACGGCTGGCAGCAACGCTCGCAGATGAGCGCCGTGCGTTTTACCAAGCTGCTCGACCAACACGGCGTCAAGCGTGTCGTGTACACCGATACGGCCCGCGACGGCATGCTCGGCGGACCCAACCTCATCGGCTTGCGCGACCTTGCTGAGGCGACCTCTCTGGAGATCATTCTCGCGGGCGGCATCGCCCTGCTGGACGATCTCAGGCGGTTGAAGAAGATCGACGCCCCCAACGTGGTCGGCGTCATCGTCGGGAGGGCGCTGTACGAGAAGTCGATCACGCTGGCCGCCGCCAAAGCCTTGCTCGACAGCTGACAGGCGGGCGCGGGGGAGGGGCGACAGGGTGCACATGAAGCGCATCATCCCGTGTCTGGACGTGCGCGAGGGACGCGTCGTCAAGGGCGTCAACTTCGTCGACATCCGTGATGCCGGCGACCCGGTGGAACTCGCGGCGAGGTACGACGCCGAGGGCGCCGACGAGCTCGTGTTCCTCGACATCACCGCTTCGCACGAGCATCGCGACATCATCGCCGGCCTGGCGGCGCGATGCGCCGAACAGGTCTTCATCCCGTTCACCATCGGCGGCGGCCTGAACAGCGAAGAGGACGTGCGCATGATCCTCGCCGCCGGCGCCGACAAGGTGACGATGAACACCGCGGCGGTCGAGGACCCGGAGCTCGTGCGGCGCTGCGCGGAGCGCTTCGGCGCGCAGTGCATCGTCGTCGCCATCGACGCCAAACGCATGGCGGGGAGCGGTGACGAGGGCGTGCCGGCGCGCTGGGAGGTCTACGTGCACGGCGGACGCACGCCCACCGGCATCGACGCCGTCGCGTGGGCGGTGCGGGCCGCTGAGCTCGGCGCGGGGGAGTTCATGCTGACCAGCATGGACCGCGACGGCACGCTCGAAGGCTACGATCTTGACCTCACGAGCACGGTGGCCCGGGCCGTCGATGTCCCGGTGATCGCCTCAGGCGGCGTGGGCACGCTGGAGCACCTGGCGGAGGGTCTCACGGTCGGCGAAGCCGACGCCGTGCTTGCGGCCAGCATCTTCCACTACGGCACGCACTCGATCGCCGAGACCAAGGCGTACCTCGCCGCGCGCGGCATCCCGGTGCGCCTCGTGGCCGGGGCGGCGGCCGCCGGCGCCGAAGGCCGCCCGGCGGCGAAATGACCGGCACGGACGGCGTGTCCGGCCGGCGGCGCATCGATCTGAGCACGCTCGGCGCGGCTGACGCTCCGGCACTGGCCGCGCGCATCCGGGCCGCGCACCTCGTGTGCTTCGCCACCGACACGGTCTACGGCATCGGCGGCGCGCTCGCGCCCGCCGCCGCCGAAACGCTGGTCGCAGTCAAGGAGCGGGACCCGGGAAAGCCGTTGCAGGTCGTGTTCCCGTCGACGGCCGCCTTTGCGCGCGCGGTCGCGCCGTCGCCGAGGCTTCTCCGCGCCTGCCTTACGCTGCTTCCCGGTCCGGTGACGATTGTCGTGCCGTATCCGGACGGCTGGACCTGTCCGGCGCCCGGCCGGGTGGAGTGGCGCGGCGAGGAGATCGTCTCGGCCGTCGCGACGCTGGGGATCCGCGTTCCCGACTGGCCGGGAACGGCGACCGTCATGGCGGCGCTGGAGCTGCCCTTGCTGGCCTCGAGCGCCAACTTGGCCGGGGCGCCGGCGCCGGCCTCCATTGGCGAGGTCGACGCGGAGCTTCTCGCGTGCTGCGACCTGGCGCTCGACGCGGGTCGCATCGGCGGAACGGCGTCGTCCGTCGTAGACTTGAGCCGGTACGCAGAGACCGGCCGCTGGCGCCTCTTGCGCACCGGCGCGTGGGGGGAAGCCGAGATAGCCGCGAGGCTTGCCGGCATGGAGGAGGAGCCGACGCCATGAGGACGTTGCCGTTCTACCAAGTGGACGTGTTCACCGACCGGCCGTTCGCCGGCAACCCGCTGGCCGTCTTTCCCGGCGCCGACGGCCTCACGGCGGCGCAGATGCAGGCCATCGCCAGCGAGATGAACCTCTCGGAGACCACCTTCGTGATGGAGCCGGAGGGCGATGGGGATGCTCGCGTGCGTATCTTCACGCCGGCTCTCGAGCTGCCCTTTGCCGGACACCCGAGTGTGGGCACGGCCTGCGAGCTCGTGCGGCTGGGCATTGTCGCGGCGGTCGAGCCGGTGACCCGGGTGGTGCTCGAGCTGGACGTCGGCCCGACGCTGGTCGAGGTCGAGGTCAGCGATGGAATCCCCGTCGCAGCGACCGTGCATCAGGGGCCGCCGACGTTCGGCGCGCCGGTCCCGCGAGAGCGCGCCGCCGCCGTCCTGTGTCTCGAGGTCGAAGACCTCCACGACGAGCTCGACCCCATGCCGGTGGACACCGGCCTTGCCTACACGATCATCCCGCTGAAGACGCAGCGGGCCCTTGCGCACATCGATCTTGACCTTGCGCTGCTGGACGCGTTCGAGCACGATCATGCCGAAGCCTACCCCTGCGCGTTCACCGGCCGGGAGACGCCGTGGATCGCTGCCCGCGGCCTCTTTCCCCTCTCCGGCATCCCCGAGGACCCGGCCACCGGCAGCGCCGCCGGTCCGCTGGCCGCCTACATGGCGCGCGCCGGCCTGCTGAAGCCCGGCGAGCGGCGCGTGGTGTTGCAGGGCACGGCCATCGGCCGGCCGAGCCTGCTCACGGTCGCCGTCACCGGCACCGCCGAGCACATCGACGACGTGCTCGTCGGCGGCCCCGTGCAGCCGGTGCTGCGTGGGGAGCTGACCCTTCCGGACTGATAGAATCACGGTCCTGTCGGGTAGTCCCGGCACGGGTCTTCGGCATCGGGCGGCGCGAGGTTCGCGTCGCCGGCGGAACGATCGCAGATCGACCACGTCCATGCGAGCGAGAAGGGGGACACCGTGAAGATAGTCGCCGGCGCCGACCATGGCGGATACGCTCTCAAGCAGGCCGTGGTACGCCGTCTGCGTTCCCAGGGTCACGAAGTCACCGACGTCGGCACCGACGCCGCAGAACCCTCCGTCGACTACCCCACCTATGCGCATCGCGTAGCTGCGCTCGTAGCCTCCGGCAAGGTCGAGCGCGGGCTGCTGGTCTGCGGCACCGGGCTCGGTGTGTGCATGGCCGCCAACCGCCACCGTGGGGTCCGGGCCGCCGACTGCACCACGCCGCATCTGGCGGAGATGTCACGGCGTCACAACGATGCCAACGTGCTCTGCCTCGGCGGCCGTCTGCTCAGCGAGGACGAGGCCTGGGCCATCACGGAGGTGTGGATGACCACCCCATTCGAGGGCGGGCGCCACAGCCATCGCGTGGAGCTCATCGACGAGGACGGCGAAACGCCGTGAGCCCTGTCGGCCGGGAGTGGCGGCGCGAGCCCCTCTATCACCTCGATCCCGAGCTCAATGAGCTGTTGCGCAGCGAGCTCATCCGCCAGCAGGAGACGCTGGAGCTCATCGCCTCCGAGAACTTCGCCAGCCGCGCCGTGCTCGAAGCCACCGGCTCGGTGCTCACCAACAAGTACGCCGAAGGCACTCCCGGGGCGCGCTACTACGGCGGCTGCGACGTCGTGGACCAGGTCGAGCAGCTTGCCATCGACCGCTGCAAGGCGTTGTTCGGCGCCGAGCACGTGAACGTGCAGCCGCACTCCGGATCATCGGCCAACCTGGCGGCGCTGTTCGCCCTTCTCGAGCCGGGCGACACGATGATGGCCATGGCGCTGTCGCATGGCGGCCACCTCACGCACGGCATGGGCATCAACTACTCGGGGCGCACATACGACGTGGTCCCCTATCACGTGCGCCGTGACACCGAGACCATCGACTTCGACGAGGTGCGCGAACTGGCGCTGGCGCACCGGCCCAAGCTCATCATCTGCGGCTACAGCTCGTACCCGCGCACCATCGACTTCGCCGCCTTCCGGGCGATCGCCGACGAGTCGGGCGCTCTGCTGCTCGCCGACATCGCTCACGTCGCCGGCCTCATCGCCGCCGGGGTGCACCCCAACCCCGTGCCGTACTGCGATGTGGTCACGAGCACCACGCACAAGACACTCACGGGTCCGCGCGCGGGCCTCATCATGTGCCGCGCGGAGCATGCCGAAGCCATCGACAAGGCGGTGTTCCCGGGCATGCAGGGCGGTCCGCTCATGCACGTCATCGCCGCCAAGGCGGTCTGTCTGCGGATCGCCGCCAGTGAGGAGTTCCGCCGCCTGCAGCAGCGCATCCTGACCAATTGCGCCGCGCTGGCCGAGACGCTCGCCGCCGGTGGCCTGCGTCTGGTCTCCGGCGGCACCGATGTTCACCTGGCGCTGCTCGATCTGCGGGGCAGCGGGCTCAACGGGCTCGAGTGCCAGGAGCTGCTCGAGACGGTCAACATCACCACGAACCGCAATGTCGTGCCGTTCGAGGACGGTTCGTTCAACGTGGCCAGCGGCTTGCGCGTCGGCTCGCCGGCGGTCACGACGCGCGGATTCATGGAGCCCGAGATGAGGCAGACCGGCGAGCTCATCTTGCGCGCCATCGCCGCCAGGGACGACGAAGCGGCCCTCGCCGAGATCCGTCGCGAAGTCATCGATCTGCTCGACCGCTTCCCCTTGTACGAGTTCCTGTGAACGGCGCCGGCGAAAGCCCCGCGCGCCCGGTCGGTACGCCTTGGCACCGGCCGAGCTGGCACGAGTACTTCCTCCAGCTCGCGCGCCAGGCGGCGACCCGGTCCACGTGTCTGCGCCGGCAGGTGGGCGCCGTTCTCGTGCGCGACAAGCGGCTTCTGTCGACCGGCTACAACGGCTCTCCGCGTGGCACCGCGCATTGCTTGGATGTCGGGTGCCTGCGCGACCAGATGGGCATTCCTTCCGGCGAGCGTCAAGAGCT
>Ga0302299_10002731_pt1 | contig 10732 bp, 9 predicted proteins | sample III_Fen_N3_4_FD_198795 | JGI IMG/M metagenome (GOLD analysis project Ga0302299, IMG submission 198795) | Peat permafrost microbial communities from Stordalen Mire near Abisko, Sweden - III_Fen_N3_4 | ecosystem: Environmental > Terrestrial > Soil > Wetlands > Permafrost | place: Sweden: Abisko...
TTGGGCAGGGTCACTGTCCGTGCGCGGGGCCTACCCGGTCCCGCCCTCGGCGGCCGGGCGTCGGCTGCCGGCTGATGAGCGGGTATCAGGGACCAGGTCATCCCACCTCGGCGGCCGGGCGTCGGCTGCCGCACTGCTGGGTGGGCGACTGCTGGGTGGGGCGACTGCCTGTGGGCGGTACCGGGCGATGCTGCAAGGTCCTCACACCTGGGTACGGAAGCGACCGTGAAGCGGTTCTGGGCAATTGCCGGGTTGTGCTCGAAGTGATCGGTGGTTCTTCCGGTTCACACCATTCAATCCAGGCTTCGTTCGTCCCGTCATAGGCTTTGGTCGCTCCTCGGGTGCCGAAAGTCCCTTGTCGTGTCGCCCCGTCCGATCCGGTGCGTCCGCGGCGCGAGACGGTTCTCGGGCCAAGGTGGGCCGCAGTCTCACGTCGACACCTCGACGGGTTGCGCCAAACGCGGAGAGGGGGTTGTCGCCGATCGGAACGCCGAGTCCGGTACACGCGTCCCAGCCGGGCGCCGCGGTGTACGCGCCGTTGTTGCCGACGGTGATGTCGCGGAAGTCGGTGGTTTGAGTTCCGGAGGTGGTGTCCAGCACGGGCTGGACCAACCCGAAACTGCGCCCGGTGGCCCGCGCGAGCCGGGCGATGAGAGCCGCCCACAGGGGTGACACCGCGCTGGCACCGCCGATGACGACATCCCGCCCGTCGACGCGGACCCGGTATCCCGTCTGCGGGTCGGCATTGCCGGCGACGTCGGGTACCCCCCGTCCGGTCCGGCCGCCGCGATCGGGAACACCGGATGTGGACTGCCAACTCGGCAGCGCAAAGACGTCGCTGACCCCGCCATCGGTGGCGCCGCGGCCGGGCCTGTTGTTCCAGACCACTTCGGAGGTCACCACGCCGGTGGTCGGGTTCGCGTCCAGCCGGGTCCCCCGACAGGCCAGAGCGTGCGGGCTGGAAGCCCGTTGGGGTCCTGACCGACTGATTCGACGCGCCGTCCACGCCCGCCGCGGTGACCTCTGGTGATGGGATACCCAGGCTCCGGAAGTAGGCGTCGAGGTCGGCCTGGGCGAACCCGCCGCCCAACTCGAGGATGGCCATCGTCTGACCGGTGCCGTTCGTGTCCGCCGGGAATCGTCAGACCTGCCCAATCTCCGGTGGGTTGTAGCTGGTGATCACGGCGGCCGGCAGGGCGACCTGGAAATGCGCCCGGCTCTGCGGGCGGTCGTCGAGCCCCAGCACGGCGGTCACCACGCCGTCCAGCGCCGCGGGAACGCTCAGGCCGCCGGTGCGTTGCCGGAAGATGGCCGGTGTCCCGCTCGGGGCCGGAGCGGTGACCAGTTCCAGTGACGAGCCGAACATCCTGCTGAGCACCGCGACCGTGCCCCACAGCCGCACCCGTCGGGAGGCCTGATCGACCTCGACCACCCGCGCGCCCAACCCGGCGACCGTCCTGGTCAGCAGCTCGACATCGGCGGCGTCCGCGCCGTACAGCCGGCCGAAGTCCCCTGTGGCCAGCGCGGACTCGGGGATCTCGGCCCGCCGGGCGCAGCAAAGGGTGACCTCTCGTGGTCTGGGGCGACAACGCGACGGCTGCCGACTGCACTCCGGCCGTCGGCGGACGTCCGCTGCCGGGCACCGGGGCAAGGTCGATGGCGTCGGGGTCAACCGCTGAATCTCTCATGTGTTCAGCAACACCCCATGGCACCGACAGTGCCGCGCCAGCACGACCGTCCGACCCACCCAGCTGGTCGGGCTCAGCGCGGTCGGCCGATCTCAGGCCGGCGCTGGCGGCAACGCGGGCCAGCCGAGGCGCCCCACGGACGACCTACGGAATCCGGGCCGAGATCACCAGGGCGGCACCGGCGCCGATCATCGCCGCGATGGTGCCGGCGATCAACCACGGCCTCGACTCATCCTGCTGCGTGATCTCGTACCCGATCTGCTCGCCCAGCTGGGCGTACACCGACTTGAGTTCTTCGCTGGTGGCCGCGGTGTGAAAATCACCACCCGAGATCTTGGCGATCTCTTGCATGGATTGGGTGTCCAGCGGCACCGGAATCTGGGTGCCGTTGTAGGTGATCGATCCGTGGTCGGTGCCGAAGGCGATCACCGACACCGGGACCTTGGCATCCGCGGCCTGTTTGGCCGCGTCCTGCTCGGTGCGCCCCACCGTTCGTTTGCCGTCGGTCATCAGCACGATTCTCGCCGGCACCGGACCGGCCGTACCGTCGGCCGTGGCCAGGACCTTGGAGACGCGGTCGATGGCCTGCAGGCTGGACACGATGGCCTCGCCGGTGGCGGTGCGCTCGTCGAGCTTCAAACCGGCGATGGCCTGTTTTGCGGTCGCGCGATCGGTGGTCGGCGACACCAATACGGTGGCGATGCCGGCGAAGGACACGACCCCGAGGTTCACTCCCGGCGTCAGATCGTCGACGAACTGGGTCGCCGCCTCCTGCGCGGCGGCGAGCCGGTTGGGGGCGACATCGGTGGCCTCCATGGACAGCGACACGTCGATGGCCAACATCACCGTTGCCCTGTTCCGCGGCTCCTTCGCCTCGGCCGTCGGACCGGCCAACGCGACCGTGAGCAGGGCGAGCCCCACCAGGATGAGCACCGTGGGCAGGTGGCGCCAACGCCCCGGACGAGCGGGGGCCACCTTCTCCAGCAGGTCGAAGTTCGCGAATCGCAACGTGTGTCGGCGGGTGCGCCGCTGCGCCAGCAGGTACCCGAACGCCAGGGCGGGCACCACGACACCGGCGACGAGCCAGACAGGATGGGCCAGGTTCATCGGGCCGCCGCATCGCGCGCCCCACGGCCCGGACGGCCCGTGCCGTGCCAGGCCGGACGCCGGCAGCTGGGACTACCCATGTCCTCACCCCTGCCGTCCTGTGACGTGAGCCCGCACGATCAAGAAACCCACTGATCGCTCCACGCACTGCGCCCGCCGTCTGTTCCGCAGGTCCGAGGTCTCGGGAAGCGGGCCCGCCTCGACCGACAGTAGAGGGCGGCCTACCGCCGGAGACCCACGGTCGGAAATTCACAGGAAGCTGTCAGGTTCTCCGTACCCGATTCCGTCGCTGACTCAGGCTCTGCATATCTGCATGGTTCACCGTGGGTAGCATGAACAACGACGTGACACCACCCGACGGCGCGCCCGATCCAAACCCTGTCGGCCTGCCCGCCGCGGCGCCCGGCGCAGCGGCGGGCGGAACTCCCGTCGGCGACTCCGCCGATTCCGGTTGGTGGCGGCCGCGACCCAGCGGTGAACCAGCCGGTTGGGCTGCACCGCAGGCGGGCGCCGGCGCGGCCCCGGGCGGCTATTCCACCGGTGGCACCCCGGGCGGCTATCCCACGGGTGGCGACGGTTCGTCACGGTATGGCGCTCCGTGGACCGGGTCGTACTACGCGGCCAGCGGTCCGGCCGGAGTGGCGACCGGGGGAGCGACGGCCGGCGGAGTCGCGACCGCCGAAGCCGAACCCCCACGGCCGGCTCATCGGGGGCGCCGCGTCACCCTCATCGCCGCCACGACGGTCGCCTTCGCGCTCGTCGCGGGCTTCGGCGCGGGCGCCCTGGGGGCTCGCCTGACCTCCGGGACGTCCACCGCCGCCGCCGGCCACTCCCTGACCCAGCTGACAACGGCGCCGGTGTCGGCCAGCCGGACGGTCCCCGCCGACGGCTCGGTCGAACAGGTCGCCGCGTCCTTGCTGCCCACCGTGGTGTCCATCCTGTCCACCTCCTCCAGCAGTTCGGGGGAGGGCTCCGGGATCATCCTGTCGGCCGACGGCCTGATCCTGACGAACAACCACGTCATCGACGGTGCCACCAGCCTGAAGGTGCAGTTCAACGACGGCACGAGTGCCGAGGCCAAGGTGGTGGGCGCCGACTCGACCGATGACCTCGCGGTGATCAAGGCCAGCGGCGTTTCCGGCCTGACCCCGGCGACCCTCGGGACCTCCGCGGACCTGAAGATCGGGCAGAGCGTCGTTGCCGTCGGTTCACCGCTCGGCCTGTCGGCCACCGTCACCTCCGGGATCGTTTCCGCGCTCAACCGGCCGGTCCGCACGAGTTCCGCGGAAGAGCAGCAGACCCCTGACCAGGGACAGAGCCAAGATCCGTTCCAGGGGCAGGGACAGAGCCAGAGCAGCACCGGTACCAGCCAGGACACCGTGATGAACGCGGTACAGACGGACGCGGCCATCAATCCCGGCAACTCCGGCGGGCCGCTGGTGGACATGACCGGCAAGGTGATCGGCATCAACTCGGCGATCGCCTCGCTGTCCTCGTCATCGTCCAGCAGCCAGAGCGGCTCCATCGGGGTCGGCTTCGCCATCCCGATCGATCAGGCCAAGCGGATCGCTCAGGAGATCATCGACACCGGCCACGCCACCCACGCGCTGCTCGGCGCCACGGTGTCCGATGCGACCGACGGCGCCAACAGCCTGCTGACCGTCGGCGCCAAGATCGGTGAGATCACCGCCGGTAGCGGCGCCGAGAAGGCGGGGCTGAAGGCCGGCGACGTCATCACCAAGGTGGGGGACCAGCACGTCGACTCCGGCGATGCGCTCGTCGCCGCCATTCGCTCCGCCGCACCCAACGGCACCGTCAACATCACCTACACCCGCGGCACGGTCAGCGACACCGTCAGCGTCACGCTGGGATCGGCCACCGCGAACTGAGCCGGGACGCGCTCGTCAGGCCAGCACGCCGGCGGGTGGGAAACGGAGCTCGACACGAAGCCCCGGCGGGTCACCGCCGGGGCTCGCGTCGTCCAGGGTCACCGAACCACCCTGTTGCCGGATCAGTTCGCCGACGATGGCCAGCCCGAGGCCGCTGCCACCGCTCTGCCGGTCCCGGGCGTCATGCAGGCGGGTGAACCGTTCGAAGACCCGTTCCCGATCCACCCCGGGAATGCCCGGTCCGTCATCGGCGACGACGACGAGCGCGCCGCCATCCTGGGCCTGCCCGGCACTGAGGGTGACCGACGTCGTCGCGTAGCGGACCGCATTGTCCAGGATGTTGGCGATCGCCCGGGTGATCGCCGACGGCTCCGCGTGGATCAACGGGGTCGGCACTGTCGGCACTGTCGGCACAGCCGGCCCAGACGTCGGCGAACTGTTCGGCGCCCCATTCGGCGCTGTCACGCTGACCGGAACCCGGGCGGCGGTGTACCGCTCCGCCACCTCCGCCACCACCACGGTCACATCCAGCAGTTCCCTCGGCGGCGGCGTGGCGTCGTCGACCCGGGCCAGGATCAGCAGGTCGTTCACCAGGCCCGTCAGCCGATCGACCTCGACGAGCAGGTCCGCAGTGTCCGGGGGGTCGCCGGTGACCAGCGCGACGTCGAGTTGGGTCCGCAGACTGGCCAGCGGCGAGCGCAGCTCGTGCGCGGCGTCGGCGACGAAGGCCCGTTGGCGTCGTCGGGAGCCGCCGAGCCTGGCCAGCATCCCGTTGAGGGTCTCCGCGAGCCGCCGGATCTCGTCCGCGGCGGTTGGCACCGGAAGCGTGTCGTTGGAGCCACTTCCGGTGATCTTCTCGGCACCGGCCCGCAGCACCTCGACCGGCCGCAGGGTGGCACCGACGATCCGCCAGGCCACCGCCGCGAGCGCCGCCAGCAGCACCGTGAAGCCGACGATCAGGGCGGCCCGGACCACTCGGACCGCGCTGTCGATGTCACCGGCCGGCGCCCCGACCACCACGGTCCTCGGGGCATCGTCGGGACCCGCTCGCCGGGCCACCACCCGGACCGGGCCGTCCACCCCGAACCGTGAACCGGGGACGGCGGTGGGCCCGGCCAGCGCCGCGGCCAGCTCGCCGGCGTTCAGCGCCGGGACCAGCCGGTCCGCACCGGAGGATGCGGCAAGCACCCGGCCTTGCCGATCCACGACCTGCACCAGGGTGGTGCCGCCGACCGGTACCGGATCAGGGAGGCGGTCACTGTCGATCAGCGTTACCACCTCTTGGGCCGTCTGCGCGGCCGCGTCGTCGGACGCCTGTTCCAGCCCGATGCGCAACGCCGCCGTCAGGGCCACCCCGCCGACGACCAACCCGACCGCCAGTCCGGCGGTGCTGAGCAGCACCAGCCGGGCGCGCAGGCTCAGCCGACGGCGACGCTTCGGCACCGTCGGCACCGTCGGCACGGGGGATTCGGCCGCCACGCTCACCCGCCGTCGAGTTCGAGCCGGTAGCCGGCGCCACGCACGGTGGTCACGGCGCGACGCCCAAAGGGCACGTCGATCTTTCGGCGCAGGTAGCTGACGTAGACCTCGACGACGTTGGCCTCGCCGGCGCTGTAGGCGTCCCAGACGTGTTCGAGCAGTTCGAACCGGCTCACCACCTCTCCGGGACGGCGCATCAGGTACTCCAGCAGCGAGAACTCCCGTGCGGTCAGGGTGATCGGGGTGCCGCCCCGCGACACCTGCTTCGCGGCCGGATCAAGGATCAGGTCACCGGCGGTGAGCACGACGGGCCGCCGTGGGGCGCCCCGGCGCAGCAGCGCGCGGAGCCGGGCGACCAGCACGACGTAGCTGAAGGGTTTCGTCAGGTAGTCGTCGGCACCAACGTCCAGGCCGTCGGCCTGGTCGTATTCGCCGTCCTTCGCCGACAGCATCAGCACCGGGACCCAATTCCGGTCCTGGCGCAGCGCCCGGACGACCTCATAGCCCGACAGTCGCGGCAGCATGATGTCCAGCACGACCGCGTCGTAGTTGCCGGCCCGGGCCGACTCGAGGCCCGATGGCCCGTCGTGACTGAGGTCGACCGCGAAACCCTCGGCGCGCAAACCCTTCTGCAGCGCGCGGGCGAGCCGTACCTCGTCCTCGACCACCAGTACCCGCATCCGCCGTTGATCCGTCCCGTCCCGTCGAGCCAGCGCCCAGCGGGCGCTCTCAAGCTGCTCTCAGCATGCCTGGCCGATGATGGGTCAAGCGTGCCGGACCCCCACCCGGTCGGCCGAGCCACTCTCCACGTACCCCACGAATAGGACGTGCCCGATGTCTGTCTTCACCAGCCGACCAGCGCTCCGGTGGGCGGTACCCGGCGCGGTCGTCGCGATCGTCCTCGGCGCTGCCGCGGTGACGTCGGTCACCGCCAACGCGACCGCAACGTTGCCCGCGCGCACCGCCGCCGAGTTGCTGGTCGACGTGCAGAACGCCAGCGTGGCCGGACTGTCCGGGACCGTCGTGCAGGACGCGGCGCTGGGTCTGCCGGAGCTGCCGGTACAGATCGGCGGTGAGGGCAGTTCCAGCTTCACCTCGTTGGTCTCCGGGACCCACACCCTGCGGGTCTGGTACGCGGGAGCCGATCAGCAGCGGATCGCGCTGCAGGGCACCCTGGGGGAGTCGGACGTCGTCCGCAACGGGTCCGATGTCTGGACCTGGGCCAGTGACACGCACACCGCCACCCACTACCAGCTCCCGGCCGGAACCTCCGGGCATGAGGTCCCCGAGGCGAGCGCCGGAGCGCTGACCCCGCAGCAGGCGGCGGATGCCGCCCTGGCGGCGATCGATCCGACCACCACGGTCACCACGGACGGCACCGCGACGGTGGCTGGACGGGCGGCGTATGAGCTGGTGCTGAGCCCGAAGGACAGCACGTCGTTGATCGGGCAGGTGCGCATCGCCATCGACGCCGAGCAGCACATGCCGCTGCGGGTCCAGGTGCTCGCCAAGAACGCCCCAACACCGGCGTTCGAGGTTGGCTTCAGCCAGATCAGTTTCGACGTGCCCCCGGCCCAGCAGTTCCACTTCTCCCCGCCGCCCGACTCCACGGTGACCGAGTCCTCACCGCTGGACCTCGCCGCCGGCGGCCCGAGCAAGCAACAGCCGGCCGCGCAGGCGCGCCCTCAGATGAGTTCCGCCCCGCGGATCGTCGGCACCGGCTGGACATCCGTGCTGGTGGCCGAATTGCCGTCTGCCGGGTCGCCCTCGACGTCGACCGGCCAGGGGACCGCGGGCCCGGAGAGCAACGGCTCGGACGGCACCGGCTCGGAAAGCACCGGCCCGGCCGCGTCGGCCGACCTGAGCTCGATCCTGGATTCGCTGCCGGAGGTGAGCGGGACCTGGGGGAGCGGCCGGCTGCTCCGGTCGACGCTGTTCTCGGTGCTGCTCAGCGACGACGGCCGGTTGATCGCCGGCGCCGTCGCGCCCGAGGTGCTGTACAAGGCGGCCTCGAAGTGACCTCACCGGTCGCTGCGGTGAGCAGGGCCGTCGAAGACGACCCGGCCCCGGCCGGCTTCGCGGTGACCTCCAGCGGGCTGACCAAGCGATTCCGCGGGGGCCAGATCGCAGTGGACCACATCGATCTCGCGGTGCCGTCGGGGGCGGTGTACGGATTCCTCGGTCCCAACGGCTCCGGTAAGACGACGACCATCCGGATGCTGCTCGGACTGGTCAGGCCCACCACGGGCAGCCACATGCTGCTCGGCGGCCGGATCCCGCAGGACGCCCAGCGGGTGCTGCCAGGGGTCGGGGCGCTGGTCGAGGGACCGGCGTTTCATCCCTACCTCTCCGGCCGGGACAATCTGCGCCGGCTGGACGCCGCCGACCGCACTGCCGATCCCGCGACGTGCGACCGGCGGATCGCCGGGGCCCTGGACCGTGTCGGCCTCAGTGCCGCCGCGGCCAAGCGGTACCGCAACTATTCGCTGGGCATGCGGCAGCGGCTGGGCATCGCGGCGGCGTTGCTGCAGCCCCGTGAGCTGCTGATCCTGGACGAACCGACCAACGGGCTGGACCCGCAGGGCACCCGCGAGGTTCGTTCGCTGGTCAGTGATCTGGCCGCCGGCGGCGTCACCGTCCTGCTGTCCACCCACCTGTTGTCGGAGGTCGAACAGATATGCACCCACGTCGGTGTGATGCACGTCGGCAAGCTGGTCGCCCAGTCCGAGCTGAGCGATCTGCGTGCCCAGACTGCCCAGCGCGTCCGGGTGGACACACCGGCGCTCACTCAAGCCGCGGCCACCCTGGGCCGGCTCGGCCTGACCGACATCGTGCCGCAGCGGGACCACCTGACCGCGCTGCTCGGGTCCGCGCAGCTCACCGCTGTCATTGCCGCGCTCGTCCATGACGACGTGCCGGTGCGGGCGTTCGGCCCGGTACCGGTGAACCTGGAGGACGTGTTCGTCACCCTGACCGGGGAGGGTTTCGGTGTCAGTGGCTGATTCAAGGCCGACGACGGCACTGTCCGTGACGGTCGCGAGGCCGCGCCGGCCGTCGAGTCGATTCCTGCGCTCGGAGCTGCGGTTGATCTTCGGCCGGCGCCGCAATCTCGCCGGGCTGGGTGTACTCGCCGCGGTGCCGATCATCATCGCATTCGCGGTCAGATACAGCAGCGCCCGGCGCGGCGGGGGCGGCGGACCCGGTTTCCTGAGCCAGGCCACCAGCAACGGGCTCTTCGTCGGGCTGGCCGCGTTGACCGTCGAGCTGCCGCTGTTCCTGCCGCTGGCGGTGGCGGCGATCTCGGCGGATGCGGTCGCCGGCGAGGCCAGCGTCGGCACCCTGCGGTATCTGCTGGCGACACCCGTGCAGCGGCCACGGCTGCTGGCGGTGAAGTACCTGGCCGTGCTGATCTTCACCGTCGCCGCGGTGCTGATGATCGCCGTCGTCGGCGTTGGGCTCGGGATGGCCCTGTTCGGTGCGGGTCCGGTGACATTGCTGTCCGGGACGCAGGTCTCGACCGCCGAGGGACTATGGCGGCTGTTGCTGGTGTGCGGATACCTGGTGGTCTGCCTGGGCGCTCTCGGCGCGATCGGCCTTTTCGTCTCGACGCTGACCGAGCAACCCATCGGCGCCACCATCGCAGTGGTCGGCCTCGCCGTGATCAGCCAGATCCTGGACTCCTTGTCCCAGCTGTCGGCGATCCATCCTTACCTGCCGACGCACTACTGGCTCGCCTTCGGCGACCTGCTGCGCGACCCGATCGCCACCGACCAGATCCAACTGGGTGTGTTCAGTGCGCTGGTCTACGCCGCGATCTTCCTGACGGCGGCGTGGGCCCGGTTCGCGACCAAGGACGTCACCAGCTGACGCGACGACCGGGGCGGAACATCAACCCCAGGCCGGGGAGGGCAGGGCTACGCCGGCTCGGGCGCGGATGGCTGCGGAGCTGGCGGTGCCGGCACAGCGGTACCGGACGGCACTTTCGCGCAGCCGGCTGGGTGCCCGACCGGACTCGATGCTCCGGGCCCAGATTCTCGGCGCCACCACGGTGTACAGCCGACCACTGCCCACCGCCCCGCTGCAGGCGATCACCCACAGCAGTGGGCAGCTGCCGAGGGCATCGACGATTCGCGAACCGGCGCTCGTCAGCGGACGTCGATCGATGTTCCCGCGGTCATCGCCATCAGTTCGTCGAAGGTTGTCGGGAACACCGCTTCCGGTGCGCCGGCCGCCGCCCACAACACGTCGAACTCCGCCAAGGAACGATCAACCAGCGTCCGGAGCGGCCGGGGATGGCCGACGGGTGCGACCCCACCGATCGTTTGTCCGGTGGCCGTCCGCACCTCCTGCGGCGTCGCGCGCCTGATAGCCGATTTCCCGATCCGGCCGGCCAACGCGACCGTATCGACCCGATGCGCCCCACTGGTCATCACCAGCAAGGGCTCACCGTCGCACATGAACACCAGGCTGTTCGCGATCGCACCCACCTGGCAACGCAGTTCCTGCGCCGCCGACGCGGCGGTCCGCACCGACACCGGAAGCACTCGCACCTCCCCACGCACGCCCGCG
>Ga0302299_10002732_pt1 | contig 10732 bp, 12 predicted proteins | sample III_Fen_N3_4_FD_198795 | JGI IMG/M metagenome (GOLD analysis project Ga0302299, IMG submission 198795) | Peat permafrost microbial communities from Stordalen Mire near Abisko, Sweden - III_Fen_N3_4 | ecosystem: Environmental > Terrestrial > Soil > Wetlands > Permafrost | place: Sweden: Abisko...
GATGCCGACGGCGACGGCGGTGGCAGCGGCGCAGATACCGCACGCACGTGGTCCCTGGAGGCAGCGGTGCCGCCCGGGACCACGGCTGCTGTGGCGCTCATCGAGCACGTGTGGGCGCGACCGCTGCGTGAAGCGATCAAGCACGCGGGTGGCCACACGCTCGAGGAGACCTGGCTCGGGGCGCGCGACCTCGACACGCTGGAGGGCCTGCTCGCCGGGCGCAGCCACTGACCCGCGCGAACTCGTCACCAGCACCGCGAACCGCGGTCACCAGGGCGCACGTCACCAGAAGGCACGTCACCAGAAGGCACTGAGCAGGACGGCGAGCACGCCACTGACGAACACGCCGTCGAACGTCCCGGCTCCGCCGATGGAGACGACCGGTGCCTCCATCCGGCGGGCCCACCCGAGGTGGGTGAGGTCGGCGCCGACCAGCGTGCCGATCGTGCCCGCAACGTAGGCCAGGCTCGGCGCGCCGCCCTGCGGGCGAAGGAGGACCGCCACGAGCATGGCCGCCAACGCGGGCACGAACATCGGGACCCCGATCCCCACCGACCGCACCGGCCGTGCCGCGAAGTGCACGACGAGCGCCACCGCCGCGACCGCGACGACGACGTCCGTCCACCGCGGCTGATGCCAGAGGAGGTACGCCGAGACGGCTGTCGGGACCACGGCCCCGCCGACGTTGACGGCCACCGTCGTGTGTCCGGGGACACCGATCGGCACGAGGTAGACGACGCCGAACGCCCGGACCCGCCGGTACTCCAGTTCCAGCCGAGCGCTCTCCAGCCGCGCCACCGGGATGTTCACGCCGCTGCCGATCATGCTCGCGACGAGAACCGCGCCGGCGGCCGGCGGGCTGAGGCCGGTGAGGGTGAAGGCGTAACTGACGGCGCGGACCTCGATGACGGCCACCGCTACCATGCCGGCCCCGAGCAGCAGGAGCAGGAAGACCGGTGGGTGCGGCCAGTACCTCACATCCCCATGCTGCCGCGCGGCGGACCGTCTCCGGCTGGGTCGATCGGCATGCGGGTGTCCGTGCCCGCTGCCGCGGCGAGATGCGTGGCCGTGTCGATGTAGTGCCGCAGCGCAGTGATGCGGCCGTCGGCTCCGAAGGTCCACAGGTGAAGCTCCTCGTCGCGCAGGCGGCCGCCTTTGGGCAGCTTCAGGGCGATGACGACCTGGGCGACCACCTGGCGGTCGGAGGCGAGCAGGTCGAGCACGGCGAACTCCTCGACCGTGACGGTGGCGAGCACGGCGAAGAACGCACCGACCTGGGACTTCCCCGTGCGGGGCCGGAAGTGGTCGACGTGGCCGCGCTGGCCGAAGTTGTCGGCCCAGTCACCGTCCCAGGTGACGTCCTCGGCGAGCATGCCGAGGATCGTCGGGACGTCGCCGCGGCCGAACGCCTCGTAGAGCGCCGCGACGGTGGCCGTGTGGGACAGCCCGGTCGTCGCCGGAGCGGAGGGAGGCGTGGTAATCGTGGTGGCCATGAGGGCTCCTCGGTCGGTGTCGGGTGACCTCCCCAAGGTCACCGACCGGACCGCGCAGCGCATCGGCCGATCAACCTATCCGCGTCGGGCCCAGCAGGTCGTGCTCCATCGCGAAGACGGCGACGCCGGCCCGGGTCCGCCGGCCGGTCTTGTCGAAGACGTGCGCCGCGTGATGCCCGACGGTACGCTCGGAGATCACCAGCTCCGCGGCGATCTCCCTGTTCGTCATGCCCCGGGCGGCCAGCCGCAACACCTGGACCTCCCGAGGCGTCAGCCCGGCAGGGAGCGCTGCGCGAGGCCGCGGTAGCCCGGCGCCCTCGATGACGGCGGCCACGGCGTCCACGTCGCGCAGCCCGTCGCGGGCCTGCCCTGGCAGCACCGCCGCCGCCTCGCCGGGGGTCATCGCCGGGCGGTGCGGACGCTCCTCGGTGAGCGCGCCGAACACGTCCGCCGCGGCGAGCAGCCGAGCCTGCTGGGTCAACTCCCCCGAACGTGTGCCGCGGTGGTACCCGCTGCCGTCGGCGCGCTCGTGGTGCGCCGAGGCGACCGCCGCGAGCGGGGCCAACGCGGGACAGCGGCTGAGCACCCGCTCGGTCCAGTACGGGTGCAGCCGAACGTGTTCGACGTCGACGGGTCCCAGCGGGCCCGCGCTGTCCCAGATCGAACTGCTCACGACGACGCGGCCGAGGTCGTGGACGAGCGCGGCGCACCGCAGCGTCTGGGACTGCTCGGGGGCCGGGCCGGACAGCCGCCCGGCGGCCGCGGCGACCTGCGTGACGTGCTGGGAGTGACCGAGCAGGAACCGGCCCTTGAGGTCGACCACGGCGGCCAGGACCGAGCAGAGGCGGTCCACGTCGGCGAACGGGACGGTGAGTGCCGGAGGCGGCTCGACCGCCAGGAGGTGGCCGAGCAGGTCCGGCAGGTCCAGCGGCGCAAGGACGTCCTCGGCCGACTCCAGGAATGCTGTCGCAAGGGCCGGGTCCAGGTGGCCGCCGGCACGCCGCCGGACCTCGGCCACCGCACGTTCACGCCCGCCCGACGTGTGGGCCAGCACCGCCTGCTCGACGACGTGGACGGCGCGGGCGTGCTTGGTCAGGGTGTCACCGGCGCGACCGTGCGGGACGCCCAGACCGTCCCACCGCTCGTACACCTCGTCCAGGGCGGCGACGGCGGCCGGGTCGAGGCCGAGGCGGGGTCCGAGGGCCTGGCTCACCTCGCATCCGCTGCGCGCCGCCATGGGCCCGAACGTCGCTGCCGCGCCGACAAAGAGCCTGGCCACAGGTCCGGCGCTCGACCTTGTCCCGCGCAGGCACCGAACTGCTCCAGCTGGGCGGCGAACACCACCGGGTCGCCGGGATCGAGCTCCTTGAGCGCGCGCTGGAACGGGACGTCGTCCGCAGCCCCTTCTCGAACGGGACGCCCGCCGCCAGGTCGGTGAGCGAGAGGGCGGCGAGCACCTCGACCACCCGGATCGCGCCGGGGGCTGATCTACCGGCCGGGGAACTTCGAGGCGGGCTCGCGCTCATCGGCCCAACCTATCCATCCGCCCGTCGGCGACCGGCGGCTTCTCGAGATCGATCCGACGTCGTAACCAAAGATCAGACGGACGGCCCGGCGCTGCCCTCGACGTGCTCGACAGGGACGTCCAGCGCCCGGTCCAGGTGGCTCGGCAGGTCCGTGCGCAGCCACTTGGACAGGTGGTGCGGCAGGGTGGACACGAGGACGGCGTCGAACTTCTGCTCGGCGACCAGGGCCTTGGCGCGGTCGACCGGGTCGTTGTCGGTGACCTCCCCGTCGGCCTTGATGTCCTCGTGGCGCAGCCGTTCCACCTCGTGGTCCAGACGCGCCTGCGCCATCGTGCGCGCCAGGACGGTCGCGTCCGGGATGTACCGGTCGATCGGCGGATAGTCCCACTGGTGCGTGCCGTCGGTCTTGGTCACCGGCACGACGAGGTGGAGCTGCGTAGGCTCGGACCCGGCCGACGCGGCCAGCTCCGAGATCCGCCGCACGAGCTGCTGGCCCCCCAGGGTCTGGTTGGCGATGACGAGGTACTTCGGCATGGCCGTCACGTCCTCACGTCGGATCGGCGTCGACTTCTCTCATCATGCTCCGCTTCGACCAGGGACGTCCGCCCCGGGGTGGATCGGCCGCCGCGGCGTCTACTCGAAGATGGAAGCGCGTCATGGGCGCGTGGCCAGGCGTTGCGCGGACACACAGAAAGGTCGTGATGACGATGCCGCGACTCGGAGTCGCCGTCGTCCGGCAGTACGAGCGTGGCGTGGTGTTCCGGCTGGGGAAGCTGCGCGCGGTGCGGGAGCCCGGGCTCCAGTTGATGATCCCGCTCGTCGACACCATGAAGAAGGTCGGGATGCGGACCATCACCAAGCCGATCCAGTCCCAGCAGATCATCACGCGGGACAACGTCTCGATCGGGGTGGCCGCGGTCGCCTACTATCGGCCGGTCGACGCCGCCAAGTCCATCATCGAGATCGAGGACGTCCAGACGGCGATCGGTCAGATCGCGCAGACGACCGTCCGCAACGTCGTCGGGCAATCCATGCTCGACCAGGTGCTCAGCGAGACCGAGAAGCTCAACCAGGCCATCAAGGAGCTGCTCGACTCGACCACCGAGCGCTGGGGCGTCCTCGTGGAGCTGGTCGAGCTGAAGGACATCGAGCTGCCCCAAAGCATGCAGCGGGCCATGGCCCGGGAGGCCGAGGCGGAGCGGGAGAAGCGCGCGAAGATTATCGCCGCCGAGGGTGAGGCGCTGAGCGCCGGACGGCTGGCCGAGGCCGCCGACGTCATCGCCGCGCACCCCGTGGCGCTGCAGCTGCGGAACCTGCAGATCCTGTCCGAGATCGCGGTTGAGCGGAACTCGACGATTCTCTTCCCGGCTCAGTTCATGGACAGCATCCGAGCCCTGACGGCGTTCGTCGATTCTGAGCAGGCGACGCGCTGAAGGGTCCAGGTCAGCGGCGCACCAGGCGCCCGTCGAGGACGACGGCGGCCGGCCGGCGCAGTGCCTCGACGTCGGCGGTGGGGTCGTCCCGATAGGCCACGAGGTCGGCCGGCGCACCCTCCTCGATCCCGGGCAGCCCGAGGTAGTCCCGCGCCGCCCACGACCCGGCCGCCAGGGCCGCCTCGGGGCTCAGCCCCGCCTTGAGCAGCAGGCTGATCTCGGTGGCGACCTGGCCGTGCGGGCCCATCCCGGCGTCGGTGCCGGCGAGGATCGACACGCCGCGCCCTGCGCCCCTGAGCGACGAGCGCCGGCTGGGCGTCCAGCGCACGGCGCATGGCGGCCGCGGCGTCGTCGTCCCCGCCGAAGGCCTTGATCGCCCCGACGATGCCGTCGGCGATGAGCAGCGTCGGTATGAGCAGGGCCCCGGACGCGGCGAGCAGGACGCCGGCCTCGAGCTGCGCGCGCGCTGGCCCTTGCCCGGTCGGCGAGGACCGCGCCGTCGCCGGCCGGGCTGAACAGGGAAAGGGCGCGTGCGCGCCGACCAGGCCAGGCACGAGCCAGCCGCCGTCGAACACGGTGACGGCGTCGTCCACCGGCTCGAAGGTCAGCCGCCCGGCGGCGTTCACGAAGACGTCGCGGACCTCGCGAGCCGGCAGGGCAACTTCCGACCCGCGGCAGGTGGTCGTCCCGACCGTGCTCGCCCCGCACCTGCGCTACTGCGACAGCGAGACGTGCACGTGGTCGAAGTGGCCGCCGGTGACGTCCTTCGGGTCGTACACGCCGCCGCCGTCATAGGGCCGCCAGCTCTGCGCGTCGTGCTCCTGGGACCAGATCCGCCCCTGCCAGATCACGTAGGAGACCTTGAGCAGGCCGGCGTAGGCGCGCAGCCAGTGCGCCAGCGCCCACCCGCGGGCCCGGTCGGCGCCCCCTGGCCGGTGGCCGAGTCGGCCGATCGTGTAGTCGCAGCCACGGCCCTTGGGATGGTCGCTGCGCGGGTTCCAGGCGTGGGCGTCCCAGCACGTCACCGAGCGGGGGCGCACGGTTCCGACGTCCGCGGGCACCTGCAGGAGGAGCCACGCCGTCGCCGCGGTGACGCAGCCGCCGGTGCCGGACGGGTCGGGGACGGCGCACCCGCTGGCCGGCCCGGCGAACGGCTCCGGCGGCGTCCCGGCCACGCGCTGCTGACCGGAGCGGACGGCGTACGCGGCGACATGGGCGCGGACGGCAGCGGCGGTCCGGGCAGACCCCGCGAGGGCGTCGAGCACCGCCACCGGCGTGCCGGTGCGGAGCAGGGCGGCGCTGAGCCGGCGGAGCTTCGGGCAGATGTCGCCGACGGCGGCACGCAGATTCTGCGGCGCGAACGAGGCAGCACCGCCCCCCGAGCGCGCCTGCACCAGCGCGATGACCCAGAGTGCCGGTAGCTCCGGGCAGGCGCTGTCGAGGTCGCCGACAAGATCGGGGAGCGCCGCCCGTGCGGCGGGTGGCAGCTTGGCCGGCGCCAGCCCAGGCACGCCGACGGCGTCGGCCCGGGAGGGCCGCTGACTCTGCGCGGCGAGCCCGACCACGCCGGCCACGGCCAGCACGACGAACATCACGCCGGCGGCCACGACAGCGACACCCAACCGCCTCACACGACCTCCTCGATCACCGGGGCTCCTCGCTCACCGGTGCCCCTGAGGTAGGAATCTCAGACCCGCAGCACCGCCGCGCCCTCGACCCGGTCGGCGGCCAGGTCACGCAGAGCCTGGTCGGCGGCGTCGAGGGGATACGCAGTGGTCGTCACCCTGATCCCGGCCTGGGCGGCGACGTCGAGAAACGCCTCGCCGTCGGCGCGGGTATTGGCGGTCACCGACCGGAGCTCCTTCTCGTAGAACAGGTGCCGCTGGTAGTCCAGTGGCGGAATGTCACTGAGGTGGATGCCGGCGACGGCGAGGGTGCCGCCCCGGTCGAGCGCCTCCAGCGCCGGAGGAACCAGCGTGCCGACGGGGGCGAAGAGGATCGCCGAATCCAGCGGCTCCGGCGGCGGGTCCGCCGCGCCGGTCGCCGAGTGCGCGCCGAGGCTGAGCGCCAACGCCTGGGCCGCGCGCGAGCGGGTCATGACGTGCACCCGCGCACCACGCCAGAGCGCCACCTGCGCAGCCAGGTGCGCGGAGGCGCCGAACCCGTAGATGCCCAGCCGCCCGCCGTCGGGAAGGCAGGCCAACTCCAGCGCGCGGTACCCGATGATCCCGGCGCAGAGCAGGATCGCAGCCTGCTCGTCGGGCAGTGCGCCGGGCCCTTCGGGCAGCCGGTAGGCGTAGCGCTCGTCGACGACGGCGTACTCCGCGTACCCGCCGTCGGCGTCCCAGCCGGTGAACGCGCTTGCCGGACACAGGTTCTCCCGGCCGGCGGCGCAGTAGCGGCAGCTTCCGCACGTCCCGCGCAGCCAGGCGATGCCCACCCGATCCCCCGGCGAGAACCGGGCCGCCCCCGTGCCGAGCACGTCCACCCGGCCCACCACCTCATGCCCCGGGACAACGCCGTGCCGGCGCGGCGCCAGATCACCCTCGGCCAGGTGCAGATCCGTCCGGCAGACCCCGCACGCGCTCACCCGCACCCGCAGCTGCGCGGGGCCGGGCTCGGGCTCGGGTCGCTGGAGGAAAGCAAGTGGCCGGCCACGGCCTACCGGCCCGGGCCGATCCACGATCCACGCCTTCACGCTCTCAGCTCCTTCCTGTTCGCACCGGGGCGACGGCGACGCCCAGCACATGCGGGCCGGCCGGGGCGGCCAGCGGCGCGGAGGTGTACCAGACCCGCTCCCGGCGCTCCCATGCGAAGCCCGCCCTTTCGACCTGCGACGCCGTATCACGCGAGGTGTGGCAGCCGCCGAACACCCACGACCACCCCGCGAGGTCGACGCCCCGCTGGAGCGTCGCACCCCACAGCGGGTCGGCACGCACGTGCTCGTAGACGTGCAGCCGACCGCCCGGCCGCAGAACCCGCCGGGCCTCGGCCAAGGCCCGCTCCGGGTGCGGCACCGAGCACAGCACCTCGGCGAAGACGACGGCGTCGACGCTCGCGCCGTCCACCGGCAGGTGCTCGGCGTCGGCGTCCACGACGTCGACGACGTTGCCCACCCCGGCGCCGCGAGCGGCAACGGCGGCGGCGGCCCGGCACTCGGGATCTGGCTCTACGGCCACGAGATGCTCGACGGCGGGCGGGTAGTGCCGGAACAGCGCTCCGCGCCCGCACCCCACTTCGACCACCTCACCCGCGACGCCGTCGAGGAGCCGTCGGTGCAGGTCGGCCAGTGCGGGGTCCTCGGTCCGCTCGACTCGCCGCAAGTACCACCGCAGGAATACCGTCACCACGCCAGTGTGCACTGGCGTGATCGATGATTTGATCGTGAAAGCGGGTGCGCGCCGTGGCGTCGGCGACCGGGGGGGTCAGTGGGTGGGCGGGTTCGTGGGGTGGGTCCGGGAGCCCGAACCCGCCGGCTAGGACTGCCCGCCAGCCGCGTCGTCCTCGGCTGGTGCTGGCCCGGCTGATGGTTGCGGTCAGGGCGCCGTGGTGGTGCAGCTGCCACCACTGGCCGCCGTGCGGGTCGTCCTGCTCGACCAGCTGCCAGCCGTGGCCGTGCACAGCGACCAGACCGATCACCCGGGTCCGCCGGGTGGCCCCGGCGTCGGCTGCTCGGCGATCGGCGGCCGGCCGGGCGTGGCGGGGGACCGGTTCCGGCGCACGGTCACGCTCGGCCGCGGCCACCGGTAGCAATGGGGATGGGACCTCGACGTCGACGTCGGTGTCGGGTGGCTGCCGGGTCGGAGCCGCCGGCAGGGGTGGGCGGGTCGCCGGTGGTGTGGTGAGTGGGGTCGGGTCGGGGGGCGAGGTGGCGGTAGTAGGTGGCTCGGGACACGCCGAGGGTTTTCGCGATCTGGGTGGGGCTCTCGCCGCGGGCTCGCCGGGCGCGGCCCGCGGCGATCTTGTCGGCGTCCATCACGGTGGGCCGTCCGCCGACGCGGCCTTGACGGCGGGCGGCGTCCAGCCCGGCGAGGGTCCGCTGGTGGATCAGGTCGCGTTCGAGTTCGGCGAACGCGGCCATGACGGTGAAGAAGAACTTCCCCTCCCCGGTCGGGGTGTAGGCGCCGTCGAGGGTGCCGGTCAGCACGTGCAGCGCGATACCTCGGGTGTGCAGGTCGTCCGCGATGATCAGGACGTCTTTACCCACCACCGGGCCCAGCCCACGAGCCCGTCCGCCCACCGACGCCCCCGGTGAAGGTGACGACCCTGTCGGACCCTCTGCTTTGTTGGCTCCACCACCTCATGACTCCTCCCATTCTATCGGTTCCAAGAGCTCTAGACCCCTACCATTATGTGGACTTACCGGGTACGTTCAGGTGGTGCGTGATGATGAGATCCGCAGACTGCTCACCGACGCCAACCCGTGGTGGAGGGCCGCCGCCTCCGGCACCGATCCGCTGGCCTGGACCAGGGACCACCGGCTGCTGCGGGACCGTGCCCGGCACGACCTGGGCTTCCGGGCGACAGTGCTGGACGACGTCGGCGCCGAGCCGGTCACCGACCAGCTGGTGGTGCTGACCGGACCACGGCGCGTCGGCAAGTCGGTCACGCTGCTGGACCTGGCGGCCACGCTGTGCGCCAGGGCGGACGTCGGCCCGTGGCGGGTGCTGCTCGTACCGTGCGACGCGATGAGCGAACGAGACCTGCGCCGCACCCTGACCTTGGCACGCGAGCTCACCCGCCCAGCGGAGGTGTCCGGCGCGCGAGCGCGGGTGTGGCTACTCGATGAGGTCAGCGGTGTCCCGGGCTGGTCGGCGGTGCTCAAGGCCGCACGGGACGGGACCGCGTTCGGCGACGACACGGTCGTGGCAACCGGCAGTCGGTGGGCCGCCAGCGAGGACATCGAAGGCAACCTGATGGCCGGCCGGGCCGGGTCCGGGGCAGGCCGGCGGCGGCGGCAGCTGCTGCCGATGACGTTCCGGGACTACCTGGCCGCCGCCCGGCCCGAGCTGGCCCGACCGGGCCCGGCCCGGATCGACCAGCTGCAGGACCGGGCCGTGGCAATCAGGTTGCAGCAGGTGCAGTTCGACGTCGACGCCTACGACCTGGCGTGGCAGGCGTACCTAACCTGTGGTGGCTTCCCGCGGGCGGTTTCCGAGCACACCCATCACGGGCAGGTCTCAGCGCCCTACCTGCGTGACCTGGCCGCTTGGCTGCGCCGTGACGTGGACGTGGACGCCGCGCCGGAGTCGCTGCCGCTACTGCTGGACGGGCTGTGGCGCCGCGCCCCCAGCCCGATGAGCGTCGCCCGAACCGCCGCCGACCTCGCCTACCCCAGCCGGGACGTGTTCGACCTGCGGCTCCGGCGTCTGATCGCCACCCATGCGGCCTTGTGGTGCTCGCGGCGCGACCCCGCCGGTCGCGTCGTGGCCGGCAGCCAGTCCAAGCTGTACCTGATCGACCCCGTGCTGGCGTGGCTGCCGTCCCGGCTGCGGGCCGGCCTGGACGAGCCCGACATGACGGTGCTGACCGAGATGGCCATCGGTGTCGCGGCAGCCCGGGCGATCGAGGACCTCGACGAGGGCCGCTGGGTCGCCGGGGACACCATCGGGTACGCCCGCACCAGCGGAGACCACGAGGTGGACCTGGCTCCGGTCCCGGTGCCGACGGCTGCGGGTGCCCGCATCAGCGTGCCGATGGAGAGCAAATGGGTGGACCACGGGTGGCGCGCAGCGGCCCGCACGATCGACGGCAAGTACCACGCAGGGATCCTGGCAACCAAGTCCGTACTCGACACCCGCGGGGACGTATGGGCGGTCCCTGCGCCACTGGTAGCGCTTCTGCTCAGTTGAGCCACCCACGGCACGGATCGGGGTCCCGGCGCAGCGAGCCAGCTCGCCCTGATCCAGATCATCACTCTGCGACCGCCGCGGCGGCCGCCGGAGAACGCACCAGAGAAGCCAGACGCCCAGGGTTGGCCTTGCGCAGCTGTTCGGCGGCCTCGTCCCCACCGGCGGCGGCAAGACCGAGGCCTACCTGGGTCTGGCGGCGTACGCGTTCGCCGTCCGCCGCCGGCAGGGCCTGCTTCACACCGCCGACGGGGCCCTGGACGGGTCGGACGGCGTCACCGTCCTCATGCGGTACACGCTGCGGCTGCTCACCGCGCAGCAGTTCCAGCGGGCCACCACGATGGTGTGCGCCGCGGAGCTGGTCCGCCGCCAGGACGAGGCGACGTGGGGGGCGGAGCCGTTCCGGATCGGGCTGTGGGTGGGCACCGACG
>Ga0302299_10002733_pt1 | contig 10731 bp, 5 predicted proteins | sample III_Fen_N3_4_FD_198795 | JGI IMG/M metagenome (GOLD analysis project Ga0302299, IMG submission 198795) | Peat permafrost microbial communities from Stordalen Mire near Abisko, Sweden - III_Fen_N3_4 | ecosystem: Environmental > Terrestrial > Soil > Wetlands > Permafrost | place: Sweden: Abisko...
TGAGGGACCCGGTGCCGTCCGGGGTCACCTCGAACTCCAGCCAGGCCCGTCCGGGCAGCTTCATCTCCGCGGCCAGACGCAACAGACGGCCCGGTTCCAGGGCCTCCACCCGCCAGAAATCCACCGTGTCGCCCACCCGCAGGGCCTCCGCGTCGGCCCGGCCGCGGCGCAGGCCCACGCCGCCCACCAGCAGATCCAGGTAGCCCCGGAGCCGCCATAGACTGTTCCAGGCGTACCAGCCGGTGAGGCCGCCGATGCGCTGGATGGGTTTGAAGGCCTGGGCCGGGGGCGCCGCCACCCGGAGGGTGCGGGTGTCCACCAGGCGGGTGCCGAAGCGCACGCCGCCCCAGGTGGGCACGGCGCCGGCGCTGGACAGGGCATCCGACCAGCGGGTGGCGGCGAAGGCCTCCTCCTCGTGGATCAGGGCCCGGCGCACGGCCTCTTCCACGCCCATGGGCCGCACCGGGAAGGCCCCCAGGGCCCGGTTATCCAGCACCAGGGTGGGGTGGCGGATGCTGTTGATGAGCTTGCGCCCCACCCGCGCATACACCGGCGTCACCAGGCCCAGCCACAGGCTGGAGAGGTAGGGCGTGAGCAAGGGCACGGGGAGCATCAGCAAGCGGATGCCCCGCTGGCGGGCGTAGGTGCGCATGATGCCGCCGTAGGTCACCCGGTCGGTGCCTCCGATCTCGAAGATGGGATTGCCCTGGAAGGGCAGCTCCGCCGCGGCCAGGAGGTAGGCCACCAGATCCTCGATGGCGATGGGCTGGGAGAGCACCTCCACCCAGCGGGGGGTGATCATGAAGGGGAGGCGCTCCACCAGGGCCCGGATCAGCTCGAAGGAGAGGCTGCCGGAACCCAGCACGATGGAGGCCCGGAACTCCAGCACCGGCACCCCGGAGGCCCGCAGCACCTCGCCCACCTCCTGGCGGCTGCGCAGGTGCGGCGACAGGGCCGCCCCGGAAAAGCCGAGGCCCCCCAGGTAGATGATCCGCTGCACGCCGGCGGCCTGGGCAGCCGCGCCGAAGTTCCGGGCCGCGAGCCGGTCGTCGTCCTCGAAGGCCCCCTCGGAACCCATGGAATGCACCAGGTAATAGGCCACCTTGACCCCCGCCAGGGCCGGGGCCAGGCTGTCCGCGTCCAGGACATCGCCCGCCACCACCTCCGTGGCCGGGTCCACCCTGGCCTGGAGCAACGCCGGCCGCCGGGCCAGGCAGCGCACCGGAAGGCCGCCCTGTTCCAGCGCCTTCAGGAGCCGGCCACCCACATAGCCGGTGGCGCCGGTCAGGAGCACCCGGGGGCGCCCGTCCCCGAGCGGGCTCAAGCGGGCCACGCGCTGATCATCTCGTCCATGGTGACCGCCCCCTGCGCGGTTAGGGCTAGCCTACAACCTTTCCCCGGGTTGCAGCAGCACCAGGGCAATCCCGCCCAGCACCGCGGCGGAGGCCACCAGCAGGCGCGCCGTCACCGGTTCCCCCAGCAGGGCCACCCCGGCCAGGGCCGCCAGCACCGGCACGCTGAGCTGCACGGCGGCGGCGCTGGCGGCCTTCAGGCCGCCCAGGGCGGCGTACCAGAGGGCGTAGCCCAGGCCCGAAGCCAGGCCTCCCGCCAGCAGGGCGTAGACCACCCCGGCCCGGTCCAGGCGCGCCCAGGGCAGCAGGGCGAGGCTGAGGCCCAGGGCCAGGGGCACCGCCCGCAGGAAGTTGCCGGCCGTGGCCCGGCCGGGATCCCCGGCGCCCCGGGCCCGCAGGGAATAGACGCCCCAGGCCACGCCGGCGGTCAGCATCAGCAGGGCCCCGCCCAGGGGCGGCGCGGTGCGGCCCGGGGCCAGCAGCCACAGCAGCCCCAGCAGGGCCAGGGCCAGCCCCGCCCCCTGGGCCGGGCGCAGGCGCTCGCCCCGCCACCGGCCGTAGAGGATCATGGTGGCCTGTACCGCCCCGAACAGCAGCAGGGCCCCCATGCCCGCCGGCAGCGTGAGGTAGGCGAAGGAGAAGGCCGCGGCGTAGACGAACAGGGCCAGGGCCGAGGCCCAGCTGCCGGCCCGGGCCTGGCCGCCGCCGGCGCCGCCCAGGCTGCGCACCAGGGCCCAGGTGGCGCCGGCCCCGGCCAGGAGGCGCAGGGTGGTGAAGCTGGCCGGGTCCATGGCGGTGTGGCGCAGGGCGGCGCGGCAGAGCAGGGAATTGGCGGCGAAGGCGGCCATGGCGAGCGCTGTGAGCAGGGCCACCCGGGGCCGGGACAGGGGCTGGGGCAGCGTTCGGGTCATGGCCCCATTCTGACATCAGGTGACCTCCAGCACCGCCAGGCCATCCTGGCGCACGCTGCGCCCGGCCACCGGCAGCACGTCGCCCATGCGGTACGGACGCCGGCGCTTGCGGTAGGCGTCGGGGAAGGCCACCGCCTCGCACAGGGCCGTCTCGTCCTCGAAGGAGACGAACTGCATGAGCTCGCCCTTCTCGGTGCGCACGGTCTTCTCGGCCACCACCAGGGCCCAGAAGCGCAGCTGCCGCCCCGGCTTGTCCACGTCCGCGGCGCGGTGCGGGGCGCCGCCGTGGCGGGCCCGCTGCAGGGCGGCGGGGTGGATCTCCAGGGTCAGGCCCAGGATCTCCAGTTCCAGGGCGGCCCGGTCGAAGGGATCCGTGGGCCGCGGCCGCACCCCGGCGGGCACGCCGCCCAGCTTGGCCCACAGGAGGCGCGTGCGGTCGCCGTCCGGGGCCCAGCGGTCGAAGGCGCCCCCGGAGCCCAGGGCCTCCACGGTGGGCACCGACAGCTCCACCCGGCCCAGCAGGTCCTCCATGCCGCCGTAGGGGCCGCCCCGCTCGCGCTCGGCCAGCAGGGCCCGCACCTCCTCCTCCCGGGCCCCCTTGGCGGCCATGAGGCCCACCCGCAGGGCCTGGTCGCCCTCGGCGGCGAAGGCCCAGGCCGAGGCGTTCACGTCCGGGCCGCGCACCACCAGGTGATGCCGGCGGGCGTCGCCCAGGTAGGCGATGGGCGCGTAGAAGCCGCCCTGGTTGGTGATCACCGCCGCGAAGAATTCCGCCGGGTGGTGGGCCTTGAGCCAGGCGCTCTCGAAGCTCACCTGGGCGTAGCTGGCCGAGTGCGGCTTGCAGAAGGAGTAGCCGCGGAAAGTGCGCACCATGTCCCACACCTCGTCCACCACCGCCGCGGGAATGCCCTGCTCCGCGCAGCCCTCCCGGAAGCGCGCCTCGAACAGGGGCAGCTTGCGCGAGCAGTCGGTCTTGCCCAGGAGCTTGCGCAGCTGGTCGGCCTCGGGGTGGCTCCAGCCGGCCATGAGCATGCCCACCCGCACCACGTCCTCCTGGTAGACCAGCACGCCGAAACTCTCCGAGAGCAGATCGCCCAGCACCGGGTGGCTGGGCACGTAGGCCTCCTCGCCCCGGCTGCGCTTCACGTAGGTGTCGATCCAGTGGTGGGCCGCGGGGCGGATCAGGGAACTGTGGATCACCAGGGTCTCGAAATCGCCCTTGCCCACCCGCTGCTGCAGCTGGCGGGTGGCGGGGCTCTCCACGTAGAAGACCCCCATGGAGTCGCCCCTGGCCAGGAGGCGCTGGGTGTCGGGATCCAGGCGCGGCTGCCAGTGCAGCGCCTCCGGGGCGCGCTTGCCCAGCACCGCCAGGGCGTCGCGCACCACCGCCAGGCTGCGGTTGCCCAGGAGATCGATCTTCACCAGGCCGTAGTCCTCCACGCCGTCCTTGTCCCAGGCGGTGATGGAGACGCCCTCCTTGGCAGGTGCGGGCTGGAAGGGCACGTGCTGCCACAAGGGGCCGGGGGTGATGATGGTGCCGCCGGGGTGCACCGACAGCTGGTGGAAGTGGCCCTCCAGGGCCTGGGCCTGGGCCAGTATCGGGCCCCAGGCGGGGTGCTCCTGGATGCCCGCCACGCCCTCGTCCCAGCCGCGGATGAAGCGGGCCAGGGTCTTGAGCTCGGCCTCGGGGCGGCCGTGGGCCAGGGCCACGTCGCGCAGGGCGCCGCGGGTCTGGAAGTACACGTGGTTGGAGACCATGGCCACCCGCTCCCGGCCGTAGCGCGCGAACACCGAGGCGATGACGTGGTCGCGCTCGTCCCAGGCGAAATCGATGTCCAGATCCGGCGGATCCTGGCGGGCTTCGGAGAGGAAGCGCTCGAACATGAGGTTGGTGGCCACCGGATCGACGTTGGTGATGCCCAGCAGGTAGCTGACGATGGAGGCCGCGCCGCTGCCGCGGCCGCAGGTGCGGGTGGCCCCGGCGGCCTGGATGAGATCGTGCACCGCCAGGAAGTAGCCGGCGAAGCGCTTGCTGCGGATCAGGTCCAGCTCCAGGGTGAGCCGGGCCTCGATCTCGGCGCCCACCTTGACGTAGCGCCGGGGCAGGCCCGCGCGCACCCGCTGGCGCAGCTCCTGGTCCAGGTCCTGGTCGTCGGGGCAGATGGGCCTTGGCATCACCCACTCGCCCCAGTGCATGGTCCAGGCCGAGACCGCTTCGGCCATGGCCTCGGTGGCCGCGGCCACCCGCGGATCGGCCCAGGGGAAGCGGGCCTCCCAGTGGGCCCGGGGCACCGCCGCGTCCCGGGGGTCCCAGAGGGTCTCCACCCGGGTGACGGTGCTCTGCCCGGCCATGGCCCGCTTGAGCCGGTGCAGGTCCAGCCCGGCCTCTTTGCGGAAGCGCAGCACCTGGGGCGCCACCACGGTCAGGCCGCGGCCCAGGGCCACGGCGGCCTCGCGCTGGTTGCGGCCGTGGCCCAGCAGCGCCCCGGGCCGGCCGGCCCGGGCCAGGGCCTCCAGGCCCTCCAGGGTCTCGGCCAGCAGCGCGCACTCTTCCGGCGGCTCCGCTTCGCGGCCGTGGGCCAGGTCCGTGAGGGTGCGGCAGAGGCTGCCGTAGCCGCGGTCCGAGTGGGGCAGGGCGCCCAGCTCCAGGCCGTGCCAGGTGAAGCGCGAACCGAGGATGGGCGTGAGCCCGGCGCCCAGGGCCTCGGCGCGCAGGCGCGGGTAGCCGTGCAGGCCCCGGTCCCAGGTGACGATGCGCCGGTAGCCCAGCAGCGGCGCCAGGCGCGCGATCACCTCGGCGGTGTAGACCCCTTCGCCGGTGGAGAAATCGGTGACGGCCAGCAGCAGGCTCATGCCTTGGACCCTTCGCTCCGGGCCCACCCGGGCAGCACGGAGTGCTCCGGGTAGCGCCGGCGCAGCCTGGCCAGCACCGGTTCCAGGGCGCCCAGCTTGACCATGGCCGGCGCCTCGAACAGCCCCCGGGCCCGGCCCAGACCCCAGGCCAGGTGCAGTTCCAGGCGGTGCACCAGGATGCGCCGGCGCGCCTCCTGGCGGAACGCGGCCTCCACCAGGGGCGCCAGGGCCAGGGGCGGCTGGGCCAGGGCGTCGGCGGGGGCGCTCCAGCGGTGGGCCTCGCCGTCCACGTCCCACCAGCGCAGGGTCAGCTGCCGGGGGCTGCGGCCGTCGTTCCAGAACCGGTCCAGGATCCAGAAGGCCAGGGGCACTTCCTCCGCCAGGCACGGGGGCTCCAGGCGCCAGGGGTGGCGGGATTCCCCCAGGGGATCGGCCAGCATGGGCAGGCGCGGGCGGTCCTCGCCCCGGGCCCGGCTCAGCACCAGGCGCGCGTCGGCCTCGGGCATGAGCTGGCTGAGGGTGGGCAGGGGCACCGGCTGCAGATCGCCCACCTGGCGCAGGCCCAGGCGGTGGAAGCGCCAGCGGATGCGCGGGGTGAGATCCGGCAGCCGGGCCAGGGCGTGGGGGGCCAGGAAGCTGCGCTCGCCGCCCTCGGGCACCACCTCCAGGGGCAGCTGCGGCCGGGCCGGTTCCCGGGCGGCGAGGCCGGCGGCGGTGGCGCTGAGGGAGAGGCCGCCCTGGCTGTTCCAGCCGGTGTGGGCGGCCAGTTCCCGCTGGATGCGGGCCGCGGCGTCCTGGGGGGCCCCGAACAGCCGCCGGGTGCCGCCCAGGTCCAGCAGGGCCTCGCCCATGCGCCCCAGCAGCCCCTGGGGGGACCAGTGCTGCAGGAACTCGCCCAGGGTGGCCTGGGCCTCCCACCAGGTCTGGGGGGTGGGGTCCAGCACGCGCAGGCCGGGCAACTGGCGCAGGGCCTGGTCCATGGGATCCCCCGGGGCCAGCCCCTCGGCCCGGGCCAGGCGGTTCACCAGCCACAGGCAGGGGGTGCGCTGGGGGCCGGGGCTGAGGAAGGCCAGGGGACGCGACCTGAGCCCTTCATCAACCTGACAGGCCATCTGAAATGGCATTTCGGGAACCCACATCGCCAGCACGCTCGACCTCCGAGCGCTTAAATATGGTGTAAAAAAAGCGAAAAACAAGCGGCAAGTTTTACCCCTGGCAGGGTAAGCTCTAGACTCAAGATTCACCGGAGAACGCCATGACCGATGCTTCCTGGGATAACGGCGGTGGGCCCCCCGCCAAGAAGGGCATGGGCACGGGTATGAAGGTGCTGGCGGGCTGCGGCGTGGCCGTGCTGGGCCTCGGGCTCACCTGTGTGGTGGGCGGTGTGCTGCTCAAGAAGAAGATCGAGAAGGACCCCCAGGCCTTCGAGGAGGGCGTGCTGGGCTGGGCCAAGGGCAAGATGCAGAAGGATTGGGACCGGCTGCGGGCGGTGGTGGAACAGCTGGGCACCGACGCCGGGGCCCGGGCCCTGTACCAGGCCAACGGCCGGCTGCACGAGGACTACGCCACCGAGGACGCCTTCCTGGCCGCCGTGCGCGGCTGGCGGCCGAAGCTGGGCCCCCTGCCTGCAGAAGTGCCCCTGAAGAGCCACCACCGCCGCCACGGCCAGGCCGGCCCGGACCCCGCGCCCAAGACCGTCGACGATTTCAACGTGGATATCAGCAAGACCTTCGGCAGCACCCGCATCCGCTGCCGCTTCCCGGAGGGCGGCGCCCGTCTGTCCGTCACCTTCGACGGCGAGCGCCTCACCCACATCCAGGTGGATTGAAGCTATTTCAGGGTCTGGTCCAGGAAGGTGAAGGCCAGGGCCCAGAAATGGGCGGCCTGACGGTTGTCCCCGCCGGCGCCGTGGCCCCCTTCGATGTTCTCGAAGTAGCGCACGTCGTAGCCCATATCGGCCATCTTGGCGTACATCTTCCGGGCATGGCCGGGGTGCACCCGGTCATCCCGGGTGGTGGTCATGAAGATGACCGGGGGATAGTGCTGGCCGGCCTTCACGTTGTGGTAGGGGGAGAAGGTCTTGAGGAAGGCCCATTCCTCGGGCCGGTCCGGATCGCCGTATTCCGCCATCCAGGAAGCGCCCGCCAGCAGGTGGGAGTAGCGCTGCATGTCCAGCAGGGGAATCTGGCAGACGATGGCTCCGAACAGTTCCGGGTAGGTGGTGAGCATGTTGCCCATGAGCAGGCCGCCGTTGCTGCCGCCCAGGGCGCCCAGGTGCTTGGGGGAGGTCACTTTGCGGTCCGTCAGGGCCTTGGCCACCGCGGCGAAGTCCTCGTAGGCCCGGGGCCGGTTCTGCTTCAGGGCCGCCTGGTGCCAGCGGGGGCCGTATTCGCCGCCGCCCCGGATATTGGCCAGCACCAGCACGCCCCCCTGGGTCAGCCAGGCGCGGCCCTGGGCGGGACTGTAGGCGGGGAGCATGGAGACCTCGAACCCGCCGTAGCCGTTCAGCAGGGTGGGGTGGCTGCCATCCAGCTTCAGGCCCTTGCGGGCGATCTGGAAATAGGGGATCCGGGTGCCGTCCTTGGAGGCCGTGAAGTGCTGGGTGATCTCCAGACCGGTGGCGTCGAAGAGGGCGGGCATGGCCTTGAGCCGTTCCAGGTCCGCCCCCACGGTGCCCAGATACAGGGTGGTGGGCGTCAGGGCATCGGTGGCGGTGAGGAAGAACGCATCGGAGGTGTCCTCCTCCACGGCCTCGGCGGACACGCTGCCGAAGGCCGGAGCCCCCTTGAGGGCCTCGCGCTTCCAGGCGCCCGGGCCGGGGGTCAGCACCCAGAGCCGGTTCTTGACGTCATCCATCACATTGAGGATCAAATGGTTCCGGGTCCAGGCTGCGCTTTCCAGGGAGGTGCTGGCCGAGGGCTCGAAGAGCACCGTCAGCTCGCGTCCGCCTGCCATGAAGGCGTCAAACCGGGCGGCCAGCATGGCCCCAGCGGCATAGGTCCGGCCTGCCACCTTCCAGGGGGTCCGCAGTCTGATGGTCAGCCATTCCCGGTGGGTCTCCACCTCGGCGTCGTCGGGGACCTCGATCCGGCGGGTGGAGCCATCCTTGGCCAAAACGAAGGTCTGGCCGGAGTAGAAGGAAATCTTGCGCACCAGCAGATCGCGCTCGAAACCTGGGGTGGCCTCGTGGATGGCCCCGGCGGCCATGTCCGTCTCCTGGCCAGCGAAGACCTCCGTGGCCTGGGCCAGCGCCGTGCCCCGCCGCCAACGCTTGGCCACCCTTGGATAGCCGGAGGTGGTCAGGGTGCCCGGTCCGAACTCGGTGCCCACGAACAGGGTGTCGGCATCCACCCAGCTGGCGCTGGACTTGCCCAGGGGCAGCTGGAAGCCGCCGGCCACGAAGGTCTTGGTGACCAGGTCGAATTCGCGCACCACCACCGCGTCGGAACCACCCGGGGACAGGGACACCAGGCAGCGCGTGCAGGCCGGCTTCAGGAACTCCGCGCCGTGGAAGACCCAGCCCTGCTGCTCGGCCTTGCCCAGGGCATCCAGGTCCAGGACGGCTTCCCAGGCGGGTTCGGCCTTGCGGTACTCCGCCAGGGAGGTGCGCCGCCAGAGGCCCCGCGGATGCCCGGCGTCGCGCCAGAGGTTGTAGTAGTGGGCGCCGTGCTTGCTCACGTAGGGGATCTTGTCCTTGGAATCCAGGATCCTGAGGAGGTCCGCGGCCAGGGCCTGGTAGGCCGGGCCCCCTTCAAGGGCCTTGGCCGTCTTGGCGTTGGCGGCCCGCACCCATTCCAGGGCCTTGGTCCCGTTGACGTCCTCCAGCCACAGGTAGGGGTCCGCGGCCGCCGCCGGGGCCGGTTGCCCCTGGGCGGGCGCCAGGAGGGTCAGGCCGAGCAATAGGGACATCCAGGCTGCGTGCATGCGGCTCTCCGGAATCGTGTTCAGGGTTGCCGCCAGCTTCCCAAGGGACTGGCCAGATGTCTAGCGCTTCTCCTCCAGCTCCAGCCAGGCCATCTCCAGATCCTCAAGTTCGGCCTTCGCGGCCTCCCGGTCCTTCAGGGCCTGATGCCCGGGGGCGTCGGCGGTGATGAAGGCGCCCGGATCGCTGAGCTGGCCGTCCAGGGCCTCGAGGCGCGCATGCAGGGCGGCCATGGCCGTATCCAGTTCCAGAAGCCGGCGCTCCTCCTTCTGGGACAGGCCGGCCTTGCGGGCCTTGGGCTCGGCCTTGGCGGCGCCCTTGGGGGCGGCGGCCACGGCTTCGGCCTTGGCGTGGTCCGCGGCCTCCTGGGCCCGCTCCTGGCGCAGGCGGCGCACCGCCGAAGGGTTGCCCTCGTAGAGCTCCCACCGGGGCGACCCGGCGGGATTCCAGGCCAGGGTGTGGGTGGCCACCTGGTCCAGGAAGAAACGGTCGTGGCTCACCAGCAGCAGGGTGCCCGGGTAGTCCATGAGGGCCTCCTCCAGGTTCTGCAGGGTGGGGATGTCCAGATCGTTGGTGGGCTCGTCCAGGATCAGCAGATCGGAGGGCTGCAGCATGGCCTTGGCCAGCAGCATGCGGTTGCGCTCGCCGCCCGAGAGGGTCGCGGCCAGGCGCTTCTGCTGATCGGCGGGAAAACCGAAGCGGGTGAGGTAGACCAGCACCAGCAGCTCCTGGCCGCCCACCCTGACCATGGAGGCGCGCTCGGCGATGTTGTCGGCCACGCTCAGATCGCCGCGCAGTTCGCCCCGGCCCTGGGAGATGGCCGCCACGGACAGCTTGGGATGGCGGTTGATGACCCCGCCGGTGGGCTCCAGCTCGCCCAGCAGCAGCTTGAGCAGGGTGCTCTTGCCGCAGCCGTTGGGGCCCAGGAAGGCGATGCGCTGGCGGCGCTGCAGGAACAGATCGAAGCCCCCGGCCAGCTCCACCCCGGTGCCCGGGTAGCTGAAGGTGACCTGATCGGCCGTAAGCAGCGAATCGGAACGGTTGGAGCCCCCGGCGAAGGTGAGCGCCATGCGCTGCTCCTGGCGGGTGCGCTCGGCCACGTCGTCCTTGAGATCCAGGGCGTCCTCGATGCGGATCTTGGATTTGCGGGTGCGGGCCTTGGCGCCCCGGCGCAGCCACGCCAGCTCGCGGCGCAGGCGGTTCTGCATGTGCTCGGTGAGGCGCGATTCGCGGAATTCCTTGTCGGCGCGCTCCAGCAGGTAGTCGCTGTAGGAGCCGTCGTAGCTGGTGACGCCGCCGTTCTCCAACTCCAGCATGCGGTCCACGACGCCGTCCAGGAGGTGGCGGTCGTGGGTGATGAGCAGCAGGGCGCCGCCGAACTGCTGCAGCCAGAGTTCCAGCTTCTCCACCTGCTCGGGGTCCAGGTGGTTGGTGGGCTCGTCCATGACCAGCACGTCCGGGTCCTTCAGCCAGGCCTGGGCCAGGGCCACGCGCTTGCGCCAGCCGCCGGAGAGGCTCTCCACGGTGGCTTCCAGATCCACCAGGCCCCAGGTGGTCTGGGCCTCCTTCAGGCGCGGCTCCAGATCCCAGCCCATGTGGTGCAGGTGGTTCTCCACGCCGTCCAGTTCGGTGTGCAGGCGGTCCTCCAGGCCCTGGTCGGTGCCGGTGTGCTGGAGGGCCTCGTGGATCTCGG
>Ga0302299_10002734_pt1 | contig 10728 bp, 10 predicted proteins | sample III_Fen_N3_4_FD_198795 | JGI IMG/M metagenome (GOLD analysis project Ga0302299, IMG submission 198795) | Peat permafrost microbial communities from Stordalen Mire near Abisko, Sweden - III_Fen_N3_4 | ecosystem: Environmental > Terrestrial > Soil > Wetlands > Permafrost | place: Sweden: Abisko...
CAGGCGCGAAGCAGTCCCCCGGCGCAGCCGTCTCACGTCGCGGAGCGCCGCATGGTTCAGGCGCGAAGCAGTCCCTCGGCGTAGCCGTCTCACGTCGCGGAGCGCCGCATGGTTCAGGCGCGAAGCAGTCCCTCGGCGTAGCCGTCTCACGTCGCGGAGCGCCGCATGGTTTAGGTTTCGGCGCATGCCGACCGATCCCACCGCAGTTCCCGCTGCCACGATCCGCGCGATGCACTCCGTCGAGGGGCGGGTCGTGATCGTGACCGGATCGGGCCAGGGAGTGGGGCGGGGCATGGCGCACCACTTCGCCAAGGCCGGCGCCACGGTCGTGGTGGCCGACTGGAACGCGGAGAAGATGGCGCGCACGGTCGCCGAGCTCGAGGCGTTGGGCGCGGAGGCGCTCGGCGTCGAGTGCAACATCATGGAGCGCGACACCCTCGATGCCATGGTCGCCGCGACGGTCGAGGAGTACGGCCGCGTCGACGCGATCGTCAACAACGCGCAGACCTTCCGTCCCAACGCGCCGATGGCCGAGGTGAGCGCCGACGACGTCGACGTCTTCTACCGCTCCGGCGTGCTGGGCACGCTGTGGGCGATGCAGGCCGTGTACCCGCACATGAAGGCAGCCGGCTGGGGCCGCATCGTCAACTTCGCGTCGTCGATGGGGATCGTGGGCGGGGCCGGGTTCGGCGCCTACAACGCGTCGAAGGAGGCGATCCGGGGGATCACGCGCACCGCGGCGAAGGAGTGGGCGGCCGACGGCATCGTGGTGAACGCGATCGCGCCGGCCGCCGCGCCGCCGCGCGCGGTGGGGAGCGAGCACTACGAGGAGTTCATGCGCTCGAGCCCGATGCACCGCAACGGCGACCCCGAGCTCGACATCGGCTCGGTCGCCCACTTCCTCTGCACCGACGCCTGCCGCTACCTCACGGGCCAGACGTTCATGTGCGACGGCGGAACGTACCTCTGGGCGTGAGGCGCACCCCGTGACCGACACCACCGCACCCCGTCGCGGTGAGGCCGCCGACTGGCGCGACCCCTGGCCGCCGGTGGGGATCCGCCCCGAACCGGTGCTCCCGTCGGCCGGGCTCGACCGGTTGCGGGCCGACGGGTACTCGGTGTGCTTCGACGTCGACCCGATCGAGGCCGACCGCGACACCTGGCAGGACCATCTCAACAACGGCGCGGTGGTCCGCATGATGAACGAGCTGCGCATGGCGTACGTCGCCGCCCGACTGACGCCCGAGTGGCCCCGCTTCCTGCGCCGGGGCGGGTACACCGTGGTCGTGCGTGAGCAGCACATCCGGTACGACCGCGAGGGCTGGATGCACGAGCGCTACGTCGGGGGCATGCGCATCGCGCAGCGGCGCGGGAAGGCCGCGATCGTGGAGCACGCGCTCGCCGAGGCCGGGTCGGGCGAGCTGCTCGCCGCAGTGTGGCTGGTGCAGCTCCTCGTGGATGCCGACGGGCGGGTCGCCGACTTCCCCGACCGCTACTGGGAGATGGTCGAGGCGGTCGAGGGCGGGGCGGTTCCGGTCGCCGCGGGTGCGGCGCGGATCGCATGGGGTCCCCCGGCGCCGTGAGCACCGCCGACGCCCGCGCCGCGCTGATCGCGACCCTGGAGAAGCAGCAGATGGGCTGCGCCGGGCTCGGGTCGGCGTTCTACGCGACGCTGCTCGGGCACCTGATCGACGACGCGGCGGCGGGCGGACCGGTGTGGGACGTCCTCGGCCCGTACGCCGAGACACACTTCACCGCGGCGTACCCGCTGCGCCTCCTCGGCGGGATGCACCGGCGGGTGCTCGCGGGCGACGCACCGGACTTGGCCGCGCACTACCCGTCGACCGGTGGCGACGGTGACGCCGACGCGGCGTGGCCCGGGTTCCGGGCGTTGCTCGCCGACGGCTCGCCCGAGGTGGTGGACGCCCTGCGCCGGCCTCCCCAGACGAACGAGGTCGGCCGGTCGGCGTCGGCGATCGGCGGGTTCCTGGAGGTGGCGCGGGCGACGGGTCTGCCGGTGCGGGTCCTCGAGATCGGCGCGAGCGCCGGCCTCAACCTGCGGTTCGACCGGTTCCGGTACGAGCAGGGCGATGCCGGATTCGGGCCCCTCGATGCGCCCGTCCGCTTCGTGGACTGCTGGCCCGACGGCGCGCCGCCGTTCGCCGTGCCACTGGAGGTGGTGGAGCGGGCGGGCTGCGATGTCGATCCGATCGACGTCGCCACCGAGGCCGGGGCGCTGATCCTGTGCTCCTACGTCTGGCCGGATCCCCCCGAACGGATGGCGCGCCTGCGGGCCGCGATCGCGGTGGCCCGCGCGGTGCCCGCGACCCTCGACCGGGCCGACGCCGCCGAGTGGCTCGCGCTCCGCCTCGCCGAGCCCCGCCCCGGCGTCGCCACGGTGGTCTTCCACTCCATCATGTGGCAGTACCTGCCCGAGGCCACGCGCGTCGCGATCACGGCGGCGGTCGCCGCCGCCGGACGGGTGGCCACGCCCGACGCGCCGGTCGCGTGGCTCCGACTCGAGCCACCGCTCCCGGCGATGACCCACTCGGAGCTCCGCCTCACCCTCTGGACCGCGCCCGATACCCCCACCGAGCGCTACCTCGCCGACGCCGGCTTCCACCTCGGCCCCGTCCACTGGCACCCCAACCCCGACGTGCGTACCTGAGCGTCGGAATCGCGCCGACGTGCACATCTGAGCGTCGCGCGGGCTACGCCCCGAGGCGGGTGAGGAGCGCGCCGACGTACTCGACGGCACGGGTGGAGGCGGACGGGTAGCCCTCCTCCTCGATGCGGGGCCCGATCATCTCGAGGTCGAAGACCCCGGCGTACCCGGCCGCGAGGAGCTGACCCACGATGCGCTCCATCGGGATGTCGCCGTCGCCGGGGACCAGGCGGTTCGGCGTGCTCATCGTGCCGACGGCGAAGTCGCTCAGCTGCACGATCCCGATCGTGTCGATGCCGTCGACGATCGTGGCGCCGAGGCCGCGCTCGGCCCAGCACGCGTTGATCTCCATGCAGACGCCGACGCGGAGACGCCGCGCGAAGTCGATCGCGTCGTGCAGGGTGTGCAGGAACCCGACGTCGACCCGGAGCCCGTTGGTGTGCTCGAGCGTGATGCGCACTCCGTTCCCCGCGTACTCCTCGAGGACCGGGCCGACCGTGTCGACGTAGGCGTCGGCCGCGTCCTCCCACGTCAGCGACCCCGCGGGGCCCGTGGTGAGGATCATGCATTCGGCGCCGAACGCCGCCGCCGCGTCGAGCGCGTCGCGGGTCCGCGTCAGGCCGGCCGCGCGTTGACCCGGGTCGCTCCACGGGATCGGCCCGAGCCCGACGAAGTTGGTCACGCGGTAGCCGCCGCCGCGGATGCGGTCGACGTACTGCTCCCAGCCGCCGGCCGCCTGCATCTTCGCCAGCGACAGGCCGATGACCTCGACGCCCTCGCGGTCGTAGAAGGCGAGGTCCTCGTCGACCGTCCAGTTCCAGTGGCTGAGCATCGACAACGAGACGCGCGGGTGGGTCTGCACGGGGATCCCTTCGGGTCGGAGTCGAGGTCGGGGTGATCAGCCGAGGACCGCGGCACGGCCGACGCTGCTCCCGCCGTCGAGCTGGAGGTTGATGCCGGTCAGGAACTCGGACTCGTGGCTGGCCAGGTACACCGCCGCGTACGCGCAGTCGCGCGCGTTGCCGAGGCGGGTGAGGTGCATGGCCTCGTAGCGGGCCCGGCGCTCGGGGGTGATGTCGGCGTCGCGCCGGTCGTTGACGACGTAGCCGGGGCTGAGCGTGTTGGCCCGGATGTTCTCCTTGCCGTACTCGACGGCCAGCGCGCGGGTGAGGGCGTTGAGCCCGCCCTTGCTTGCGCAGTACGCGGCCATCCCCGCGCTGGGCCGCTCGGCTTGTCGCGACGACACGTTGATGATCGACCCGTGGCCGGCCGCGAGCATGTGGGGGAGCGCGGCGCGGCACAGGACCATCGGCGCGGTCAGGTTGATCCGCAGCGCGAGGTCCCAGTACTCGCTGCTCATCTCGGCCACCGCGGAGTCCCGTCCCGCGCTCACGCCGACGGCGTTGTTCACGAGGACGGTGAGCCCGCCGAGGCGCTCGACGGTGTCGGCCACGAGCGCTTCGCACGCGGCTTCGCCCGACAGGTCGGCGGCCACGAAGTGGGCCTCGCCGCCGGCCTCTCGGGCCTCCTCGACTGCGGCCCGGCCCCGGTCGGGGTCCCGCCCGTGGACCACGACCCGGGCCCCCTCGGCCGCGAACTCGAGCGCGATGGCCCGGCCGATGCCCGAGGTGGACCCGGTCACGAGCGCGAGCTCGCCGGCCATGCGGCTGGCGGGCGGGCGGGGCGGAGTGGGGTCGTCGGCCTCGGTCATGCCCGGACGCTAGATCGGCCTCGACCGGGCCCGCGGACGCCCGGTCGCCGGCTGCCCTAACCTGATGTGGCCAGAGTGACGAGTGTGGTGGATGTGACGAACGGTTCGAGGGTCGGGACGCGGGTCCGGACGAAGACGACGCGGTGGTCGGCGTCGGTCGCGGTGCTGGTGGCCGCGGCGGCGCTCGCCGGCGCGGTCGTCCCCGCGAAGCCCGCGGCCGCCGAGGAGATCGACGACCTGCGCACTGCGGTGGCGACCGCGCGGCAGGCCGCCACGGAAGCCACCCAGCGGTACATGGACGCGGTGAACCGGCTGGAGGCGATCGAGGTCCGCATCGGCGACGCCGAGCGGGCGATCGCCGCCAACAAGGAGACGGTCGCCCGCCTCAGCGGCCTCGCCCGCGACCGGGCGGTCACGGCGTACACCCAGCGCGGCATCGACACCGGCCTGCTCGACCTCGGGCGTCCGCTCGACCGACTGCGCCGGCAGAAGATGTTGGAGCAGGCGAACGCGAAGGACAACGCCGCGATCGCGCAGCTCGACGTCGCCACGGAGGCATTGGCCGATCAGGAGCGCGAGCTGCGCTCCTTGCGCTTGGACGCGCGCGACAGCCGCGACCGGCTCGCGGTCGAGCAGACCGCGCTCGACGGGCAGCTCCGCGAGGCGCAGTCCGCGCTCGCCGCGTTCGAGGAGCGCATCCGGCGTGAAGAGGCGGCGCGTCAGGAGCGCGAGCGCGCGCTCCTCGCGGCCCAGCAGGCGGCGAACCAGAAGAGCGCGTCGGGGAAGGACTACACGGGCGCGTACGTCTCGACCGGTCTCGTCTGTCCGGTGCCCGGCGCGAGCTTCATCGACTCGTGGGGCTTCCCGCGGGCCACCACCGGCTGGCACCAGGGCGTCGACCTCATGGCGCCGCGCGGCACCCCGAACCGGGCCGTGGTGTCGGGCGACGCGCAGATGATGTCGGGCGCGACGTCGGGGATGGGCGTCTTCCTCCAAGGCGACGACGGCAACCTCTACTACTACTTCCACTTCGAGGGGTACGAGGGTGGCTCGCGCCACGTGCAGCAGGGCGAGGTCATTGGCTACACGGGCAACACCGGCGACGCCAGCGGCGGCGCCACGCACACGCACTTCGAGATCCATCCCGGCGGTGGTCCGGCCGTGAACCCGTACCCGACGGTCGCCGGCATCTGCTGACCGGAGCGGCCGAACGCGGCGGTTCTGCGGAACCGCCGCCGCGACTCAGGTGAGGTCGAAGCCCTCGTAGCCGTGTGCGGCGACGTCGTTGCAGCGGTCCATGTACGCCGGCAGACCACCGACGTAGGGCAGGAACACGCGGGGCTTACCCTCGATGTTCTGGCCGTTGTACCAGGAGTTGCAGGAGGCGGCGGTGAACATCGTGCCCTCCGCGATCTGGTTCACGTGGTCGCACCAGGCGTCCTGCGCGGCCCGGTCGGCCTCGGCGCGGTGGAGGCCCTGGTCCAGCACGTGCCCGATGAGGTCGATGATCCAGCCGACCTGGAGCTCGATCTGCGGCGGGTAGGTCGCGAGCACGCCCGGGCTGCCCGGACCCACGCACACGAACAGGTTCGGGTACCCCTCGACCCCGATGCCGAGGTAGGTGCGCGGCCCGTCGGCCCAGTCGTCGCGCAGCAGTCGGCCGTCGCGGCCGCGCACGTCGATGCGGGTGAGGGCGCCGGTCATCGCGTCGAAGCCGGTCGCGAGCACGAGCACGTCGAGGTCGACGAACCGCTCCGACGTGCGGATGCCCTCGGGGGTGACCTCCTCGATGGTCTCGCGGCGGAGGTCGACCAGGCTGACGTCGTCCCGGTTGAAGGTCTCGAAGTAGCCGGCGTCGAGCACGGGGCGCTTGCAGCCGAGCGGGTACCCCCGCGGCGACAGCGCCTCGGCCGTCTCCGGGTCGTGCACCGTACGGCGAACCATCTCGCGGAACAGCTCGACGGCCATCTCGTTGGCGTCGAGGTCACGCGCCGTGTCGCTCCAGATGCGGCACGCGCTGAAGCCGTGCTCGACGAGCGCGGCCGCCCGGTCCTCGGGCGTGCTGTCGAGGATCCGGCGGTCGTCGGTGGGGAACGCGAAGATCACCGCACCGGTGGTGCCGGCCGTCGCGCTGTACGACGCGTACTGCTCCTCGCGCAGCTGGCGGTAGCGAGCCTTGATCGCGTCCTGCTCCTCGTCGGTGAGCGGCTTGTTCTGCGACGGCCACGTGAACGCCGGCGTGCGCTGGAAGACCGTGAGGTGCTCGGCGATCTTCGCCAGCTCGGGGATGGCCTGGATGCCCGAAGAGCCGGTGCCGACGACGCCGATCCGCTTGCCCTCCAGCTCGACGCCCTCCTCGGGCCAGAGGCTCGTCTGCACGACGGTGCCGGCGAACGTATCCATGCCCGGCCACGACGGCGTGTGGGGCGCCGAGAGGCCGCCGGTCGCCATGATCGCGAAGCGCGACCTCAGCCGCGTCCCGGCCTCGGTCTCGAACTGCCACGTGTCGGACGCTTCGTCGTAGGTGGCGGACCGCACGCCGTCGCCGCAGCGGATGTCGCGGCGTAGGTCGTAGCGGTCGGCGATGTGGTTGAGGTACGCCTCGATCTCGGGCTGGGAGGCGAAGTGCTCGCTCCAGACCCACTCCTGTTCGAGCTCTGGGTCGAAGCCGAAGGAGTACTCCATGCTCGGGATGTCACAGCGGGCGCCGGGATAGCGGTTCCAGTACCACGTGCCGCCGACGCCGGGAGCCTTCTCCAGCACGATCGCGTGCAGGCCGCGGTCGCGCAGGACCTTCAGTGCGTAGAGGCCGGACATGCCGGCGCCGACGACGATCACGTCGGCGTCGAGGGCGACGTCGGAGGTTGTCATGGACACCAGCCTGCCACTCACTCGTGGGTGTGGTCGTGGGTGTGGTCGTGCCCGTCGTCGCGCCCGAGCTCGTCGGGCGGCCGGGGCACCGGCATCACCGGGGTCGGGGGGCGCTTCCGGCGCCCACCGACCAGGCTGACCGTCGCGAACACGAACGCGGCCACGAGCACGATCGATCCGCCGGGTGCCAGCGCCCACTGCCGGGCTGCGGCGAGGCCCGCGACGACCGCGAACGCGCCGATCGCGGCCGACACGGCCATCGTCCCGCGGAACGAATGGCTCACCACCCGGCCCGTCGCGACGGGGAGCACCATGAGCGCGGCGATGAGGAGCACGCCGACGACCCGCATCGCCGCCACCACGGTGACCGCGGTGAGCACCGCGAGCAGCGCGTTGCCCGCGCCAACGGGGATGCCGGCGACGCGAGCCGACTCCTCGTCGACCACGATCGCGAACAGCGCGCGACCGAACAGCGCGATCGCCGCGACGATCCCGATGCCCAGGATGACGATCACCCGCACATCGGACGCGTCGATCGTGAGGATCGACCCGAACAGGTACGGCACGATCGCGAGCCCGCCGTTGCCGGCGCGACTCGCGAGCACGACGCCCGCGGCGATGCCGCCGTAGAACCACAGTGCGAGCGCGAGGTCGCTGGTGGTCCGGCCGCGGCTGCGCAGCCACTCGATGGCCAGTGCGCCGACCACCGCGACGAGCATCGCGGTCCAGATCGGCCAGACCTCGAGGAGGAGCCCCGCGGCCACGCCGGCGAACGCCAGGTGTCCGATGCCGTCGCCCATGAGCGACAGGCGCTGCTGCACGAGGAACACGCCGATGAGAGGCGCGCAGATGCCGATCACCAGGCCGGCCGCGAGGGCGAGCTGCATGTAGTCGCGCTCGAACGGCCACGGCAGCGGCAGTGTCGCGAGCACCGAGCCGAGCGCACCGTTGGCAACGATCACGGTGCCAGCTCCTCGAGCCAGCGGGGGAGGTCGTCGGCGTGCACGCCCAGGTTCACGCCGGTGGAGGCGAGTTCGTCGGGCGGCCCGTCGAAGAGCACCCGGCGCTTCATGACGATCACGCGGTCGAGGTCGTTGGCGACCGCGCCGAGCTCGTGCGACACCAGCAGCACCGCGCTGTCGTGGTGCTCGACGAGGTGGACGAGGCTGTCACGGAACAGCCGCTGCGATTCGACGTCGACGCCCGCGATGGGCTCGTCGAGCACGAGCACCGACGGCTCGCAGGCGAGGGCCCGGGCGATGAGGACGCGCTGCTGCTGCCCGCCCGAGAGCCTCCCCACGGGGCGGCGGCGCAGGTCGGCGAGGGCGACGGCCTCCAGTGCGTGGTCGACGGCGGCGCGGTCGGCCTTGCCCGGGAGACGCCACCAGCCCCGACGCGCGGTGCGCCCGGAGGTCACGACCTCGGCCACCGTCGCGGGGACGTCGAGGTCGAGGATCCGGCGCTGCGGGACGTAGCCGATCCGCCACCGGTCGCGCAGGTCTCTCGGGGACTGGCCCAGGATCTCCACCGTCCCGGCATCCGGGGTCAGGAGCCCGAGCAGCAGTCGCAGGAGGGTCGACTTCCCGGAGCCGTTGGGGCCCACGAGCGCCACGAACTCGCCTGCTGCCACCGTGAGGTCGACGCGCTCGACCGCCGGCTCGTCGCCGTAGGAGTAGGAGACGCCGTGCGCCGCGAGCACGGCCGGGGAGGTCACCCCTGCATCATAGAATGAGAGTCATTCTCAGTGCCGGGTGGAGCGTCGGGCGCTCCCTCGGGCGAACCGGGCGGCGAGCCCACCGGTGCGCCGCGCGCCGCGGGACGGTCGGTCACGTGGAGCCCGGCGCCCACCGCGACGCCCAGGCCGCCGCCGAGGGCGACGGCGATGCTGAGGCGATCGAGGGCGTGGGGCAGGTCGGTCGGGAGCTGGGACTTGTACAGGGCCGACAGGTCGGCCAGCCCGATCGCGATGCCGAGGAAGAGCCCGGCGAACACCAGCAGCGGCGCCGCGGCCCGGATGCCCCTGCGCCGCAGCTGCACGAGCGCGACCGCACCCAGCGCGACGGCGCCGAAGGTGGGGATCGCGTCGCCGGCCCGCTTGCCGAGTGACGCCGAGGACACGGTCCAGGCGCCGACGGCGTGCACCACGGCGGCCGCCACCGCGACGACGAGGACGGTGGCCAGCACGGCGGCGGCCCGTCGGGTCCGGGCTCCGAGGACGGTGCCGATCGCGAGGACGGCCGCGCCCGCGATCCAGGGCCACGGCGACGGACCCGGGATCCAACGCACGTCGCCGCGCACCTGCACGGCACGGTCGCCGACGTGCAGGACGAGATGGAACCGCTGGACGAGGTGCTCCTCGCCCCGCGCGCTTCGGACCACGGGCGGATCCGTCACCCCCATCCAGTGCGTGCGGTGGTCGTGCCAGCGGGCGGTCGACCCCGTGCTCACACGAACCCACTCGGGCGGGGCGTCGGGGTCGGCCGAGGCGGGGGGCGGCGCGGGGTTCCGGAGGACGCGGTTGAGGTAGCGGGCGGGCGAGCGCGCGTTCTCGAAGACGCCTCGGGGCCCGATGCGCAGATACGGCTCGCCGTCGTAGCCCTCGACGACGACGTCGTGGCGCCCCGAGTTCGTGAGCTCGAGCCGGGCGCCGTTGTCGATCGCGCGGATGGTGAGGGCGGCCGTGGCCGGCGTCACCGACCGGATCTCGGTGCGGTAGTTGGTCGCGTTCACGCCGCCCACGGTGTGCGCCCCGGCGGGAGCGGCGGTGGCGACGACCGCGGCGGCGCCGAGGGCAGCGGCGACGAGGAGCCGTCGGATGCGGAGCCGACCGGGAACACCCACCGCTGAGCGACGATACTGGTGGCCCCCCGCAGTTCCGGAGCCGACCGATGGCGCACGCCACCTCGAACCGGAGCGCGACCCGGCGGTGGCGCGGCGCCCTGGTGGCGGTCGCGACCCTGGTCCTCGTGCTCCTCGCCGGCCCGCTGGCGGGTGTCGCCTCGGCCCATGCCGACGTCGCCGAGGTCAGCCCCGGTCCGGCGGCGGTGCTCGACTCGTCGCCGAAATCGGTGCGGATCGCCTTCACCGAGGGCGTCGACGTGCGCCTCGGCGGGATCTTCGTCTACGACAGCAACGGCGACCGGGTGCCGGAGGGGCCGCTGCGCCAGCCCGCCCCCGACCGTCTGGTCCTCCCGATCGACGGCGAGCTCGCCGACGGCTCGTACATCGTCACCTGGCGCGCGGTGTCGGAGGACTCGCACCCGATCCAGGGGACCTGGACCTTCCACGTCGGCAGCGCGAGCGCGTCGGCGTCGGACACCGAGGCGGTCGCGGCCGGGCTGCTCGCGGGCCAGGAGGCCGACCGCGCGGTCGCCATCGGCTGGGGCATCGCCCGCTGGGTGGTGTTCGCCTCCCTGGCCCTCCTCGTGGGCGGGGTCGCGTTCGGCGCCGTGATCTGGCCCCGGGCCCGTGACGCGCGGGT
>Ga0302299_10002735_pt1 | contig 10721 bp, 14 predicted proteins | sample III_Fen_N3_4_FD_198795 | JGI IMG/M metagenome (GOLD analysis project Ga0302299, IMG submission 198795) | Peat permafrost microbial communities from Stordalen Mire near Abisko, Sweden - III_Fen_N3_4 | ecosystem: Environmental > Terrestrial > Soil > Wetlands > Permafrost | place: Sweden: Abisko...
AGTTTCAGCGCATCCGTCTCTCGACGAACGACGTCATCTCCATGATCGCTCGCGCGTCGGCCCGCAGCACGTGACCGTCCCCAGCATGATCACCGCGAAGGGGTTGTAGCTGCCCGGGAATGCCTACTTCTGGACGGCCTCCGCGATCCAGCCGTACCGCCGTGCCATGGCAGACATGGCCGCGCGCACCCCGAGCACCTGCGGACCGGTGAGACCCGGGGTCACGTGGAGCAGTGCCTCGGTCACCTCGTGGGCGAAGTCCGCCTCCGGCAGCACGTCCACGAGGTCGTCGTCGAGCGGGGCCGCGTCGTGCGGAACCGCAGATCGCCCGGTGGGTGCGGGGACGGCGGTGGGTGCGGGGACGGCGGTGGGCACGGGGACGGCCGCGCGGCCGGGGAGGGGGACGTGCGGCGTCGGGACGGCAGGAGCGGCGGCGGCCGAGGGGCCGACGGCGGGTGCAGGTGATGCGGCGGCCGCGGGGCCGACGGCGGGTGCAGGTGATGCGGCGGGTGCGGGGGTCGCGCCCGTAGGGGGCCGGGGCGGCGTGGGGTCGACCAGATGGACGGAGGCCGCCTTCAATCCGCGCTCACCGCTCTCGACGACGAACTCCACCACGCTCCCCGGGCGGACCAGGTGCTTGTCGTCCAGCAGGTCGTTGACGTGGAGGAAGACGTCCTCCCCGCCGCCCTTCGGCGTAATGAACCCGTACCCCTTGACGTGGTCGAAACGCACCACTTCGCCCTGCATCACCGCAGCCACCGCACACCTCCACGAGCGCTCCTGACGCCGCTCTCCGGGAGCGGCGGCCCGGGCCTCGCTCTCGGGAGGGCGGGCGCCAGGGCGTGGCCATTCTCCCTCGCCCAGGGCCGTGGCGGGCAAGAGTGTGGACCCGCCGGTCCGTGGCGGGCGTCCGAGGCCGGAGGTCCGTGGCCGGGCGTCCGTGCTCGGGTGGCCGTGCTCAGACGTCGCCCGCGAGCGCGCGCAGCGACCGGCGCAGCGCGGCCAGATCGTCCGAGCCGAGCAGCTCCTGCCACTGCTGCTCCACCGCGCGCACCACGTGCGCGGCCCGCTGGCAGAAGGCGGCGCCGCGGGGGGTGAGCACCACGCGTGTGGCCCGGCCGTCCTGCGGGTCGGGCTCGACGGCGACGTAGCCGGCGGCCTGCAGGTCGTGGACCAACTGGCCGATGGCCTGCCGCGAGACGCCCGCGCGCTGGGCCAGGGTGACCATGCGGGTGCCGCCGGGGTCGAGGTTCATGAACACGGCCGCGTGCGCGACGCGCACCGCCTCGTGCCCCTCGGTGGCCAGTCGTTGCGCGATCGCCGCGTTGACGGCGCGGGATGCCCGCTGGAGCAGTGGCCCCAGGTCCCCGTGCGCCGCCTCGATCAGCTCGCGCAGCACCTCGTCGGGACGGGCGGCCCTCTCAGCGTGCCGGTCGGGCGCCATGCGCAACCTCCTTGACAAAGTAGGCAAGCCTCTTGACTATATAGGCAAGGTACTTGCCCATTCCAGACGCCGGCTCCGGCCGGACCGTCCCCGCGACCCGAGGAGCCCGATCCATGACCACGTCCACCGCCACCGTGTCCACCGCCACCGTTCCCGCCGTCGGGACCACCATGCCCGACGTCGACCTCGTCGGGCCCGACGGCGCCACCACCACCCTGCACCGGGCGCGGTCGGGCGGGCCGGCGGTCGTGTACTTCCTGCGGGCGGCGGGCTGCCCGGTGTGCGTCCGCCACGCCCGCTCGCTCGTCGAGCTGGCCGGGCAGGGACGGCTCGCCGACGGCGTCCGCGTGCTGCTCGTGGCCCCGGGCGGCCCGGCCGAGGCGGCCGAGCTGGCGCGGCGGGTCGGCGCCGTCGGCGGGGGTGCCGACGTCGGCGTCTGGGCCTCGGGGGAGGGGCACGCCTCGGCGGGGCTGGGGTCGTTCCTCAGCCTCCAGCACAGCGGCACCTTCGCCGTCGGCGCGGACGGCGACGTGCGCTACCGGCGGACGGCCACGTTGCCGCCGCAGAGCTTCTCCCGCGGCGAGCTGCTGGAGGTCCTGGGCCGCTGATCCGGGACGGTGTCGACGCCGCCAGGTCGCCCTCACCCCCGCCGGTGAGGTCCTGCTGCGCGACGCGCGCGGCGTGCTCGACGCCGTCACCGCGGCCGCGCGCCGGGCCCGGCGGGCGGGCCGCCCGGTGCCGGTGCTGCTCTCGGTGGTCTGGCCCCGGGAGGCGCGCTCGCCCGCGGTCGCCGCCTTCGTCCGGGTGGCGACGGCGGTGGCCGCCGCCGCCCGCCCGGTCGACGCCGCGGGCTGACCTTTCCGGCTCCGGCGTCGCTACCATGCGGCGGGCCGTCCGGGCCCGGGCGAGGATCGAGGAGCGCGGTGGACCACGAGGGTGCGGCCGGCGGGCGATCGATGGCGGCGGGCGTCGTCGCCCTGTCTGCCTGGATCGACGGCCACCCGGCGAACGCCGTCCGCGACGTCGAGGCGCAGCTGTGGGGCCGCATCGCCAAGATCCAGGAGGAGGCGGGCGAGGTCGTCTCCGCCCTGATCGGCGCCACGGGGCAGAACCCGCGCAAGGGCGTCACGCACGGCATGGACGACGTCGCCAAGGAACTGCTCGACGTCGCGGTGACCGCCCTGACCGCGTATGAGCACGTCACGGGCAACCGTGGCACATGCCAGCAGGCGCTGGCCGACCACGTCGAGTCGCTCGTCCGCCGCGCAGGCCTGGCGCCCCTCAATCCTTCGTGATCGTCCCGGATTGCATGATCACGGACGGGATGGTGGTTGGGTCACACTCGGCGGATCCACCACACGCAGAACGCGGCCAGGAGCAGTGCCGCCCCCGTGAAGAGGCCGGCCTCCAGCCACTGCAGCGTCCAGTAGCGGCCGGACGGCTGGAAGGTCACCACCTCGTGGTAGGTGGCGCCGATCCGGGACACGCAGGCCTGGAACGCCTCCCGGGCGTCCTGCGCCACGGGGACGTGGCCCGGCACGGCCGGCGGGGCGCCGTCGCGGGCCATGACGGCCGGGCAGGTCGCGTCGAGGACCGCGTCGGTGAGGGCGTGGCCGCCGCCGTCCACCACCCGGGTCGAGAGGATCCAGGCGTCGGGCATCGGCGGCGTCGCCGGGTCGAGCGCGCTCGACGGTCCGCCGTTGAACCAACCGTTCAGCAGGAGGGACGGGGAGGCGGCGGAGCCCAGCCCGGTCGAGCCCGGGTCGAGGGCGAGCGCGTGCTGCTCGGGGGCGACCAGCCGCGGCCGGAGCCCGAACGCCGTCACCACGCGGACGGCGGTGAAGGCGACCAGCGTGACCGCCATGGCCGGCACGGTGCGGCGCACCAGCAGCCCCGCCGTCACGCCGAGCGCGAAGGCGAACAGCGCGTGCCCGACCGGGACGACGTCGCGCTGGGCGAAGGTCGCGTACCGGGTCGCGCCGGCGCGGTCGAGCGGCGCGGCCCACCAGGTGACGGCCAGGCTCAGCAGGGCCGTGGCGAGCGCCGTCGCCGCCCCGACGACGCCGAGCCGCACCAGCATCCACCGCCCCCGGGTCACGCTCTGGGTCCACACCAGGGGGAGCGTCCCGCCCTCGAGCTCGCGGGCGACGGCGGGAGCACCCCAGAACGCGCCGACGAGGGCCGGGACGAGGCTGACCAGGGTGCCGAGGGCGGCGGCGAGGACGCCGTCCGTGCGGGCGAAGGCGGCGGTCGCCGACGGGCAGTCGCCCGCGCGACCGCAGGCGGCGAGGGTGGCGGACCAGGCGCGGGCCAGGTCGGGGCCGGTGACCACCGCGAACGCGGCGAGCACGAGGAGGGCGCCCGCGGCGGCGACGGCCGGGGCACGGAACTGGCGCCAGGTGAACCGGATCACGGCCTGCCCTCCCTCGCGGCGTCGGCGGCGGGAGAGCCCGCGGCCGGGGGGTCGGGGGCCAGGTGGTCGACGACGACGTCCTCCAGCGAGCGGCCCCCGGCGTCGCGCCGCAGGCTCTCGACCGTCCCGGCCAGCCGGACCCGGGAGGCGACCAGCACGATCAGGGCGTCGCAGACGCGTTCCAGGTCGGGCACGAGATGCGACGAGAGCACGACGCTGACGCCCTGCTCGGCCGCGACGCCGGCGATCTCCTCGAGGAACTCCCGCCGCGCGAGCGGGTCGAGTCCCGCCGCGGGCTCGTCGAGCACCAGCAGCTCGGGCCGCTTCGCGACGGCCAGCGTCAACGCGAGCTGGGCGCGCTGGCCGCCGGAGAGCCGCCCGGCGCGCCGGTGCGGGTCGAGACCCAGGCGGGCGGTCCGCCGCTCGGCCAGGCCGCGGTCCCAGCGCTCGTTCAGCCAGGCGCCCAGGCGCAGGTGGTCGGCCACGGACAGGTTCGGGTACACCGGGGCCTCCTGCGCCACGAACCCGACCCTCCCCAGCTGCGCCGGGCCCGCGGCCGGGCGGTCGCCGAGCACCCGCACGGTCCCAGCCGTCGGCCGGAGCAGCCCGACGGCGAGGCGCAGCAGCGTGGTCTTGCCGGCTCCGTTGGGCCCGACGAGCCCGACGACCCGCCCGGCCGGGACCGACAGCGTGCACTCCGAGAGTGCCCACCGCCTGCCGTAGCGCCGGCCGAGACCGTCGGTCTCGATCACTGTGTCGTTGGTCATGGCGGACGGTCTACCCGCGGGCCGGTCACAACCCCGTGACGCCGCCTGTGTCCCCGCCGTGACCGGCCCCCTGGCATCCTGGCCGGATGCGGGTCCTTGTCGTGGAAGACCACGAGGTCCTGGCGCGGACCCTCGGGACCGGGCTGCGCCGCGAGGGCCTGGCGGTCGACGTCGTCCTCGACGGCGGCGACGCCCTCGATCGGGTCGCGGTGACGCGGTACGACGTCGTCGTGCTCGACCGGGACGTGCCGGGGGTCCACGGCGACGAGGTGTGCCGCCGGCTCGCCGCCGGGCGCTCGACGACGCGGGTGCTCATGCTGACCGCGGCCGGCACGGTGCGTGACCGGGTCGCCGGGCTGGACCTGGGGGCCGACGACTACCTGGCCAAGCCGTTCGACTTCGCCGAGCTGGTGGCCCGCGTCCGGGCCCTCGGGCGGCGGGCCGGCGTGCCGGTCCCGCCGGTGCTGGAGTGCGGCGATCTCACCCTGGACCCGGGCCGGCGGACGGCGTTCCGGGGTGGCCGCCCGCTCGCGCTCACCCCGAAGGAACTCGCCGTCCTGGAATGCCTGCTCGCTCGCGGCGGCGCGGTCGTGTCCGCCGAGGAACTGCTCGAACGGGTCTGGGACGAGAGCGCCAACCCGTTCACGCACACGGTCAAGACCACGATCGGCCGGCTGCGCGCCAAGCTCGGGGAGCCGTCCCCGATCGAGACGGTGCGCGAGGGCGGGTACCGGGTCGCGGTGCCGTGATGCGCCGCAGGCTGCGCACGCGGCTGGCCCTGCTCTACGGCGGCGTGTTCTTCGCGACGGGCACGATGCTGCTCGCCCTCGTGTTCGCCGCCTTCTGGAGCGGCGGGTACACCCAGGTGGCGCCGGTCGGCCAGGAGGGGCACGCCGTCGCCCCGGACCCGGCCGCACCGCGCGGTGTCGACGTCGCCGCGGTGGTGCTCCCCTCGCTGGTCGGGCTGCTGGGCACCGGCGCGGTCGCCGCCCTGCTCGGATGGGTCATCGGGGGCCGGGCCCTGCGCCCGCTGCGCGCGATGACGGCGACCGCGCAGGCGATCTCGGCGGACAGCCTGCACTCGCGGATCGGGCTGGACAGCCCCTACCAGGAGTTCGCCGAGCTGGGGGCGACGCTCGACGACCTCTTCGGGCGGCTGGACGCGGCGTTCCGCTCGCAGCGCGACTTCGTCGCGAACGCCTCCCACGAGCTGCGGACGCCGCTGACCGTCGAGCGCGCGCTGCTGCAGGTCGCGCTGGCCGACCCCGACGCCGACGCCGGCACCCTGCGGGCCGCGTGCGCCGAGGTGCTGGCGCTCGGCGCCGCGCAGGAGCGCCTCATCGACGCGCTGCTCACCCTGGCCGGCAGCGACCAGGGTCTCGACCGGCGGCAGCCGCTCGACCTCGCCGGGATCGTCGCCGGGGCGGTCGAGGCCCGCCGGGACGACGCGGCGCGGCGCGGCGTCCGGATCGGGGCGGACCTGGCGGCGGCCTCCGCCGACGGTGACCCGCACCTGGTCGAGAGCCTGGTCGCCAACCTGCTCGACAACGCGATCCGGCACAACGTCCCCGGCGGCCGGGTGGACGTCGTCACGACCGGCACGGGCGTCGCGCTGCGCAACACCGGCGCGGTGATCCCGCCCGGCGACGTCGACCGGCTCTTCGAGCCCTTCCAGCGGCTGCGCCGCGGGCGCGCCGGCCGGCCCGAGGGGCACGGTCTCGGGCTCGCCATCGTCCGCGCGATCGCCGCGGCCCACGGGGCGACGGTGACGGCGCGGGCCCCGGCCTCGGGCGGCCTGGACGTCGAGGTGGTCTTCCCGGCGCCCGTGGTCGGACGGACCGGGTAGCGTGGCCGAGGTGAAGGTGGTGATCTTCGCGCCGGCCGGGGCGCCGCCCGCCGCGTCGATGCCGAATGCCACTCCGCGGCCGATGCTCACGCCGCTCCATGCCCTGGTCGTCGTGGCCGTCGCTCGGTATCTGGAGAGGGCCCGGCAGCAGGAAGTGCGATCGGGGATCAGCGAGCTGGAGATTCAGAAACTGGTGTACTTCCTCAAAGTGCTGGGCGGAGCCTTTCCGTTGGGTTTCGCGCGCGGCCGGTACGGCCCTTATGCGGAGCGGTTGCCGCAGGTGTTGGACCTCTTGGAAGGGCGCTATCTTTCCGGGTTCGGCGATCATTCGGCACGGGTCGAGGAACTGGCGCCCATTGTTCCGCTCGACACGGGGCTGGCCGAGGCTGAGGCCGTCGTCGGTGCGCTGGCCGAGGATGTCGAGCGACTGGAGCGTCTGCTGAGGCTGGCGTCGTTGTGGTCGACGCCGTTCCTTGAGCCGGTCCGGCCGGTCTGCGCGTCGTGCGGTTCGCCCGCCCGCGCCGGGGTGATCGACGCCGTAGGGGGGCGGTGATTCGGCGCCGTCCGGAGGGTGAAATCCGCTCGGTTCCGGCATGACACCGTGAGACAGTTACATCCCGCTGCCCTCCCTGCGCCGCGGCGCCCCGATCCCTCCGGCGGATCGTCCCACCCGGGTGAGCAGGGCTTTCGCGGGCACCGGTTGCCATGGAAAAGTAGATCCTGTCAAAGTTGCGACAGTGGTTCTTGGTCAATTTCGAATGCTGATGCTATATGTAGGGACGGTTCTCGGCGGCCGTCCCAGGAATGGCGCCGCTACCTTTTCGGCAGCGACAGTGTTTGGAGAGAATGACCCATGGGTGCAGAACGAGGATGGCTGCGGAACGGACGCCGGTGGTCGGGCGCGCGTCTCGCGGCCCGGGCGGCGGCGGTCGCCGGGATCGCCGTGCTCGCGGCCGGGACCATGACCGGGACGGCGTCGGCCGCGACCGGTGCGCGCGCCGCGGTGGGCGCGCGCGCCGCCGTGACCCCGCCGACGACCGCCACGGTGGCCGAGGGATACGCGCACACCTGCGCGATCCGCACGGACGGCTCGCTGTGGTGCTGGGGCAGCAACTACAGCGGCCAGCTCGGTGACGGCACGGCCGTGAACCACACCACTCCGGTGCGCGTCGGCACCGGCACCTGGACCGCCGTCGACGCCGGCAGCTCCTACACCTGCGCGATCCGCACCGACGGGACGCTGTGGTGCTGGGGCTACAACCAGCGCGGCCAGCTCGGCGACGGCAGCACCACGACCCGGGTCTCGCCCGTCCAGGTCGCCGCGGGGACGACCTGGGGGACCGTCAGCGCGGGTGACAGCCACACCTGCGCGATCCGCACCGACGGGACGCTGTGGTGCTGGGGCTTCAACCGCCTGGCCCAGCTCGGCACGGACACCTCCGTCTACTACTCCACGACCCCGCGCCAGGTCGACACGACGACCACCTGGTCCGGCGTCACCACCGGCTACGGCCACACCTGCGCCACGCGCACCGACGGCACCCTGTGGTGCTGGGGCGACAGCTCGAGCGGGCAGCTCGGCGTCGGCGTCCTGAGCTACAAGACGTCGCCGACGCAGGTGGGTACTGGGACGACGTGGGCGGCCCTCGCCGCCGGGTCGGCCTTCACCTGCGCCACCCGCACCGACGGCACCCTGTGGTGCTGGGGCGAGAACGGCTACGGGCAGCTCGGTGCGAGCGGCAGCTACCAGACGACGCCGGTGCAGGTGGGCGGCGTCACCACCTGGTCGGGCATCAGCGCCGGCGCCAGCACCGCGTGCGGCGTCCGCAGCGGCGGCACCCTGTGGTGCTGGGGCAACAACACCGCGGGCCAGCTCGGTGACGGCACGACGACCCCCCGGTACGCGCCGGCCCAGGTCGGCAGCGCCACCAGCTGGACGGGCGGCGGCGGCGTCAATTACCACACCTGCGGGTTCCGCACCGACGGCACCCTGTGGTGCTGGGGCAACAACGGGAACGGGCAGCTCGGCGACGGCACCACCACCACGCGGTCGACGCCGGCGCAGGTGAGCTTCCCCAGCTGACCTCCGCGAGCCGGCCCCCGCTCAGGCGTTCGCCCAGGCGGGGGCCGGCTCGGCGAGGTGCCGGTCCCCGGTCAGCAGGTAGGCGAGCCGCAGCCAGGCCGCGGCGCGCTCCCGCACCAGCTCGTCGAACGTCACGTCCTCACCCCTCACCCTCACCCCCTCCTGGACGCGGCGGCGGGGCCGATCTGCTGCATCGGTCGGGCCGGTCAGCCCGTCGGGCCGGTCAGCCCGTCCCGCGGCGGGCGCGTTCCAGGCCGTCGAGCAGGAGGTCGAGCCCGAACCCGAACTCCTCGCCGTAGTCGTAGCCGGGCTGCAGGACGTGCTCGAGCGTCAGCTCGGCGAGGTGGGGGAACCGGTCGGCGGGGAACCGGTCGAGGAAGGTCTCGGCCATCGCCGCCGTCTCCTCGGGGGTGTGGAAGGGCAGGGCCAGCTCCTGCTGGGCGAACCCGTAGAGGTAGCTGTCGATGGCGGAGAACGCGTGCGCCGCCAGAGCCACGGTGAACCCGGCCCGGCGCAGGCAGCCGATGACGGCGTCGTGGTGGCGCAGGGTGGCGGGGCCGGGTTGGGCCCGGGACTCCATCCGGCCCACCGCCCAGGGGTGGCGCCGCAGCGCGGCGCGGGCCGAGTCCGCCCGCCCGCGCATCGCGGCACGCCAGTCGACCTGCGACGACGTCGGCAGCTCGATCTCCCGGAACACGACGTCCACCATCCCGTCGAGGATCTCGTCCTTGTTGGCGACGTGGTGGTAGAGCGACATCGGCTCGACCCGCAGCCGGTCGGCCAGCCGGCGCATGGTGAGCGCGGCGATCCCGTCCGCGTCGGCGAGCGCGACGGCCTCGACGACGACGCGCTCGCGGCTCAGCGGCGGGCGCGTGCCGCGTTCGGTGCTCGTCCCCACGGGTGTGGTCCCTCCTGACGGGTGGGCGGCCTCGACGTCCGGGCGGCCCTCATTGACAACCTTACAACGTATGGCTACCTTACGACGTACGTCAGCCTTACGGTGTACGGGCGCTCCTGCCGGCCCGCACCCCGCCGCTGCCCGGGCCCCGCCGCACGGCGGGGCCGTCCGGCCCGCCGAGGAGTCGCCATGTCCGAGCACCCCGACCGACCGCCGACGAACGCCCCCGCCTCCGCCCCCTCGCCGGATCCCGAGGATCTCCCGGTCACGATGCGGGCCGTCGTCCGCGACGCCTACGGGCCGGCGGACGTGCTGCAGGTCCGCGACGTCCCGCTGCCCGCCGCCGGTACCGGCGAGGTGCTCATGCGGGTCCGGGCGGCGGGCCTGGACCGCGGCGCCTGGCACGTGATGACCGGCCGCCCCTCCCTGATCCGGCTCGCCGGGTTCGGCGTGCGGCGTCCCAAGGACGCGGGGCTGGGCACGGAGCTGGCCGGCGACGTCGTGGCGGTGGGCGTCGACGTGACCGGGTTCGCCGTCGGGGACGCCGTCTTCGGGATCGGGCGGAGCACGTTCGCGCCCTACGCGACCGCCCGGCCGGACCGGCTCGCCCACCTGCCTGCCGGCGGACGGTACGACCTGGCGGCCGCGGTGCCCGTCTCGGGGGTGACCGCGCTGCAGGCCCTGCGCACCCACGGCCGGCTCGAGGCGGGGCAGTCGGTGCTGGTGATCGGCGCGTCCGGCGGGGTCGGGTCGTTCGCGGTGCAGCTCGCGAAGGCGCTCGGCGCCCGGGTCACCGGCGTCGCCAGCACCGGCAAGCTCGACCTCGTCCGCGCGCTGGGCGCCGACGACGTCATCGACTACACCGCCGGGGACCTCGCCGCCTCGGGCCGCCGCTACGACCTCGTCCTCGACGTCGGCGGCAACCGGCCGCTCGCCGTCCTGCGCCGGCTGCTCACGCCCGGGGGCGCCCTCGTGTTCGTCGGCGGGGAGGACGGCGGGAAGGTGACCGGGGGGTTGGGCCGGCAGGTGCGCGCCCTCGTGCTGAACCCCTTCGTCGGGCAGCGGCTGGGATCGTTCTGGATCGCGTCCGTCACCACCGCCGACCTCGACACCCTCCGCGGGATGATCGAGTCCGGCGCCGTCACGCCGGCGCTCGACCGGGCCTGCTCCCTGGACGACGTCCCCGCGGCCATGCGCGACCTCGAGGCCGGTGCGGTCCGGGGCAAGGTGGTCGTGGTGACGTGACCGCGTGCCTGTCGGGCGACCGCTC
>Ga0302299_10002737_pt1 | contig 10716 bp, 11 predicted proteins | sample III_Fen_N3_4_FD_198795 | JGI IMG/M metagenome (GOLD analysis project Ga0302299, IMG submission 198795) | Peat permafrost microbial communities from Stordalen Mire near Abisko, Sweden - III_Fen_N3_4 | ecosystem: Environmental > Terrestrial > Soil > Wetlands > Permafrost | place: Sweden: Abisko...
CGCCGATCGCCGCGAGGTGATGCAGCTGGCCGATCGCCCGGGCCAGCGCGGTCTTGCCACCCTGGTTGGGGCCGGTGATGACGAGGAGCCGTTCTGTCCCCGACAGCTCGATGTCGTTGCCCACGATCGCCTCACCCGACGGCACGCGCCGCCGCGCGAGCGCCAGATCGAACAGGCCGCGCGCATGCAGCCCGCCACCCGACATCGACACCTCCGGCTCGCAGAACGGCAGGCCGGCGGCCTCCAGCGGCGCGATGAGTTCGAGCCAGGCCAGGTAGAAGGTGAGCTCGTCGGCAAAGGTCGCGACGCCGGGATCGATGAAGGCGGCATGCCGGACGCCGTAGGCCTCTAGCGCCGAGAACACGGCGGGATGCAGCCGGGCGACCCGCTCCAGGACCCCGACTTCGACGACGTTCATGTCCACGGTGCGGAAGACATCCACCGGGACCGGTGCGGGCGTCTCGGATCGGCGGAAGCGCGCGAACGTGGCGAGGACTTCCGCGCCGTAGTCGGCCTCCCCGTCGTGACGCTCCACGACGATCCGGCTCTCGTCGATGCGCAGGCGGTACGTCACGCCGGCGAGGTCGCCGAGCATCCGGGCGGTCTCGGCGCCGAGCGTTGCGAACGCCTTCGAGTCGACGTATGCGCGGAGTCCGCCGGCCACCGCCGCGAGGCCGCGGGACCCCAACGAGGCCGCGCCGAGCGCATCCGTCACCGCCACCACGGCGGCCACGTACGAGTCCGCCGCCTCGAGCTGCCAGCGCTGTCGCTCCGGCGGGTGGGCGATCGCCGCCGCGTGGGCCAGGTGCTCGTCGACAACCCGCATCCGGGCGACGAACGCCGTCAGTTTCTCCCGCAGCGCCGCCGACCGAAGGTCGCGGAACACCTCGTGCCGGAACGTGACGGCATCGGGGTCGCGCAGGCGGCCGTAGAACCGCGCCGCAACGAGTGGCTCGCGCCGCTCGCCGGCCAGGGCCGCGGCGATCTCGTCGAGATGCAGGTCGGCCGCGAAGGGCGGCGTGGATCCGGCCGCCTCGGCGCTGGTCTCGGGGTCGGGAAGGTCTCCGGGCCGGAACAGGATGCTGGCTGGGAGCGAAGGGGGCAACGCGATCCCTACGGCGCGAAGTGCGCCGTCCACTCGATGTGGATCGGTCCGAATTCGTCGCTGGACTCGCGCTTGCAGGACCCGTCGACGACGCCCGGCGCCGTGATCGAGAGCTCCAGATCGCAGGCGTCCTCGTACATCCGATCGGTGTAGACACGGTCGCACTGGAGCGGGACCCAGAGCGAGCCGACGGGCGACATGCGGGCCAGCCCGTCCGTGAACTGGTGGTCCATCGCGATGCCGACGCGCAGGATGTGGCTCTCGGCCGTGAGGTCCTCCTCGGGGACCTTGTGGGCCAGGTCGCCGGTCTGGGTGAGCGTTCCGGCCATCGGCCAGTGGGTCGCCGTCGGGGTCTGCGACGTCGAGCAGTAGCCCGTCGCCGTGCCGGCGACGCTGTACGTGCCGCCCGTCAGCTGGATCGCATCCGATGCCGTGTATGCCAGGCCGCTGTTCCAGCGCAGGTCCGCTGCGATGGTGACGTCCAGCGTGTAGGTGTAGCCATCGTTGCTGGCGACCTTGACCGATCGACCGGTGATCGTGCCGTGGGTCACGACCGGCTCCATCCCGGGCAGGACGGGCTGACCGGCGGACGCGGAGGGGGTCGCGATCGCGCTGGCCCCCGGGACCGTCGGGCTGGCGTCGCCGACGTTCGCAAGGGACGGCGGCGGCGTTCCCGTCTCGCTCGAACCGCAGGCGGCGACGATCAGGACAAGCGCTGCGAGCCCGATGCCGAGGCGACTCACTCGGTCACCGTGAGCCGGACGGTCGCCCGCATCTCGTGCGATGGCGCGGAGCAGGTCGGGCCTTCGTCGAACATGGCGATCGCGGTGATGTCCCAGGTGCCGGCGGGGAGGCGGACGAGTGGATCGGTGATGAACTGGCGGTTGAAGTCGCCGGGCGGCGCATCGCCCTGGTAGGCGCCCGACTTCACGATGCCGCTCGTCATCGGCTTGCCGGGCGACAGGGGGTGTTGCGCGCACGCTGCGTCCCAGATCGGCTGCGTGTGTCGGTCACCACCGACCTCCGCGAACTCGAAGGCGAGCAGACCTCCGCTCGCCCCCGTCAGGTCCGCGTGGTCGCCCTGCGTCAGCGCCAAGGTGGCAAGTCCCGTGATCGAGTCTCCCGTCTTCCACGTCGCGCTCGGCAGCTCGAACGTCAGCTGGAACCGACCCTCGCTGACGACCGCCTGGGCCGGTGCCGCCGACGATGACGGTGCCGGGGATATGCCACCGCACGCGACGAGAAGCAGCGCGATCGCGAAGAAGACGACCGACTGCATCGATGCGAGGACCAAACGCGGACCCCTCCGACCAACCAACATCGCCTGATGCTAGTCCACCGACCATCGTTCGGCTTCAGATAGCATCGGCGTTCGTCACGTCACGTGACCCAGACGTCGGATAGTGCGCGGGAATGTCACACGGTGAAGATCAAGGCGACGATGTGTACGTCACGGACACGGACACGGCATCGCAGGAGCCCGAGGCGCAGGAGACCGCGATGCCCACTTCCGCGGTCGACCCCTGCGGACTGGCGACGTAGATATCGACCAAGTATTGCGCTTTGAGGGCCGTCGCCTCGGGGGAACCTGCTGGGTAGTAGGTGACGTAGTAGTGCGCATCCGAGATCGTGTCCGCGGTCAGGACGCCGGCCGCCGTTGCCGCCTCGATGGCGACCGTGACCGCCTCGTCACACGCTGGCTCCCCATCGGACCGGCAGGCGACCGGGGTCTTGACGACCGGGTCCACCAGTGGCCCGTGATCGACAGCGGGCGGGAGCGACTCGGGAGCGACCGGTTGAGCACCGACGACAAGACAGCTGTCCATGCAGAAGGTGTGGACAGCCGCCTGGGATCCGTCCTGGAGGTCGAACACGACGATGGCCCCGCCGCCGGACCCATACGTGGCACCGGGCTGTAGATAGGGCAGGTAGAACTGCACATGCCCGATCGCCGACGGCGCGACACTGTGTCGCGCGATCACCGCATCGGTCGCCATCGTCAGTCGCGTCTCGCAGTCGGGGACGCTGACCGGACAATCGATCGGCTCCCCGACGCGGATGCCATCCACGATGCTCCCGTTCGCGAGCACGCCGCTAGCTAGAGGTGCAGAGGAGGGCGAGGGCGAGGCGGCCGAGCCGCAGCCCGCCACAAGCAGCGCCAGGCCGGCGCTAGCCACGATCTTGCGGAGCTGCGGTATGCGCCTCACGGCGACAGGCTACTCCGGGGAGCTAGCCGCTTGGTCCGACAATGCTCGGGAATGTCACCTGATGCGGCGAACGCCTATCCGGACCTAGCTGGTCTCTTGGATCCAGCTCGGCGCCAGGCAAACGCAGCCCCGATCAAGCCCGCCAGAAAGGCGAGGATGACCGGTGATGCCGCGCCACCCCGAGGAGCCTCCGCCAAGGTGTCGGTCTGCGGCAGCGCCGCCAGCCGTCTCACCTCCGCCAGCGTGACTGCCTCCCGCTCCTTGAGTCCCTGCGGACCGACCTCGGCGACCCCGACCGCGTTGTAGGGCGTCCGCGGCTGCCACCAGCTGAAGGAGCCATCCGTCAATCGCTGGGCCGGCTGGACGGCATCAAGCGCAAGGGCGATGACATCGCCTGGCCGACCGGGACCGCCATTGCAGGACGGGATGGGGACGGTATCTGGACTGCCGCTCCAGGGCCAGTTCGGATCCAAGTACTCGATGTCCACTAGCTCGCCGACCTTGTAGTCGCCGCGGACGACCTCGGTGACGCGAAGGGCCAGATGGCGCGACGCACCTTGGGCAAGACCGAGGTCGGTGACGTTGAAGTCGGTTACGACCGTGCCGAGGATCACCGAGCGAGCGGAACGAATCGCATCAGTCACCGCGGGCCAAGGTGGGATATACGTGCACTCAGCCGCAACGGGCGATGCGGTCGTGACAAGTCCGAGGATCGCGAACAGGCAGCCGAACAATGTCGTGACTAGGCGTCGCATGGTTCTAGCCCTTCAGTCTGCGTCGGCCGTCGGACGCGTGAGACTCATCGCCTGTGCCGCCCGGGCGTATCGCAAGTGCGTCGGAGAGCGCACGGGAATGTCACCTAGCGCCGATTTCGGCCCAGCTAGTCGTTGCTAGAGGAGTCGACCTTGGCGCCTTCGATCTGGCGCCTGTCCCGCGGTGGGTGGCGCTCAGAACCATTGCCGGCCCGCTTCTCCATGTCGCAGAGCCCGCAGCCCTTATGCCGCTGGCCTTTGTGGCTCTTCTCTTTCACGGAGCCATCCTCCGCACGCCTGCCGAGCCTGTCAACAGAACCATCGGAAGCGAATAGATAGCCGGGACGTCGATTTATTCGATTCCACGCACTCGACGAATCTGGGTGATGCCGCTGATAGTCATCAGCCGGCAAAGTGGTCTGCGGCGCGCGGGAGCCGGTGCCGAAGTGGGGCCAGCGGCCCTCAGCCCTCCGGGTGCCACATCGGTTCAGGTTCGACGAGTTCGTCTTCGGCCGGGGCGGTACCGCTGGCGGGCAGCGTGACCAGGAACCGGGCGCCGCCGGTCGCGCGGTTCTCGGCGACGATCCGACCGCCGTGGCGGTCGACGATCCAGGAGGCGATCGCGAGGCCCAGACCGGTGCCGCCACCGGGCGCGCCAGGCGAGCGATAGAAGCGTTCGAACAGGTGGGGCAGGTCCTCGGGCGCGATGCCGGGCCCCTCGTCCTCGACCGAGATCGCGGCCCCGGGCAGCGTGCCCGGCACGGAACCTACGCGGACGGTGATGTGCCCGCCGATCGGGCTGTGGCGGATCGCGTTGTCGACCAGGATCACGACGAGCTGGCGCAGTCGTACCGAGTCGCCGATGACCACGGCGGGTTCGGCCTCGACGGCGATGCTCACGCCCTGGTCCTGGGCGGGCTTCGTCATCGCGGACGCGCCGTCCACCACGACGTCGCTGAGGTCGACCGGCAGGTGTTCGAGCTGGATGGCGCCCGAGTCCGAGCGGGCCAGCAGCAGCAGGTCCTCGACGATCGCGGTCATGTGGCGGACCTCTTCGTCGATGTCGACGAGCGCCGAGCCGACCGACTCGACCGGTTCGCTCCGATGGCGCTCGAGATGTTCGACGCTGCTCCGGATGACGGTCAATGGCGTTCGCAGTTCATGGCTGGCGTCCGCGGCGAACTCGCGCTGACGACGCAGGGCGGTCCGTTGACCGGCCAGCGACTCTCGGATCGGGACGAGCGCCCGGCGCGCATAGATCGTCCCGAAGCCGAACGCGACGATGATCACGACCAGCCCGCCGACCAGCAGGATCACGAGCATGATCTGGAGTGTCTGCTGCTCGGTCGTGCGGTCCTGGATGATCTGGAGCGTGTAGGTCGTGCCGCCGACGTCGACGTTCTCGGTCAGGACCCGGACCGGCGTGCCGCCGATCGTCGCGGTCTGGATGTCGCGGGCTCCGGTCGCCGCAGCGGCGTCCACCCCGGGTTGATACGGGAATCCGTCCGGCAGGCGCGTCCCGGGTCGGACCACTGGGTTGCCGCTCGAATCGAGCGCGAGCGCGTAGGTGCTGGACCCGAAGACGAAGCCCAGACGCGTCGCATCGTCGGGGTCGGGGCGTTGACGGGTCTCGAGCGCGAACCGGTCCTCGAGCTCGCGGACTCCAGCCGTCGCCAGCGAGCTCGCGACGGCGGCATAGAGCACGGCCGAGAGGGCGAGGAGGATGAGCAGCGTCGTCCCGCCGCTCCACAGCGTCAGGTTGCGCCAGACACGCTTGAGCAGCCGGGCGTCCGCGGCGAGGACCGGGGCGTCGGCTGCCTCGAGATCGACCGGTGAGCTGGAGCCGTCAGGCATCCGCGAGCCGATAGCCGACGCCTCGGACGGTCTCGATCAGCCGGCCGGCGCCGCCCAGCTTCTCGCGCAGGTAGTGGATGTAGGCATCGACCGCGTTCGGGGTGACGGCGACGCTGAACGGCCAGGCCTGGTCGAGCAGCTGGTCGCGGGTGAGCGTCTGCCCGGGATGACGCAGGAGGCATTCGAGGAGCGAGAACTCGCGCGGGCTGAGGTCCACGGTCCGCCCGTCGAGGGTGACTCGCCGGGTCGTCTCGTCGAGGGCGATCGGGCCGACCTCGAGCTTGGGTTCGGTCCGGCGCGCGACGCCGTTGGTGCCTCGTCGTGACAGCGCCCGGATGCGGGCGGCGAGTTCCTCGTAGGCGAACGGCTTGACGAGGTAATCGTCGGCGCCGGCATCGAGCCCGCTGACCCGGTCGCTCACGGTATCGCGCGCCGTGAGCATGAGGATCGGGACCTCGGATCCGGCGTCGCGGAGTCGCCGGGCGACCTCCAGGCCGGAGATGTCCGGCAGGCCGATGTCGAGGATGACGGCCTCGATGCCGGTCGTGGCCTCGGCGATGTCGAGGCCCGACTCACCGTCGGTCGCGGTCTCCACGACGTGGCGATCCTCTTCGAGCAGACGGCGCAACAGTCGGACGAGCCGGGGGTCGTCCTCGATGACCAGGAGATGCATATCGTCAGCCTACCTCGTGCGTTGTGACCTCCATTCCAGCATTGGTTCCTGAGACAGGCGTGAGAACCGCTTGAGGACGGCGCCGATGAGCCGAGGCCCTACGGGACGACCGTCACGCTGTTGGCGGTCCCGAGCGGGCCCGACGCCGCGGCGCCATTGCCATTGCCGAAGCCGCCGCCATCGAAGGCGACGCGGACCTGGACGTTGGCACCGGTCGTGACGTCCGACTGGGTCGCCGGGGAGTTCGTGCTGTAGGTGGTCGAGCTATCGAGGGTCACCTGGACCGTCTGGCCGGACGCGGTCTTGATCGTCAGGTTCGAGCCGTCGATCGACTCCACCGTGCCGGTCAGGACCGGGCCGCCGTTGCGCCCACCGAAGGCGCCACCACCCAGGCCGGGCGCGCCGCTGCCTCGCGGGAACTCGAAGTTGCCGTTGCCGAAGCCGGGTCGTCCATTGCCGCCGGCAGCAGCCGTCGAGGGCGCCGTGGAACGCCCGACCGCGAACGCGACGCCGCCGATGGCGACCCCGACCGCGATGGCCAACACGACGTTGACCCAGGCGGGCGAGCCCTTCGCCTTGGCGGGTGGCTGGACGGCCTTGGTCGGGCCGGCGGCGACCGGCGCGACCGGGGTCACGGCCGGGTCCTGGTACGTGGGACCGGTCGGTTCCGGCGTGGCGGGCTGCCCTGGATCGTAGGTCATGGGAGCGACTCCTTACTCGTAGCGGAGGGCGGTGATGGGATCGAGGCGGGCCGCCTGTCGGGCCGGCCAGACACCGAACACGACACCGACCGCCAGGCTGAAGGCCACCGCGACGGCGACCGTGGCCGGGCTGAAGGTGAAGCCCCAGCCGGCCAGCTGGCCGATCAGGGCGGAGACGACGAGCCCGACGACGATGCCGATGAGCCCGCCAAGGAGTGAGAGGGTGAGGGCCTCGACGAGGAACTGGGCCAGGATGTCCCGGCCACGTGCCCCGACGGCCTTGCGGATGCCGATCTCGCGGGTCCGCTCGCGGACCGAGACGAGCATGATGTTCATGATCCCGATGCCCCCGACGATGAGCGAGATCGAGGCGATCCCGCCGAGGAGCAGGGTCAACGTCTCGGTGATGGATGAGGCGGCGGCGAGGAGCTGTGTCTGGTCGAAGACGTTGAAGTCGGCCGTGGCGGTGGACGCGAGGTCGTGGCGGTCGCGCAGCAGCGCCGTGATGGCCGTGGTCGCGTTCGACATCTCGGCGGGATCGCTGACGGACACCCCGATGGTGCGGACCGTGTCGCCCGAGACGAAGTACTTCTGCACGACCCCGATCGGCACGATGACCATGTCGTCCGGGTTCTGGAACCCGGACCCGCCCTTCGGCTGGAGGATGCCGATGACCTGGAACGGCAGGCCGCCGACCGAGATCCGGGTCCCGATGTCGCTTGCCCCGAGCCCGAGGTTCGCGGCGGTCGTCGCGCCGAGGACGGCCACGCGCAGGTTCCCCGCGAGGCTCGCGTCGGTCAGGAACGAGCCCTGCCACACGTCGTACGCTCGGACCGTGGGATAGGCCGGCGTCGTGCCCACGACCGTGGTCGAGGTGCTGGTCGTACCGGCCAGGACGGTCAGGCTCGTGGAGATCTCCGGCGCGACACCGCCGATGGACGGCAGGGCCGCGATGGCCGTGGCGTCGTCGAGCGAGAGCTTGTTCGTGGTCGTGTTGTTGGTCGGGCTGATCGTCAGCAGGTTCGTGCCGAGGGCGGACAGCCTGGTCGTGATGCTCGACGTCGTGCCCTGGCCGACGCTCACGAGGGCGACCACACTGGCCACGCCGATGATCACGCCGAGCATGGTCAGGGCGGCGCGCATGCGGCTCGTGCGCAGGCGGGACATCGCGAGGCGGAGGAGCTCGAGCAGGCTCACGAGACGACCCGCCCGTCACGCAGGTGGATCTGGCGGGCCGCCGACGAGGCGACCTCCGGGTCGTGGGTGATGAGGACGATCGTGCTGCCGGAGGCGTTGAGCTCGCGGAGGACCGCCATGACGTCGGCGCCGGAGTGGCTGTCGAGGTTGCCGGTCGGTTCGTCCGCGAGGATGAGCGCCGGTTCCGTCACCAGGGCGCGGGCCACCGCGACGCGTTGCTGCTGTCCGCCGGAGAGCTCGGTGGGTTCGTGGTGGATCCGATCGCCCAGCCCCAGCCGTTCCAGGGCGGCGGTCGCCCGGGCCGTCCGGTCGCTTCGGGACACGCCCTGGTAGAGGAGCGGCGTCGCGACGTTGTCCAGGGCCGAGGTGCGCGGCAGCAGGTTGTACGACTGGAATACGAACCCGATCGTCCGGCTGCGGAGCCGGGCCAGGCCGTCGTCGTCGAGGTCCGCGACCGGCGTGCCGGCCAGGCGGTAGACGCCGCCGGTCGGACGGTCCAGGCAGCCGATGATGTTCATCATCGTGGTCTTGCCCGAACCGGACGGCCCGACGATCGCGACGAACTCACCCGGATCCACGCGCAGGCTGACGTCGTCGAGGGCGGGCACCTCCACGTGGCCCATGTCGTAGACGCGCCGGACGTGGTCCAGCGAGATGATCGCGTCGGCGGCCGGATCGCCGGCTGGTTCGCCGGCTGGATCGCTTGCCACCCCGGTCACGGCGTGTTCCCGCGCGGTCGGACCGTGCCGCCGCCGAACCCGCCGAACCCACCGCCGAGCCCGCCGCCGGCGGTGGTCGTCCCGGTCGACGGCGTATTGACTCCGGTCACGACGACGTCGCCGGCGGCGATCCCGCTCTTGACCTCGGCCGTGGTGTTGGTGACGAGGCCGACTTCGACCGGCTTGGACGTCGGCTGCCCGTCCGCGCCCATGACGAGGACGGTGTAGGCGCCGGCGGTGCCGCGCAGCGCGGCGGCCGGGACCGTGAGGACGTTGGTGGCGCTGTCGATGGTGATCGTGATGCTGGCGGTCATCCCGGGTCGAACCGTGGCCGGCGCGCCCTGGATCGAGATCGTGACCGGGAACGACACGACGCTGCCGCCGGACGAGGCGCTCGAGGCGGTCGGGGCGATCGCGGTGACGGCTCCGGTCAGGGTGGCGTCGACCGCGGCGATCGCGACGGTGGCCGGCTGCCCGACGCTCATCTGCGCGATGTCGCTCTCGACGACGTCGGCGGTGACCTGGAGCCCGGACGAATCGATGACGATGGCGTCACCCGAGGGCGCATCCAGCCCGACCGTGATGTTGACCGCGGTCACGACGCCGTCGATCGGGGCCTTGAGGGTGGCGTTGCGGAGCTGCGTCTGGATGGTCTCGCGGTTCGCCTCGGCGGTCGAGAGCTGCGACTTGGCGTTGTACAGGCCGATGCGAGCCTGGTGGATGGCTGTCGTGCCAGAGGCGTTGTCGTACGTGTCCTGGGCGTCCTGGAGCTGGATCTTGGCGATCCGCCAGGCGGTCAGGGCGTCAGCGGCCTGGCGCTGGAGATCGGCGGAGTCGCCGGTCGCGAGGACGGCACCCGTCTTCACGGTGTCGCCGACCTTGACCTTCACGGTCTGGACGCTCCACGTGGTGGAGGCCCCGGTGGAGGCGGTCCCGGCCAGGTGCGCCGAGGTCCCGAACGCGACGCCATAGGACGCCGTGGAGGCGAGCGTGCCGGTCGCGGCGACCGAGCTCGTGACGTCGCCGGTCGCCGCGGCGCTGGTGAGGTACTGGGTGGAAGCGGCCGCGCTGGCGGGCAATCCGCCGATGGCGACGAAGGCCGCTCCGAGGCCGACGACTGCGAGCAGGACGATGGCCAGGATCTTGAGCTTCATGCGCGGAGCCCTTTCGAATGCGTCGGCGGTGTTGCGGGCGCGCCGGCACATCCGGCATGGACCCTCATTGCACGTCGCGCGTCTGATAGGCGTCTGAGAAGCGGGGTAGCATCCGGCGATGGATCCAACCTCCCAGCCGGCCGGCCCGCATCGCCGGCCGCGCCGCGCGGCGCCCGGTCTCCAGCAGCTGCCGTGGCGGCGACTGGTCAACCCGTTCGAGCCGCTCCGGATCCTGTCCGACGACCAGGTCGAGACGATCCACCTGGCGTCCCTGCGGATCCTGTCCGAGATCGGCGTGGAATGCCTCGGCGACCGGACCCTCGAAGCGTTCGCCGCGGCGGGGGCGATGGTCGA
>Ga0302299_10002739_pt1 | contig 10714 bp, 5 predicted proteins | sample III_Fen_N3_4_FD_198795 | JGI IMG/M metagenome (GOLD analysis project Ga0302299, IMG submission 198795) | Peat permafrost microbial communities from Stordalen Mire near Abisko, Sweden - III_Fen_N3_4 | ecosystem: Environmental > Terrestrial > Soil > Wetlands > Permafrost | place: Sweden: Abisko...
AAGGCCCGCCGCCGAAGCGACGGGCCTTGCAGTTCGGGAGACCAGCTCACCAGGCCACCCGAAGGTCGAGCGATCCGGCCACCACACCGGGTCGTCGCCGGAGAAGCGACTATTTCGAGGCCGCTCGCGCGGCTCCTGCCGCCGGCAGCCCACCAAGGATAAGCATCAGGGCCAGGACCACCAGCACTCTTGTGCAGTCACAGTGACGGCCATTTGGTCGTGGTGGTCCATCGGGCCGATCTGACGGACCGCCGGGCACGAGTGTGGCGCGTGAACGGCGGCGTGGACGGCGGTCGCTTTGGCCGAGCCCGGCGCGCGCGGGCGGGCCTGGGGCGTTGCGGCTGGTGGGTCATATTCGTGGCGCAGATACCCGAGTCGGGTGACTTTGGGCGGAGCTACCCTTGTCGGCCTAGAACGCCTGTTCTATTATGGAGTTTCTGCGACCGACCCGAACCGACCGAGGCGCCGGTGGCCTCCTACGCCGAGCTCCACTGCCACACCCACTTCTCGTTCCTCGATGGCGCCTCTCCGCCGGACGAGCTTGTCCAGCGCGCCGTCGAGCTGGGATTCTCCAGCCTGGCCGTCACGGACCACAACGGCCTCTACGGTGTGGTCCGCTTTGCCTCCGCGGCTCAGGAGGCGGGGCTGCGGCCGGTCATCGGGATCGAGATCGAGCTGATGGACGCGGCGGCGCCCGATCTTGCGGGGGTCGTTGTGCCGCCGCGGAGGCCACGCCGCCACGCTCCGGCGGTGGGCGCGCCACTCCCCGACGACGGCTTGCCGGTCCGGCCGCGCCCGGCTCGCGGCCGACTCCCGGGGCATCGGGACGCGGTCAAGGAAGATCTGCGTGGAGTCGGGGAGGGGCAGCGCGGCCCGCATCTCGTCCTTCTGGCGCGGAACGCGGCCGGCTATCGCAGCCTCTGCCGTCTGGTGAGCCGGGCGAATCTCGCCGGCACGAAATCCATGCCGCGTTTCAGCCAGGAACTGCTGGCCGGGCACACGGATGGGTTGGTGGCGCTCTCCGGATGCCGCGAGGGCGAGATCGCCCGGCGGCTGCGGGTCGGGGATCGGGCGGGGGCTCGGGCCGTCGCGGAACGGTATGCGCGGCTCTTCGGTGGCGGAGCCAGCGGCGGCCACGGCCACGGTGGAGCGGCCGGCCCCCGGACTCGTGGCGGCGCCACGGCCGGGCGCGATGCTCCGGCCACGGCCGGCTTCTTCCTGGAGCTGCAGCATCACCTGCTCCCCGACGACGACTGGCTCGTGGCGGAGACCGCGCTGCTCGCCAAAGAGCTCGGGCTGCCGGTCGTGGTCACGAACGACGTCCATTACGCCTACCCCGAGGGCCGGGAACTCCACGACGTCCTGACCGCGATCCACCACGGCCGATCGCTCGAGGAGCTGCGCGACCTTCGGAGACCGGACGGAGAAGCGTTCCTGAAGGCGGCCGACGAGCTGATGGCATTGCCGCCCGGGGATTCGGGTGCGGACGCCGGAACCGCGGCCGCTTGGGCTGAGGGAATCGGCAATGCCGGCGAGCTGGCCGCCGGCTGCTCCGTTGACCTTGGGTTCGAGCGCTACAGGTTTCCGGGCTTCACCGTTCCCAAGAGCCATACGCCGTTTTCGTATCTCGAAGAGTTGTGCCACGAGGGCGCCCGCCGCAGGTATCACCCGATCTCATCTCCGGTCGTGAAGCAGCTGGCTCATGAGCTGGACGTGATCGAGCGGACCGGCCTGGCCGAGTTCTTCCTCATCTGCTGGGACCTGATGCGTTTCGCCCGCGAGCGCGGCATTCCGGCGCAGGGTCGGGGGAGCGCCGCCGATTCGATCGTGGCCTACGTGCTCGGCATCACCCGAGTCGACCCGATCCGCCACAACCTGCTCTTCGAACGATTCATCAACGAGGGTCGAACGAGCTACCCGGACGTCGACATCGACTTCTCCTCCGAGCGGCGGGAGGAGGTGATCCAGTACGTCTATCGGCGCTACGGACCCGAGCACACCGGCATGGTCTGCAACCTGGTCACGTATCGGGCGCGGTCGGCGGTGCGCGAAGTGGGGTATGCACTCGGTTTCCCGCGGCCGCTGGTCGACCGAGTCGCCAAGGCGCTCGAAACCTACGACTCGGTGATGGTCCGTCGGGATCTGGAGGTGGAGGGCGGCTTCGGGCAGTTCTTTGCCCAGACGGTCGAGATCGAGGCCACGGCCGAGAGCGGCGCGGCGCGGGGCGTGGCGGCCGGCCTGGCGGGGAGTGGCGCGGCGGCCGCGGCGGCGGGGACGGGCGCGGCGACCACGACGGCAGCGCTCGAAACTGCGGGCGAGCACGGCCTGGTGGACCGAATGGGCCAGCTGAACCACCCGCGCGGCGGCCGGATCGGGGCAGGTGGCGGGGGCGGGGTAGTGAGCGGGCCTCCCGGCCGTCACTTTCTTTCAGATACTACTGGTGGGCGTGCTAAACGCGGATCGGAGCCTGAAACGGGGTCGGGGCTGGCTCCGGAGCGCTCGTATCCGCCTGATCCACGCTCAGAGGTCGGAGCCGCGGCGCCTTCCACGGGCGACGTTCGCGGATACCACTCCTACCAGGCGTATATGGCGGAAACCGGGGCGGAGGGTGCCGGCGCGACTCGGGGTGTCGCCGAGGAGGTGGAGGGTGCCGGCGCGACTCGGGGTGTCGCCGAGGTGGCAGGCGGTCCGGGCGATTCGCCGGCGAGCGCCGCCTGGCTGGCGGCCCAACGAGCGGCACAGCGGGCGGCGGATCGGAGTGACGGCGGTGGCGTGCCGCCGCTTACCGGCCACGAGCCGCATTCGAGCGTGGCGCGGGTTCAGCCCCAGCCGCAGATGCCATCCGACATCCGCCGCGGGTCGACGGTCGGGATGCCGGATTGGGAACGCTGGCTGGCGTTCTGTGCCCGCATTGACGGCTTCCCGCGCCACCTCTCGATCCACTCCGGCGGGATGCTCGTGACCGCGGCGCCGCTGATCGACATCGCGCCGTTGGAGCGGGCCACGATGCCCGATCGCGTCGTCGTTCAGTTCGACAAGCGCGACGTCGAGACTATGAAGCTGATCAAGCTCGACCTGCTCGGCCTCGGGATGCTGGCCGCGATCGACGAGACGCTGCAGCTCATCCAATCCGACTGCGCCACCTGCGTCGACCTCGATCGACTGCCGGAAGACGTGCCCGAAGTCTTCGAGATGCTCCAGGCGGCCGACACGGTCGGCGTCTTCCAGGTCGAGAGCCGGGCTCAGATGCAGACGCTGCCCAAATCGAAGCCGGCCAACCTGGACGACCTGGTCGTGGAGGTCGCGATCATCCGGCCCGGTCCGATCCAGGGCAACGCGGTGCATCCTTACCTGCGCCGCCGCCAGGGGATCGAAGCGGTCGAGTACCTCCATCCCAGTCTGGCGCCGGTCCTGAGCGAGACCCTCGGCGTGATCCTGTATCAGGAGCAGGTCATGCAGATCGCCATCACCGTTGCGGGCTTCACCCCCGGAGAGTCGGACGGTTTCAGGCGGGCAATGGGAACCTGGCGTTCGAGCCGCGAGATGGAGAAGCTGCACGCCCACTTCGTCGACGGCTGCCGCACCACCAACGGGCTGACGGACGAGCAGGCCGAGGAGCTCTTTCGCCGGGTGGCCGCCTTCGCCAGCTTCGGCTTCGCCAAAAGCCACGCCGCGGCTTTCGCCCGAACCGCCTACGAGTCGGCCTTCCTCAAGCTCTTCTACCCGGCCCAATTCACGGTCGGTCTGATCAACGCCCAGCCGATGGGCTTCTACCCCGTCGAGGTGCTGATCAACGACGCCAAGCGCCACGGCGTCGCGGTCCTGCCGGTGGACGTGAACTCGTCGAGCTATAAGACGACGACGGAATGGGTCGGGCCCGATGCGACCGAAGGCGGGCCGGAACCGCCCTTCGAACGGCCGGCAGTGGTGCACTCGTCCGGCTGCATCGTGCCCTCGGCTGCGTCGCGCGAACGCTGGACGCCCGAAACGGCGATCGGCTACGGGATCCGGCTGGGGCTGGCGCTGGTGAAGGGGATCGGCGACGAGCACGCCGAGCGCCTGGACGCCGAGCTTGCCCGCGGCCCATACGTGACGCTCGCCGAAGTGGTGGACCGGACTGCGCTGCCCGAGGAGGTGATCGAGCGATTGATCCGGGCCGGCGGGCTGGACTCGCTGGGTCGCCCGCGACGCGAGCTGCTGTGGCAGTTGCGGGAGGTGATGGGCGCGACGCGGGGTCGGGTCGCCGGTCGAACCGCCGGTCGGTCCGGGGCGGCCGCCGGGCGGTCCGGCGCCGCCACGGGCCGAGCTACTGAGCCAGCCTCGGGCCGGTCCGGCGCCGCTACTGGACGCGCTACCGGGCGAGCCATCGGGCGCGCCGCGGGCCGGCCGATGGATCTGCGTCTGCCGCCGACGCCCGCTCCGGAGCTTCCGGCGCTGACGGAGCGAGAGCGCCTCGGCGACTCGTACGCGGTGCTATCGCTCGACGCCCGCCGGCAAGTAATCTCGCTCTTCCGCCCGGCGCTGGAGCGGCTCGGCGCCGTCACGAATGCCTCGCTGGCGGATCGGGGCCCCGGCCCGGTGAAACTGGGCGGACTGGTGGTCACGCGCCAGCACCCGATGACGGCGAAGGGCACGGTCTTCCTGGCCCTGGAGGACGAGACGGGCATGGTCAACGTCACTCTCTGGCCGGACGTGTGGGCGCGCATGCGAGGAGTAGTCCGGCGCCACGCGCTGCTCTACGTTGAGGGGATGCTGCAGCGCGACGCGAACGTCGTGAACGTGGTGGCGCGCGAGGTCAGGCCGCTCCCCGTTGAGGTGGAGAAGGTCGGAGGCCCGGAACGGCCCGAAGGCGTGCGCTCGCTCGGCTACAACGGGATGCGGCGAGGCTGAAGACCCCGCTGGGCGGCGGAGCCTTGGAGCGCTAGCGTCGAGGCGACGAACGCCGCGGTGCCGACTTCTGGGGTGTGGAGCGCTTTTGGTTGCGCGCCCCGCCGCCGCCGGCCAGGTTCAAGAACCGCTTGTACCAGCCGGATGCTGCGCCCAGCAGTGCCCCGAAGGTCAAGGCCGTGAGGAACACCTGAAGCGTGAGGGAAATGTACTGGTCGGATGCGATGCGCTGGTTGGCCGGAACGTTCCCCAGGTGGCCCGAGAACCACCAGATGATCATGATCTCGAAGCAGAAGCCCGAGATCACCGAGGCGATGATGCCGGCCAGCCAGGTCGCCCGGGGAGCGAAGAACCCGGCGATCATCGGCTGGATCAAAGGCGTCATCGGGAGGGCGAAACTGATGAGGAACTGGATCGAGCTGTCGTTGTAGTCGGTCCGCGTGAGCGCGTATGCCAGCGAGACGAGGCTGATCAGGGCCGGTGGCCAGATCGCGTTTGTCTTCAGGATCAGCGTCGGCGCATAGCGAAGGTCGTCGAAGTAGTGGACCGGGCGCAGAGCAAGTCTGAAGGCGGAGACGATCCCAACTCTCTCGCCCGGCCTGATGACGGGGGTCGCCGCGCTGCGACTCGCCTTCGCGGTCGGCTGAGGCTCGGGCGTGTCGTCGTCTTCGGTGCTCACACCCTGGGCGTCGGCCTGGTCCGCCAGGTAGGCTCGGTAGCGGCGGCGCGACTCAGCTCGATCGGTCCTCTTGGCGCGAGCCACGATCTCTCCTCGGGTCGAAATGGATAGGCAAGTCAGGCGTCTGCCGCGATGACAACCGCGCGGTCGGAATGGTAGTCGATGGCGCCCGCGGCCACATGCCTCAGACCGAATCGCGGGCCCGGCTCCACTGTAGCGCCCCCCGGAACCGAGCCCGGATAAGCCGCCGCCAACGCGCGGATGAGCCGCGGATAAGCCGCCGATAAGCCGCCTCGCGTACAACTTGCGCGCCTTCCCCGCCGGCAATACGACCCTGAGGTGCTCGAATGCTCGCTCCGCGCGGGGTTGCCGTCGCGCTCGTCTCGCTACTCGTTTCTGTGGCTGCCATCTCCGCGGCGATGCCCGGCCACGCCCTCGCAGCCGTTCCGTGGCCGGCATCGACCGGTCTGGTACTGGCGGAGGCGGTCACGGGCGGAGCCTCCGCCTCGGACGAGTACGTGGAGATCTACAACGCGGGAGCTTCGCCGATCGATTTGGGCGGCTGCGAGCTTGTCTACGTGACCGCGTCGGGCGCCACGACGACGCGCAAGGCCGCCTTCTCATCGCCGGTCCCGCTGGCCCCCGGAGCGCACCTTCTGGTCGCCAACTCGGCCGGGGTGTACGGGCCACTCGCCGACGCCACGTACACAGGAGGGCTTGCGAGCGACGGTGGCTCGCTGGCGCTTCGGCATGTCGGCGGAGAGGTGATCGATGCCGTGAGTTGGGGAACGGCGAGCAACTCATTCGTCGAAGGTGCGGTGGCTCCGGCTCCGCCCGCCCAATCGAGCCTGGAGCGCCGGCCCGGCGGCACGTCCGGCAACTGGCTCGACACTAACAGCAACGCCTCGGACTGGGTCGTGCGGTCGAACCCGGTCCCGCAATCGCTCGCCTCCGCGCCGGTTCCGGCTCCCACGAGCCCGCCTTCGACAACGCCGATTTCGACCGCGACTTCGACTTCGACTGCCGGCGAACCGACGGAAATGCCTTCGCCCGCGCCCTTCGGCTCCGCGCCGTCCGACTCCGCACCGGCGACTGCTGCCCCGAGTGTCTCCGCTTCACCGACCTCGAGCCACACCGCGTCACCGACCGCAAGCCCGACCCCCACCCCGACCGGAGCCTCACCCGCGCCCACGGATCCGGCCGTCGATCTCGAGTCGATTGCGGCGGCGCGCGCGCAGAGCCCGGGAACCATCGTCCATCTGGCCGGCGCGGTGACCGCTCCGGTCGGCCCGGTCGGCGCCGACAACCTGTTCGCGATCGCCGATTCGTCGGGCGGGATCTTCGTCCGGCTGTCCGCGCCGGTCGCCGGTCTCGAGATCGGCCGGTCGATCGAGATCGTCGGCGCGCTCTCGGCGCCGTACGGTCAGCTCGAAGTCCGCGAGTTGGAGTGGCTGCAGCTCGGCGCCACGGACGCGGCCCCGCTCCCGATCGCCGCCACGCTGCCGGAAATCGGGGAGTGGCTGGAGGGCTCGCTCGTCACCGTGGAGGGAACGATCGATTCCGCCACAACAGAGAGCGGCCGGCTCGCCATAACCCTGGGCGACGGGGAGACTGCACTGCGGGTCCTCGCGGATCCTCTGTCGGGGATCTTCAAGGCCGATGTGATCCGGGGCGAGCAGGTAACACTCATCGGGATCGTGGGGCAGCGCGCCACCGCGCTCGGCCGGTTGGACGGCTACCGGTTGTGGCTGCGAGCGAGGAGCGACCTCGTCAACGTCGCCGCGCCATCGCCGAGTCCCTCCGCCGTGCCGTCCGCCACCCCAGCCCGGCGTCCGGCCGCCACTCCGACGCCCACTCCGACGCCCACGCTCGTCTACCGCGATCTGGCCACCGGCCTCGCTGCTCGGGGTCGCACCGTCGATGTTGAGGCGACGGTGACGGCCGCGGCCGGAGTCATCGATTGGGGCGGCCCGACGATCGTCGTCGACGACGGAACCGCGGCCGTGGCCGTCGTACTGCCGGCTGGGGTCACGAGCCCGAAGATCGGCGCCGGCGTACGGGTCGTCGGCAAGACCGGCAGTCTGCACAGCGGCCGCCGGGTCGTGGCCACTCTCGTCGAGTCCGGTACCGCCGCCGGGGCCGTCCAGCCCCGCCCGGTTGCCGTCGCACTGGGGCCGGAGCACGAGTGGCAACTCGTCGCGGCCTGCGGCCGCGTGCAGCGTCTCACGAAGGCGGGTTCGCGCTGGCGAGCCGACCTGACCGTGGACGGAAAGATCGTCGCGGTTCTGGGCGAGCCGGGCGCAGGCATCTCGCCCTCGGGCCTGGTTGCGGGGCGGCTGGTCATGGCCACCGGCATCGTCCGCAGGTCGACCTCAGATCCGAGCGTCTTCCAGTTGCTGCCGCGGTCGGGCGCGGACCTCGTCCTCGGTCCAGCTCCAGACTCTTCCGCAGTGACCGCTGGCGCGGCGGCCGGCCACGCATTCGGATCCGTCGCCTCGGGTGTCCCCGCGGTCGGCGCCGATGCCCGACTCACCACCGTTTCGGCGATTCCGGGCAATGAGGGCAGCACCGTCACGGTCGCGGGCCTGATCGTCGAGCCTGGCGAACCCGGCGCGCCGGCCGGCGCCGCGACCGCGAGCGCGACCACTCCGACGACCGCAATGCTCGACGACGGAACCGGCCGCATCCGCCTCGGTGGCTCGGCGGCCGCGGACGCGATAGCGCTGCTTGAACCCGGAGACGCCGTCGAAGTGAGTGGGCAAGTGGCGCGCGACATGGACGGCTGGCTGATCGAAGTCGACCCCGATCGCATTCTCGCTTTGGCCGGCACGACTCCGGGCACGACCGCATCCTCGGGCGTCGTCTCGAACGGCGCCTCTCCTGTGGCGGCGGCAGCCGCATCGGACGCTTCCGGCGAAGACGAGCTGTCCACGGCCGGGGCCCAGGCCCGCGGGCTGGCGCATCCGAGCGACGGAGCGGGGGCCCCGAACTCGATCGAGGTCGTGGCGCTGCTGGGCGGCAGCCTGGCAGTCGTGGTCTGCCTGGGCTTCGCGGCCGCCCAGATCGCCCGCGGTCGGCGCCTCCGGATTCGCGCAAAACGCCCCGCGGGCCTCGGTCGCCGGGCTCGAGACGGGTGAGCGGTCGCCCCAAAATGACCCCGAAACTGCTCTTTGACGGTCTTCGAGGGGTCCGACCGCCGTCGGAACCATAAACGGCGCGCTTGACGCTCAAAGTTGGCGCCGTCTATGCTCCGTCGAGGTGCCCAGCATTGCGCACCAGCAACGGGGACGAGGTATTGCCGAACGCGGCCAAACGCGTGCCCCACAATGGAGCCCGGCAGCACCGGAGCCACTTCGGCCCGGGCGCGTCGGTCGGGGTTCTCCTCTCTACCGCATGGTTGCGGGTTCTCAGGGCTTTCGAGTTCTGCCGCGAGCGGATGGAAGAGGCCGCGACCGGTTACGCTCGATACCCTTCGCACCGCCGTCCTCAGGCCGCCTGCCTGAGGCGCTAGCGCAAGATCAGGGGCGCCGGCGCCCCGTTTAGCATCTATCACCGGGAGGCTGAACGACATGGCAGAGGGCTATTGCGTCAAGGACAAGAAAATGGTCGAGATCAAGAATCCGGCCAAGATCATCATGAAGAACGGGAAGCCCGCCACCCAGGGCCTGTGCCCGGTCTGTGGCGGAAAGGTGACCCGCATCGGCGGCTAACCGCTTCGTCAGTCGGTTCTACTGCGACCCCCGCAATGTCGGGGGTCGCGGCCTGTCCCGGGCATGACAGGGCCGAACGGCACGACCGGCGCCCGCGAGCCCGATGGGCGTCACATCGCGCCCGGTAGGAGCAGACGTCCCTTATGGGCCGACCGGCCCGCTGGGGCGCAAATCGGCTTTGCTAGAATTGGCGAGCATCCCACCAAATCCTCAAGCGGCGAGGTTCTACTCTGTCAGCACGGCCTGTTCTCGCGCTCGACGTCGGCGGCACGCAGATACGCGCAGCCGTCGTGGTCGACGATGGGACGCGGATCGCTCGAGCCCAGGGCTTCACGCCGGTGGCTCAGGGCCCCACGGCAATTCTCCGTGCCTGCGTCGAGGCTTTGACTGCGGCCCGGGACGGCGCACCGCGTGACATTCGTGAGGCGATCGTGGGCGTCGGCATCTCGAGCCCCGGCCCGGTCGATCCGTGGCGCGGCATAGTCCTCCAGACGCCCAACATGGGCCCCGACTTCAACGAAATCCCCATCTCGGCCGAGGTCGGCCGTGCGCTGGACCTCCCTGCGTTTCTCGATCGCGACTCCAACGTCGCGGCCCTGGGGGAGATGGCGTTCGGGGCGGCGCGCGGCTGCCTGGACTTCATCTACCTGACCGTCTCCACCGGCGTCGGCGGGTCGATCGTGTCCGAAGGTCGCCTCTTCCATGGTCCCGACGGGACCGCGGGAGAGCTCGGCCACACGCCCGTTGCGATGGACGGGCTGTGCGGCTGCGGCGCGGTCGGGCACCTGGAGGCGTTCCTCGGCGGGGCGGCCATGGCCCGTATCGCTCGCCAGGCCGTCGCCGAAGGTCGCAGCCCGTTCCTCACGGCGCTGGCTGAGGAGGACGGCGTCGGCTCCATCGATGCCAAGGACATCGCCGAGGGCGAAGACTCCGGCGACGAAACCTGCCACGCGATCCTCGAGCGCGGCCGCCGCGCCTTCGCCGTGGCTTGCGTCGGGTTCGTCGATGCGCTCAATCCCACTCGAATCGTGGTCGGAGGCTCCATCTCCGATGCCCAGGGAGCGCGGCTGCTCTATCCCGCACGAGCGGAAGTGGCCGCGACCGCCTTCAAAATGCCCCGAAGCCGGGTCCAGATCGTCCAGGCCGAGCTCGGCGCGGACGTCGGCCTGGCCGGTTGTCATCCGCTAGTGATCGCACGCCTCGGCGACCCTGCCTGGGGCGGCGGTCGCCCAATGTCCATATCCGCGCAGAACGGTTGATCCGGGCGCGGCAACTTCTCCTGGAGGATCAGACATGGCAGTTCGCGTCGGCATCAACGGTTTCGGTCGCATCGGCCGCCAGTCGCTCAAGGCGATTCTCGAGCGCGCACCCGGCCTCGAGGTCGTGGCCGTCAACGACATCGTGGACGTCCCCACCAATGCGCTGCTCTTCGCGCACG
>Ga0302299_10002742_pt1 | contig 10708 bp, 9 predicted proteins | sample III_Fen_N3_4_FD_198795 | JGI IMG/M metagenome (GOLD analysis project Ga0302299, IMG submission 198795) | Peat permafrost microbial communities from Stordalen Mire near Abisko, Sweden - III_Fen_N3_4 | ecosystem: Environmental > Terrestrial > Soil > Wetlands > Permafrost | place: Sweden: Abisko...
GACGTCGTCGAGATCTTCACTTCGAAGGCGGACGGCGCGGGCCCCAGCCGCGACTGGCTGCACTTCGTGCAGAGCCCGCGGGCCCGCAACAAGATCCGGCAGTGGTTCTCCAAGGAGCGCCGCGAGGAGACGATCGAGCAGGGCAAGGACGCCATCGCCAAGGCGATGCGCAAGCAGCACCTGCCGCTGCAGCGCCTGATGACCCACGAGTCGCTGGTGGCCCTCGCCTCCGAGATGCGCTACCCCGACGTGTCGTCGCTGTACGCAGCCGTCGGCGAGGGGCACGCCGCGGCGCAGTCGGTGGTGGACCGGCTGATGAAGTCGATGGGGGGCGAGGAGGGCACCGAGGAGGAACTCGCCGAGGCCACCACCCCGACGCGGGGGCGGCGGGTGCGCCTCGGCGACCCGGGCGTCGTCGTCAAGGGTCTCGAGGACATCTGGGTCAAGCTGGCCCGGTGCTGCACGCCCGTCCCGGGCGACCCGATCACCGGGTTCGTCACCCGGGGGGCAGGCGTCTCCGTGCACCGGGCCGACTGCGGCAACGTGCAGAGCCTGCAGGCGGACTCCGAGCGCATCGTCGACGTCGAGTGGGCGCCGAGCGCCGGCAGCGTGTTCCTGGTGCAGATCCAGGTGGAGGCGCTCGATCGTAACCGCCTCCTCTCGGACGTGACCCGGGTGCTGTCGGACAGCCACGTGAACATCCTCGCGGCGAACGTCTCCACCTCGAGGGACCGGGTGGCGATCTCCCGGTTCACCTTCGAGATGGCCGATCCGGCCCACCTCGACCACGTGATCGCCGCCGTCCGCCGGGTCGAGGGTGTCTTCGACGCCTACCGGATCACCGGCAAGCGCATCGACTGAGCCGGCTCGCCGTCCGGCCCGAACACCAGCGCGCCGGCGAGCACCCGGGCCCGGGGCACCCCCCGGGCGCGGGGCATCCGGTCCAGGCAGGCCGCGACGCCGTCGGGGGTGACGCCCGGGTACGCCGCCAGCGCCGTGGCGGCGACCACCGCCGGCGCCTCGAGGAGGAGCCGCAACAGGTCGACCAGGGTGCGGGTGGCGGTGGTGACCTGCACCGACGAGCCGCCGGACGGCAGTTGGACGACGTCCTGCGGGGGCATCCGCCGCTCGTGCACGGCCACGGCGGGCACCCGGGGCACGCTGCGGCCCGGCGGCACCGCGACGTCGATCAGGCCCGGCGGCGCGCCGCCGCACCAGATCCAGGCGGCGGCCGCCTGGGCCAGAGCGGCGCGGTCGAGCAGGCGCGCCGGCAGGGCCAGGACGGCGGCGGCCACGCGCGCGTCGAGGTCACGGGCGCAGCCGAGCGGGCCGACGACGCTGTGCAGGAGGGGTTCGAGCAGCCCGTCGGCCAGGAGCCGGCCGACCTCGCGCTGCTGGGACTCCTCGACGCGGAACGGGGTACCGGTAGTGAGCATGCCGCCACCGTGGCCGAGAGGGCACCACCGGCGCCACCGCCCCCCGACCACCTGTGGAGGAACGCTCCCGGCGCCCCTGCTGTGGACGGACGGACGGAGGGACGGACGCGCCTCAGCCGCCGAACTCGGCCAGCGCCTTGCGGGCCTCGACGAGCCACTCCTGGCGGGCGGCCAGGGCCTGCTCGGTGTCCCGGACGACCTTCTCCCGGCCCGCGGCGCGAGCCTTCTCCAGCGTCGCGTGGAGGTTGGCGATGCCCGACTCGAGCTGCCGGACGGCGTCCTCGGCGCGGGCGCGCGCCTGCGGGTTGGACCGCGCCCAGCGGTCCTCCTCCGCCGAGCGGACCGACTGCTCCACGGCGCGCAGCCGGGCCTCGATCCGGCCCATGTCGGCGCGGGGGACCTTGCCGGCGGCGTCCCACTCCTCCTGGATGTCGCGCAGGACGGCCCGGGCTCCCTGGACGTCCGTCACCGGCAGGAGCGCCTCGGCCCGCAGGAGCAGCGCCTCCTTGACCGCGAGGTTCTCCCGGAACTCGGCGTCGGTGGATTCGGCCGCGGCGTTCCGGCCGGCGAAGAACGCGTCCTGGGCGGCCCGGAACCGGGCCCAGAGCGCGTCGTCCTCCTTGCGGGCGGCCCGGCCGGCACCCTTCCACTGGGTCATCAGGTCGCGGTACTCGGCGGCGGTGTTGGCCCAGTCGGTGGACGTCGACAGCTCCTCGGCCCGGGCGACCAGCGCCTCCTTGACGGCCTTGGCCTGGCCCCGCTGCTCATCGAGCGCACCGAAGTGCTGGCGGCGCTTGCGGTCGAAGGCCGTCCGGGCGTGGCTGAACCGCTTCCAGAGCTCGTCCTCGGTGTGCTTGTCGAGGCGGGCCTCACGCTGAAGCCGGCGCCACTCCTCGAACAGCTCGCGCAGCCGGTCGCCGGAGCTCTTCCAGGGGATGCGCTCCACGTCGGTCCCGGCGACGGCCTCGGCCTCGTCGACCAGGGCGGCGCGCTGGGCGACCGCCTCGACCCGGGCCTTGGCACGGGCCTCCTCGGCCTCTGCCCGGCGGGCCTGCGCCAGCGGCTCGAGCGCGGAGACCCGGGCGGCCAGGGCCGCGAGGTCCCCGACGGCGTGCGCGTCGGCGATCGCGGCGCCGAGGCGCACCACGCCGGCGTCGGTCTCGGCGGCGGACACGTGACCGGCGGCGATGCGCTGCTCGAACAGGCTCACCTGAGCGGCCAGGTCGTCGAACTTGCGCGCGAAGTACGCCAGCGCCTCCTCGGGGGAGGCACCCGGATACTGGCCCACGACCCGTTCGCCGTCGGCCGTCCGCACCCAGACGGTGCCGTCGGCATCGACGCGGCCCCATTGCTCAGCGGTCACGATCCACGCATCCTTGCTCGTCGTCCACTCACCCGCGGTCCGACGGGCGCCGTCGGACTGCGGGGTCGTCGGTCAGGCCGGGGTCACACTAGTGCTCACGATAGAGATCGCACGGGCGGGTGGGCCACTCCCGCCGTCCGCACCGAGGGTGGCGACGCCGCCGGCCGCCACCTTGTCGATGAGATCGAGCCCCTGCGTGACCGAGCCGAACACGGTGTAACCGCCGGGAAGCTGTGTGTCACCGAAGACGATGAAGAATTGGCTGCCCTGGCTGTCCTGGCTGCTCGAGCGGGCCATCGCCAGGACGCCGCGCTTGTAGACGCCGTCGGCCGGGGCGTTCTCGACCGGGCCGAACTGGTAGCCGGGGCCGCCCGTGCCGGTGCCGGTCGGGTCGCCGCACTGCAGCATCTTCAGCCCGCCCAGGCCGAGCCGGTGGCAGGGGGAGCCGTCCCAGAACTTCTTGCCCGACAGGAAGATCGCGTTGGCGACCGACGCCGGCGCCTTCGCGCCGTCCAGGGTGGCGACGACGTCGCCGCAGGTCGTCTTGATGGTGAGCTTCCAGCTCTTGCCCTCGGCGAGCGACGTCGCCGGCGCGCTGGGGAAGGACTGCGCCGCTGCCGCCTTGACCGTCGGCACCGGGCACGGGTTCGGCCCGGCCCCCGGGGAGGCGGAGACCGCGGCGCTCGGGGACGCGCCCGCGGAGGCCGACGGCGACGCGCCCGCGGAGGTCGAGGCCCCGGCCGAGGCGGAGGCCGAGGACGACGCCGAGGCGGAGGCCGACGTCGTCGGCTGCAGTGCCGCCGTCCCGTCGTCCGTGCCACCGCCCTTGAGCCACAGCACCCCGGCGCCGATCACCAGCACGACCGCGGCCGCGGAGCCGGCGACGATCGCCCGGCGGCGCTGTCGTTGCTGGCGCTCCCGCTTGGTCGCCAGTCGCTTCTGCCAGTCCTCGTAACGGCGCCGCGCGTACTCGCGCTCACGGCTGCTGGGCGACACTCGCTGCCCCTCCTCGGTGACTATCCGGCATCGCCGGTCCCGGGTCAGTCTAGGCTCGCGCTGCACCCGCACCGCCTTGGCGACCCCTGCGAGTCGGTAGTCTCGCACGGTGTTCCTCACCGGGTTCCCCTCCGCCGTGTTCGGCACGAACTGTTTCGTCGTGGCGACCGGGCCGGGGGAGGACTGCCTCGTCGTCGACCCCGGGATCGAGGTGCTGGGGCAGCTCGCCGACGTCCTCGCCCAGAACCGGCTGCGGCCGGCCGCCGTCCTGCTGACGCACGGGCATCTCGACCACGTCTACTCGGTCACGCCGGTGTGCGGGGCCCACGGGATCGCGGCCATGATCCACGCCGACGACGCCTACCGCCTCGACGACCCGCTGCGCACCCTGGACCCCGGCCTGGTCGCGATGCTCGAGCAGGAGTTCGGCCGCGCCGCGACGTGGACCGCGCCGGACGACGTGGTGACCCTCGCCGACGGGGAGATCCTGCAGGTGGCGGGCCTGGAGATCGGCGTCCTCCACGCGCCGGGGCACACCGAGGGCTCGGTGATGTTCCGGCTGCCCGGTGCCCCGGACGGCGTGCCCGCCGAGGCCACCGTGCTCGCCGGGGACGTCCTGTTCGCCGGCAGCATCGGGCGCACCGACCTGCCCGGCGGCGACGGGCGCGCCATGATGCGCTCCCTGCGCGACAAGGTGCTGCCCCTGGCCGACGACACACTGGTCCTGCCCGGGCACGGTCCGGCCACCACGATCGCGCGCGAGCGTGCCACCAACCCCTACCTGGGCCAGGCGGCCCAGACCGCCTGACGCCCGGCCTGAAAGTCGTTCGCCGCGCGCGGGCCGAACGACCAGCATCGAACGAGCAGCATCCAGCCCACCGGCATCGAACCACCGGCATCGAACCCGCCCGTAGCGACAGGAGAGCACGAGATGGCCCGACCCGCCCCGCTGTCGGGGTTCCCCGAGTGGTTGCCCGAGGGACGGATCGTCGAGCAGCACGTCCTGGACGCGTTCCGCCGCACCTTCGAGCTGTGGGGCTTCGCCTCGGTCGAGACCCGGGCGGCCGAGCCGCTGGAGGAGATGCTGCGCAAGGGGGAGATCGACAAGGAGGTCTACGTCCTGCGCCGGCTGCACGCCGAGGGCGACGAGGACGCCGGCCGCCAGCTGGGCCTGCACTTCGACCTCACCGTGCCCTTCGCGCGGTACGTGCTGGAGAACGCGGGCAAGCTGCACTTCCCCTTCCGGCGCTACCAGATCCAGAAGGTGTGGCGGGGGGAGCGGCCGCAGGAGGGCCGGTACCGGGAGTTCCGCCAGGCCGACGTCGACGTCGTCGGCAGCGGGGAACTGCCCTTCCACCACGACGTCGAGGTGGCCCAGGTCATGGCGGAGGCGCTCGCGTCCCTGCCGCTGCCCCGGCTGCGCCTGCAGGTGAACAACCGCAAGCTCATCGAGGGCTTCTACCGCGGGCTGGGCGCCCCCGACGTCACCGCCGTCATGCGTGCCATCGACAAGATCGACAAGCTGTCGCCGGACGCCGTCCGGGAGCTGCTCGTCACCGAGGCCAAGCTGGACGACGGCCAGGCGACCCGCTGCCTGGCCCTGGCCGGGATCAGCGCCGAGGACGGTTCCTTCGCCGAGCAGGTGCTCGCGCTCGGCGTCCGGGACGACCTGCTGGACCAGGGACTGCACGAGCTGACCCAGGTCGTCGAGGGGGTCGCCGGGCTGCGCGGCGAGCGGTTCGCCGTCAGCGCCGACCTGCGCATCGCCCGCGGCCTCGACTACTACACCGGCACCGTCTACGAGATGCGCATGGAGGGCTTCGAGAGTCTCGGCTCGGTCTGCTCCGGCGGCCGGTACGACTCGCTGGCCAGCGACGGCTCGACGACGTACCCCGGCGTCGGCATCTCCTTCGGGGTGACCCGCGTGCTGGGCCCGCTGCTGGCCCGGGGCGTGCTGCGCGCCAGCCGGAGCGTGCCGTCGGCGGTCCTGGTGGCCGTGACGGCGGAGGACGCCCGGGCCGCCAGCGCCGGCGTCGCGGCGGCGCTGCGGGGGCGCGGCGTGCCGGTGGAGGTCGCGCCGTCCGCGGCCAAGTTCGGCAAGCAGATCCGGCACGCCGACCGGCGGGGCATCCCGTACGTCTGGTTCGTGCAGACCGACGAGGACGGCGCGGTGACCGGCCACGAGGTCAAGGACATCCGCTCGGGCGCGCAGGTGCCGGCCGACCCGGCGACCTGGCAGCCGCCCGCCGAGGACCTGCGTCCGGGCGTCGTCACGGGTTGACGGGCCGGCTCGCTCCCTGACGGGCACGTCCGGCCCGGCGGCTGGCGTCCGGCTCGAACATGTGTTCGGATGGACCATGCGCTGGGAGGGGCAGTCGGTCGACGCGGACGACGAGTCAGCCCTGCCCGGGCTCGGCCGGCTGTCGGGTCTGCTGCGCACGGTCACGGCGGCCGACTTCCCCGGCGTCCGGTTCCACGAGGTGGCGGCGCGCAGCGTGCTCAACGCGGTGCCCGCCGCCTCGCAGGTGCCGTTCCGCTGGACGGTCAACCCGTACCGCGGGTGCACCCATGCGTGCGTGTACTGCTTCGCCCGGGGCACCCACGCCTGGCTCGAGCTGGACACCGGTCGCGGGTTCGACACCGAGATCGTCGTCAAGGTCAACGCGGTCGAGCGGCTCCGCGCCGACCTCGCCCGCCCGTCGTGGCGGCGGGAGCCGGTGGCCCTGGGCACCAACACGGACCCGTACCAGCGCGCCGAGGGGCGCTACCGGCTGATGCCCGGCGTCATCGGCGAGCTCGCCCGCTCGGGGACGCCGCTGTCCGTCCTCACCAAGGGCACCCTGCTCCGCCGTGACCTGCCCCTGCTGGCCGCCGCCGCGGCGGACGTCGACGTCGGGCTGGGCCTGTCGGTCGCCGTCCTCGATCCGCACCTGCACGAGCTCCTCGAGCCCGGCACGCCGTCGCCCACCGCCCGGTTGCGCGTGGTGAGCCGGGTGCGCGAGGCGGGCCTGGCCTGCGGCGTGCTCGTGGCACCGGTGCTGCCGTGGCTCACGGACGACGACGACAGCCTGGACGCCGCGCTCGGCGCCGTCGCGCGGGCCGGGGCCACCGGCGCCTCGGTGATGGCGCTCCACCTGCGGCCCGGGGCCCGGCAGTGGTTCATGGCCTGGCTGGCCCGGCACCGCCCCGACCTGGTGCCGCGCTACCACCGGCTCTACCGCGGCGGCGCCTACGCCTCCGCGGACTACCGCACGTGGCTCGCCGGGCGGGTGCGGCCGCTGCTGGTCCGGCACGGGCTGGCCGGTGGGCCGGGCCTGCGGCCGGCGTCCGGCGCCGACACGGCCGTGGACGCCGGGGGCCGGCCGGCCGTCGTGACCGAGCCGGCCCAGCTCACCCTGCTGTGACCCGTTGCGCTCGCCGAAAGGCGGCGCCGGTCGGCTCAGAGCCCGCCGCAGCGGCAGTCCGTGCTCGAGCGGAGCCGGGTGTCCTGCCGTTCCTGGCGCCACTGGCAGTCGGCGCCGCACGCCGGGCAGGCCGCCGTGAACCGGACGACGTCCAGCGCCGACTCGACCCGGCCCCTCGCCCGGGCGAGCGCCATCCGCGCCAGCGGCGTGTCCACCTCGTGCGCCGGCGCCGCCCGCTGGGCCGGCACCAGGGCCGTCGGTGCCGGAGCGGCCGTGGCCAGGGCTGCCGGCACGTGACCGGACCAGTCCAGCGGCAGCAGGCCGACCGCGGTGCCGGCCTCGAACCCGCCCGCGAAGCCCTCGCCGACGCCGTCCGCCGGCCCGCCGCCGCGCCCGCCGTGGGTGTCGTCCAGGTGCTGCACCATCCTGCTCCTCCCGCACCGCCCGGCCGCCGTCCTGACCGGGCACTCGCGAGACCTATCGGGCCGCCGTTGCCAGGACTGGAGCGCACCGGGCCTGGAGCCTCGGCGGTTGTCGGGGGCACCGCCTAGGGTGTCGTCGTGGAGACGAGGACCCTCGGCCGGACGGGCCGACAGATCGGTGTGGTGGGGCTGGGCTGCTGGCAGCTCGGCGGCGACTGGGGGCGGGTGGACGACGCCGACGCGCTCGGCGTGCTGCATGCGGCGGTCGACGCCGGCGTGACCTTCCTGGACACCGCGGACGTCTACGGCGACGGTCGCAGCGAGACGCTCATCGGCCGGTTCCTCGCCGAGCGGCCGGACGCCGGCGTCACCGTCGCGACCAAGTGCGGTCGGCGTGCCGACCCGCACGTCCCGGCCGCCTTCACCCCCGAGAACCTGCGTGCCTGGACCGACCGCAGCCGCGCCAACCTCGGCGTCGAGCGGCTCGACCTGGTGCAGCTGCACTGCCCGCCCACCCCGGTGTTCAGCAGCGACGAGGTGTTCGACGCCCTCGACGCGCTGGTCGCCGAGGGGGCGCTGGCCGCGTACGGCGTCAGCGTGGAGACCTGCGACGAGGCGCTGACGGCGATCGCCCGGCCGAACGTCGCGTCGGTGCAGATCATCCTCAACGCCTTCCGGCTCAAGCCGCTGGAGCGGGTGCTGCCCGCGGCGGCGGAGGCCGGCGTCGCCATCATCGCGCGGGTGCCGCTGGCCAGCGGGCTGCTCTCGGGCCGCTACGACGAGACGACGACCTTCGCGGCCGACGACCACCGCACGTACAACCGGCACGGGGAGGCCTTCGACGTGGGGGAGACCTTCTCCGGCGTCCCCTACGAGGTGGGCGTGGCCGCGGCCCGCGAGCTGGCGGCCCTGGCCCCCGAGGGCGTGTCGACGGCGGCGCTCGCGCTGCGCTGGATCGTGGACCAGCCCGGGGTCAGCGTCGTCATCCCCGGCGCGCGCAACGCCGAGCAGGCGCGGGGCAACGCCGCGGCGGCCGACGTCAAGGCGCTCTCCCCGCAGCTGCTGGACGCCGTCCGCGGCATCTACGACGAGCGCGTCCGGGAATACGTGCACGACCGGTGGTGAGTGCGCCGCGTAGAATCCGGGTGCGAGCGGATTCACTCCGCTCAGCCTGACAGTGCCGGGCGCCGCGACCGCCTGGATCACCCCCGAGAGGATCACCGTGCTACGCACCCACGAGGCCGGCAGCCTGCGCGCCGGCCATGTCGGACAGACCGTCACCCTCACCGGGTGGGTGGCGCGGCGGCGTGATCACGGTGGCGTGGCCTTCCTCGACCTGCGGGACGCCTCGGGGGTGGCCCAGGTCGTCGTCCGCGACGAGTCGGTGGCGCACGGGCTGCGCAACGAGTACTGCCTGCAGGTGACCGGCGAGGTGGCGGCGCGGCCGGACGGGAACGAGAACCCCGACCTGGCGACGGGCGCGATCGAGGTCGTCGCCAAGGACGTCGAGGTGCTCAACGAGGCGGCGCCGCTGCCGTTCCAGATCGACGAGCGGGTCGACGTCGGCGAGGAGGCGCGGCTGCGCTACCGGTACCTCGACCTGCGCCGGCCCGCCCCGGCCGCGGCCCTGCGGCTTCGCAGCCGGGTGAACCAGGCGGCGCGATCCGTCCTGGAGCGGCACGCGTTCGTCGAGATCGAGACGCCGACCCTCACCCGGTCCACGCCGGAGGGCGCGCGCGACTTCGTCGTCCCGGCCCGCCTCTCGCCCGGCTCCTGGTACGCGCTGCCGCAGAGCCCGCAGCTGTTCAAGCAGCTGCTCATGGTCGCCGGGATGGAGCGGTACTACCAGATCGCCCGCTGCTACCGCGACGAGGACTTCCGCGCCGACCGCCAGCCGGAGTTCACCCAGCTCGACGTCGAGATGTCGTTCGTCACCCAGGACGACGTCATCGCGATCTGCGAGGAGGTGCTGCAGTCGCTGTGGCGGCTCGTCGGGCACGAGATCTCGCTGCCGATCCCGCGGATCACGTACGCCGAAGCCATGCGCCGCTACGGCAGCGACAAGCCCGACCTGCGCTTCGGCGTGGAGCTGGTGGAGTGCACCGCCTTCTTCGCCGACACCCCGTTCCGGGTCTTCCAGTCCGAGTACGTGGGTGCCGTGGTGATGCCGGGCGGGGCCTCGCAGCCCCGCAAGGCGCTCGACGCCTGGCAGGAGTGGGCGAAGCAGCGCGGCGCGCGTGGCCTGGCCTACGTGCTCGTCGGCGAGGACGGCGAGCTGGGCGGGCCGGTCGCCAAGAACCTCTCGGACGCCGAGCGTGCCGGCCTCGCCGCGCAGGTGGGAGCCGCTCCCGGTGACTGCGTCTTCTTCGCCGCCGGTGTGACGGCCCCGTCGCGCGCGCTGCTGGGGGCCGCCCGGATCGAGATCGCCCGCCGGGTCGGTCTCATCGACCCGACGGCGTGGGAGTTCGTCTGGGTGGTGGACGCGCCGCTGTTCGAGCCGTCCGCGAAGGCGGTGGAGAGCGGGGACGTCGCCGTCGGTTCAGGCGCCTGGACCGCCGTCCACCACGCCTTCACCTCGCCGAAGCCGGAGTGGATGGACCGCTTCGAGTCCGACCCGGCCAATGCCCTCGCCTACGCCTACGACATCGTGTGCAACGGCAACGAGATCGGCGGCGGGTCGATCCGTATCCACCGGCGCGACGTCCAGGAGCGCGTGTTCGCGCTGATGGGGATCAGCCCGGAGCAGGCGCAGGAGAAATTCGGGTTCCTCCTGGAGGCGTTCAAGTTCGGGGCGCCGCCGCACGGCGGGATCGCCCTCGGCTGGGACCGGATCGTCATGCTCCTGTCCGGGTCGGACTCCATCCGCGACGTCATCGCCTTCCCGAAGTCCGGCGGTGGCTACGACCCGCTCACCGGCGCGCCGGCCCCGATCACGCCGGAGCAGCGCAAGGAGGCCGGCGTCGACGCCGCCCCTCAGCCTTCGTGAGCCAGTCGGTCGGGATCATGCCCGGTCGGACATCGGCAGGATTGATGTTCACCCGTGCATGATCACGACCGGCTGGCCGGGCGGGTGCCGGCCGCGGCGGT